>Ga0207969_100060_pt1 | contig 80058 bp, 70 predicted proteins | sample LakWasMet25_LOW6_2_FD_183869 | JGI IMG/M metagenome (GOLD analysis project Ga0207969, IMG submission 183869) | Freshwater sediment methanotrophic microbial communities from Lake Washington under simulated oxygen tension - Sediment Metagenome... | ecosystem: Environmental > Aquatic > Freshwater >...
ACACCAAAGCGACCGGTTTCCCAGCTTCTGGAAGCACCTCTGTCGGCGATATGTCGCCAGGGTCGAGTCGGTCGCAGCATGACAGGACTCTCCGTGGGTGATCCAGACCCCCGCGGAACACCCAGGAGGCCTTGGCAAGGTTGATCGCCAACGCGACGACGCAGAGAGGGTTGAAGGTACGCACGGTCGAGCACGCGCCCCAGCTCGGCATCCCCCGCTCTTTCTCTGACAGCACCCTTACCGCGCCGCGTCCCTCTCCCCCAATAGCGCGCTCCCAGCTACCTCCCCAGCAGCACCGCCAGCACCACCAGAGTGTTGTTCGTCACATGCATCGCGAGCGATGTCGCCAATCGCCCGCTCCGCTGCATCAGCGCCCCGGCGATCAGCCCCGCCCAGAGCGCCGGCGCCCACGCGGCCCCCGCGTGCACCATCGCGAACACCGCGGCCGACAGCGCCACCGCCGCCCGCGCGTCGCCCAGCTCACGACGCAGCGCGGGCATCAGCCACCCCCGGAAGAACAGCTCCTCCGCCAGCGGGATCACCGTCGTCGAGGCCGCCACGATCGCCGCCAGCACCCACCCGCTGGTCTGCGTGAAGGCCGCCGCCAGCGGAGACCCTCCCCCCGCTCCCGGCCGCAGCAGCTTCGCCAGCCCTAGCACCAGCGCGAAGTTCGCCGCGCCCACCAGCGCGCCCGTCGCCACGCTCCTGCCCAATGACCACTTCGCCTCGACCGGGTGGGTCTTCGCCCCTCTCCAGGCGAGCGGCAGCAGCACCCCCGCGAACACCAGCAGCGACAGCACCAGCGTCCTCGTCGCCCCGAAGCCCACCGCCTCGCCGGTCTCCGCCACCACCACCTGCGCCAGGCCCGCCACGCCGAAGGAGCGCAGCGAGGGCCACACCCGCAGCGCCGCGTCCGGGTCGCCGCCAGGCTCGCGGATCCATCTCAGCCTCGCCACCGCCGAGGACTCCAATGCCCACGCCAGCAATGCCAGAAGGGCCACAAGGGACAACCATGAAGGCAATCCCATCGCAGAGAGAAGCACCAGCAGCGCCACCGTGGGGATGGCTGTCACCAGCACCCCGAAGACGCCCCCTACGGACAATCCAGTCAGCCGATCGGGCGATGGGTCTATCAACAAGAACAGCGCCGCCGACTGCGCCCACTGGCCCACCGCGATCACCAGAACCATCCCGATGAACTGCCGCGGATACCACCACCACAGGGGTCTCTGGACGAACCACCACGGCAGCGCCGCCCCGAGCGAGAGGCCCACCGTCATGGCGAAGTGCGCCTTCGCCAGCGACCGTATCGCGTCCCGGTGGTCGCGCCCGGTGGTGGGCAATATCCATAAGACCCGCCGCCAGCGCCGCGACGCCGCGCCGGTGAGGGCGGTGCCTTGTACGATGAGCGACCAGCCGATCAATCCCATCAGGGTGACGAAGGGGAGATCGGCCCCGGTCGCCGAGCGCGCCCCCTTCACCACGGCGAAGAAGAAGACCAGAAAGGCAGGCGTCGCAAGCACCAGGTAGGGCGCCTGTCGGGAGAGCATCCGCCACTCGACACGAGCACCCGAGAGCCCCGACTCCCAGCGCCCCGCGCCCGTCGGCGCCGATGGGCCATCCATGGAGATGTCCGTCGGAGCGCGCACCCGCCACACGAGGGCCGCCACGGAGAGCAGCACCAGGGCGGCACTCCAGAGGGCGAGGTCGGACAGCTCGCGGGCATCGTCGAAGCGGGCCCAGCGCACGAGGCCCCAGAAGGGCAGCGACTCGCTCCAGTCGGGAGCGGGGCGTCCCACCCGGATGCGACGGGCGAAGCCTACCCCGATGGGTCCGAGGGTCGAGAAGGCGCCCACCAGAAGGAAGCCCACCGAGGCGGTCACCACCCTGACGATGTCCAATGGGCGACCGCCCAGGTATCGGGAGATCAGCGCGTGAAGCGCGTGGGCGACCAGCGTGGCGACCTCATTGAACACCACCGAGATCACCACGGTGATCAGCACGGCACGGGGGCCGTGGAAGCGCAGTGTGATGAGACCGTAGAGCGCGGGCGAGAAGACCAGCGCGACGAAGCCCGCGGCGTGGGTGCTCCCCAGCAGCAGCTCGAAGAGGGTTCGCGTCACCGGAGAGACCGGCAGCGCCCTGAAGAGGATCGTATCGAACAGCGGTCGGGCCCCCCTCCCCGGGATGGCCCTCGCGTATTTCAGCGCCACCACCGCGACGGCCATGACCGTCAGCCACAGCGCCACGAAGTGGGTCCCCCGGTCGTAGGAGGTCACCGCGATGAAGCGGCGCACCCCCTCGGCGCCCTTTCCCCCGAAGCGCGCGAGCTCGATGAGCAGCACCGTCAGCAGCAGCGGAAACACCACCAGCGCCCCGGCCCCCTGCCGGTGCCTCAGCGAGTTGACCACCCCCTGCATGGACATCCGCAGCAGCGCGCGGCCCTGGGCGGCGACGGTCGGTCCGCTCATCCAGCGGCCGTGAGCGCCATGAAGGCCTCCTCCAGCGTGGCCACGCCGCCCGCCTGGGCGCAGACCTCGCCCGCGTCCCCGACCGCTCGGAGGCGCCCCTTCACGATCACCCCGAGCCGGTGGCAGACCCGCTGCGCCACGTCGAGCAGGTGCGTCGAGAGCACCACCGTCACGCCCCGCGCGGCGCGCTCTTCGAGCAGCGAGCGCACCTCCCGGGCCACCACCGGGTCGAGCCCGTTGGTGGGCTCGTCGAGCAGCAGCACCGCGGGGTCGTGCGCGAGCGCCGTCACCAGGGCGAGCTTCTTCCGCATCCCCATGGAGTAGCCCGCGATGAGCTGGTCGAGCTCGCGGGTGAAGCCCATTCGCTCGGCCGAGGCGGCGACCTCGGACCATCGCTCCGGGCGGTCCTCCCCGCGCATCGAGAGCACGAAGGAGACGAGCTCGCGGCCGGTGAGGTTCTCGAAGAGGGCGGGCTCCTCCGGGAGGTGGCCGACGAGGCGCATCACCGCGCGCGACTCGCGAGCGCAGTCGAGCCCCGCGATGCGAGCCGTCCCCGCGGTGGGCTGGAGAAATCCCATGAACAGGTTGAGCGTGGTGCTCTTTCCCGCGCCGTTGGGCCCTAGAAGCCCGAAGATCTCCCCTCGGGGGAGCCGCAGGTCGAGGCCGTCGAGGGCGACGCGGTCACCGAAGCGTTTGCTCAGCCCGCGCGCCTCCACCACCACGTCCGACGGGCCATGCAACACCGCGAGGATTGCACCGTCTCGCGGCGGTTACGTCAATGGCGGCCGCGGTGCACAAGCTCCTTGACAGCACCGCCCCCGTTCTCGGACCGTCGCGCGGACTCTTCGCACAGGGGTGTTGCACTGATGGCATACGACTCGATTCCGTCACGGTTCCTGGCGCAGGGGGCGCAGCGCCCGGAGGCCCCGGCGTATTTCATCAAGGTCGAAGGGGCCTGGAGGGCGACCCGCTGGCGCGACTACGTGGGCGAGACCCGCATGGTGACGCGGGCCCTCATCGCCGAGGGCGTCGGCCCAGGGAAGACCGTGGGCATCCTCGGCTTCAACCGCCCGGAGTGGGTCTCCATGGCCCTTGCGACGATGCTCACCGGCGGAGCGCCCGCGGGCATCTACACCACCTGCTCGGCCGAGGAGGTGCAGTACATCCTCGCCCACTCCGAGGCCCTGGTGGCGCTGCTCGAAGACGAGGCGCAGTGGGCGAAGGTGCGCTCGGTGCGCGACCGGCTGCCCGCGTTGAAGCGCGTGGTGCTGATGAAGGGAGCGCCCGCGGTCGACGACCCGATGGTGATGACCTGGGAGGCCTTCGTGGCCTCGGGCGAGGCCACCGAAGACGCCGAGGTCGACCGTCGCGTGGAGGCCATCGAGCCGGGCGGGCTCTCGACGCTGATCTACACCTCGGGCACCACCGGTCCGCCCAAGGGGGTGATGTTGTCCCATGAGAACATCGCGTGGACGGCCGGCGCCGCCGCCGCGCTGGTCAAGGCGCAAGCCGGGCAGGTGATGCTCTCGTACCTGCCGCTCTCCCACATCGCCGAGCAGATGTTCTCCATCCACGGCGCGGCCACCATCGGGCTGACCATCTATTTCGCGGAGAGCATCGAGCGCGTCCCGGACAACCTCCGCGAGGCGCAGCCGGAGGTCTTCTTCGGGGTGCCGCGCATCTGGGAGAAGTTCTTCGCGGTGGCCGGATCGAAGCTGAAGGACGCCACCGGGGCGAAGGCCCTGATCGTGAAGTGGGCCCGAGGGGTCGCGCTCGACGTGCACGGGCGCCTCGACCGTGGGGAGTCGGTGCCGATGTGGCTCGACGCGCAGCACCGCCTTGCCGACCGGCTCTTCTACTCGAAGTTCAAGGGCGCGGTGGGCCTCGGTCGGGCGAAGATCTGCGTGAGCGGCGCGGCCCCGGTGGGCAGGGAGGTGCTGGAGTTCTTCACCTCGCTCGACCTGCCGGTGCGGGAGGTCTACGGGCAGAGCGAGGACACGGGCCCTACCTCCTTCAACCTCCCAGGCGACACCCGACTCGGAACCGTCGGCAAGCCCATCGCCGGGGTGACCGTGAAGATCGCCGAAGACGGGGAGATCCTGGTGAAGGGCCCTAACGTGTTTCTCGGGTATTTCAAGGACCCGGAGGCCACCGCCGCGACGCTCAAGGACGGTTGGCTCTGCTCGGGTGACCTCGGTCGCCTCGACCCCGACGGCTTCGTGGTGATCACCGGCCGCAAGAAGGAGATCCTCATCACCTCTGGCGGCAAGAACATCACCCCGAAGAACATCGAAGAAGACCTCAAGCGACACGACCTCATCGGCGAGGTGGTGGTCATCGGCGACCGCCGCCCCTACCTCACGGCGCTGATCGTGCTGCGCGCCGAGGGCCTCGCCCGCTGGGCGAATGAGCGCGGCCGCGACCCCGCGGAGGCGGCGAAGGCCGCGCACGACGACCCGGAGGTGCGGGCCGAGCTCCAGCGCGCGGTCGACGACGTCAACTCTCGGCTCGCCCGGGTGGAGACCATCAAGCGCTTCACCGTGCTGCCGCGCCCATTGGACATCGAGCACGGCGAGCTCACCCCGACGCTCAAGATCAAGCGCGCCATCGTCTACAAGGTGTGGAGCGAGGCGATCGAGGCGATGTACTCCGAGCGGGCGTAGCACCCCGCGGAGGGGGCGCGCGGCGTCGGTTGAATCACCGGCTCGCCGCCCCTCGTCACAGCCCGCGATGAACCTCCTTCGCTTCGCGCTGCCGCTGCTCCTCTCGGCCCCGGTCGCCCTGGCGCAGCCCGCGCCCTCGCCGCGCATCGAGGCCCTCCCCAGCGACACCCTCGCCGCCCTCGCCGAGCTCAGCGCCCCTGGCGCCGCCGCGCTGGTGTTCTTCCCCGACGGCGGCCCGCAGGCCCGCACCACCGTGGCCGTGAGGGTGGAGGCGCCCGCGGCCACCGTGCGCCGGGCGCTCCTCGACGCCGGCCACTGGCCCGAGTTCATGCCCGCGCTCACCCGCGTCGAGCAGACCGCCCGCTTCGGCCGGCGCGCCGCGTACCGCTTCGACGTGGCCGCGGGGGTGCTCACGGTCCACGCCGCGACGGCCATCACCGAGCGCTCCGCCCGGCGCGTCGACCTCGACGTCGACGCCTCGGACTTCGGCCCCGCCGGGGCGCGCTGGGAGCTCATCCCCCAGGGCCCCGCGCACACCATGCTGGTCGTCACGAGCTGGAGCGACCCCTCGCAGGGCCACTGGCTCTTCCGCAACGCCGCCACCTCCGACCCGAGCGCCACCGCGGGCATGAACGTCGCGGTCGACCTCACGCTCGCCCTCTCCCTCGCCCGCCGGGCGCGCGACCTCTCGGGCGCCCCGACGCCCGCCCGCCCCGCCCCGTGGTCCGACGACGGCGCGGCCCTCCCGGCGCCCGCCCCGGGGCGCTGGATGGCCCTGCACCCGCGGTATTACACCATGGTGTTCTCGCTCTCCCCGGACGGCGCCGTGCGCGCGGTGAACGTCACCGGGCAGACCTTCGGTCCCGCCGCGGAGGTCATCGCCCGCGTCAGGGACGTCTCCCGCTACCGCGACCACCTCCCCGGCGTCCGCGCCTCCGCCTGGAACGCCCTCCCCTCCGACGCCTCCCCCTCGCTCGCACGCCTTCTGATCCGCACGCCCTTCGAGTCCGGCGAAGGGGACGTCGAGCGGCGCCTCGAAGGGCCCTCCACGGTCTTCGTCGACGGCCGCTCGGGCGAGCTCGCGGGCTCCCGCTGGCGCTGGGACGTCTCCACCGACCCCTCGCGCGGGACCTTCCTCTCCCTCACCGGCGTTCCGAGCGCCGCCACCGCCACGCTGCTCACCCGGGCGGTGTCCTCCCGCGAGCCCTTCCTCGTCCCAGGCGCCGCGGCGCTCCGGCAGCTCGTGTGGCTCCGCGGCATGCTCGCCGGAATCCGCCCGGGCTGAGCTCCGCTCGCGGCTTGTGCGCCCGCTCCCTCCCCGGGTATGAGCAAGGCCGCCGTGAGACGCTACGCACCGGAGTGGTCCCGCCATCGCCCCACCGGCCCTCTCGGGCTGGTCGAGCGCGCCCGCGACGCCCTGCGCCACAAGATGGACGCCACCGTCGACCGCTGGCTCGGCGACGACGCGCGCAAGCGCTTCGACAGCCTCGCCTGGCACGAGACCGCGGGCGGGGTCGACCCCTTCGGCTTCGATCCTCGCGTGGCCAAGTACGCCGTCGTGGCCGCGAGGGCGGTCTATCGCGACTGGTTTCGGGCCGAGGTGCACGGCATCGAGAACGTCCCCGACGGGCGCGTCCTGCTCATCAGCAACCACTCGGGGCAGATCCCGCTCGACGCCATGGGCATCGCCTGCGCGCTGCTGCTCGACCGCGAGTCCCCTCGCTTCGTCCGCAGCATGGTGGAGAAATGGACCGCCACGCTGCCCTTCGTCTCGGTGCTCTTCCCCCGCCTCGGACAGATCGTCGGGGTCCCGGAGAACTGCGCCCGGCTGCTCGAAGAGGAGGAGGCCATCCTGGTCTTCCCGGAGGGCGCGCGCGGCATCTCCAAGCCCTTCTCCCAGCGATACCGCCTGACCGAATTCGGCATCGGCTTCATGCGCCTCGCGCTCCAGACCCGGACGCCCATCGTGCCCGTCGCGGTCATCGGCGCCGAGGAGCAGTACATCTCCATCGCCGACCTCAACCGCGTCGCGCGCCTCCTCGGAATGCCTGCCTTCCCGGTGATCCCGCAGCTCCTGCTGCCGGGCGGCTTCCTCCCGCTGCCTACGAAATACCGGATCTACTTCGGTGAGCCCCTCTCGTTCACCGGCGACCCCGACGACGAGGACGCCGCCATCGAGGAGAAGGTCCTGGTGGTGAAGCGCACCATCCAGAACATGCTCAACCGCGGCCTCAAGGAGCGACGGGGCATCTTCCGGTAGCGTCAGCCCCGGTCGCCGAGCAGCAGCGAGTACCGGGCGCGCGCCTCGGCGGAGACCGACTCCCACTTCGTCATCACGGCGAACTTCAGCGCCCCACGGGCAGGGCTCGCGCTCACGTCGGGAAGGGCGGCCGCGAGGTGGCGCACCACCGCCTGGGCGCGGGAGACGTTCTTCGCCATCACCGCCATGATCTCGTCGACGTGGGCCTCGTCGTGCTCGCGCCAGCTGTCGTAGTCCGTGGCGAGCGCCAGCGTGGCGTAGGGGAGCTCGGCCTCGCGCGCCAGGAAGGCCTCCGGGACGTTGGTCATGCCGATGATGTCCGCGCCCCACTGACGGAAGAGCCGGCTCTCCGCCCTGGTGCTGAACCTCGGCCCCTCGATGCACACGTAGGTCTGCCCGACGTGGGTGTTGGCGCCCGTGGAGCGCGCCCCCTCGGCCACCGCCGCGGCCATGACGGGGCACACCGGGTCGGCCATCGACACGTGGGCCACCACGTCGCGGTCGAAGAAGGTGCTCGGGCGAAGGCTCGTGCGGTCGATGAACTGGTGCGGCACCACCAGGTCGCCGGGGGCGATCTCCTCGCGGAGCGACCCCACCGCGGAGACCGAGAGCACGTGCGTAACCCCGAAGGACTTCAGGGCGTAGATGTTGGCGCGGTAGTTCAGCGCCGAGGGCGAGCGGGAGTGCGCCCGCCCGTGCCTCGGCAGGAACACCACCGTCGTCTCCCCGAGGCGCCCCCGCACGATGCCGTCGGAGGCCTCGCCGAAGGGCGTCGACGCCGTCAGCGGCTCCATCGCCGTGAGCCCGGGCATCTGATAGAGCCCGCTGCCACCGATCACCCCGAGCACCGAACCCCCGACCGTTGATGCACTCATCGTCTGTGCCCGCTACCACAACACAGCCACCCCCCGGGGGAAAGACCGATGCCGTCGACGTGCTCATCCCCGCGCGCGACGAGGCGGCGACCATCGCGGCCGTCGTCCGGGCGATCCCCCGCTCGCTCGCCCGCCGGGTGATCGTGATCGACAACGGCAGCCGCGACGGCACCGCCGCCCGCGCCCTCGACGCCGGGGCCGTGGTGGTCGACGCCCCCCTGGCGGGCTACGGCAACGCCTGCCTCGCCGCGCTCTCCTGGCTGCGCGAGGACGACCCCGGCCATGACCCGGTGCTCGCCTTCATGGTCGCCGACGGCAGCGACGACCCGAGGGAGCTCCCCCGGCTCACCACGCCCCTGCTCGAAGGCCGCGCGGACCTCGTCATCGGGTCGCGCACCCGGGGCTACATCGAGCCCGGCGCGATGCCGCCGTGGCAGCGCGGAGGCAGCCTCCTCGCAGCCGCGGTGCTCACCGCCCGCTTCGGGGCGACGGTCACCGACCTCGGTCCCTTCCGCGCGATTCGCCGCAGCACCCTCGACGTGCTCGGGATGCGCGACCGCACCTACGGCTGGACCCTAGAGATGCAGATCAAGGCCGCCCGCCAGGGCCTGCGCGTGATCGAGGCGCCCGTCGCCTGGCGCCACCGCCGGGGAGGCACCCCCAAGGTCGCCGGCACCCTCCGCGGCACCCTCGGCGCATCCCGCGCCATCCTCGCCTGGCTCGACGGCGCGGTGCGCGGCCCCGACCATGACCCCGTCCGCTGACCCCTCGCGCTCCCGCGCGCTGCTGCCCGCGCTCGCGCTCTGGGTGAGCCTCGCGTCGCTCGCTCCCCTGGTGGCCTCGCTCCCGCCCGGTGAGCGCGTCCCTCCGTACCTCGCGCTGCACCTCGCGCTCACCGTCTCCGCCCTGGCGCTCACCCGCCTGGTGCGCTCCCCGGCCGACGTCCGCGCCCTCCTCGCCGCCGCGGTGCTTACCCGCCTGGTAAACCTCCGCACCCCCGCGTTCACCACCACCGACCCCGCGCGCTACCTCTGGGACGGCGCCGTCGCGCTCTCCGGCCGCGACCCCTACGCGCTCCCTCCGCTGGCCTCCGAGCTCGCCTCGCTGCGCGCCCGCTTCCCCTCGCCCACCGACCACCTCGACGTCGCCACCTGCTACCCCCCGCTCGCCGTCGCCCTCTTCGCCCTCGCGGCCTCCGCCGGCCCGTCGCTCGCGATGCTCGCCTGGAAGTCCCTGCTGGCCCTGGCCTCCACCCTCACCGGCGCGCCCGCGATACGCCGGGCGTCCCCCGTCACCCTGGTGCTGCTGCTGGCCACCCCTACCCTGCTGCTGGAGTCGATGGTCGGCGCCCACCTCGACGCCTTCGTCGCCCTCGCGCTCGCCTCCGCCCTGGCCCTCACCTGGCGCCTCCGCTGGAACGCCGCCGCCCTCTGCCTCGGCGTCGCCATCGCGCTCAAGTACTTCCCCGCCTGGGCGCTGCTCCCCTTCGCGCTGCGCGCCCCCCGCAAGGCGCTCTTCGCCGCGCTCTCGCTCGCGCCCCTCGCGCTGTCCTTCGCCGTCGCCCAGGCGCTCGGGCACACCCCGCCGGGGTCGCTCCCCAACTTCGCCACCAACTGGAACTTCGCCGCCCCCCTCTGGAGCGCCCTCTACGCGCGCTTCCCCACCAGCGACGACACCCTCCGCCCGGCGCTGGTCCTCGCGGGCCTGCTGGTCACCGCGGCCCTCTCCCTCCGCCGCGGGCCGCTCGCCCGCAACGTCCGCGACGCCCTGCTGGTGCAGCTCATCGTGAGCCCCGTGGCCTACCCCTGGTATGGGATGCCCCTCGCCGTCGCGTGCGCCTTCGCCCCATCGGCGTCGGCCCTCGCGGTGCTCACCGCGCTCCCCTTCAGCTACGAGGTGGTCGACCGCTACCAGTCCGCCGGGCTGTGGGAGCCCGCGCGCTGGCCGCTGGTCCTCACCACGGCGGCCTTCGCGCTGGGCCTCGGCGTCGACGGCTGGCGGGCCTGGCGGAGGAGCTCCCGTTGAGCCCGCGGGTGATCGTCTTCGCGAAGGCGCCGGCGCTCGGCCAGGTGAAGACCCGGCTCGCGAGAGACGTGGGCGAGGCGCGCGCGCTCGAGCTCTACCGCTGGTGCGGCGCCGCCGTGATGGACCAGCTCCGCGACGACCGCTGGCAGACCTGGGTGGCCTTCACCCCCGCGGATCAGCGCGAGGCGACCGAGCGATGGCTGGGCCCCTGCTACCGCTTCATCGCGCAGCCCGAGGGCGACCTGGGGGAGCGCCTCTCGGCGGCGGTGGACGCGGCCTTCGCCGAGGGCCCCGGCCCTGTGCTGCTCGTCGGCACCGACTGCGTGGCGCTGACCGCGGAGCGCATCGCCGAGGCCCTCCGCGCGCTCTCCACACACGACGCCGCGCTCGGCCCCGCTTACGATGGCGGGTATTACCTCCTGGGGCTCAGTCGCCCGCTGCCGCTCTTCGACGGCGTGGCCTGGAGCACCGCGACGGTCGCCGACGACACCCGCCATCGGCTGCGCCTCGCGGGCGCGAGCTGGGCCGAGCTCCCGACCGAGCGCGACCTCGACGAGGCGGCCGACCTCGTCTCCGTGGCCCATCGCCCGGACGCCCCCTCGTGGGTGCGTGTGCGCCCCTCGCAAGCGCCTTGACGCCGTCGCGAGGCGCGGGCGATCACTGCGCCCTTCGGGGGAGCACCCTCACGCTCCTCCTCCCAATGCTCTGGAGGCTCCGTCATGGCGATCAACATCAACAAGGCGCTCGACAAGAAGTACGAAGGCATGTCGCTGAAGCAGCTCACGGAGATCCCGGTCGAGGGCCTCGAGGGCCTCTCCGCCGACCACGGCGCGCTCCTGGCGAAGCTCGGCGTCAAGACCGTGCGCGACCTCGCGGAGTGGAAGTACGTCGCCTGGGCGCAGGCGATCGTCGCCCTCGCCAGGGTCGAGGAGTAAGGGGCCCCAGCGCCCCCCGTCAGAGCCCCTCCGGCCCTCGCGGCCCCCGCCTGCGCCCTCCGCCCGCCGCTCCCCCGAAGAGAAACCGCTCCCGCTGCTGCGCGTCGATGACGTCGTAGCGCTCCCGCTGCGCCGGCGTGAGCACCGCGCGAATCTGCGCCGACACCGCGTCGTGCTGCGCCCGCAGCCCGTCGCCGCAGCGCTCGAACATCTCCTGCGCGAGCTGCCGCCGCCGGTCGCCGCTCTGCGCGAGGATCGCCCGCACCTGCTCCCGCTGCGTCGGCGTGAGGTCGAGCGAGCGCTCGAGCGCCCTCAGCCGTCGCGGATTCCGCAGCCCGCGCTGCTCCTCCGAGCCGCTGATGTCGTCCCGGCGGAGCCACGCGTAGGCGCCCCCGCCGCCCGCCACCGAGCCCAGCGCGAACACCGCGAGGAGCACCGCGACCCCCTTGAGGCGCGCGCTCACCACTCCAGCTCCACCGCGTCGAAGCTCGCCGCGAGCGACATGTCCGCCGCCTGGTCGGTGCGCACCGCCCAGCCCATCGCCAGCGCCGCCGCCATCACCGCGACCGGCACCATCGCCCTCGCAGCGCGCAGCACGTCCTCGAAGAGCCCGTGCGACCCCGAGGCCTTCACCGCCCGCATCACCCGGTCGTCGAACCCCGCGCGGGGGCGCAGCGCCGCCGTGCGCCGCCCGATGCCCGCCAACCTCTCGTCCATCGCCTCGTCGACCTCGCGCTTCATGACGCGCTCCTCTCTCGCAGCGTAGCCCTCGCCCTCACCAGCCGCTGCTCCACCGCGCCCTCCGAGCAGCCGAGGATGACCGCGATCTCCGACACCGCGTGCCCCTCGACGCTCTGGAGTACGACCGCCGCGCGCTGGTCGGGCGGCAGCGCCCCGAGCAGCTCGTTGAGCTCCGAGAGGGCCATGTGGGCCTCCGCGCCGGCCTCGCCGTCCCACCCCGACTCCGTGATGGTGTCGCTCGGCACCGGCCGCCGCGACCGGCTGCGCAGCGCGTCGATGGCCGTGTTGGTCACGATGTGCCGCAGCCAGGTGGTGACGCTCGACCGCCGCTCGAAGCGGCCGCTGGTCAACGCCTGGTAGGCCTTCACATACGAGTCCTGCACGACATCCTCCGCCTCGCTCAACGACCCTACGATCCGCGCGCCCAGCCGGACGAGGCCCTCGCTGGTCGCGTCCACGATCCGTCGGAAGGCGTCGGTGTCTCCTCGGACCACCCGGCGCACCGCTTCATCGAGATCGTCCAATCCGCTCCTCGCCGCCGTACACGCTGAACTACCTGACGCCGTCCCCCCGGAGCTTCCTACGGTTCTCCGAGTCACCCGGAAAAAATGTCGGGGGCGGTGATAGTCCCTCGCCGCAGGGGATGTGAAGGGTTGGGTGGTCGAGGCGCAAGCACCGCAAGGCGCGAAGAGCGCCGCGTGGCAGAAGCCACGCAAGCGATGAGCAACGCCGCGGGGCGACGTGCATCGGCCGCTCAACCCTTCACATCCCCTGCGGCGAGGGACTAGCCTCCGCGCCGATGCCCCTCCGAACCCTGACGCTCGCAGACCTCACCATCCGCGACGAGCGCTCCTTCCGACACATCGGCCTCTACGACACGCTGAAGCAGATGCTGCTCTCGGACGTGGTGCGCTTCCGCGTGCCCGCCGAGGGCTCCCCCCACGCGTCGTGGTCGCGCGCCCTCTTCCTCAACCTCACCTTCTGGAACGCCTCGGACCCCAGCGACGTCCTCGTCGACGACTCCATCGACGCCGACGTCGTGGCCCACGTCGCCTGGCACCACGCCGCGCGCAAGGCCCTGTTCTCCGGCGGATCGGGCTCGGTCTCCGCCGACGCGCTCTTCCTCGGCGAGTCCATCGCCAGCGCCTTCGACCTCTACCTCGTGGGCCGTACCCTGGGCCGCGGCGCGGAGTGCGACTTCCTGGAGACGCAGGTCCCCGCGATGGCCGACGTCGCCGAGGCGCAGGGCGTCACGCCGGAGCAGTTCGAGGCGCTGCTCGCCTCCGTCGCGGCCGAGCCCGAGCGCGCCTTCGAAGACCTGCGCCAGCTGCTCTTCGACGTGAGCTCCGCGCTGGTTCGCGACGTCGACGTCGACGGCGCCACCGCCACGCTCGAGCGCTTCACCGGGCACCGCTTCGCCCCGCTGCTCCATCACTACGAGCTCTCCAACTGGATCCTCTACGCCCGCGCCTACGCGGGCTCCGCGCTCGAGCACGACCCCTCCGTGCGCGCCATCGACCGCGCGCTGCGCGAGGCCCCGGTCTCCCTGGAGTGGCTGGAGAAGCACTGGCTGCCCTCGGAGGGCACTGCCGAAATAGACTGAGGGCGCAGCCGGAGAGCAGAGTCTCCAGCGCACCCTCAGAGGATCGTACGGTCAGCTAACGGTCGATCAGGCGGTGGCCCGGTTGCCGACGACCATGCGGTAGATGCCCAGCAGCAGCACCGCCCCGATGATCGACATGACCCAGCCCGCGGACTGCGTCCCGGCGCTGTACATCCCGAGCGCCCGGCCGACGAACGCGCCGAGCATCGAGCCCACCATGCCGATGATGGCGGTGATGATGAAGCCGCCTGGATCGCGGCCCGGCATCAGGAACTTCGCCAACGCGCCGATCACAAGGCCGAAGATCGCAAACAGCAGGAAGTTCATGAGGGTTCTCCTTCACCGAAAGGGCCCTTGATTGGGCCGCTTGTTACGGGAGGAGCGATTGCGAGGGGCGTACCAGCGCCCATCCGCTCAGGGCGACCCGCTCAGAACTCGCCGGTATGCGGCGTCGAGGGCCCTGGATCGACGGGCTCAGGCGCCGGCTCGGGCTCATGCGGCGGCGTTTGAGGAAGCTGGATCTGCAAGGGTCCGAAGGGGGTCGGGATCGTCGGAGCAGGCGGCGGCTCGTTGGGATCACGCCCAGGAGTGAACGTCACCCCGGGCTCCTGGGTAGGGAGCTCGGGAGCGTGTCCATTTCGCCCCCCTGTGGCACTTCGGCGTGGCGCAGCCGTCGTGGGTCGAGGCCCGCTGGGCGCGGGCGACGTCGCGGGCGACCGGGCGGGAGCAGGCGCAGGCGCAGGCGACGGAGCGGAGGCGCGAGCGGGTTCGGGCGCTCTCACGGCCGGACGAGGGCGAGGCGCGGGCGTCACCGCGGGGCGAGGCCGCTGCTCGTCGATCTCGCGCTGCGTCGCCTCCAGCTCCTGTCGGAGGGTGGCGTCTTCCATCAGCCGCAGGGCGTCCTGCAGCAGCGGGAGCGCCTGCTCGGGGTGGTGGTCGTTTCTGGCCCGGGTGGCGCTGTTGGCCAGCTTGACGGCGGCGGCGCGTCGCAGCTGCCTCGCCCTCGCGTTGCCAGGCTCGATCGCCAGCGCGTCGTCGGTGATGTCCTCGACGCTGTATCGGTTGGTCGCGCGGGTCAGCCGCTCGGCGCGCATCGCGTCGTTGGCCCGCCGCAGCAGCGAGGCCACCTGGTCGGCCTGGCGCTGCTCCGGAAACATCCGCAGCCCCCATGCGCCCGCCACCATCACCCCCGACGCCACGACCGCCGCCAGCAGCACCAGGCCCAGCGCGCGCCACACGCTCGAGCGCCGGGGAGGCCCCGCGAGCTCGTCCTCGTCGGGGGTGGGGCGCGTCACCCGTCGCGATCGCAGCCCCGACACCTGGAGGTCGTCATCGAGCGGGATCACCCGGCTGGAGATCAGCTCGGGCACCGCCATCGGCTCAGGGGACACCGCGGCCGGCGAGGGTCGCACCTCCACCGTGACCGGGGGCGGAGGCGTCGTGACCACCGTGCGAGGGTCGACCGCGGGAAACTCCTCCCGCTGCGGCAGGCTCACCCCGTGCGCCGGGACCATCGCCCCGTTGCCCCCCGCGCGCATCGCCCCGTTGACCGCTGGCGTGGGGTGCACTGGCGCCCTGGGCTCCTCCGGCTGGGCGGCCGCCGCCTCCTTCGGCGCGAGGGTGTCGGGGGCGCGCATCGCCCTGGCCTCCGGCGGCGTGACCATCCCCATCCCGGTGGTCGCAACGACCGAGCGCACGGGCGACCCCTGCCACTCCGTGAGGGCGTCGCGCAGGGCCTTCGCGAAGGCCGCGGCGTCCTCGTGGCGCGCGTCGGCGTTCTTCGCGAGGGCGCGCATCACCACGTCCTCGACCCCCGCCGGGACTCCCATCGCAGGGCCCCAGCGCCGCAGCGGCGTGGGCACCTCGTGCATGTGCTTCACGAGGAGCTGCACGGGCTCGTCGGCCTCGAAGGGCGCGCGGCCCGCCATCAGCTCATAGGCCATCACGGCCAGCGAATAGACGTCCGAGCGCTGGTCGACCTTCTCGCCCGCCGCCCCCTCCGGGGAGATGTACCGTGCGGTGCCGAAGATGAGCCCCGACTGGGTGACGAAGGAGGCCGCGCCGACGAGCATCTTCGCGATGCCGAAGTCGAGCACCTTGGGGATCTCCTCGCCGTCCCGCTTCGTCAGCACGACGTTCTCGGGCTTGAGGTCGCGGTGGACGATCCCCTTCTGGTGGGCGTAGCCGATGGCGTCGGCGACCTGGGCCACCGTGCGGACGGCGCGCTCGGTGCTGAAGCTCCCCTCCTTCTCGAGCGCCTCGGCGAGCGTAGGGCCCTCGAGAAACTCCAGCACCAGGTAGAGGTTTCCGTCGGGGAGCTGCCCGAAGAGGATCACCCTCACGATGCCCGGGTGGTCGAGCTGAGACGCGATCTGCGCCTCGCGGTGGAAGCGGGTGACGATGTCCTTGTTGGTGACCAGGTCTCTGTGGAGGATCTTCACCGCCACGCGTCGGCTGAGCGCGTCGTTCCATCCCTCGTAGACGACGCCCATGCCCCCGGCGCCGATCACCCGATCGAGGCGAAACTGCTCAAGGATCTTCGTCCCCAGGTAGGGGTCGACCGCAGGGGCGTCGATGCGCAGCGCGACGCCATCGACCTGGCAGAACTGCGCAGGAGGCTCGTACTGCCGGCTGCAGACGGGACAGGTGCGCATAGGGCTCGAACCGGGACTGGTGGGGTGGGGTACCATCCGTGCCTCACACAAACAAGAACGTCGACTCTACGGGCTTCGACGCTGGAGCTTTCAGCCCCGTTGGACGCGTAACGTCCCTGCCCCGGTCTCCCCTACGCAACGATCGCCCCCAGCATCCGCCCGCTGGCCTTGCCGTCGCGGCGAAACGAGTGAAACCACGTGGGCTCGCACATCGTGCACCCGCCGACGTGCTCCACACCTCGCAGCCCCATCGCCTCCATCTGCATCGACACCGCCGCCCGCAGGTCGACCTTCGGCTTCGCGCCCTCCGAGGAGCGCGCCACCACGGCCCCGCTCGACGCCGCCGCGATCTGCTCCGCCACCTCGTCGCCCACCTCGAAGCAGCAGCCCCCGATGCACGGCCCCACCGCGGCGATGATCGCGCCCGGCTCCACCGCCATGGCCTCCACCGCCGCGGCGATGACCCGCTGCGCGACACCCCTCCAGCCTGCGTGCACCGCGGCCACCACGGCCCTCTCTGGCGCCGCGAGCAGCACCGGGACGCAGTCCGCCACGCGCACCGCGACGGCGTCCCCGCGCGTCGAGGTCACCAGCGCGTCGGCCTCCTCCGCGCGGGTCGGGAGCACCGCCGAGCCGTCGACCCGCAGCGCCCGCGCGCCGTGCACCTGCGAGGCCTCGTAGAGCCGCCCGGGGTCGTAGCCCACGGCCGCGGCGAAGCGCCTGTGGTTCTCCTCGACGGCCGCCGGGTCGTCTCCGACGTTTCTCGCGAGGTTCATGCTCTCGAAGGCTCCGGCGCTCACCCCTCCCTGGCGCGTGCTGAAGCCATGGCGAATACCCGCCCTGGTAAATGACCCTGCCCTCCGCACCAGCTCTCCGCTCATCGCGGGTCACCCTACCGCGCGACCGGGTTAGAATCCTCGTCCCTGACATGGACAGAACCTCACAACGCCTCGCAGGACTGACGATCCCGCTCTTTTCGCTGCGCACCGACCGCTCTATGGGCATCGGGGAGATCCTCGACCTCGTCGACGCGGGCCCGCTCGGGCTGCGCGCCGGGCTGCGGCTCATCCAGCTCCTGCCGATCGGCGAGCTCTCCGGGGGGGAGACCTCCCCCTACGGCGCGCTCAGCGCCTTCGGCATCGACCCGGTGTACATCTCCTGGTCGTCGGAGCCCGACCTCTCCCCCGACCTGCTCGACGAGCTGCGCCCAACCATCGAGTCGCTGCGCGCGAGCCCGACGGTCGACTACGAGGGCGTGCGAGCCCTCAAGCGCCGCCTGCTCGACGAGGCCTTCAAGGTGTTCTCTGCCCGGCACCTCGCAGAGAACACCGACCGCGCCCGGGATTTCCACGCCTTCGTGCGCGCCCACGGCGAGTGGCTCTGGGACCTCTCGCTCTTCCGCGCGCTCAAGGACGAGCACGACAACGCCCCGTGGTGGGAGTGGGCCGCGGCACTTCGCGACCGCGACGCCATCCAGCTGGAGCACGCCTCCGCGCGCCTCCGCGACACCATCCATCGCTACCAGTACGCCCAGTGGATCGCGCACTCGCAGTGGTCCGAGGCGAGAGCCCGGCTTGAGAAGCTGGGGGTGTCGCTGATGGGCGACCTGCCCTTCATGGTCGGCCGCGACAGCGCGGACGTGTGGTCGAAGCGCGACGAGTTCCGCCACGACGCCAGCGTCGGGGTGCCGGGCGATCAGTTCAACGAGGAGGGCCAGGAGTGGGGCCTTCCTCCCTACAACTGGGCCGTGATGCGGACCAACGGCTTCCGCTGGCTGCGGTCGCGCGCTCGCTACGCGGGGATGCTCGGCAATCGCTTTCGGGTCGACCACCTCGTCGGCTTCTACCGGACCTACAGCCGTCCCCTCGACCGGCTGCGCTCCTCCGACGGGAAGCTCCTCCCGGGGAGCTTCGATCCCCCGACGGAGGCCGAGCAGCTCGCGCACGGCGAGGCGGTGCTGCGGGCGATGATGGAGGGCGCCGGGGAGCACGACGCCAGGGTCATCGCGGAGGACCTCGGGGTGATCCCCGACTACGTCCGCCCCTCGCTGCTCGCCCTCGGAATCCCGGGCTACAAGGTCTTGCGCTGGGAGCAGGACCAGGGGCGCTTCCGTGACCCGAGGTCCTACCCGAGGGTGAGCGTCGCGTGCTTCGGCACGCACGACACCGACCCGGTGGCCTCGTGGTGGCAGTCGATGCCGGACTGGGAGCGTAAGGCCGCCGCCCGCGACCTCGGGCTCCCCACGTCGGAGCCGTGGTGGAGCGACGACGTGCACGACGCGCTGCTGGGAGGGCTGCTGGGCGCCGCGGGCGACCTGGCCCTGCTGATGTGGCAGGACGTGCTCGGCACCCTCGACCGCATCAACACCCCGTCGACCGTCGGCCCGCACAACTGGACCTGGCGGATGCCCGCGACCATCGAGGCGACCCTGTCCGACGAGTCGCTCCACCCCGCGCTCGACCGGGTGCGCCGCGCGGTAGAGCGCTCGGATCGCTGAGGCGGGACCTACCGCCGACCCTTGAAGCCCATCATGGACTGCACGGCGGACTCGCTCTCCTGGGCGATGGTGTCGGACTCCACCGCGCGGTCGTAGCAGTCCTCGCAGAGCTTCTTCTTCTTGCCGTCGATCTTGGCGACCTTGAGGGTGTCGACTTCGTCCTTGCAGACAGGGCAGGTGGGCATAGGGCCGTCAGGATTCCAGACCGATCGCCCTCCGACAAGCGCGGGAGCGCCGATGGTCGGGGATCCTGCGGGGTTCCGCCCGGCGGGGGATTGGGGTAGATACCGCGGACGATGATCGAGGGACGGCGGATTCTGCTCACCGGTGGCGCGGGCTTCATTGGCACCGCGCTCGTTCGAAGGCTCTGCGAGGCCAACCACTGCGTCGTGTTCGACCTGCTCCGGCGCAACGCGCTCGGGCCCGCCGGGCTCGACAAGCACCCCAACGTGACGCTCATCCCGGGTGACGTGCGCGACGCCGCCGCGCTGGGCAAGGCCATGGACGGCTGCTCCCACGTGGTGCACCTCGCCTCCATCGCCGGCGTCGACACGGTGCTCCAGAACCCGGTTCCGACCATGGAGATCGCCCTGGAGGGCACGATGGCGGCGCTGCGCTGCGCCCGCGAGCGCATGCCGCAGATCGAGCGCTTCGTGGATTTCTCCACCAGCGAGGTGTTCGGCAAGTACGCGTTCCGCGTGGCCGAAGGGGACGTCACCACGCTCGGCGCGGTCGGCGAGGCCCGGTGGACCTACGCGGTCAGCAAGCTGGCCACCGAGCACCTGGCGCACTGCTATCACAAGCAGTTCGGGCTCCCGACGGTGAGCATCCGCCCCTTCAACATCTTCGGCCCGGGGCAGGTCGGCGGCGGCGCCATCCACGCGTTCGTGCTGCGCGCCATCAAGAACGAGCCCATCCACATCCACAACCAGGGCGATCAGATCCGGTCGTGGTGCTACATCGACGACATCGTCGACGGCATCCTGCTGACGCTCGAGCGTGACTCCGCGGTCGGCCAGGCGTTCAACATCGGCAACACCCGCGCGACGGTGACCATCTACCAGCTCGCGCGCATGGTGGTCTCGCTCGCGAAGTCCTCCTCGGAGATCAAGTTCATCGACTGGCCCTTCGCGGACGTCGAGCTGCGCATCCCCGACGTCACCAAGGCGAAAGAACTCCTCGGGTTCCAGGCTCGGGTCGAGCTCGAGGACGGCATCGAGCGCACGATCGCGTGGTACCGGGAGAAGCTCGCCCGCGAGGCGCAGGTCGGCGCATGAGCACGCGGCGGCACCCCCTCGATGGGGTGCGAGCGGACGGATGGTTCGATCGTGTCCTGGGGGGCGTCCCGGCGCTGGGGCGGCTCTGCGCGGGCATCGGCGAGGCGCTCGTGGCTCTCTCCCTGGTGGCCGGCTACCGGATCATCTCGGCCTCGGTAGACCGCACCACCAGCGCGGTGAGCGAGCTGCAGTGGGTGCGCGACGTGCCGGGAGGCGCCGAGATGCAGGGCTCGGGCACGCCCGACGAGCTTCGCGACGAGGTGATCGCCGTCCTCACCGAGGACGAGGAGACCGCCGAGATGCGGGGGCGGGTCGACGACGACGCGCTTCGGGCGGCGGTGGGGATGCGCACCATCCTGCTGGCTCCCCTTTTCGGCATCGACATGCGCGCCGTGCTCGTCGGGGATGCGGGCACGCTGCTGGCGCTCGGCGCCGATGACGGCGAGGTCGAGGTGCCACTCCCCGAGGTGAGGAGGTTCTTGCGGGCGCGGGTGGTGGAGGTGCTTCGCGCCGCCCGACCGAGGACCGTGGCCGTCGATCTGGCGCAGCTCGACGCCGTGCGCGAGGCGGGCGCCGAGGGCCGCGACGACGACGTGCTCTCGGTGATGGCTCCGCAGTTCGGGGCGCTGGTGGCCTTCCTGCGGACGCCCGACGGCGCGGCGATGGGGCCGGAGGGTCGGGCGGTGGTGGCTCGCGCGCTGGTGGCGCTCGGGCGCTCGCTGATGCGGGTCGAGCGCATGGACGAGTGCGGCGACGCGCTGCGGCTCGCGGCGCAGTACGCGCAGGACGGCCCCGCGGCCCCGGAGGTCTACCTGTGCCTCGGGGAGTCGCTGCTGGCCTCCGGGCGCGCTGCGGAGTCCATCGGGCCGCTGCGTCGGGCGACGGCGCTCGACCCGGCGCTGCGACCGGGGGTGCTCCCCCTGCTGGCCCGTTGCTATCTCGACACCGGCCGGGCGGTGGCCGCTGCGGGGTTGATCGAGTCGTTGCGCGCGGCGGGTCACGACGTCGCGGCGCTGGAGGCGAGGGCCGTCGCGGCGCTGGGAGAGGCGTGGGCGCCGTGGCGTCGGGCGTGCGAGGGCCGACGCCCGGTGGTGGTGCCCATCGACGGGACGGTGGTCAGCGCCGAGGGGTGAGGAGGGCGTCGCATGGATCGCTACGTCACGGCGGCGGTGGTCTCCTGGGTGCTGCGCTCGCTGCTGGCGGCGGTGTTCGTGATGGAGCACGTGGGACTGGCGCGGCGGCTGAAGGGGCTGCCCTGGTGGGAGCGGCTGTTGTTCCCGGCCCCGGCGGGGTGGCGAGCGGGGTGGAAGCGCCTCGCGATCGGCTGGTGGGTGTGCCTTGTAGGCTGGATCGCGCTGGGGCTCGTTCCGGTCCGGTGGTTCGCCCGGTCGATGTGATAGAAACTCAAGGCTAAGCCATGGCGAAGGCCCAATCACCGCTGCTCGGTTACAACACGAACATCCGCCACAAGGGCAAGGTGTTCCACATCCAGACCGAGGACTCCGGGATCCTGAAGCCTCACGTGATGACCCACCTCTTCGCGGACGGCGGGCGCATCCTGAAGTCGCAGAAGACCAGCTATGCGCACCTGCTCGAGGCCGAAGACCTGTCGACGCTGGTCAAGAAGCTCATGCAGGACCAGCACAAGGCGATGTTCCTCGCCCTGCGCGAGGGGCAGTTCGACGAGGTCGCGGGGATCAACGTCGCGCCGGCTCCCGACGCGGTGGAGTCGGACATCCCCACCGGAGAGACCAACACCGTCCCCCCGGCGGCGCCTACGCCGTTGAGCCCCAACGCGGCGGTGGTCGTGCTGCCGCCGCCGCCCCCGCGGTCCAACCTTCCCCCGGCGCCGTCGATCCCACCGGCGCAGATCCCGGTGGTGGTGGCCCGGCCCGCGATGTTCGGGGAGGTGTCGATCTCCGAGCGCTCCCTCGACGAGGTGATCCTGGCCTTCCTGGACGAGGAGCTCGAAGCCTCGCGCACCGGCTGATCTCCGGGCGGTGGCCCGATCGTAGGTCGGTTGGACTACTTGACGACGCGCAGCCAGGCGGGCCGCTCGCGTCCGCCCTTGCGATCGCCGGGCGTCGATGGTGACGGATCATCCGCCGGGGTTTCGGACTCCTCGACGGCGGGTGGGGGTGTCGGCTTGATCGGAGTGACCGGAGCGAGCCTGGGGGCCCTGGTCGAGGGCACGGCGGCGATGCGCGGGCGCTGCGGGGCGGCGGTGGAGTCGCTGGTCTCGGTGGTGGACTCCGCGGCGTCGGCGGAGCGTCCTCGGGCGCTGCGAGAGGTGGGCGGCGCGCGGCGGACGGGGGCGGGCTGAGGGACGAGCTCGGGGGGCAGCTCGGTGGGCCACACGGTGACCTGACCGTCTTCGGCGACCATGGCGTACACGGCGGTCCACGGGAGGTCGCAGAAGAAGGGGGAGCGGTTGAAGGAGAGGGTGCAGCGCACGCCCCGGTCGTCGATCTTGAGGTCGGGGATGGGGACGGCGAAGTGGAGCCCGAGCTGCAGCACCAGCTGGGGTTTCTGCGCGTGCCAGGCCGGCACGACCACGCCATCGACGCGCGGATCGAGGTGCAGGAACACGTTGCCGCGCTCGAGCAGTTTCTGGAGCTGTTCCTTCTTCGGCGGCGGCTCGACGGACATCGGGGCCGTAGGTGCCTCAGCGTCGCCGACGGGTCAAGGGATGCGCAACGGAGATGAGGGGCTCGGAAGGGAAGCGGAGACTTGACGTACCCCGGGGCGGAGGCTCAGAGTGCGCCGTGCGTTGGTGATCCACTGACTCTCAAGAGGCCTCCATACGGGTGAAACCGTATGAGGGGTTTTCGACAAGGGGGCGAAACGGTTTCGACGTGGGTTGTGACGCGATCGATGGCACGACCGCCGGCCCGTAACGGCGTAAATACTGCGGGAACCAAGAGAAGCGAACGACAACGACGTTCCCTTCGCCGTCGCGGCCTAAGAACCCGTGACGCCGTGCTCCGACGAGCCTGCCAGTGCTTATCGGAGTGCGTAAATGAACTCGGCTGGCTGCACATCAGGGTGCCCTGGATGTGCGGCGAGATTCAGGGGGCGCTGGTTGGGTGGAGTGCCTGCCGATGAGCACGATACCTGACGAGAACTGATCATCGGCTATGTCGTGTAGAAGTCATCGTTGAGCACTTGCGGACCCGGGTTCGACTCCCGGCGCCTCCACCCCAAATCCCCTCGTGATTCCGAGGGGTTAGCTAGGTAGGCTCACCACCTTCCGGCTGTTTTGCCACTGTTTTGCCATGACTCCCCGGCGCGGCGTCGTCGAGCAATCGAACGACGTCGCGCCGGGCGTCGGGCGACAGGTGCGCGTAGCGCATGGTCATCTCCATCGAGGCGTGGCCCAGGAGTTCCTGGATCGCCTTGAGGGGCGCGCCCCGCATCGCGAGGTGGCTCGCGAAGGTGTGCCGCAGCACGTGCCAGCCGATGCGCCGGAGCCCGGCGCGCTTGCAGCTCGTCCAGAGCTTCCACTTGGTCTTCCCCTTGTCGAGCATGGCGCCGCGCTCGCCGGGGAAGACGAGCACGCCCGGGGTCACCTCGCGATGCTCCCGGAGGGTGTCGAGCGCCTGCTGGCTGAGCGGCACCTCCCGCTTACGGCCGCTCTTGGGGGTGCCGACGATCCCGCCGGTGACCGAGCGGCGGACGACGATCCGGCCGCCCGCGAGGTCCACGTCGTCCCAGCGCAGGGCGAGGAGCTCCCCGAGCCTGAGCCCCGTGCGCATCGCGGTGACGATGAGGGGCCGCGCCGCCGAGAGGGCGTGCGCGACGAGGGCGTCGGCCTCCGTGAACGTGAGGAAGTCGAACTCAGGCTCGGGTGCCTTGAGCCACTTGATGGTCGGCGCGTGCGAGAGCTTCTTCCACTCGCAGGCGACGACGAAGAGCCGGTGCAGGACCGTGAGGTGGTTGTTCACGGTCTTCGCCGCGCGCTTCCCCTTGAGCTTCTTCGCCTTGTACTTCTCGATGTGCTCGACCTCGATCTCGTCGAGCCGCAGGTCGCCGAAGAAGGCGGTGAGGTGCACCCGCAGGATCATCTTCTTGGAGGCGACCTCCGACGGCTTGTTGTTGGTCTCCGCGTAGGTTTCGAGGAACTGCTTCGCGAAGTCGCGGAAGAGGGGCGCGAGAACTTTCTTCGGCGCGACCTCTGCGACCGTGACCGTCGCGGTAGTTGTCGCTCCCGCGGGCGGAGTCGTTGTTGTCGTCGTGGACGACGGGGTTTCGTTCGCTTCGGTAGGCTTGTCCTTTTGCCAGATGCCGGCGCCGAGAGCGTGGATGATCTCCCGCTCCTCGCGCACAGCTTCGCGGCGGTTTTGAATGCGCGCTACGCGACGGACTCGTTCGCGGCGGCCATCCGGGTGGGTGTAGAGCACGTCGATCATCCAGAACGTCGAGGACCGCCCGTGGCGGTCCTTCTGCGTCACCTGTCGGACACTCATCGGGTTCTCCGAGTGCGCGACGCGGCTTGTCCCTCTCGGACCCACCGTAGCACGACCTCACGCGAGAAGCGGATGAGGCGGCCCACGCGAAGCACGCCTGGAACTTCCCCTCGCGCGACCGCTGCGTAGATGCTCTTCCGATCGACGCGCAAGAGCTCCGCTACCTCGTCGACCGTGAGCACGTCGGGTTCTGTCTGTGCAACGTCGGGCCCGTTGTCTGCCATCGCGGCCTCCGTGAGAAAGGTGCTCGTGCGCGCTCCTCGACCCCGCGTCGAAGGCAGTGCTCGCCGCACGTGAAGTCGGACCAGAAATCTGCCGCCGCCGGGCGGGGTGCGTCGGACGATCCTGTCGATCGCGACCGTCGGAGCTCGGACGACGTGAAGCACGGCCTGCTCGTGGTCATGGGGCTCGCGAAGCGTGGCGGGGGTTGGGCTCGGCCCACGTCCCCGTCCGGCGGGAGGCAGTGACACGCGGGGGGGCGGTAGGGCGCGTCGTCCGAATCTCGCGGAGGCGTCAGTAGACGCACTCCACACCGAACCCAAGACGAGCAACCTTCTCGTACCAGTCGGCTGCCATACGAATCGAAACGAGCGGCCCCTCGATCATGTTGCGCAGGAACGGGTGAGCTCTCCCGGTCTCGGCGTCGGTGGCCAAGGACTCAGCGAACGGCGCCCAGTCGGGCTCTTTGAGTCCGCTCGCTTCGAGGCGGTCGGCGATCTCGCGTAGCCTTGTCGCGAACTGGAGAGCCTGGTCCACGTCCATGTCCTTGTGCATGTGATCGGAGGCATCGGGCTCTTCATGTTCATCGAGATCGGCAGCGAGGTACTCGCCGCGCAACGAACAGCAGATCTCCATCGAGCTCCTCGTGAAGCCGTCGCGAGCGAACGGACACGGCGCTTTGGCCGGGTGAGTCATTCCTCGCGGCAGCGCAGCCATGGTGTCGGGGCCGGTCGCGCGTCGCGGCAGCAGGTTGATGATGATGTAGTCGCGTCCCATAGAGTTGGATCGTTAGGAATCAGCTGGTTGGGCCGAGCCGAACCTCGCGACCGCTCCGAGAGTCCAGCGCCTCACACCCCTCCGAGTGTCATCACCTTCTGACGCGGGGCGTCCGATCGTTACGCGGTCCGGCCATCGACGCGTCGATCGCCGCGCAAGAGCCGGAACGTGAGGTTCACGCGCGGCGACGTGCAGCGGGAGCGCTTCGGCACCTGGTGCTGGTAGTGGGTCTGCGTGGCACCCGCCATGACGAGGAGCGAGCCGTGGGCGAGGTTCACGTTCACGCACGCTCCGCCCTTCTTCCCGAGGCGCACCTGGAAGTCGCGCGCCGCACCGAGCGAAAGGGATGCGATGGGCGCGCCCGCGACGATGTCGCGCTCGTCGTCCGAGTGCCAGCCGATGCCGGCCTCGCCGTCGGGGTAGAGCTGGCAGAGGGCGTAGTTGAAGCGAAGGCCGAGGCGCACCGCGAGCTCGTCGACGATGGGGAGGAGCACCGCGGGCCAGGGCGCGGCCACGCGTTCGACGCCCGAGTAGCGGTAGCGGATGCCGTCGTCGCCGAAGGAGTAGGTACGCCGGCGCACTTCGACCGCGCGCCCGAACATGATGGGCGCCTCCCGCTCGAAGGGGGTGTCGCAGCAGAGCCTCTCGAAGAGCACGTCCGCGTCGCGCGGGCCCCGGAAGTTCGGGTGGTACGTCACGAAGCAGCCGCGTTCGTGGTCGTCGAGGAGGAGTTGCTCACTGGCTCGCAGTTCGATGGTTTTCATACTGATCCTCGCGTTGCAAAGGTGTCGTAGGGAATCGGTCGGTCCGTCGGCCGGGTGTCACAGAGTCGTGCGACCCCGTGGGAGAGGTTCTCGCGCTGGCCGTCGCGACGAAGACCGTGCCCACCGAGACATCCCGAGCCCGCGGACCCGGCCGACGGCCGCCGGGAGGTGGTGCGACGCATGCTCCGAGAACGTGCGCCCGGACGAGACCATCCTCTCGCCGTGGACCACAACGTTCCCAGAGCCATCGCGCCGTGACCCGCTGGGCGCGTCTCGTGCGGAGGGAGCAGGAGCTCGGTCGGGGCGTCCGCTGCGCGTCGTTCGCTGACTGCGTGAGCGTGAGGCTCCCGCTCACCACCATCGTCGTCGCGGTGGGAGCATCGAGCGCCGTCTTCGCTTCGCGGCATCCAGCAGGCAGACGAGCAGAGCGAGCGCGACCATGACCAAGAGCAACTGCGCCGTCGCGGACGAGAGCACGTCCGTCGGGAGACAGGGAGAGATGGGGTCCATAGGAAGGGGTTGTGTGAATCACGTGCGGGCTCGGGAGGTACTCGGTGGGCTTCGGTCCTCAGGGCGAAGACTGAGCCGCAGAACTCTCCGGGATCTACCTGACGCGCCGAGCGCATTCGTTACGTGCGGCTGCACGGGTACGTCGCGCGTTCGCGCAGCCCCCCGATCTCGTTGTCGCGCCCCGCCGTCCCGCGTACGTTCAACCGCGGAGGTCAGCATGGCGAAGGGCAAGTCGAGCGGAGGAACGGGTCCCCACGGCAAGGATGTCTACGTTCAGCCTCGTCCGGATGGTCGCTGGGAGGTCAAGAAGCAGGGCAACGAGCGCGCAACCGCCGTGACCGACACGAAGAAGGAGGCCGTGCCGATCGGGCGGGACGCGGCGCGCAAGGAGCACTCCGAGCTCGTCATCAAGGGCGAGGACGGGAAGATCCAGCAGAAGGACAGCCACGGCCACGACTCGAAGCGGTCCAAGGGGTAGGGCTCGGCGTTCCCACAGCCCGAATACCCTCTCTTGCCGAAGTCGCTCTGCTACCAATCCACCACGAATACTGCGGTTTCGTCGATGTGCGACCCCGCCGCACGAAGCGGCGTGGTCGTGCGGCGGGGGGCTGCGGCGGGTCAGGGAGGGGAGACGAGGAACATGTCGGAGCAGCCCATCGTGCTCCAGTCGGCGGTGCCCACACAGACCTGGTACCCCGCACCCAAGGGCCAGCCGGTGTTCGTCGTGATGTCGAGGGTCCCGGAGGCCCCCGCGTTCTCGGCGAGGATCCAGGCGATACCGTCCTCGCGGAAGATCGCGACCCGGAGAGGCTCCGAGAGTTCGGAGCGCCAGTTCGCCCGGCCGGTCGCGCCTTGGCGCCACGTTTCGCCGGGGCCGGGCGAGAGCACCTCGATCGGGTCGTGCTCGCCCTCTGGAACACAGCGGTTCTCGATCGTGCGCAGGGTGTCGTCGTCGCCTTGCCCCGGCAGGTGTCGGCCCTCGTAGGGGTGCATGAGGGAGCCCACCACGTCGAAGGCGTGCTCGAGTCCGAGGTTGTGCCCGAACTCGTGCAACATCACCGACTCGAGGTCATAGCCGCGCCCGATCGTGTCCGACGCCTGCATCCATTCGAGGCTATCGTTCACGTGGACCCACTGATCCCCGAGACTGGGGAAGGTGGTGTGTGCGAGCGCGTTGCCGTACGGGTCGTTCGCGTGCCATGCGTCGTGCGCCTCGCGGGCGACGAAGAAGATCGGGATGCGGTGCGGGCTGTTGCACCAGATCTCCTTGAAGCGGAAGCGTGAGTGGGCGTTCCAGGTGCGCGCGGCCTGCCCGATCGCCCAGCGTGAGCGCGAATTCCACGGGTCGTCGCGCGACCAGGTTGTCACGCAGTAAGTGAGCACCCGCGGCGGGCACATGTAGTCGTGGCCCGCGAGGGGAAGCGGTACGACTCGGTGGGCCACGATAAACCCACGCCGCAGAAGAATCAGACCCGCGAGCGTGAGAAGGATGATGCCGACCCATCGCAGCTCGTTCGGGGTGGGCTTGAGCTGCGCGAAGCCCTGCCCGTGGGGAAAATTGTTCCACGTCATGAAGTCCTCCGCGGCGCGTAGGTCGGGCAGGGCTGCACCGCGCAGCCAGTCCCCGCCGCACCGTCCGTCCCCTACCTGACGTGAGCCCGCCAATCGTTACGGCTCTCTTCGCGTGGGCGCTGTGAGCGCGCGGAACATGGTCGTGGGCGCTTCCGCGACAGGCCGGAATACCGTCGCCTGCGGCGCCCCGGCGCGATGCCCTCCTGCGGCGCCCCCGTGCGGCCACCCGGAGTCAAGGAGTGCCTCCATCTCCGAGAGGCGAACGATGCGGATCGACGTGGCAGGCAGCACCTCGCCTGCGAGCCGCTCGACGGTCGCGCGCCTCCGGTCGCCTTCGACGACCGCGAGGATCAGGGTCGGGAGGACCGCGCCCACTTCCTCTGCGGCACCGAGGAGCGCCTTCCAGCGCCGGAACTTCTCGCGAAGTGTTGTCGTCGTCTCGGTGCCGCGATCGACCTCGACGCCGACACGCATCGTGACCGTGCCGCGGGTGAGGAAGAGGAGCGCATCGGGTACAAGCCGCGCGGCCTGATAGATGGGTAGGGAGGCGAGCTCGTCGTCGAAGCGCACCTCGACTCGCTCGATGACGTTCTCCTCCACGGCCGCGACACACTCGATGAAGACGGCGCGCGAAAGAAGCGCATGCGCGAGGCGCTGCGGGCGCGGGAGTCGCACGGGATACTTCGGGATCGCAGGGAGGAGTCCTTCCTCGTGGAGGCGCTCGAACCCTCGCGTCGTCACGGTGTAGACCTGCTCGCGGTGGAGGGCCTCACCCTGCAGGTGTGCGCGCACAAGGCCATGGTCGAGGAGCACGCGGATGCGCCGCTGGGCGCGACGGCGCGACGGGAAGAGCACGCGCTCGAACATGCCGGTCGTGAGGTACTCGGCCTCCGCGTTCAGTGCGAGCGCGCGTAGCTCTCGTTCGCGGACCTCGCTCGTCGTGTTGCGGTCGGGTTCGAGGCGATGACTCCCGCGCGTCGTCATGACGCGACCCACGGCAGGCGAATGCCCACCCCGCAGGAAGCGCATGGGTACCAGCCCGCGCCCGCGCTACACACCTCGCAACGCCCGACCCAGCCCAGGTACTCCGCGTGGCACCTCTGGCAGACCCAGCGTCCGCGCACCGCGTTTGGTGTCCCGCAGTTCGGGCAACGCACGCTCGCGCGCATGGCCGAGACGAACCGGCCGAAGGCGCGGAGTGCACGCATCGGAAGCCAGACGATGAAGGCTACGCCGCGCAGGACGACGTAGGCGCCGTAGAGCGCAAAGAGCGGTGAGAGCAGAATGACGACGACAACGGGCAGGCGGACGCTGGGGCGTTGGGGTTGGGCCATGGGAGCCTCGTCGAGTTCAGCGCCTACGCGTTCGCTTCCGGCGCAGGATCACGGTCGGTGGCGCGGCCGGCGCCGTCGGTGGGAGAGCGGCAGGCGGTTTCGCGAGCGCGCGGAAGACCGGCGCGACTTTGGGGGCGAGCGCGGCCTCAAGCTCCTTGATGGGCTTCGCGAGCGTTCCGTTACGGAGCCGCGCTGAAAGCTCGGCGCTCCGAAACCCAGGGGTCGGCAGTGCAACGTTACTCGTCCGCATGAGAACCGCGGGATACGGACGCTCACGGTCCCAGTACCAGCAGGTGCGGTTCGGGAGGCGGGAGACTTCCTGCACGCGGAGGTCCCGTTCCTCTGCGGGGGTGAGGTAGGGCGAGCGAGGGGCTTCTTCCCAGGGTGCGCCCGCGGGACGCGGCTCTCGCCCCGTCACGGGCAGCATGTGCGCGAGGAGTCGCGCATCGTCGGGCGAGGCACGAAACCACCACTGCCAGGCGCAGTTTGTCGCGACGACACGCGGCAACGTGGACGAGACCTTCGCGGCCCCGGCCAACGATTGCGCAGCGAGCACCATGCTCACCCCGCGCGAGCGCGCCATGGCGAGGAGTTTTTCGTAGTCGCCCGCAACATCGCCCTCGCCCTGGAGGCCCTCGGCCCATTCGTCGACGACGACGAGCACCGGCCGCTTCGCATCCGTGTGGGTGCGCGCGAACACGGCCCGCGCAACCTTCGCGTTCACGAGCCCCGACCAGAACCGCGCGATGTCCTCGCAGCCCTGCGGTGGGGATCCGAGATCCACGAGCACGATCTTCTCGGCGAGCAGCTCCGGGAACGACAGGCCCGCTTTCGAGCCCAGTTGGAGCCGCATGGAGGGGAGTCGGAGCAGCCTCGTCACCCGCGCTCGCACCCCATCGAGCGACGACCCCGAGACCTTGAGCCCGCCGCGAAAGAACGAACGCACGCGCTCCGAGGGCGACGACTCGGCCTGCGCGAGAAACGCGACGGGGTCGTCCATGAGCATCGCGAGCTCAACGAGTGTGAGGGGCTTCGGCGCCGAGATCGCGAGCAGGATCGCGTGGAAGAGAAACGCGTCCTGACGGGTGCCCATCTCGGAGCCGCCGACGCGGTTCACGAGCGACGCGACTTCCCAGGCGTGGAGTTCGGCGGGGACCCCATCGTCGGGGCGCAGCAGATTGAAGGGCACGAGCGCGTCGGACGCGAAGGGGTCGATGACCACGAGGCGATCGAGAAGCACCTGAGCTTCGAGCGCTGGCAGCTCCGCGACGAGGCCTGCGATCACCTCGCGTACGAGCGGCACGAGTTCGCTCTTGTGCTCGATGACCCACACCCCGAGTTCGTCAGGCGCAAAGGCGAGCCGCCGAAGCGCGGCCGCGAGGACGAGCAGGAGAAGGTAGGTCTTGCCAGTATTGGTGGCCCCGAGCACAAGCCCATGGCCACGCCCGAGGAGGGCGTCGAGGTCGAGGCGAACTGGCAGGTCGGTCCTGCGCACCGCCTGCCCGAGCGCGATGATCGAGGCCCCCGCGGGTGTGAGGGCCTCGGCCTCGAAGTGAGGGTCCACGCCTGGGACGTGCGTGGCCTCACGAACGCGCTTCACCTCGGCGCGACGGGCGATCTTCTGATCGTTGCCGAAGAGCCGGCGAAAGCGGGCGAGCCACTCGGACACGTTCAGTCGCCGTGGTTGTCGGGCGGGTGCCCCTGGCCGAGCGGGATGAACCCGGGCGTATGCGGCGCGGCCTTGGGAGGGGGCGGCAGCGCGCGCTTCCTCACGTCGTGGCGTGTGTCCGCGTCGCCCCGCTCGTGTGCATCCCGCCCCACCAAGCCGCTCTTCCAGGCGATGAAGCCCAGCACCCCGAGGCCTGCGAGCCCAAGGCCCGCGAGGACCTCGGGGAAAGGCACTCGCACCGACAGAAGACCGCCCGGCAGGTCCGGGAGGAGGGGGCGCGCGAGCGCCAGTAGTTCGGGCAACCCCGAGTACACGACCGCGACAACTACGAGCGCGATGGCCCAGCGCATCGCCGATTCGAGGTCGCGCGGCCAGCCCAGCACGCGTACGAGACCGCGGCCGATCGTGTACGTGAGCGCTGCCGCGACGAGGAGAGCGAGGATCATCATGGAGTGCCTCCGCGTGTCCTCGTCGTCCTCGCGCTCGGGCGCGCGGGGGGCCTGCCCTCGCGCTCGTCGGGCCTCGGTGCTTCCTGCGGCTCGACGGGCACACAGAACTCGATTGTGAGCGGGAGGTGTTCGTGGCGGCGCTCTTCTTCGAGTGCGTCGATCCGCTGCTCGAACGCCTCTGCTCTGCGGGTGAGGGCGTCGAGTTCGCCTTGCTCTCGACGGCTGCTCCGACCGACGAGAACCCCGACGACGAGCACGGCCGTCGCGGCAGCTGCGATGAGGGGCCAGCGTGCCCGACGCCGAGGGGGGTCATAGGGACGGGTCTCGCAGCGAACGGCCGCGACACACGTGCTGCTCGCACCGACCCTCGTCGTGGACGCGGGCGGGCTCGTCGCGGCGACCGAGGTGAGCAGCTCGGCATCGGGACCGCGGTACACGCCGATCGAGGTCGCGTGGAAGGGATCGACCACGATCCCGATGGAGTGCTCACGAGGCCACTTCCGCTGCGTGGCCTTGTCGATCTCCGAGAAACGCGCCCCTACCCCGGTGTGACCGTGGATCCAGCCCACCGGGATGAGGTCCGGGAAGAGGCGCTCCGAGAGCCGGCGCGTCTCAGCCTCAGAGACGTGTGAGGTCTCGACATAGCCCTCGCTCGCCTCCGCCTTGTTGTCGTAGAGGAGCCCGCACACCACGAGGTGGCGGCCCTTCTCGTCGTCGTACACGCGCCCGAGGAGGACTCCGAACCACTCCTTGGGAAAGGCTGCGCGGCCGATGACGAACGCCCGCTCGATGAGGTCGACCGTGACCGCGACCTCATAGCCATCCGAGCCCTCGAAGACGCGGTAGCCGGTGCGCGCGACCTCGCGATCGACGCGTCCGATGGGCTCTTCGGTCCCGCCCAGCGCACGAAACGTCCTCTCGCTCATCGTCCACCTCCACCCCGACGGAAGGTCGGGACCTGCGCGGGCGCGACCGCCCGGAAGAGCCCGCCAGCAAGCGCGCTCGGAGCCGCGGCCCGAAAGGCCGGGGGCGAAGTAGCTGGAGTTGTGATGGCCGCGAAGATCGCGGGGGCTTTCGTGATGCCGTGGGTGAGGTCCTCGGGCATCGTCGGGTACACGATCCCCGCGTTCAGGGGCCGACACTTCATGGTCGTGCGCCAGTAGCGGATGGCCTCGGCGTTCCAGCCGTCGTAGCTCGGATCGCGGTTCGGCTCGTCGAAGTTGAACACCCTCATGACGTGGGCGACGAGCTGCCCGAGCACCATCTGCCCTCGCGAACGCGCCCAGACTTCGCCGATGCACACCGCTCCACTCCCGGGATGCACGTGCGGAGACCACGGCCGCGGGTGCGTGACAACGTTCACTGCGGGCTCCGTGAAGGGGTAGTTGCCGCCCGCGAGCAGGTTGAAGGACACCGCCACCGTGGGCGTTGTGACTCCGGCATTGACGAGCGTCGGGAAGTTGAAGCGTGCCAGGTACATCGCGGCCTGCCCTGCCTCTGCCTCTGCCTCCGTCGCGACGATGCCGTTCAACATCGCGTCGTTCGACACGTGCGCGGAGAGCACGAGGTGGGGCGACGAGAGGCGGGCGCAGATGCGCGCGTCGTAGGCGAGGCGGGAACGCAGATCCTTGGGAGAGAGGCGTCCCATCTCAGACGGCCTCCCTGCCGCCTGCGCTCTTCTCGGTCACCATGACGGTGTCGCCGCTCTTCACGCCAGCGGAGGCGAGCGTGGCCGAGGCCGGGATCGTGTTCCCGCTCCCCTGGTGCACGAGTACGTACTGGGCAGCCGCGGACGCGGGCTCGATGAACTTGGCCTTGCCCAGTTCGTCGATGGCCATCTGCGCGGTCGTCTCAGGACTCACCTCCGCGGAGAACTTCGTGCTGAGCTTGGGGTGCGTGAAGGTCACTTCGATGAGCGGCTGGTTCATGACGGTCTCCTTGTCGGCAATGCGCTGGGCGCCGACATCCACTCATGAAGCGAGCGCGCCGTTCGTTACGCCTTGTGTGCGAAAAGGGTCGTGGCCTTCGAGGCAGACTCATCCCGTACCGCAGCGGTCTCGACGCTCGCTTCGGAGGCCTCATCCGACGACGGGGCGACAGCACTCCCGGCCTTCGACGTGTCGCGCATCCAGGTGACGAACAGATCCTCGATCGACCCCGAGAGCCGCACGATGCGGCTCTCGCCGGTTGCACGATCCTCGATCTCGACGACATCGCGGGAGCGGATGCCAAAGCGCGAGAGGGGGCGTTTTGCATATGGGCTTCCCACCGAGATCGCGGTCAGAACCTCGGGGCCACTACCCGCAGGGATCACTCCCGTCGCGCAGCTCTTGCAGGCCGGTGGTTCCTTGAGGCGCCGCGCGAGGTTCTGGATGGAGACAGGGCGCCCGCAGCGCTCGCAGGGAGCCGAAACGACGTAGGGGTGGCGAAGAAGAAGAGCCGGCTCCGCGAAGGCCGCTCCCGCCTTCGTGAGGAGCGTCGCGACGGAATCGTCGGCGCCGACTTCGACATCCTCGATCCGATCACGCCAGATCCGGTGCGCGCCCGGGCACATGGGATCGGCCGTCACGCGTGCGAGCGAGCTTCTTCCTGTGCGCAGGTCGAGGGAGAGCATGTGCCCCGAAAGACGCAGATCCCCGTGGACGGCGGCGATCACCGCCTCCGCAGCGAGAGCCCCGAAGACGGCTGCGACCGTCTGGGTCGCAGGGGTGCGTCCCTCGGACGCGACCTGTCGGGCGTAGAGGGCGCAGGAGACGCCTCCTCGCACCGCCTCGGGTTGCAGGCAGCGGAAGCAGGGCTCGTCCGGGTTCCGGTTCCCGAAGAGCGTGAGCTGGCCAGCGCTCCCCCGAAACCCCGCCTCGATGTACGGAACCCCGAGAAGCCGTGCCATGTCCGATCCCTCGGCCCGAGCACCGAAGGAGTCGACTGCGCAAGCAATCGCCCCCGCCCCCTCGAAGAACCCAAAGCCGATGTCCTGGAAGTACCCGATCGTTGAGCGAATGGTGGGTTCGGGAGCATACGAGAGCTTGAGAGCTTCGGCTGCGAGGACACGCGCCTTGTGTCTGGGCTTCGTTCCACGGACGCTGTCCCGGGGAAAGAGCGGGCTACGCGTAAGGTTGCTGAGCTCGATCACGTCGAAGTCCACAATGCGAAGTTCCCCCACCCCGCTCAGGGCCAGGCACTGCACCAGGTTGTTCGCGAGCGCGCCGGCGCCGATCACGGGTACGTTGGCGCGCTGGAGAAGTTCGGGGTTGTATCCTGCGAGTTTCTCGCGATTGAACGGTTCGTCCATGGCAGCTTCCTCGCGTCGTGGTACTTGCCTGCAAGCGGAGAACGCTCAGGCGCACCGCGACGACACTGCTCAATGAGGCAAACAACCCGATCGTTACTGATGCCCGTGGCTTTCGCCCTTCATCATGGGTCGGCCGCAGATGTGGCAGGGCCCAGGAGGCGACTCCTCCTTCGGCTTCACCTTGCGGAAGACGGTGGGAGCGCTTCTCCAGATCGCGCGCCGGACTCGGGAGGCCGGCGTTGGCGGAGCTGGTAGCTGCGGCGGAACCCATGGTTGCTGGGGTGGCGGAAGCTGCGCGGGTGGAACGGGCTTGGATGCAATGAAAAAGAGGAGCCCGACCAGTGCCAGCACGAAGATGAAGACGAACTCCATACGCCTCCCGTCGAGGCCCGGTGGCCTCGAGGGAAGGTGACGCGAGAGGGCGAATCGTTACCGCTATCGCTCAAGTTCTTGAACGATTCCCCGGAGACGCACGACCGCCCGGTGAAACGCGACACTCTCTCTGCTCGTGAGCGGTGGAGGACGCCGAAACCCCCTCGCCTGACAGATCGTTCGCATCTCCATGTGCGTATTCCATGTCTCAATCGCGACGTGGTCGGCGCCAGGGAGTGCCTGGAGCGCCCGCGACAGAACTTCACGGTTGCCCACGACTACCTCGACGGAGTCCGGCGGCGCGTGAAGGCCATGGTGAGCCTCCTGCTCCGCGAGCCACTCCGCGACATCGTCGAAGTCGGTCGGAGGGCGCGCAGGCGCTTCGTTGGGCCAGGCACCGACGGTTCGCGCGCGCCTCCGTCCCTCACGCAGAACGTTCCGAGCGATGCCCCAGAGGAAGCTTGGGATCCCCTCCTCCGAGAGGTGCGAGATGGCCGCACGTGCTTCGAGCGACCGCGCCACCGTTTCCTGTGTGAGGTCGCCTGGGTCGAGCGCGGGCGCCTTGCGCTGAAACCAGCCCTGAATCCGAGGCCATTCGACCTTGAGGTGACGCTCGAATCTCTGGCCATCATCTGCCCACTTTGAGGGGTTCAGACAGCGCTCGGACTTCGCCCCGTCTTGACACGAGTTGAGGGAATCTGTAGCGTGCTGACTTCGGGATACGCTACAGCGTGAATCCCCGCAGCCCTCACTGGATTGAGGCGCAGGAGAATAACCTTCAGTCTCGATATCCGGAGCGTCGTCCGGGGGTCGAGAATGAAGGGTAAAGCTTTCCTGAGCCGCAGCCCTGGGGGGCTGCGACAAACCACGGTCTTGAGGTTTCATCTGTACTTGTACTCCAGATGTGACCAGAGAGAGTGCCGTGGGAGGTTCCGCGCGAGGCCTGCTAGCGGGGTAGGAGCCGCTTTCAGATCACTTCGCCGGAACTGCAACCCGCAGCTCCCCAGCTCTGTTTGGCCGCCCGTCGTTTCGAGACCAGTCTCGATCTTGACGGGCGGCTCTTCGTTTTCCTAGTTCATTGCCATTCCGGTCTGCTTCAGCGAGGTGACGTTCGTCCGCAGATCAGCGGCTCGAGCGCCCGCAATCTCGCTACCTGAAGCAATAGACTCGGAGGGGCGGCCGGAGGCTCACGAAAAGTGAGGGTGGACTCTGTGAGGGTTGCGGATGACGAGATGGAGCGAAGTTGCAGGCACCGGGCGTGCTGCTCTTCGGAGTTCCCCGGAGTTCCCCGAGACGAACCTCGCTCAAACATTCAGGGCAGATTAGTTGCAGTTGCGCTCGCCAGGACGGCACGGCTCTCCTCCGGAACGAAGCTCGACGCCGGCCATCCCCGGAGGATAGTAGCCAGGTGTTCCGTATCTGAAGAGCACTTCGGAGGGAAGCGCGCCCAAGCCAGAACGAGCCACGAGTTCTGCAGTACCGAAGTCCTCTACATGCGCACTGAGCCCAGCGCCGGTTGCGTGCCACGTGATCCCAGACCACCCGCGAATGAAGAGGCTTGCGTCAACGGAATACGGGTAATACATATGATCACGGAACGTGAGTCGCTCTGAGCGAACTTCGACATACTTGTTCAAGGAATATCTGTCGTGGACTGCGAGCGGCACCACACACATAAGAGAACTGCCCGGGTCACTAAAGTTGCAGACCGTTACTGGATCTTCGCCGGGCCGAGGCACACGGTGCGAATCTTGCCGGTACCGCACGATACCGCTCCAGGGACCTGACGTGTTCACCATGAGAAGAGCATGCTCTGCATCACCCGGTTGCGAAAGGAAGCTGATCGATGCTGCGGGAGTGCGCTGGCACACTGGGTGCCGCCGATAGGTCTCGCACAAGTGGTTGAGAACCTGAGCGGCATCGATAGGCCACCATCCGGAATTGTACATGGGCTCATCTCTTCGAGCGGTGTTTCCACGCATGAACCACGTTCGCATTGGGCTACCAGATTGCGACCACGCGTTTCCAACCATGAGGTCGTCTCCCAATCGACGCCCAATGAGGTAGTAGCCATCCGTCCGACGTGCCGCGATCTCAAGGGGTTCGGACGCAGAACACTGAATGATAACCTGGCAATAGAAGGCGGCCCACGGACCATCGAGGACACCTTCGCATCGAAGCGACTCGATTGGATCGCAGTCCGGCAAGATGTTACGAGCCGTGGAACGCACTTGACCGTTTCGAGAGACTATCGCCCCGCCTGCCAAGTTATCGAGATGCCCGCCGAACAAGGCGCGAGTTGGCCGGGGACGCTGACGAATCGTGGCAGTGCCATCAGCCTGAACCATAAATTCGAGATCAAGTGGACTGCCCTGATCATCAATGAAAAGGAACCCCTGAGGGACCAACGGTCGGGCGGCGAATCGAGTCCATGGGTCGGACGGGCGCTCTGAGTGAGGCAGACCCCGGCCACCCTCTCCGGTCTCGCCCCGGTTCACTTCGGCGTGTGCCCGACCGGGAGGAGGTTCGTGGGGGCGTTCTCCATCACCAACGGCTCCCTGCGCCTCGCCGATCCGTGCCTCTCCGGGGTGCCGGGCTATGAGAACTAGACCCACGACGCAGAACACACCGGCGATTACTGCCACAGCCGCTTGGACGACGGGCGGCAGAACACGCAGCCAGTGCCAGAAGGCGAGCAGGAGTGCGACCGCGCCACCAACGAACGGAGACCTCGGGGGGCCCGGTGCGGGCGCCGAAGAGGTGGGAGGCTCGAGCGTCGGAAAGAGCAGGCCAAGAAGACCTTCCTTCTGGAGTCGATCTCTGGCAGCACGATAGTCGCGCTTGAGGGTTGCTTCGCTGACACCCAGTTCAACCGCGGCTGCTTCGTCAGTGAGCCCGGAGTCATGCTTGAGAAAGAGGATGTTGATTTGCCGCTCGGTCAGCAGGGTTTCAAGCTTATGGACCGCCTCGCGGTAGATGGCATGGCGCTCGGGATCATGGGCTGCGGAGGCGGGCAACTGTTCAGCGACTCCATCGTCCTGCTGAATGGCCTTCAATTCGCGGCTGCGTTTCCACCCGGATGAGATCCCCGTGTTCCTTGCAATACGATAGAGCCACGTCTCTGGAGTGGCATCGTTTCGCGCCTCGAAGGAGCCGGGGTGAGCCAGCACCTTTGTGAGGACCTCCTGTGCCAGATCTTCGGCGATGGATTGGCTCTGTGTGGACCTGAGAAAGCGGCGCTTGAGCTGTTCGTGATATAGACGGCAGAACGTGTCCGCGGCAGCCCGATCCCCCTCCGCCATGCGGCGAAGGAGTGCTGTGTCTCTATCTCTGCGTGTCGAGGGCAGTTCGGCTGTCACGGCGCGTGATCCTTCCGGTAGCCATGGACTCAGAGAAGGTGGCCGAGGCTCACCGATCTCTCATTTTTGTATACAATAGTATGCCAATGTAGGTGCGAACCTCTGGCGATTGGCGTAATCTACCGGAAACGTAAGCGCCGGCGCCACATCGTGTGTGCGCCGGCAGGCAGGGAAGGTACAGTGGGGAACCGCGATCGTGACGCGTTCATCGAGAGGCCTCAAGGGCCTACGAACTCCCGCCACGAACGACGCGAAGGGCGTTCTTGCCCGACGGGCCCCGCTCCATGATCAGGTAGATGTCGCGCGCGTGGTGGGCGTTCTTGGGGTCCTCCAGCGGGTTGGGGGAAAGTTCCTTCGTCTCGACTTCGTCGACAACCTCCCCTTCAGCCCTCTCGCCCCAGTTGGTGGAGCAGAGGAAGTGGTCGAGCCACTGTGTGCACTCCGCACACTCGTCTTGGTGGTCGCCGAGCTCCTGGAGCAGACGATCTCGCTCATCCAGCTCATCAGCCGTGAGCTCCTCGATCTTCTTCCACCGACCGAAGAGGTCCGCCTCAGTCGACTCACGGAACTTGCTGCAGTCCATGGAAGACTTGGGTTGCTGGTCCTTGGGGCCAGCCGCCTTGCTCTGGCGGCGGAACTCCCTGCCCCACTTCTGGCAGCTCAGGCAGTGGAAGTAGTGCTCATCCCACTCCTGCCACCAGAGAACGTTGCTCTTCGGCGGGCAATGGTTGACATCGCGCCAGTCCTTACAATCCATGGCATCTCTCCTTGAGTTATCGGCCGCATCAAACGAGCTCTTCGAGAGCCGTGATCGGCCAACACCAGTCAGGAGACATGCAATGCGCGCAAAGAACACACATTCTATACACAGAATACCTTACTCGTCAATCAATGGACATAACAAGTCAGCCCGGCCCCAGAGATCTGGAGACCGGGCAAGGAAGTAGGGGTGGACTGCCGTCACGCCATCGCGAGGGCGGGCGTCGCGGCGAGGTAGTCGCCAGCGAGCCGCTCCATGGCGAAGCGCACGTCGGGGTCCTTGTTCGTCGCGTGGGCGACGAGCGTGATGGCCTGCACGACGCCGAAGCGGGTCGAGTCGCCCTCGCGGAGGACGACGCGCTGGGCCTCCTCCATGAGGGCCTTGGGCACCTCGGCGGAGTCGCCGAGGATGGCCGCGACGGCGTCGTCGGGGTGGGGCACGACGGTGAACTTCGCGGAGCGCATCCAGCCGCTCGACACCTGCCAGCGCTCGGGGAGCCGGCCGATCGCGATCACGAGGGCGGCGGCGAGCTGGTCGTCCTCGATCGCGCGGTGGGTGCGGTAGAGGGAGCGCTTGCCGCCGACGCGGACCATGAGGCCGTTCGTACACACGAGCCGGAGCCAGTGGTCGTCGAGCGAGAGGGCGGAGGCGCCCACCTCGGAGTTCCGCAGGTGCCAGCCCGGGTGGAGTACGTCGCCGACGATGTCGAAGCCCTCCACGTGGACGGCCGTGTAGTGGGTCGTCGAGTCGGTGAACTGCACCGCCGTGAAGCGGTACTCGTCGAGGAGCCCGCGCATCATCGCGAACATCCGCTCGAAGATCCTGGCGTCGTCGATGGGGGTGAACGAGGGCGCGAGGAACGCGCGGGCGACGCCGTTCGCCTGCCCGTCGTGGTCCTTCCAGGCGCGGATCTTCTTCTCGCCGGGGATGCGCGAGAAGCGGCGGTTGACCTCCTCGGCGCGCTCCTCGCCGCTCGCCGACTTGAACCAGGTCTCCCAGCGCAGCCCGAGGAGCGAGCTGAGCTGCCGCCGGGCGTGGTCGTTCATGCGGTAGCGGTGGCCGCCGGGGAGCTCGATCGCGCCCTCGGGGGTCATCTTGAGGTCCGCGACGTGGACGACCTGGTCGGGGAGCATCTCGTCGGCGCGCTGCATGACGTCGCCGTAGACGGACATGAAGGGGAGGCCCTTCGGTCCGGCGGGCGGCGGGGTCGGCGGCGCGCTGTGATTGGCGGGCCGGACGATGGCGAGAGCGGAGGACACGGGGACGATGGAAGAGTTCATGATGGGCCTCGTCTCCTGGAGGCGAGCGGACACGGGTGCATGAGTGCACCTCGGTCGCTCGTCTGCAGGAGGAAGGCGGGAGCTCGCAGAGGCTGCGTCTCCCGAAGAAAGCAGAGGTTGTGGGTCTCACGGTTCGAGCACGATCGCGTGGCGCCGAATCCTCTCGCGCAGCGTCGATCGGGCCATGCCGAGGATGCGCGCGGACGGCGAGATGCGGCCGCCGTGGGCCTTGAGCACGCCGCGGATCGTCTCGATGGTGGCCCCCTCGGTGATGTGGAACGAAGCGCGTGGTTCGGCCACGAGGGCGTCGGAGACGTCTCGGGCGCTGAGCACCTCGCGGGCGGTGTGTGCCGCTGCGCGCAGCAGCACATTCCCGAGCTGTCGTACGTTCCCGGGCCACCCGTAGTTCGAGAGGGCATGGACCGCCTCAGGAGCGAGGCGCCGAGCACCGATCTCCCGCGTGTTGCGGGCGAGGAGGGTCATCGCGATGCCCTCGATGTCTTCGATTCGCTCGCGGAGTGCTGGGATCGTGATGACGAGCCCGTTCAGTCGGAAGTACAGGTCTGCCCGCATTACACCGAGCGAAACGAGCGGGGCGAGCGGCGTATGCGTCGCAACGACGAGGCGCACCGAGACCGCCCGGGTGTGTTCGGAACCGAGCGCGCGGATTTCGCCGGTCTCGAGGACGCGGAGCAGGCGCGCCTGCATGGGAAGCGTGAGCTCCGCAACCTCGTCGAGGAAGAGGGTCCCGCGGTCGGCGGCCTCGAAGAGCCCGCGGTGGCGCCCGTAGGCACCGGTGAAGGCCCCTCGCTCGTGGCCGAAGAGCACGCTCTCCGCGAGGTTCTCGGGGAGCGCGGCGACATTCGCGGCGACGAAGGGGCGGGGCGCACGAGGGCCCAGGCGATGGAGCGCGCGTGCGACGAGCTCCTTGCCGGTGCCCGTCTCTCCGTGCACGACGACTGTGGATGCGGTCGATCGGGCGTAGAGGGCGACGAGGCGTCGCACGCGCTGCATGGCGGGAGAGGTGCCGTAGAGGCCGGTCCTCTCCTCGGTCGGGAGGTTGCTCGCAGGTTCCGTGTCGGTCGTATGCGAGCCGGTCGAGGGCGGGTGTCGAGCACCGCCCGATGCGTTGCTCTCCATCGTGGTCTCTCCTTCTGGCGCAGGGTCGAATTGACCAGGGGGCGCCGTGAGCTCTGTGGCTCACTTCCAGGATACCGGGCGCCAGAAGCCGCGGGAGTGAGCGCCTCGCGCGGCCCGAAGGGCCACCTGTGGGTAACTCACTCTCGCGGGAGCAGGTCACCCGGCAGGTCGCGCGGCGGGAGCGGGAGCTGTTCGGCGATGACGCGGTCAACCTCCGCGACCGGGCGACCGTATCGCTCGGCGGAGGTCGCGCGGATCACGGCACCGTGGCCGATGAGGGTCCCGGCGGGCGGGAGGGTCAGAGCGGAGAACGGACGCGTCGTCAGGCCCTCCACGGCGAGGCGCAGCGCGATCTGGTGGCGTCCCATGCGGGTCAGGTCCTCCGCGCGGAACTCGGGCGCGAAATCCGGCGAGAGAGCCAGGGCGTCTTCGCCTCCGACCCTGAACACGATGGTGGTTCCCGCGTTTCCAAGGACCGACGCGCGGAGTCGATCATCGAGCTGGGCGAGGTACTGATGGGCGAGGACGAGGGCGAGCCCGTACTTGCGCGCCTCGGAGAGCAGTTCGCCGAAAGACTCGGTGGTGAACGACGCGAACTCGTCGACGATGAGCAGGAAGGGGCGCCGCGCAGCCTCGGGCATGTCGGCCCTGGCGTAGGCGGCGAGCTGAATGCCGGTCACGAGCACGGCGCCGAGGAGGGCCGACGCATCCTCGCCGAGCCGCCCCTTCGAGAGGTCGGCGATGAGGATGTGTCCGCCGTCGAGAACCTCACGCAGATGCAGCGAACTCCGACGCTGCCCGAGCATGCGGCGCACGGGAGGCGACGCGAGCACCGCCGCGACCTTGTTCTGCACTGGGGCGACGACCTCCGCGAGGAACGCTCGGGGGTACTGCGGGAACTCGCGGGTCCAGTAGAGCGCGACGATGGGGTCCGAGACCTGGCGGATGACGCTCGCCCGGTAACCTTCATCGACCAGCATGCGCAGAACCCCGAGGAGGGTCGAGCCACGCACTTCGAGGAGGGCGAGGAGGGTCTGGCGAAAGATGTGTTCGAGTCTGGGCCCCCAGTTGTCGCGGAACACCTTCCGGAAGACGGCGAGGACCCCCGCCGCGACGAGGTGTCGCGTCGCGGGCGTTGCGTGCGCGAGGAGGTTCAGCCCCGGCGATCGGTCGGTGGTCGCGGGGTCGACGACGACGACATCGTTCGTGCGGGCGCGCGGGATGAGGTCGAGGATGCGTGCGGCGAGGTCTCCGTGGGGGTCGATGACGGCGCAGCCCATCCCACGCTGGATTGCCCCGACGGCGAGGTGTTCGAGGAGCACGCTCTTCCCGACCCCCGTGCGGCCGATGACGTGAACATGGCGGCGCAGATCGTCAGGGAGAACGCCAAACGCCCGCCCCTTCTGGTGGCGGCCATCAACCGCTGCGAAGAGGAGCGGACGTTCGGAAATACGAGGCATGGTCGAGACTACCGCCCTCCCGCGGAGGGGCCCCGCCGGCGGTTGGCTGCCCCGGGGGACCTGGACCTCTCCCGGTGCCAGGCAGTGGTGGCGAACCGGGCGACGGGGCTTGTGGTGGGGCCGCGTCGGCGAGAGGGCGGCCGGGTCATGGGCCGCGATAGAGGGCCTCGGGCGCGGCCCCCTGCACGGCAGGGAAGGCGTGTGGCTCGAAGAGCGCTTCGGGATCCTGGGGACCGTATCGTGCCGCAGGCGCGACCCACAGGAAGCGAGAGCCACGCAGGGCGGCGCCTTCGACGGCGGCGGCATGGAGGGCGCGGAGCCGGGCCCCGTCGGGGCAGAGCACGAGGACGCGCAGCGCCTCGATCCCGAAGCGCCTCGCAGGTCCTCCGGTCCGCCACCAGTTGTAGTAGCCGGCGAGCTTCAGACGCATGCGACGCATGGAGATCGTCCCGCGGTCGAGTTCGACGAGGAGCGCGCTCACCCGCCCCGCGACCTCGATGACGGCGAAGGCATCCGCGACGAGGGGGACGCGACGCAGGTACCCGCGGACGAGGACGAGCGTCGCATCACCGATCGCGGCGGCGCGGGTTTCAAAGCGGCGGAGGCGAATGCTCCCGCCCTCGTCGAGGCGTTCGAGGAGCAGGCCGAGGTCGGCGCGTTCGGCTTCATGTGCGAGGTGCCCGAGCGTGCGACGGAGCGTCGGAACGCTCGACGGCGTCACGTGCCCGGCCGTCGAGAGCAGCGCCGCCGCTCTCGACGTGAGGGCGTAGATGGGTGGCCGGGACCCCTTGTTCGCGGGGCCGTCGGGCTGAAGCCGCCGGAGCAGCCCGTCACTCGCGAGGGCGTTGAGCGCTGCCACCACGTCCTCCTCGGCGAGGTTGAAACGTCGAGCGATCTGCTGCGCCGCGAGAAACTCATGGCGTTCGAGGCACGCGAGGGCGGGTATGACCCACGCGGGGCGCGGATACAGAAGGGAGTCCTGGTACATATCGGCGAGGGGGAAGAGTGAGGATCGAGAGCGCGGCGGCGGCGAGCGCGACCGAGCGGCATAGGGCTGTCGAACGTACGGTCACGAGCTCCGGGAACTCGCCCGCGAGATCAACCGCTCCGGGCGAACACGCGCGCATCGCTCGCCGTTCGGAGGCAGTCGGCAGCACGAGCGGCAGCCCGGCGCGATCAGCGATGCCGCGAAGCGCGAGGTCGAGCGCGCTCGCGCGGGTTCGTGACGCGAAGACGACGATCGCGCTCGGATGGGTGCGAAGGACGATGCGGGCGAGCGAGAGGCGGACGCCGACGGGGTTCGTGCTCCGGATCCAACCGAGACCGCGAACCTCGAAGGGGTCGACCGCGGCCCAGACGTGCGAGCCGTGGGAGCGTCGCACGAGGAGCACGCGGGGCTCACGTCGAGGAGGTGTGTGTTCGAGCATAGGGAGGGTCATGGAGAAGAGCGAGACCCTGCGCGCCGGAGTCCCTGGAGAACAGTCGAGAAGTACGCGGCACGGTTGCGGCGGATCTGCGCGGTGGGGACCGCGAGCGTACGGGCCAGGGCGATCGCGACGAGATCGGGCGGGGTGCCGTCCATGAGGCGCCGAATCGCTGCGATCCCGGCGAGGTCGCCGAGGGCCTCCGCGACGGTGGCGGCGTCGAGGGGTGTCTCCCTTCCCCCCTCATCCCCTGTCCCTCCGATCGATCGGAGGAGAGTATTGGTTTCGTTCGGAACCGATCGATCGATCTCCCCCTCCGTAGGTTCCCCCTCGTGCATTCGGTCGTAGATGCTTCCAGCGAGGGTGCGGAGCCGTGTTTCGAGTTCCCGCGGAGGGACGCGAAAGACCGCCGCGAGCGCCGCAAGCGGAACGCGGGTCTCGCGCTCACCCTCGGGGAGAGTCACCGCGAGGGTGATGGTCATGGGCATACCTCGTCGGGTGCGACCGGAAGGTTCTCGGGAGCGTCTGCGGTTCGCACGAAAATGAGACCGAGTTCAATCGTGCGGATGGAGCCGCGCACGGGCGCGCTGCGCAAGAACCCAACGAACTCCAGGCGATCGAGGAGCGTCTCGACGACGGCGGGCGAGACCTTGAGCTCGTCGGCGATGCGGGCGGCGCTCGTCCAGACCCGCCCCGTCGTCGGGCAGGTCTGCGTCACGAGGACCAGGAGAACGGCGACCTCGAGGACGGACAGGTTGCGCAGGGCGCCGAGCAGGACCTCGCGTCGGAGGCAGATGATGGGGCGGAGCATGGTCATACCGCGGGGCGGAGTCGGAGCTCCTGACGACGAATGAGGCGCGCCAGCGCAGGGACATCGCGTCCGACGAGCGCGGCCGCCTGGCGAGGATGTCGGCGCGCGAGTTCGACCAGCCCGAGGGCCAGGGCGTACCAGCGCAGCCGCCGGTGTCGATCGTGCGCTCGTGACGCGTCCAGGTGCCCGAAGGCGATGTCGACCAGTACGTCGGCGAGGTCGCGGGCCGCTCGGCGAACTCCGCGCCCGACGAGAATCTGCCACGCGCTCTCGATGCGTCGGACAACGCGGGGGATGCCGAGCGCTTCGAGGAGTTCCATGATCCTCGCCCGGACGGTCCGACCGAAGGCGCCCTCATGCGTCGGAATGCCGAGGACCACGAGGGCCGGTCGGAATCTCGCGATCATGCGGCGAACGCGCGCCACAAGGTGGTCTGCACGCTCCGAGCGTCGGCCCCAATCCCGAGCATCCCAACCGAGGAAGACGGGCCGGTAGTCGGGGCGGCGACCCGCGCCACGGAGCGGAACGAGGCCCCACCGGTCGAGGGCTACGAGGGAGGGATAGTACTGGTGGGAGATGACGGTGAGGATTCGGGTCGAATCAGCGGACTGAAGGTGTGTTGGCATTGAAGATACCCCTGCGTCTATTGACGAATTCGAAGCGCTGAGCGTACGGTCTTGCTCCGCTCGGTTTCGGCCACACAGGGCGCTACTGGCATGACGCGGAAGTCCTTGCCCGGAACCGCACATGCTGAATGAGTTAGTCCTGGCATTGTGCCGGAATCCGGGCGGCTGTGGAGTGAGCGCCTGGAGCAGCCGTGGTGGATAGCTGTGTATATCCAGGCGCATCGAAGGCTCGCAAGTGGCTGTGGATAGGTCGCGTTAGAGAAGCGCGACGCGCTCACTCCTCAGAACGTATGCAAATGGGACGATCCTACTGGAGACGTCCCATTTTCATTCTTCAACTAAAATTGTATGCTCAAACAACCAGACCGCAGGCGAACGCTTTGTGCGCACGACAACAGAAGTGCACATTTACAACCTGACCCTATGACAACAACCTCCAACCTCCCAGGGGACGGCTTTGCGCTGCTCTCCCTGCGTGAGGTCGCAGACATTCTGCGCGTCGTCCCCATGACAATCAGGCGCCTTGTAGCGAAGCGAGACCTCCCTGTGTACCGCTTCGCACGCCGGATGTTCTTCCAACGAGCAGACATCATGCGCTGGCTCAATGGCCACCGCATCGAGTCGAACGAGCATTTCTGATATGAGCGTTCGCAAAAAGGACGGCTCATGGTGGGTTGACTTCATGTTCAATGGCGAACGCCTTCGGAAGAGAACGATGGCGGCCTCTAGAACTGAAGCGCTCATGCAGGAAGGCCAGTTCCGCCGCGAGGTGCTCCTTCAGGGTTCGATCTCAGCGGTACTCAAGGCCATGGAGCCCAAACCCGAGGATCGCTCAGTCACGTTTGCAGAATTCGCCGAGGAATGGCTCGCGACGTATGTCCGCACCAACAACCGTGCGTCCGAACAACGTACCAAGGCGGGTGTCATGCGCAAGCACCTCCTCCCCCACTTCGGCGAGCTCAAGCTCGAAGCCGTGCAACGCCGGGAGATCGAGGCATACAAGAGCGCCAAGCTAGACGAAGGGCTGGTCCCAAAGACGATCAACAACCACCTCACGATCCTGGGCAAGTGTCTTCGTACCGCACTCGAAGACAACGTCATCCCGTCCGTCCCGCTCATCAAGTGGCTGAAACGAAAGCCAGCCGAGTTCGACTATCTGATGCCCGCGGAGAGCCACAGGCTCCTTCAGAATCGCACAGAGCCCCTCTGGACCGATATGGCGCGCCTCGCTCTTCGTACGGGGCTCAGGCGCGGTGAACTCATGGCGCTCGACTGGTCAGCGATCGACCTTGCGCATAAGCGTCTCACCGTACGCGCCTCGCTCGTTGACGGTGTCATGGAGGCGCCGAAGAGCAACGTGATTCGCCATCTGCCCCTCACGGAGGATGTCGTCGCCATGCTGTCACGAAGTCCCCGGCGGAAGGGTACGGTCTTTCTGAACCCAGTGACAGCGAAGCCGATGACGAAGCACCTCATGGAACTCGGTCTCGATCGTCTCTGCCGTCGCACGGGGCTCCGACACATCGGCTGGCATGCCCTCCGCCACACGTTCGCCTCGCAGCTCGCGATGGCCGGTGTTCCCATCCTCACCATCAAAGAACTCATGGGGCACTCTTCCATCCAAATGACGATGCGCTACGCTCACCTCGCTCCCTCGACTCTCGCGCAGGCCGTACCACTACTTCTGCAAGCCGAAGCCGAGGCGATCGCATTGAATTGTCACGCCGTTGTCACGAACACACTTGCTCCCGCAGTGTGACGGCCCCTACCTTCAAAGTCGTAGGCTCGAATTTCCGCTCAGATAAAACAAAAACCTCTCCGTCATGGAGAAGTCAATGTTGGCTCCGGGGCTGGGATTCGAACCGCATCACAGCTCGGCACATCGAGAACACTCGGCGCTACTTCTTCGCTCTATTGAGCATCAATCTGAGGGGGCACCCGGGTACAACAGAGAACTTCGCAGCACTCAACTTCATTCAAATTTGGCACGCTGTTGTCACGCGGCCTGGTCGCCACGCCCGCTCCTCAGAGCGGGCGTTTTGCGTTGAACGTCGGCACCTCTACGGACACATCGCGCGCGACACGCACCACCCGCTGACGCAGCAGGACCGATAGCCGGGAAAAGGTGTGCAAGGAGCACAATCGGCGACATCCGAGCAGAACATCGGACAAGCTGCTGCACATCGTCCGCTCTGGCAGACTGTTCCCGTTGCACAGATGTTCCCGCAGGCACCGCAGTTGTTGTTGTCGGTCATGAGGTTGACCCCGCATCTGTCACCGCACCTCGTATCTGGGCACAGGCAGGACCCGTGGATGCAGGATTCTCCTGCGCGGCAGGCGTTTCCGCAACGGCCGCAGTTGCGCGTATCGATGAGAACATCGACGCATGAGTCAGTCCCCATCGCAGACGGGCAGAAGTACATGGGAGCGAGTCCTGCCGCCGATCGGTAGAGACAGACGCACTGCCCTTCAGAGCAGACTCGACGTCCACTCACTCCCTCAGGGGCTGAGCAGACGCGCCCGCAACTCCCGCAGTTCATGGGATCACGCTGGGCATCGGTGCAACCGCCAGCGCAGAAGGTGTTCACCCGCACATCGAAGCAGCCACACCGGCCTCCGACGCAGTTCATGGTGCTGGAGCAGGCGCGACCGCACCCGCCGCAGTGCCCCGGATGTTCCTGAGTGTTCACGCAACTATCTCCGCAGATGGTCCTCCCAGGAAACGTGCAGACGCATCGCCCCATCTGACAGGTAGATTCGAACGCGCACCGAACCCCGCATCCACCGCAGTTCGAGTTGCTCGTGAGCGTATTCTCACAGCGATCCCCACAGAGTGCATGCCCTGGAGTCGTGCAGACGCAGCGCCCCGCCTGGCAGGCAGCACCTTCGGGACACCGAGTTCCGCAAGCACCACAGTTCAGGCTGTCGCTCTGGTGCATGGCTGGATCGAAGCAGTCGGTTGGCCTTGATGTCGCGCAGAATGGCCGCTCTGCTGGGCAGGGACATCTGCCCATGACGCAATCAACGCCTGCCGGGCAGCGCTGTCCGCAGAAGCCGCAGTTGTTGCGATCCGTTTGTCGGTCAACGCAGATGAAGGTGCCTTCGGTGGTCGCGCATCGGTCAACCGGGCATTCGCATCTGCCGATGCTGCTGCACACCGATCCGGGCATGGTGCAGTCGGAGACGGAGTCGTCCACCATGCCGTTGCAGTCGTTGTCGGCGCTGTCGCAGGTTTCGGGGAGGCCAGGGCGTCTCCTGGGATTGTCATCATCGCAGTCGTTGCCGCCACAGGAGCGGGGCGGCTCGCCATCGCTGTCCCCATCGAGCCGCTCGGAGACGCAGACACGTGCCGAGGGATCGCAGCGTTCGCGCACGGTGCAGGGGTCCATGTCGGCGCAGTCCGCGCTCGTTCCGCAGGCGCGCCCGGCGACACACCCTCGGCGATCATCGCAGGTTTGCGCAGCCCCACAGCGCGCGGCATTGGGCAGGTGCCGACACACACGCTCTATGCACCGGTCTTCGGTGCAACTGACGCCATCGTCGCACTCGCTGTTCATGGAGCACCCAGGAAGCCGCGAGTCCCCCGCGGGTACGTCGATCGTGGCGTCCGAAGTCGTGGCTCCGTCAGGCTGCGGTACCGAGGGCCCCTCGGAGCTGCAGGCCACGAGGATGATCATGAGGGCGAGGACGACGCGGACCATGGTGCCTCCTCGACGACCTCGACCTGGCAGCGCCGGGGCAGAGAACGACAACGCGCCCCCGGAGAGGGGCGCGTCGCGTTGGTATTGGTCGTCGTTTTAGGCTCTGATCCTGCGACCAACCCGTATTGGTCGACGTCTTCGGGGCGCAGCCTTCTCGAACCCTATACCGCCGGATACGCTGGGGATCTCCGCGTTCCGAGCGTATGCGCCCCCACCTCGATGCCTTCGTCCGCCACCTGCTTGCGGACCATCTCGCCCCCCGCACGGTGAAAACGTACGGGGCGATCTTCGTGTCCTTCACCGCGTTTCGCGCGGGTGCCGCCCCTCCCACACGGGCCGAGGTGGAGGAGTTCCTCGCTCGGCCCCGTCGCGATGGGAAGCCGCGCTCCGCGACCGCCCGCAACCAGGAGCTCTCGGCCCTGCGTGCGTTCGCCGCGTTCGCCCGGCGCGAACTGAACTGGATCACGAACCCGACCGAGGACATCCCGTTCGTGAGGGAGGCTCCCCACGATCCGGCCGTCCTCACCGCTCCCGAGCTCAGCCAACTCTTCGAGACCGCGGCAACGACCTCACGCCGAGGAGAACGCGCCCGGGACCTGGCTCTGCTCGCCGTGCTCTCGCAGGCCGGGCTGCGGGTGCACGAGGCCGTCGGCCTCAACATGTCCCAGATCGACCTCGCGAGCGCGACCCTCGTCGCCGTCCACGGGAAGGGCGGCACCATCCACGACGTGCCCCTGAACGCTCCCGCCGTCGCGCTCCTCGCCGCATACCTCCGGGAGCGTCAGGTTGACGCGGGGGAGGCGGCGCTCTTCGTCTCCCTGCGCGGCACACGATTCTCGATCCGGGCGGCCGAGGCGCTCCTCGCCCGCCTTCGGAAGAGCATGGGCTCCCCGAAGCACATCACGCCCCACACCCTTCGGCACACGGCGGCGACCCTGACCCTCACGGCCGGCACCGACCTCTCGACCGTGGCAGAACTCCTGCGCCACAGCGACGTGAACACCACCCGCCGGTACCTGCACCTCGTCGACACCCGCCGCCGCGAGGCCGTCCGTCGGCTCGAAAGCACGGTGCCCGCCGCTGTTCTGCCGGTCTCGTCCCCGAGGCCCACGTTGGCCAAGGACTCGACGGCCGCCCTCGCCAAGTCACGCGAAGGCCCTATTCCTCCGCGAAATTCCGATCTTGACGACCAATACGGGATGGTCGCCGCATAACCCCTATTCCCCCCACATTCTATGTTTCTGACTGATCTCTTTGGCCTGGAGACTGCGGCCGCCTACTTCGTGCCGGTCCTGGAAGTGGGAATGTGAGTTCCGGAGGGGTGTACGGATTCGCCTTGTTCGCCGTGGAAATCGAGTGATCGCCCTGCCTCGACGGCGAAGGCAGGGCGCGACGGCAGGGGGTGATGCGAGCGGCGGGCTGGTGTGACGGCAGCCTGCGAGGGCACCGTCGCCGTCGGGAGCGCCCGCAGCGACGGCAGGGGGTGGCGCCAGGGGGTGGCGGCACGCGCGATCCGAGCCGCCGCCGCGCCCCGGGAGTGCCGGCGTGAGGCTGGTCCGTGGGGAGGGCAGAATCCGAGGCCGCGAGCCGCTTGCGATGGCCCAGGAGCGGCCGGGCGGGGTACAAATAGGATCGTCATGGCGACCGCGGACCAGGTGAAGGCGCTCATCCGGAGCCATGCAGATGGCGACGACACGCGCTTCTATGCGATCGCCATGCAGGTCGCGGCGCAAGCGGCCCGCGGTGGCCACGGCAAGTTCGCCCAGGAGCTTCGCGAGCTCGTCGACCAGGTGAAGGCGCGCGCCCACGCGGTTGAGCCCGTACGCGGGCCGAAGCCGGTCCCGCTGGCCCAGCCGAGAGGCGAACTGGCCGGGCTGCTGACGGTCGGCTACCCGAAGACCCGGGTCGTCGACATGGCGCTGACCGACGCGCTCCGTGCCCGCCTCGATCGCGTCCTGACCGAACAGCGACAGCGCGATCGGATTCGTGAGCACGGCTTCGCGCCGATGCGGAAGCTCCTCCTGGTGGGGCCGCCCGGGACCGGCAAGACGATGACCGCGGCGGCGCTCGCGGGCGAGTTGGGGCTGCCGCTCTTCAGCATCCAGCTCGACGGGCTGATCACGAAGTACATGGGCGAGACGGCGGCGAAGCTGAGGCTCGTGTTCGACGCCATCCAGTCCACGCGCGGCGTGTATCTCTTCGACGAGTTTGACGCGCTGGGCGGAGAGCGCGGCACCAAGAACGATGTCGGCGAGATTCGCCGCGTGCTCAACTCGTTCCTCCAGTTCTTGGAGCAGGACGAATCGGACAGTCTCGTGCTCGGGGCGACCAACCATGTCGGCCTCCTCGACCGCGCGCTCTTCCGTCGGTTCGACGCGGTGCTCGAGTACGCGCTGCCCACGTCGGACATCGCCGCGCGCGTGATGCGGTCGCGCCTCGGTCTGCTCGACACGTCGGCCATCGATTGGAACACAGCAGCCAGGGCCGCCGAGGGACTCAGCCACGCGGAGATCGTGATGGCCTGCGATCACGCGGCGAAGAACGCGATCCTCGACCACTCGACGGCCGTTCGCGACGCGGAGTTGAGCGCCGCGCTCGAAGAGCGACGCAGCACGCACGCGTAGCTCGTCGAGGAGAATGACGCGTGGCCGCCCCTCGCAACCGCAAACACATCATCGTTCCGGTCAGGCCCACGACCGAGTCGTACAAGCCGCACGGACGGAAGTTCGACATCCCGAAGCCTCCGGCGCCCGCGAGCCGCAAGGCCCACGGGAAGGCGCTCAAGAAAGCGCTCGATTCGGCTGTAGAAGAGGCCCTGCAGCGGCGCGCGGATGCCGGCATCGAGGTGCACGGTGCCGAGCCGGGTCTCTACGTGCAGTTCGAGAGTCAGCCCGGCGTGTCGCTGCAACTCTCTTCGCTCGAGGACGCTCGGCAAGGCATCGAGCTCGTCGCAGTGAGCCACTCCGGTACCGAGTCGAGTCGCGTGGAGCGCGCGACGGTGTTCGTACCCGAGGGCAAGGTGAAGCACTTCGTCGACCGCTTCGAGATCTACGCGAAGAGCGGGCCGAAGGCGAAGGGCGAGCGTCGTCATGAGGCGATGCTGGATCCCGTGGCGGCGCTGCGCCTTGCCACCCTGCGCAGCCTCTGGACCGACGCGACCGACGTGTATCCGGACGAGCAGCAGGCGATCTGGTGGGAGGTCTGGCTGCGTCGGCAAGATGGAAGCGAACTCGCGAGGCTGATGGATTTCGCGGACGTTCAGCAGATCGACGTGGCCCCGCGACGGCTGCAGTTCGAGGATCGCGTCGTCACGCTGGTACACGCGACGCCGGAACAACTCGCCGCCTCCCTCGACGTGCTGAACGATCTCGCCGAGGTGCGGCGCGCCAAGGAGAACCCGACGTTCTTCGTCGACTTGGCGGCCCACGAGCAGGCCGACTGGACCAAAGACCTGCTCGCCAGGACCAAGGCCTCCTCGGCCACCGCGCCCGCGGTCTGCGTGCTCGACACGGGTGTGACCCGGGGTCATCCGCTGCTCGCGGCCTCGCTCGCGGCTGCCGACTGCCACGCGTGCGAGCCATCGTGGGGCGTTCACGATCACGACGGCCACGGCACCGAGATGGCGGGCCTCGCGCTGTACGGCGACCTGACGCCGGTGTTGGCCAGTTCCGGGCCGGTGCGTCTCCGCCACGGGCTCGAGTCGGTGAAGATCCTGCCGCCGATCGGGCAAAACGCGCCCGAGATGTATGGGGCCATCACGGCGGAGGCGACGAGCCGCGTGGAGATCCAGGCGCCCCGACGGCAGCGTTGCTTCTCGATGGCGGTGACCGCGACCGACGAGCGAGATCGGGGGCAACCGACATCATGGTCTGCTGCCGTCGATGCGCTGGCCGCGGGACGCTCGTTCGACGCGAGCAGCCAGGGCCTCGTGTACCTCGACGACGGCGAGGACCCTCTCCGCCGCCTGTTCATCGTGAGCGCTGGAAACGTCGAAGCTCGCGCGCTGCAGGTCGCACACCTCGACCAGAGTGACACCGATCCCGTTCACGATCCCGGGCAGGCCTGGAACGCGCTGACCGTCGGGGCGTTCACCGACAAAGCGGTCGTCCGGGATCCGACGTTGAGCGGCTGGCTTCCTGTCGCACAGGCCGGGGACCTCTCGCCGTGGAGCACGACCGGTGTCACCTTCGCCGAGACCTGGCCGATCAAGCCGGACGTCGTGTTCGAGGGCGGCAACGTCGTGAAGAACGCGAAGGGAGAAATCGACTTCCCGTGCGCCGATCTCAGCGTGCTCACGACGTACCACCAGCCCGCGACGAAGCCGCTCGTCCTGAGCTGGGCGACGAGCGCGGCGACGGCGCAGGCTGCGCGCATGGCCGCGATCATCACGGCCGAGTACCCAACGCTGTGGCCCGAGGCCGTGCGGGCACTCGTCGTTCACTCGGCCGAGTGGACACCGCAGATGCAGACCCATCTTCGCGGCGCGAGCGGGAAGCGTGCCCGCTCCAGGCTCGTGCGTCGCTACGGCTTCGGCGTACCGCACGTCGAACGCGCCCTCCGGAGCGCGGGCGACGCGCTCACGCTGATCGTGCAGGACAGCATCCGACCCTTCGTTCAGGGAAAGATGCGCGAGATACATTTCTTCGAGCTGCCCTGGCCGCGGGAAGTCCTCCAGGGACTCGGAGGGACGGCGGTTCGCCTGCGCGTGACGCTGTCGTACTTCATCGAGCCGAACCCGGGGCGACGTGGCTGGAAGAAGCGGCACCGCTACGCGTCGCACGGCCTTCGCTTCGAGGTGAAGGGCCCGACCGAATCGGTCGACGAGTTCCGCAAGCGGCTCAACCAGCGGGCGCTCGACGAGGACGAAGAACGGCCCGCGACGGGCGGCGACTCCTCTGAGTGGTTCCTCGGCGAACAGGCTCGCAGCCACGGCTCCCTCCACTCGGATCTCCATCACGGCTTCGCGGCCGACGTCGCCGAGCGCGGCGTCGTCGGGATCTACCCCGTGAGCGGCTGGTGGAAGGACCAGCCGAAGCGTGACCGCAGCGAGCATGGGGCGCGCTACGCCCTGGTCGTGTCCATCGAAACGCCGGGCGTCGACACCGACATTTGGACGCCGGTCGCCCAGCAGGTTGGGGTGCCAGTCGTCATCGAAGTGTAGGTTCTGTTTGGCGCTCCCGGCGCCACGACACGGTCTGCGGCGACCCACCCTCGACGGTCACGTGCGCGGTCGTATCGCCGTCGACGCAGTGCGCCGCGTGGGGCACCTCGCGGAGCCTCGAACTCAGCGGAGGTCATAACGTGCGCTCGGCCCGCCACGGACTCGCGATTCCGTGCTGCCGCAGGTACTTGGCGATGGTCTTCGGGTCGAAGCCAGTCGCATCCACGGCTGCTCTCTGCGTCGTGAATCGCGAAGCGATTGCTGCCCAGTCCGCTGCTGAGAGCTGGGCCGGGGTGCGCGGCTCCGTCGACGCCTCGACTAGCCGGTCTGGCGACGCGTCTTCCCCAGAGTCGCGAAGTGCGCGCATGAACCGCTCGCGGATTCTTTCGAAGCCGCCTGTCGCGGCGTCGGCGCGGACTTGCTCGATGACCGTCGGTGCCGCGAGCTTCGTGATGTTGAACAGAGCGACGAAGGCCTTTGCCAGTTCACCACGACTCGCGCCACGTAGGAGCGGAAGATCGTGGACCTCGTTGAGCAAACGAAGCCATGGGTTCGCCTCGATGGTCGCTTGTCGTTCCCCGGTCGCGAGCTGTCCCTGAAGATCCGCTTGTTCCGTTTCTGCCCGCTTGCTCGCGACACGTACGAGGCGCTTCACATTCGCGGGCGGATCGAGTGTGAGCACCGACTGCCAGAAGTGATGGGTTGCCGAGGCGAGCCGGAGGTGCTGATCGAGGTGTAGGAGTTCCCTCACCTTGGTGACATCGCGACGATGTTCGTCCGAACTGTCATCCAGCAACGTGAGGAACTGCCCGACGGTCGCGAGCTGCTCGTTCGCTGGAGGCAGGGCCGCGTTCGCGAGCGACTGTGTAATCTGCTCGATGCGCCACGACACGTGCTCGTCGGGGAGACCGCCGCCGTCGACCTCGTCGAGCAGAAAACCGATCGCGCGGTGATGGAGCGGTAGTGCGAGGTAGCCGCGCTGGAGATGCGACGGCAGGTGCTCGAGGCGAATGGTCTCCCCGTCCGCAAGGGCGACGATCTCGTCGAGAACGCCGACGAGCTCACGCAGGTTTCCGGGCCAGTCGTATCTCGCGAGGGCGTCGCGAGCGCTGCGCGTGACGAGGGGAACGGCACGGTGGCGACGCTTCCTGAGCAGCGCAGGGAGCGAATCATCGAAGAAGCCTTCTCGGTGGGCGAGCGGCGGGAGGCGAAGCCCGGCTCCCACTCGCAGCCGATGGAGTAGGTCCTCGCGGAAGGTGCCGCTCGCGACGTTCTTGTCGAGGTCGTGCCAGGTCGCAGCGATCACCCTCACGGAGAGCTGGCGCTCCTTGTTCTCGCCGATGCGCGACACGACCTGCGTCTGCAGAAACCGGAGCAAGCGAACCTGCGCTTCCGGCGGCAGGTCGCCGACTTCGTCGATGAGGAGCGTGCCGCCGTTCGCGGCTTCGAGGCGCCCCACTCGGTCGGCAGTCGCACCGGTGAACCCGCCCCGCGCGTGCCCGAACAGCTCGTCGTTGATCATGTCCGGCGACATCCCGCCGACATGCACCACTTCGAACGGGGCCCTCGAATCGTTCGCCGACCGGCTCCACAAGTCGTGCAGCGCGAGCGCGAGCAACTCCTTGCCACTGCCAGTCGGCCCCTGGATCAGGATCGGGAGGTAGCGCTCGCCACCACGCGCGTCGATGCCCTTCGCGCACGCGAGGTCGCGGGCCTTCGAGAGATCGAGCAGCGTCGCGAGGTCCGACGCTTCGATCTCGGCGAAGACGTCGTCTTGCGTCTTCCGAGCGGCCAGCCAGCGCTTGCACGCTTCGACGTGGGCGTCGTCGTGCCCGAGCGCGACGACCGCTTCGCGCGATCCACGGAGCTGCTGGGCGAGCGCGGCGCCCGATTGCATCGGCTCGGGCGCATTCGCGGCCATGACCCAGTCGTCGTCCACTCCCTGTTCGAAGCCGAAGAGGAGCGCGAGCGCCGCCGGTGCCTCTGAAGTTTTCCGTCGAACTGCCCGTCGAGCGTGAAGCCGCACATGCAGCACTACCTCGCTCTCGAGCGGTGAGTCCGGCAGACGCTCATCGATCCTCAGCATCATCCCCACGCCGCCTTGAGCGCGTGAATCGTCACGATCGGCGCTCCGTTGAGTTCGCGCACAGCGTGGACGCGCCATCCGCTCTCGACGCGTTGGACACCACGCCCCGCGCCCGCCAGACCGCCAAGGCCCGCGCCGATGGCCGCTCCCGCGGCAGGCCGATCGAACAGCAGCCCGACCAATGCGCCGAGCCCCGCGCCAGCGATCGCGCCCTCAAGCCCAGACATGGTCGCGACGGTGAGGTAGTCGACGAGATCGGGCGCGCTCGCGGGGTCGAACCGGATCGCGCAGCCAGACTGCGCGAGGACCTGCTCGAGCGTGCGCCGAGCGAGTTCGAGCGCCTGCGGACCGCGGATGGTGATGCCGCCGTGGTCGTTCAGCGCGCGAACGAGCTGCGAGGCCGTGGTGATCGTTTGCTTCTTCATGCGAGTACTCCGTTGTCGAGGACGAGCCTGGTTGCCCGCAAGCATCAGACGTGCCGCACATGAATTCATCGTGTTCTCAGGCACTTTGTCCACGAACGTGGCTCGGAGCATCTTCGGCCGGCACACCTCCAACGGATTCATCATGGGATTCCCACGGTATTTCCCATACAATCCGTCGCCCTCCAACATGGCCTCTGAATCCGCACGAACCGAACGGCCCATTTCATGCTTATCACAACTTAACCCAAACATACCCTAGCAAACACGGTTGCATCCGGCGTGGCGCAGTGATAGGGATTCCAGGAAGGCAGGTAGCCGGTACGGCCCAGAAGGATCCCCATGGATGACAGGTGGCTCTCAGTTGACGAGATCGCGGAGTACCTCGGGGTGAGCAAGGACACCGTCTACACGTGGGTCACATCGAAGGGCATGCCCGGACATAAAGTTGGCCGCCTCTGGAAGTTCAAGCGCGAGGACGTAGACGTCTGGGTACGTGAGGGCGGCGCTGCTTCATCGTCCGACGAGTTGAGTGAGAAGGAGCGGAAGGGTGGCTAGACCCAAGAAACCCGCGCAGTTGTCGCCCCCGCCGGAGGCCGCCGGAGGGAAGGGTGCGCCCGCCGAGGGGACGACCGCGGTCGAGGACGGCAAGCTCCTCGACTACATCACCGGTAGGCCCCTCGCTGGAAATGACAAAGAGCGCGTCCGACAGCGGATCGCGCGCGCGATGTTCCACGAGTACGGCATCTCGGTTGACGACATGGAGCCCGACTTCCGCGTGAAGGTGGAGGGATCGACCAAAAAGATCGATATCGCGATCTTCGAGCCGGGCTCCGAGCACACTGCCCAGAACGTGAGGCGTCTGGTTGTCTGCCAGAAGGAACCGAAGATCGGCGACAAGGGCGCGTACAAGATGCGCGACCACGAGCAAGCGGAGAAGGAGTTCGGTGTGCTCCATGCCGCAATGACCGAGCTCCCAGACTGCAAGTACGGGCTCTGGACAAACGGGCTTGAGTTCTTCTTCTTCGCGACCACGCGCACGCGCTTCGACGTCAAGTTCAAGCCAATCGGCGACTGGCCGATGGGTGACGAGTCCATCGGGACTCGCGACGTGGTGTCCCACGCTCGCATGCGTCGCGCAGATCCGGAGATGTTGCGCACTGCTTTCAGGCGGTGCCACAACTTCATCCACGGCAACGAGGGTATGCCGAAGGACGCCGCGTTCTGGCAGTTCCTCTACCTGATATTCGCGAAAATGTACGACGAGCGGCAGCCGACGGACGCGCGGCGCTTCTGGGCGGGGCCCACCGAACAGTTCGAAGACACGGGGCGCAAGGCGATCCGAAAGCGAGTCATCCCGCTCTTCGAAGAGGTGAAGAAGAAGCACGCATCGATCTTCCGCGGAAACGAAGAGATCTCGCTGACAGACCGTGCTCTCGCCTTCATGGTGAACGAACTCGCGAAGTACGACTTCGGACGCACCGATGTCGATGCCAAGGGTGCCGCTTACCAGGAAATCGTGGGCACCAACCTGCGCGGCGATCGTGGCCAATACTTCACGCCCCGCGGAGCCATCAAGCTAATGATCGAGATGCTCGCGCCCGAGGCCACGGAGCGTGTCCTTGATCCTGCGTGCGGGACCGGCGGCTTCCTTGTCGCGACGCTCGACTATCTCAATCGCCGCTTCCACGAAGAAGCGCAGGTGGCGATCGGCAACGAGTCGACAGATGAATTTCTGTCGATCCGAGAGCGGATGGCTGAGTTCGTCAAGAACAAGCTTTTCGCCGCAGACGACGACCAGTTCCTCGTTCGGGCTGCCCAGATGAACATCGTTATGTCAGCGAACGCTGAAGCCGGTCTCTTTCACATGAACTCCCTGGAGTTCCCCCGCGGCGACAAGCCCGGCGCTGCTGCTGCGGCGAAGGCCATTCCGTTCGGCACGATCGACGTGCTGGTGACCAATCCGCCCTTCGGGGCCGACATCCCAATTAACGATCCTCACATTCTCCGTCACTTCGATCTAGCTCACACGTGGGAAGGATCCTCGGGAAACGGTTTCAGGAACACCGGGCGTATTCAGGCAAGCGTTCCCCCCGAAATTCTGTTCGTCGAGCAATGTGTCCGATGGCTTCGGCCCGGCGGACGAATGGGCATCGTCGTTCCGAACGGCATTCTCGGGAATCCCGGAGACGAACACATCCGCCACTGGATTGTCCGTCACTGCTGGGTGCTGGCGAGCGTCGAACTTCCTGTCGAAGCGTTCTTGGTCGACGCAAAGGTCAACATCTTGCCGAGCATGTTGTTTCTGAAGCGGAAATCGCAAGCCGAAATGCAGGCAGACGACCTCGGAAGCGCGAAGGCGTACCCGATCTTCTTCGCGGTTGCCGACAACATTGGGTTTGATCGGAGAGGCAACGTGCTCTACCGCCGCAGTCCAATCGGCGAGGAACTGGTCGAGGACGTTGTCGAGAGCGAGTCCATTCGGATCGGCGGTCGCTCGGTGACGAGAACCCTCACGCGAAAGCAGAAGGTGGTGGAGGACGACCTTCCGCGCATCGCCGAGGCCTATCGTGAGTTCCGGAAGACTAGCTCGGAGCCAGGGCGATGAGAGCCGGTGCCATCTCGTCTGAGACCGTGCTTCGCCCCGGGCTGCGTCTTACGGGTTCTTTCTACCTGCCTCGGGACTTGGGGGCTGCAGAAGCGCTGGAGAAAGCTGGGCAACACGTCGATGCCATGCGGTCGGTGTGCAAGCCTGAGGGCATCTTTCGTGGACCGATCTTTCGAAGAATTCCGGCTCACTCAGCAGCATATGGAAGGCCGTACGTTGCGCCCGCGCAACTGGAACGCATCGACGTCGGCGTCAATCGATTTCTCTCCAATCTCCATGGGGACCTCCTGGACGAGTTGGCCTTGCGCAGCGGAATGCTTTTGGTCACGTGCTCCGGCATGTCTCTGGGAAAGGTGCTATGGGCGCGCGACGATATGGACGGCTTGGTTGCGAGCCACGACCTCATTCGCATCGTTCCGGATCCGAAAAAGATCCATCCCGGCTACCTGTTCGCTTACCTCTCCTCGCGCATCGGGCGTCTTGCGATTCGAAGGCAGATTTACGGCACGTCGATCAAGCACATCGAACCCTCGCACCTCTTCGAACTGCCGGTAGTTCGTCTCGAGCGCCAGAATGAAGACGAGATCGGTGAAAGCGTTGTCAAAGCTGAAGCGGCCATTTCGCAAGGTATCACCGCACTGCGACAGCAACGCGACCGACTCCACGGTCTGATGGGATTGTCATCTACTGACCAGGTAGAGGACGACGAAGCGGAGGTGGAGTGATGGCTACGGTGATCCCGATCGGCGAGCCGGTGAACGAGGCCGAACGCCAGGCCATCGCGTACCTGCGGGACCACCTGCCGGCGAGCTACCTCCTCCTGCACAACTTCGAGATCGTGCGCGACGGCGAGACCTTCGAGGTCGACATCGCCATCGTCGCGCCGCACTCCGTCTACCTCGTCGACGTGAAGGGCACGCGCGGGCTCATCGATGTCTATGGGCCGAAGTGGTACCCGGAGGGACGCCAGCCCTTCAACTCGCCGCTCGCGAAGCTGCGTGGCCACGCGAAAGCCGTGAAGGGTATCATCACGAGCAGCCAGCCCGGCCGCCGCGACCTCGAGGACATCTACGTCGATGCCGCCGTCGTGCTCACGTCGCCAGACGCGACACTCGTCGACCAAGGTGGGCGCGACGCGTCGAGCGTCACGACGCTGAAGAAGGCAGCGGCGTTCTTCCAGAACAGCACGCGCATCCCTGCCGGCAAGTCGAAGAACATCGGCGCGCATACCAACATCATCTTGAAGGCGCTTCAGGGCGTCGCGAAGGCACGCTCCGGTCCGCCGCGCTTCGGCAACTGGCAGGTGCTCGAGAAACTGGGAGGCACCGACAGCTACGTCGAGTACCGCGCGTTCAACACGATCATTGGGCAGCGGACGACGGCGCTCATCCGTGCGTACCAGGCCGACCCTTACAAGCCGCGGGAGGAGCGCGAGAAGCAAAAACTCCTCATCTCCACCGCCTATCGCGCGCTCAGCTCGATGCCGGGTCACCCGAGCGTCGTCTCTGTGCGAGAGTTCTTTGCGAGTGAGGCCGAGGACAAATACTTCCTCGTTACCGAGGACGTCCCCGGGCAGGCGCTTCGCCTCCACATCGAGAAGCCGACACTTGCGCTGACGCTCGATCAGAAGAACACAATCGCAGCTGATCTGCTGACCGCGCTCAGCCATCTGGCCGCGCACAAGGTCGTGCACCGCAACATCTCGCCGTCGAACATCCTGGTCGGCACCGGCGGGCGCGTCCGCCTCACGGGCTTCGACTTCGCCCGGCCGGGTACGGACCACAGCCGCACCATCGCGCAGGAGATCATCGACGACCTCGAGCCCAAGTACATGGCGCCCGAGATTCACGGCGAGCCAGGCGCCGCGACGCCCGCCTCCGACCTCTTCAGCGTCGGCCTCGTACTCTTCGAGCTGTTCACAGGCGAGCGGCCGTTCAAGACGCACACCGAGCTGTTCGAGCAGAAGGCCGTGTTTGCGGTGAAGCCAAGCGTGGCACGTCCCGAGCTGCCCAAGGGCTTCGATGCGTGGCTCCAGAAGCTGTGCGCGTTTGAACCCGATCATCGTAGTACGCCGGGCTTGGCGCTGGCCGAGATGAAGATGCTTCTCGACCCGAGCGCCGACTCGGAGTCCGAGGGCGGCGTGGCGCCTGCAACACCTACCCCTGAGCCCGCGCCGCCCCAACTCGACTACTCCAATCTGCTCGCGCAGACGCAGCTCACACCGAAGTACGTCATTGAGAAACGACTCGGGAAGCCGGGTTCATTCGGCGTCGCGTACAAGGTCATCGACACGCTGGGCGACGTCTCGCGCGCGATGAAGATCGTGCTGCGCGACCGTGTGTCGATCGTGGATCGCCTGAAGAAGGAGTACAAGACGCTCCTTCGCATTCCCGATCACCCGAACGTCGTGAAGGTGATCGACGCCGACTTCATCCCCGGCAACGGCCCGCCCTTCATCGTTTTCGAGTACGTCGACGGCCTCGACGTTGGCGAGATGATCGAGGGCAGCCTCTTCGCGCCCGAAGACGCGCTGGAGCTGGCGCGGCAGGTGACCTCCGGTCTCGTGCACCTCCACGCAGCGGGCGTCTTCCACTGCGACATCAAGCCTCGCAACCTGCTCTGGACCGAGCGCGGCGCCAAGATCATCGACTTCAACGTCGCAGTCTTCGGCGCGAGCGGGGACCGTGGTGGTGGGTCACGAAAGTACCTGCCGCCCGACCTCGACCTCGAAGCGGTGCCCTCGGCCAGCGATCTCGCGGATCGCGACGTCTACGCCCTCGGGCTGACGCTCTACGAGGCGCTAACCGGACGCTACCCCTGGAACAACGCGCAGGTCCCGCCTCCTGGCAAGCCCGCGAGCGATCCGCGCGAGCTCTCAAACCTCGCCGAGATCGCGCCCGAACTCGTCGACGTGATGCTCAGGGCCATCGCGCCCAAACGCGGCGATCGCTTCGCCACGGCGGCCGATCTGAAGAGTGCGCTCGCCAGCGTGCCCGCCGCGCGCCGTGCCCCCCAGCCGGTCACGCCGGTGCCGGTCACATGGGGCGTGTCGGGCGACGGTGGGAACGGTAACCGAAAGGCCGACGGGAACGCTGGTTCGGGAGCGCCCATCGCGCCGAACACGAACCCGTACGTCCGGCACCTGCTGACGGTCTACAGCCAGAGCAAGCACAGCAACGCGGGCACGCGTGGCCTGGATGTCATCAGCGAGCAGACCTACGTCGAGACCGGGCTCGACCGCGACTTGTTGCCGTCGGTGCTCTCGGGCGAATTCTCCCTCGTCATCATTTCGGGCAACGCGGGCGACGGGAAGACGGCGTTCCTCCAGAAGCTCGAGCGCCGTGCGGCCGACGAACAGGCCGTCGTGGACCACTCGCTGCCGAACGGCGCGAGTTTCGAGCTGCGTGGCCGTACATTCCTCTCGAACTACGACGGCAGCCAAGACGAGGGCGACCAGAAGAACGACGATGTCCTGCGCGCCTTCCTGTCGCCCTTCAAGGGAAGCGCCTCGACGGTCTGGGCCACATCGAAGGAGACCCGGCTCATCGCCATCAACGAAGGCCGCCTCGTCGACTTCCTCGAGGCAAATCGCGCGGACTTCCCGGCGCTCTCGTCACTGGTGAAGGAAGGACTTCGCACGGGTGACCCCACCGACGGCGTGGCCGTTGTAAACTTGAACCTGCGCAGCGTCGTCGTCGATCCTCAGGGCCTCGACAACTCGATCCTGGAGCGGCTCGTGAATCGCATGACTCACGAGAAGTTCTGGGAACCCTGCCACGGCTGCGACCTGAAGGAGCGCTGCTACGCGTTTCACAACGCACAGACCATCCAGGACGAGACCGCTGGCAGGCACGTCGTCGAGCGGCTCAAGAGCCTCTACGCGGTCACGCACCTGCGCGGGCGGCTGCACATCACGCTGCGCGACCTGCGCTCGGCGCTCGCGTACACGCTCGTGGGGACGCGCGACTGCGACGCGATTCACGAGCTGTATCGCAAGGGCCAACGCGACGAGATCGTTCAGGGCTTCTACTTCAACAGTTGGAAGGGCGGCGACGCGCCGAACGCGGACCGCCTCCTCACGTTGCTCTCCGAGGTCGACGTCGCCGAGGCCGACGATCCGCGCCTCGACCGGGCTCTCGACTTCGTCTCGCCCACTGAGGACCGCACGCTCTTCCGCTTCGAGCGGCGTGGCCACTACGACCGCGACATCCTTCGGAGTCTCTACGACGAGCTTCCGCGCGACGTCTCCGGCCGAGCGAGTGAGCACCGTGCCGTGGCCCACCGGCGCTTCATCGCGATGGCGCGGCGGCGCGCGTTCTTCGAGCGACGCGATGCGGGCTGGCGCTCGATGCTCCCCTACAAGACCGCGGACGAGCTCCTCTCGGTCGTGCGCGGTGACCACAGTCCCGAGGGACTGCTCGAGCCGCTGCTCGTCGCCATCAATCGCGGCGAAGGGCTCGCGCACCCCGAGCGCATCGGCAACAACCTCGCGCTCGAGGTCCGCCGCGTCGACGCCGGCAGCGTGCGCTCCTACCGGCTCTACCCTCGCGAGCGCTTCTCGCTGTCGCTCAATGACCTCGCCTCGCGTTCGCGCTTCGTGGAGCACATGCCAACGGGCCTCGTGCTTCGCTACGAGGACGACAAGGCCGGTCTCAACGCCGAGTTGCTCGTCTCTCTCGACGTCTACGAGATGCTCCGGCGCCTGAACGAGGGCTACCGCCCCAGCGTCGAGGAGGAGCAGGGCTACTACCTGAGCCTCGCCGTCTTCAAGAATCTGCTCGGCTCCGCGCCCTATCAGGAGGTGCTGCTCAGTACGTCGGGCCATGACTTCTACCGCGTCGCTCGCCACGCTGATGGCCGTCTCGAGATGACGCGCGCCCAAGAGGGAGCGGTCTGATGTCCTTGTCCAAGCGCGATCGAGAGTTCCGGCTCCCAAAGATCAGTTACCTCGACTTCAAGCACCTCGAGATGGACCGCGTGCTCACTGCGTTCTTCGCGCGGCTCGCACACAACGGTTACCCGAGCCGTCTGCGCCGCAAGGTGGAGCTGTCAGTCGAGAGCTTCGTCGAGGAGTTCATGGAACATCCGGAGTGGTTCACCGGGTTCCAGGCTCACCGCGATGTGCTTGCGCGCTGGGTGGAGACGCACCTGCTCGACGTAGTCAACCGAGGGAAGGCGACCCAGGCGGTGGCCGCGCCGCGTCCGCTGCACGGCTTCACGTACCGCTTTCGCAACCCGAAGCACTCGCGCGACTACGGCGCCGCGCAGCACCTCTACGAGACGCTCTACGGCGCGCGGAACGGTGCGGGCCAGAAGGCCATCGAGCACCTCAACGACTTTTTCTTCCAGGGCCACGACAAGGTCACCGGCAAGGCAGACGCCGGGGTGGCGCTCGACGTCGAGACGCAGGCGCTGCTCCGGCTCCTGGATCAGGTCGAGGACGCGCCGGACACCAAGTCGGGCCGCGACACCTTCGCCCCGCTCTGCGTGGGCGCGGCCGATCTCCTCGCCGAGGACATCCAGCGCCTCTTGTTCTACCAGCGCTTCATCCCGCGCTCGGTGATGGTCGAGTACCTGAAGGTGCTCATCGCATTCCACCTCGGGCTCTATCACCTGCGGCTCCTGAAGCTCCTTCCTGCGCTGGTGCGCAGGAAGGGCGCCGACCCGACGTGCGCGAGCGGCGCGTGCCCGATGAATCCGAAGAGCCCAGACAACCCGTTCGGCGACTGCCCGTATCGCGTCGGGCTGCTCGTCGATGTCGCCGGCCAACCCGGCACGCCGATGGCGTCCCTCGCCGAGCGCAGCGCGGATACCCACTACCGTCGCATCCCGCCGTTTCTGCGCGCCTACTTCGCGACCAAGAAGCTCGACGAATTCGCCACGGACCTCGTTCGTCGCGGCAAGCTGCCGAAACCGCCGAGCGGGGAGTTCTCGGTAGGCGAGGTTCTGCAGCTCCTGGACGCACCGCTGAAGGCCGAGCGCGAGAAATTCTTCGGCCAGCGCGTATCGAGCCTCGTGGAGGAGACGTCGGGGGCCAAGGACGCCGAGCTTGATCCCGAGGTGAAGGCCGTCACGGAGATGGGGCTCTCCGAGTTCGACGCGTACATCGAGATGATCGTAGCGCTGCGCGGGCCGTTTCACCGCAAGTACGTGACGCAGTGCATCGACTCACTCCTCTTGAAGAACCGCGCAGGCGCGCTCATTGCGCAGGGACGCACAAAGGAGGCGCCCCGCCGCTTCGTCCTCGACAGCCGTCTCCTCGAGGTCCTGTTGCAGATCGCGGTGCTCAAGCCGGGCGGCTCCGATGGGTTCTACACGGGCGAGATGCGCGTCGACGAGCTGCTCGTCTTCCTCCGGGAGCGCTACGGCCTCTTCATTGACCAGTTGCCGCGCGGCGATGGCTTCGCGACGACGAGCATCGAGGATCGGCGTGCGCTGCGTGACAACGTCCGCGCTTTCACCGGGCGGTTGCGCGAGGTCGGCTTCTACCGGGACCTGTCCGACGCCTACGTCACGCAGACCATCACTCCGAGGTATCGCATCGCTGCCGAAGGCACTGCCGCAGGAGGTCAGCCGTGAGCGTCGGGTTCCAGGAGCTGTCCACGAACCAGCTCACCAACGAGCTGGAGAACGTGGCCGTGCCGGTGCTCGTCGAGCAGCTTCGCACGCGCGTTGCCGGCCATTGCATGCGCGTGAGCGATCTTGACGCCGAGCTGATGATTCGGCTCTGCGCCCGCCTGCGCGCCGAGCTGCCGAACACCACGGTCGTCGTGCTCACCGACGGAAAGGTGACGATCCCTGCCGAGCTCGCGGTGTCGAGCACCAAGCTCGTCGAGCTGCGCAACCCGCACTCCGACGGTGCGCAGCGTCCGCCGCTCCTCGTGTTCGTCCCGAGCGAGGTACGCGCATCGGCCGAAGACTCGTTCGGCGTCGCGACCTTCGAGGAGGTTTCGGTCACCGGTCTCTACGAAGCCCTCATCCAGCGTCTGCTCGGCGAGATCCCTCTGGCGCTGCGTGGCTCCGTTCAAGAAGCGCTTCGGCGGCTCCGTGACGTCGAGCGCCCATGGAGCTTCGCGGACCCGCTCTCGACGGTGCGCTTCCTCCTGACCGCCAAGGTGAACGGCAACGACGCTGAGGCCATCGGCGCCTCGCTGTACGAGGTCGGGCTTGTGCCTGACTTCGAATGGCTCGCGCAGCCCGAGAAGGCGCCACCGCGCCTCGTGCGCAACCGCGAGTGCGTCCAAAAGCTCACGTGGTCAGCCCGCTCGGAGCGTGGCCGCGTCGGCGAGTTGGGGCTCTCCAAGCGCGCCTTCAAGAACCTGCTCGGCAACTTCCTCGCCGAGGCGGGCGCGGAGGAACCACGCCAGTGGGCCCGGCGCATCGTCGTCGACAGGTCACTATGGCCGCTCGCCTTCAACAAGTGGGAGTTCGAGGACGGCGGCGTCCAGCCCGATTCCATCTTCATCGGCGAGGTGCAGACGGACCTTCCGTCCGTCGACGACGACGAGACCAAGGAGCCGCTCGCGCAGCTCATCGGGCAGCACATCCTTCCGGTCAGCAGCATCAAGAAGTTCAACACCACGTTTCGCACCGAGCCGCACCCGAGCAAGGTCCAGGGCCTCGCCAAGTTTGTCGCGCAAGTCATCTCGAAGGAACACGGACCCATCGGCCTCGCGCGCAGCAAGGCTGTCTGGAAGACCGCGACCGACAAGGCGACCATCTCCTTCTCTGCCCTCGGCAAGATCGACTGGGAGGAGGGCTGGCACTTCGTTCGCATCCTTGCGCAGACGGAGAGCGGTGACCTGATCCCACTCGTCGATTCGAACGGTGATGCAGTGGCCTGGAGCGCAGACACGGAAGCCGCGCTGCCTCGCCCGAACGAGAGCGACCTCTTCTACGTCCTGCCCGACACCGACGTGGAAATCGAGCCTGCGCAGCGAGCCGTGCCACGCGAGTCGAGCGCCCTGCACGCCCTCTTCCGCGCGCAATTCACCGCCATCCTCGACGACCGAGATCCGGCGAGCGTCGTCTTCGGGCACGCCGCATGGGCAGACAAGACCAAGGGCCACATCTCGGGAGCCGACATGCTCGAGGTAAAGCTCGGACGTGAAGGCTCCGTGCATGTCCCAGTGTCGCGCGCGCTGAAGAGCATCGAGCAGAAGATCCTCGCTGCCCCAGAGGGACCGATCAGCTGGCGCATTCCGGTCAACCTCGGGGCGCCCGGAACCAGCACGGGGGAAGTGAACGGCTGGCCCCAGTGCCCCTCCGGCGAGCGCTTTCTCGAGGCGCGCACGCGCTACTTCGAAGCGGTGCGGGGCGGCACGTCCGAGCTGGTCACGCAGGGCATCGACGCTGGCGCCCACGCCGAGCTCGTGTGCGACTACGCCGAGGCGTACCTTGAGCTGCTCGCCGATCTCTCTCGGCGTGCCGAGGCGACGGCGAAGAGCGACTCGCAGCGCGCGTTTGCCGACCTGCGCAAGGTGCTCGCGCTGGATTCGGTGCTGCTCGCCATCGTCGACCACCGTGGGCGCCGTCGCGACGCGGTCCTCGTCGCCCCGACTCACCCGCTGCGGGCCCTCTGGTTCGCGACGTGGGCGAAGCTCGGCGCTCGCTGGGTGGCCGCGGCGAAGACAGCTCCGCACGAATACGTGGTCCCGACGCGCGAGGCACTGCTCCGGCTGCTGTCGCCGACGAGCTTCCCGCCCGTACTGCCGACCGAGGCGGGGCATGTGCTCACCGCCGTCGACAGCATCAACCCGTTCTGGACAATGTTCGCGCCCTCGAACGAGGAGGATCCGCGCGGCCTGGTTGGCGAAGTGTGCAGCGCGCTCAGCTTGCCCGAGCCTGCCATCGGCGGTGCGCTCATCGACGGCGCGTACCTCGCGTCGCGCGTGCGGCGCTATCTCGTGCAGCACCCCTACGTCCGCACGCTCACCATCAACGCGTTCAACCCGGGCCGCGCGGGCGTCCTCGGCGACATGCTCCTCGAGCTGCAGAAGGAGTCAGCGTTCGCCGATCTCCGCTACGACCTCCGGCTGTTCGTTCCCGATCCGGACGCACCCGGCGTCGGCGAGGAGATCGCTGCACTGCTCACGACGGACGGCGGAACCACTGCGCGCGAAGCGGACGCGTTCTCCATTCCGGCCAAGACGCACCTTTACCCGAAACTGCGCTTCGCCGTCCGTGCGACCAAGGACTTCCGCGCGAGTCCTGACACGCATGCGGCGCACCTGTCGCTACTCTTCGACGTGTTCCCGGCTGAGGAAGTCGGCGTGCGCAAGGCCGACCCGCGCCACGCGACGGCCTTCGTGCACGGCCTCGTCCAGGACTTCTCGACTGAGTACCACGAGGATGAGCAGACAGTTGCATGGCGGCGTCTCCCTCGACATGGCGTCGCACAGCCGATCGAGGATGCCGAGGAGCTGTCCGATCTGCTCGGGAGCCTCGCGGCAGCAATGTCGAGCGCAACGGCCACCATCGCCACAGGTCAGAGCGGAGTAGACCTCCGGCCTGTCGTGAGCCTCGCACTCGGACCCGAGGGCCGCGCGCTCCTCCACCAGGTCCACGAGGTGAGCGACTGGGTGTTTACGCTGGATCGGAACCTCGGCATCGAGTTTTTCGACCATGGCGGGCACGCTACGCGCCCCGACTACCTGATCGACCACTCGCCCGACATGGCGAGCACGCTCGGCCACAGGCTGGTCATCACGTCGCGCTCGGTCGCCGAGCTTGAGGCGCTACTCCGACCCGTCCTCGAGCAGTACGGGCTCCAGGCCGAGGGGCGCCACGCCGTGGTGCTGCTCGATCAACTCCGTTCGCTTTCCGGGCGTCTTGCGCTGAAACTCATCTCGTCGCCGACGCAGCGTGCAGAAGCCCTCGGCCTCGCGCTCTCGCGCCTTTACCTGGAACACCAGGGCGTCTTCGAGAACCAGATCGTCCTACCACTCGACGCGCACCTCGAGCTGTACCGCGTGCTGAAACAGCATGCCGACGAACTGGGCGACGAGGTCAGTTTCAAGCGCACGGACCTCGGGCTTTTCGACCTCGACATCACGCGGCGAACCATCACCTGCCGTCTCGTCGAGGTGAAGTGCTACTCGGGCGTCGGCGACCTCGCGGCATACAGCGCGCTCAAGTCGAGCATCGCCGAGCAGATCGCGCAGAGCGAGCAGGTTCTGGCAGTCCACTTCGACCCGAAGCGCACGCCCCAGGACCGCCCGGACCGCGCGTTCAAGACGCGCGAACTCGCGTTGCTCCTCGAGTTCTACCTGGAGCGCGCCGAGCGCTACGGCGCCATCAGCCGCGAGGCCGCCGACGAGGCACGCTACTTCGTCCACACACTCGACGACGGCTACCAGCTCACGTTCACGCGCAGCGCGCTCATCTTCGACTTCGCCAAGCCGGGCACGGAGCCGTCCGAGAGCGACGGCGGCATTGAGTACCACCGCATTGGCGTTGACTTGATCCGCCAGCTTGTCGAAGCCGCCGCGCCCAGCACCGAGTCTTCGGCGAGCGTCAGCGCGGGCTCGTCGGGAGACAGCGGGCCCGGTGGCGGCCCGCGCCCGCGCGGTGTCACCGAGGTTCGTCGTCGACGCGAGCGCGCGCCGTCGGTGCCGACGCTCGACACGGCCGCCTTCCTCGGGTCCGAGCGCGATCGTTCGGTGTCATGGGAGGAGCTGCGTGGTCGACCGCTCAGCGCGCCGCCCTCGCACGCACCCGCCACTTCGCAGGAGGCGGTTCCCACGGCCCCTGTCGCGCCCGTCGCGCGTCCGAGCGCACGAGAGGCCCCGCCTGCAGCGCCGACGCCAAACCCCGCGCCTGCGGCCACAGTGGCGCCCCTGGTCGCTCCTCCTGAGCCAGCCGCTGTGGAGGAGCCGGCGCCCACCCCGAGCGCCGCGCCGAGGAGCACGCCCGCCGTCCCGTACGACATCATGCTCGGCGTCACCGGCGACTCGCCCCAGTACGGGCTCCTCGGCGACGTCTCCGGCCGCCGCGTCGCGATCGACTTGAACCAGACGCACACCATCAGCCTCTTCGGCGTCCAGGGCGGCGGCAAGAGCTACACGCTCGGGACGATCGCGGAGATGGCCTCGCTGCCCATCCCGAACATCAACGTCCTGCCGCAACCGCTCGCGACGGTCATCTTCCACTACAGCCCGACGATGGACTACCAGCCGGAGTTCACGTCGATGGTCGCGCCGAACAGCGAGGTCGCCCAGGTGAAGGCGCTGAAGGAGACCTTCGGCGCGGAGCCCCACGCGCTCTCGGACGTCCTCCTCCTCGCGCCCGCCGACAAGATCGACGAGCGGAAACAGGAGTACCCGGGCATCGAAGTGCGCCCGCTGAAGTTCGCTGCCGCCGAGTTGCAGACGAGCCACTGGCGCTTCCTCATGGGCGCCGTTGGCAATCAAGCGACGTACATCCGCCAGCTCAACCGCGTGATGAAGTCGCTGCGCGAGGACCTCACCCTCGAAGGGCTGAACCAGGGAATCGAAGGCTCGTCGCTGCCCGATCACCTCAAGGCCATGGCGAAGATGCGCCTCGAGCTCGCGAGCGAGTACATCGACGACTCGGTTCGCCTCAAGGACGAGATCCGCCCGGGCCGCCTCATCATCGTCGACCTCCGTGACGAGTTCATCGAGAAGGACGAAGCCCTCGGACTCTTCGTCGTGCTCCTTCAACTCTTCGCGGATGCGAAGTACCGCGATGCCCGAGGCGCGGAGCACTCGTTCAACAAGCTCGTCGTCTTCGACGAGGCCCACAAGTACATCGAGAGCCCCGATCTCGTTGCCGGCCTCATCGAGGTTGTGCGCGAGATGCGCCACAAGGGGACGAGCATCATGGTCGCGAGCCAGGACCCGCCCTCGGTGCCCATCTCGCTCATCGAGCTGTCGAGCCAGGTCATTCTCCACAAGTTCAACTCGCCCGCGTGGCTCAAGCACCTCCAGAAGGCGAACGCTGCGCTCGGCTCGCTGACGCCCGAGAAGATGGCGAACCTGCGCCCGGGCGAGGCCTTCATCTGGTCGAGCAAGGCGACGGACGATGCATTCACGAAGAGCGCGGTGAAGATCCGCTGCCGCCCGCGTGTGACCCACCACGGCGGCGCCACGAAGACGGCGGTGGGGGGATGAGCGCGAAGAGCGAAGGAGGCGCGGCATGGCGCTGAAGCAGGTTGGGGCGCGAACCGAGGGCGACGTCTATCAAGGGCTGTTCTTCTGGCAACAGGCTGCCGACCTGCTGCGGCCGACCTCCTTGGTCGATCGCGTGGTGCTCGAGCACGACGAAGCGGATGGCGTCGACGACGTCGCGGTGTTCTTTCGCGCGCCCGGTACAGACGCGGGCAGGTCGCGGGCCGACTACTTCCAGCTCAAATACCACGTCGACAATCGCGACGGGTACAGCGCCGATGCGCTGATCGATCCTACGTTCATCACCGCGACGTCCTCGCTGCTGGAACGTTTTCATAAGGCCTACACCCAACTGTTGAAGCAGGAGCACGTCCCGTTTCGGCTCCACCTCGCGTCCAACTGGCGATGGAAGAGCGATGACAAACTCGCGAGCCTTCTGCGCGAGTACGACGGCGCGCTGCCGCCCAAGTTCTTCGATGATGGTGCGAGGAGCGACCTCGGTACGATCCGCGAGAAGTGGCGTAGCCACCTGAAGCTCGACGCCGACGCGTTCTCGGCGTTTGCGCGGACGCTGCGGTTCCAGCTCGACCACTTTGGACGCCGCGAGTTCAAGAAGTACGTCCACGCGACTCTTGCGGCCGCCGGCCTCCGCACTCCGAGCGCTGACCACGCGGCGTGCCCCTATGAGAGCCTAGTCCAGCAGTTCCTGATGAACGGGCCGCACTCGTTCGACGGGGCCGAGTTCCGTGCGCTGTGCGAACGCGAAGGGCTCCTGGTCGGTGTCGATGCGAAGCCGCCGCGCCCCTTCGCGATCGGCGTGAGGAGCTTCATGCGTTTCGCAGAGCGGCTCGAGTCCGAGGTGGACGAGCTCGTCTGCGTCTCATCGAACTTCGAGGGCCGCCACCTGGCACATGGCGGTTCGTGGGAGACGAGTGCGGCGCAGGTGCACGCATTCCTCAGCGACCACGAGCGCCGAGCACGTCTCCGTGCGGCGGAATCCGTGATCGCCCTCGAGTGCCACGGTTCGTTCGCGCTGCTTGCGGGCTGGGAGTTGAGTCGCAACTCCGGCGTGAAAGCGGCGCCCCTGCAGAAGCCGAGCTTGGATGTCTGGCGACCGACCGAGAATGCGGCGGCGGGTCCGTCGTGGGCGGCTCCGCAGACGATCGAGAAGAACCAGGATGCTGAGGACGTGGCCATCTGCTTTTCCGTCACGCACGATGTGCGCGCTGACGTCGAGGCGTACCTCGCATCGCCAGGCGCGCCGTCGGTGCGCCGCCTCGTGGTGCTGAGCCCAGAGGGCGGGCCGTCGCCCCAAAGCATCAAGGGGCCAGACCACGCCTATCTGCTTGCGACGGCACTTCCGGCGCTTCTCACAACCGCACGCCCGAGCCGTACCGCGAGGGCGCACGTCTTCTTCGCGTGCCCCAACGCGCTGATGTTCTTCATCGGCCAGCAACGCGAAGCGCTCGGTCGCCTGGCGCTCTACGAGTTCGACTTCGGGATCGAGCGCGACGGATCCTACCAACTTTCCTTCTCGCTGCCGCCCCCGGCGAAGGCCGTCGCGGAGCGCCAAGAGGCCACGCCATGATCCTTGAAACCGACTTCGCTGACTTTCTGCAGGACATCCGCCCCACCAAGGCGATGCGCGATGACCTGAAGACCGGGCACCAGACGCTGCGCGACCGCCTCAACGCGGACGAGAGGCTGAAGAATTGCCTCGTCTCGGACTTCCTCCAGGGCAGTTACAAGCGCTCGACCGCGATTCGGCCGAAGGGTGATCGGCGCTCCGACGTGGACATCATCGTCGTCACGAAGCTGTCCGAGGATGAGTACACGCCGGCAAAGGCGATGGACGTGTTCAAGCCCTTCCTCGAAAAGCACTACAAGGGGAAGTGGCGGCAACAGGGGCGCTCGTTCGGTATCGAGCTTTCCTACGTTGAGCTGGATCTCGTGCTCACGTCGGCACCGTCAGAGGCAGAGATGGGCATCCTGCGGTCCGAGGCTCTGTCGGCTGATGACGGACTCGAGGATGACCCCGAATGGCGTCTTCATCGTTCATGGCTGGCACTCGGCTCACGGTTCAGGAGCGACGCAAGAACCCTCATCGCGGAGGCCAGGCGCGAGCCCGAGTGGAAATCTCAGCCCTTGCGTATCCCGGACCGCGACGCGAACAAGTGGGAACCGACGCATCCGATCGCGCAAGTCACCTGGACGCGCGACAAGAGCGATCGCACGAACAAGCACTTCGTCAACATTGTAAAGGCCATCAAGTGGTGGCGCGTTGAGAAGCACCAGGAGCCCAAGCATCCCAAGGGCTTCCCTCTCGAGCGGCTGATCGGTGAGTGCTGCCCCGATGGCATCGAGAGCGTGGCCGAGGGCGTGACGAAGACGCTCGAGAACATCGTCTCAAAGTACGCGCAGACCGCTTTGGCTGGCACCAAGCCGAGCCTCCCCGATTACGGTGTGTCTACGCACGACGTCTTCAAGCGGATCTCCGCTGACGACTTCAAGAAGTTCTACGATCAAGTGAAAGCTGGCTCGGTTCTCGCGCGCCGTGCCCACGACTCGCAGGATCGGACGGAAAGCGGAGATCTCTGGCGGGACCTGTTTGGCAGCAAGTTTCCGAAGCCGCCGGAGAGCGGTGGTGGTTCGGGAGGCTCGGGCCGTGGCTATACGCCGCCCACGGGGCCTGCTGTTCCAGGCAGCGGACGCTTCGCGTGAACTCGGCCCCCCTCCTTCCTCCGGCGGCGATCGAACGTGGCCTGCGCGGCCTGCGGAGCGTCGACTGCTGCGAGATCGAGGACGGTCCGACCTTCCACGCCGATGTGAAGCAGTGGGGCGTCATGTTCTCCATCCGCCGTGATTCCGGTGCCCGGTTCGTCGGTACGACGACGCGATGGTGCGCGCTCATCGACGCGACCTATCCCTACGGCGAGGTCGCGATCCATCCCGCGGCCGAAGGCGGGATCACGGCGACCTTTCCGCATCAGTCGCGGAACACGCCGTGCCGTCCACCACGAACCTGGCGAGGCGGGAAGCTGTGTCTGGACTCGCCCTTCGGTGGTGAGCGACGGGTGACGGTGGCTCGTGATCCGATCGGCGACGCAGATACCCGGTTGCGGTGGCACGTGGAGCGCGCGCAACTCTGGCTTCAGCACGCCGCGAACGACCAACTCTTGGCCGCCCACGACCCGTTCGAGTTGCCGGCCCGGCCTCCTCGCACGACAGTGCGAAAGTGGGGGCGGCATCGCGTAGTGCACGACGAAACCGCGTCGTCCTTCGATGCCTGGCGCGGGCGAGACGGGTCCTTTGGAACCGTGATTCTCGGGGCAGTGCCGGACATCTGCAACGCGATCGGGACGAGCCGTTTCGCAGATCGGGCTAATGAAATCATTCGCGAGTGGGCCGGGCGCAAGCTCGGGAACGTCGACGATGTTACGGGCTTCTGGTGGTTGTGGCCCAAGCCAATCGTCCTACAGCCCTGGGAGGCGCCCGCCACATGGGGAGAGCTGCGCCGCGTAGCGAAGGCACAAGAGCTAGATGCGGACGCGATTCTCCGCTGGCTGCTCCCATCGCTGCGAGGGTCACCCAAGAGCAACTTCCTGCTGCTCGGGTTCCCTATCGCACTTCGTGTCGGTGCACCGCTCACTGAGGTCCACTGGGATGCGCTCGTGCTCCCGCATGTTCCCCCCGCCGCGGGGATACCGCCACGCGGCTTTCGACCCAATCCGAGAGGATGGTGGCACCGCGATCGATACGAAACGTTCGCGGACAGACTCACGCTCCAGTACTTGCCAGCCGAAAATTGGAGTCCGGGGCGACTCCAGGCTCGCGGTCGGCTCCCGAGCGCGGTGCGCAATCTTCGCGTTGCACTTCTCGGCGTCGGTGCGCTGGGTTCGAGCCTTGCGGAGATGCTCGTGCGGGCGGGCATTGGCGAGCTTGCGCTCGTCGATGGCGACCTGTTGGAGGCTGGGAACATCTGCCGACACACCGCGACGCTCGCCGACGTGGGAAGCCCCAAGGTGCAGGCAGTTGCAGAGCGGCTTCGACAGCTTTCTCCGGCGGTACGTGTAACCGAAGTACTCGAGCCTATAGGTGGCACTCCGAAAGACGTCGTCGAGCAATTGGATGAGTACGACGTGATCCTCGACTGCACGTCCTCCGATGAGGCGCTGATGCTGCTCGCAGGTGCTTGGTGGTCGATCCCGCGCGTCTTCGCGTCGTTCTCGATGGGCTACGGCGGGAAGCGCCTATTCTCGTTCGGCGTAAGCGGTCACCGGTTCCCGCAGGATGAATTCGTGAGGAATGTTCGTCCGTGGCTGGAGCATGAGGCGAAGACGTGGGCGGAAGGCGACGAGGTCCTCGAGGGTGCCGGTTGTTGGTCACCGCTCTTCCCTGCCCGCCACGATGACATCGTTCTGGCAGCAGCGACGTGCGTGAAGGAGCTGGAGACCCTCATTGCCAAGCGTCCCATCACGCCGCGCTTTCGCGTGTTCGCTCAAGCATCGTCCGACGACGGGTTCAAGGGCCTCGTGCCGGAGAGCGCCCCGCCAGACGCGGTGGCGTTGGCGTCATGAAGCCCTGGAAGGGGCAGACAGCGGACGGCACCTTCGCCGTGGAGTTCCACGCCTCGGTCCTCAACACGCTGGATCGCCACTGTCACCAGGCACAGTCGTCTGAGACGGGTGGCATCTTGGTTGGCCGTTACTCGGACGACCTGTCGCTTGCGATTGTGCTTGAGGCTACGCCGCCACCGCCGGATTCGCGCCGAGGCTACTCCTGGTTCGTGCGCGGCGTGAATGGCCTCCGCGACACGCTCGGCGAACGGTGGCGCGCGGAGGAACGGACGTACTACGTCGGCGAGTGGCACTTCCATCCCGTGGACCACGTCGAGCCGAGCGGGGACGACTTCTCGCAGATGCGCGAGATCAGCCGCGCCAAGGACTACGACTGCCGTGAGCCGCTGCTCCTCATCGTCGGCGTCGGCAAGACCGAAGGTCAGCGGCCGTTTCGCGCCTTCGTCTGCCCAGCAGATGGAATGCCTTTGGAGCTGAAGGCCGCAGTCTGCGAGAGCACCACCGACGGACCGCGGAACGGCGGGTCGGTATGAGCGTCCTCGTCCTTCGCGAGGCCGAGTTCCTCCTCTACCAATCCGAGGACGGTCGCACGCGCGTCGAGGTGCGCTTCGTCGGCGAGACCGCGTGGCTCTCGCTCGGGCAGATGGCCGAACTCTTCCAGCGCGACAAGTCGGTCATCTCGCGGCACGTCAAAAATGTCTTCGACGAGGGCGAACTCAGTCCCGAGGTAACCGTTGCAAAATCTGCAACAGTTCAACGCGAGGGCAACCGCGAGGTCACGCGCGAGGTCGAGTACTACAACCTCGACGTCATCATCTCCGTCGGGTACCGCGTGAAATCCCACAGGGGGACGCAGTTCCGCATCTGGGCGACGCAACGGCTGCGCGAGTACATCATCAAGGGCTTCACGCTCGACGACGAGCGGCTCAAGCGCGCGGGAGCCGGAAACTACTTCGACGAGCTGCTCGCGCGCATCCGGGACATCCGGTCGTCGGAGAAGGTGTTCTGGCGGAAGGTGCTCGACATCTACGCGAGCAGCATCGACTACGACCCGCGCGTCGAAGCGTCCCAGCTGTTCTTCAAGACGGTGCAGAACAAGATGCACTGGGCCGCGCACGGCCAGACCGCCGCAGAGGTGATCGTCTCGCGCGCCGACGCGGCGAAGCCGAACATGGGCCTCACGAGCTGGAGCGGGCCCGCTCCGAGGAAGGCGGACGCCGCCATCGCGAAGAACTACCTCAACGCTGAGGAGCTCGAGTCCCTCAACCGCATCGTCACGGCCTACCTGGAGTTCGCCGAACTGCAGGCGATGAACCGCAGGCCGATGTTCATGGCGGACTGGATCTCCAAGCTCGACGACTTCTTGAAGCTGTCCGATCGCGCGGTACTCCGCCACGCGGGCACTGTGTCTCACGATCAGGCGGTCACGAAGGCCGAACTCGAGTTCGACCGCTTCGCTGCGACCCGCGCAGCGCTTCCGGCCCCGGTCGAGCAGCACTTCGAAGAGGCAGTCCGCGACGTGAAACAGATTGAGAAGGCACGAGGTCCAGGTACGTTTAGCAAGCGGGCGCCGAAGGGCAGCAAGAAGCCTTGACCCGACCGTGGGGTGGATGTCTTGCCACGCGTTTTGCCATGACTGGGGGGTACGAGGCGGAACGGAAGGGAACGGGGTGGGACGGGACGGGATGAGGAACCTTTTGAACATCGCGGAGTTGGAGGGACAAACCCGCGTCACTGTTGAAGATTTCGTCATGCCGCTTCGAGGGTTCGACTCCCGGCGCCTCCACCCTTCATACCCCTTGTTTCCAAGCGTTTCGACGCCCGCTGTAGCAAGGGATGTAGCAAGCCCGACCGCTGACCCGGTCGGGCTTGTTGCTTTTGGACCTCCGCCCCTTCGCCAACGGGCGCTTCAGCCACGGTGGCGTAGAGCTGCCCACCGGACTTCACCAGGCGTCGATGCCTTGGGCCCCACCTCGCGGCAGGGAAGCCGCTCAGGTCGAGCGAGGCGTGGCCGGGTAGCCCGCGGCCGCGAGGGCTCCGGCGAGCTGCTCGCCACTGACGAGCGCCGGGTCGTGCCGCACGCGGACGGTCTTGTCGGGCACCGAGGCGCTGACCTCGCCGACTCCCTCCAGCGCATCGAGGGCCTTGGTGATGCGACGGACGCACGACCCGCAGTGCATGCCGCCCACTTCGAACAGGGACTCGGTGTTCATGTCTCGATGCCTCCTGCGGAGCCCGGTGATCGTCGCAAGGCCCCGCTGCCGTGCCGACGCAGAGGACGGTCGGGCATTACGGCCTCGAGCAGCGCCTGTAATCCCTCTCGAGCTGGCGCGTCTGCACGGCACCACTCACCCCCTTCGGACATGCCGCGGCCCCTTCGGGGTCGTAGGCTCAGGAGCCTCATGGACCACGTCACCGCCTCGCTGCTCGGCGCGCGATCTACCTTCCTGGCCTTCCTCGAACGCCGTCTCGGCGATCGGGCGACCGCAGAGGACATCCTCCAGGACGCCTACGCGCGCAGCCTGACGCAGAGCGCGTCGCTTCGTCAGGATGAGTCCGCCCGGGCCTGGTTCTATCGCATCCTCCGCAACGCGGTGATCGACCGCCGCCGCCGCGACGCGAGCCACGGCCGCGCCCTCGACGCCCTCGCGGCCGAGCTCGACGAGCCCCACGAGGCCCACCCCGCCCTCGCCTCCGCGAGCTGCCAGTGCGTGCGTAGCCTCGCGTCCACGTTGAAGCCCGAGTACGCCGCGGCGCTCCAGCAGGTCACCGTGGAGGGGCAGAGCGTGAAGGACTTCGCGGCGGCCCAGGGCATCACGCCCAACAACGCCGCCGTGCGGGTGTTTCGCGCCAGGGAGTCGCTGCGGGCCAGCGTGCGGGAGAGCTGCGGAGCGTGCGCGGACGACGGCTGCGTCGACTGCACCTGCGCCCCGACGCCGTAGACCTCAGAGCGTGTTTGACCCTTTTCTCGGTGAAATCGCGAAGAGCCACGAGTCCGGCCAGGACGCTCGACCGCGCGTAGCGCTGCTACGCAAGGGAGAGCGGACGCCGCCGGGCGACGTGGATCTGACGCGAGTTCGCTGAGAAACA
>Ga0207969_100062_pt1 | contig 77378 bp, 69 predicted proteins | sample LakWasMet25_LOW6_2_FD_183869 | JGI IMG/M metagenome (GOLD analysis project Ga0207969, IMG submission 183869) | Freshwater sediment methanotrophic microbial communities from Lake Washington under simulated oxygen tension - Sediment Metagenome... | ecosystem: Environmental > Aquatic > Freshwater >...
GGGGCCTTCGGGGAGGGGCGTCGCACCATGCGAACCCCTGAGATCCGAGAAGCCTCTGCCTCGCGCGCAAGCGCAGGCAGGGGAGTCGTCACCTTCGATAAGCACTTCGCCCAGAGCGAAGAGGTCGAACTGGTGCCGGAGAAGTGACACCGCGAAGCCGGGCCTCCCGCAGCACTTCGCTCACGCCCCACCCATCCCCGCAGTCCGATGGCCACCAGCAGACGACGAGACCGCCCATGAGCGCCCCCAAAGCCCCATCGACGCCCTCCGACACCGCCGCCCGGCGCTTCTTCCATGGCACCCGGGCCGACCTGAAGCCCGGTGACCTGATCCGACCCGGCTACGCCTCCAACTACGTCGGGCGGACTTCCCCATGGGTCTACTTCAGCGAGACCCTGAACGCCGCCACCTGGGGAGCGGAGCTGGCAAAGGGCGAAGGCCCCGGCCGGATCTACCAGGTCGAGCCGACCGGCCCCTTCATGGATGACCCCAACCTCACCGACAAGAAGTTTCCAGGCAACCCGACGAGGTCCTATCGCTCCCGTGAGCCGCTGCGGGTCGTGGCCGAGCTCCTCGACTGGCAGGGACACTCCCCCGAGGAGATCAAGGCGATGAAGGACGGCATCGCGGGCCTGGAGCCCATCGACGACTGACCCCTCCCGCCGCGTGGCTCAGCCCTTCTCGATCGCCACGTCCACCAGCGTCGGCTTCACCAGCGTGAGCAGCACCTTCGGATCGATCCCCACCAGGAAGCCCCGGCTGCCGCCGTTGAGGTAGATGCGCGGCAGCTCCAGCACCGTGCGCTCGATGTACACGGGCATCGCCCGGCGCGTCCCCAGCGGGCTGGTGCCCCCCACCTGGTAGCCCGAGTGACGGTCGGCCACCTCGGGCTTGCACGCCTGCACGCTGCGAGCTCCCACCACCCGAGCGAGCTCCTTGGTGCTCACCTCGCGGTCGCCGTGCATCAGCACCACCAGCGGGCGCTTCTGGTCGTCCTCCATCACCAGGGTCTTGATGATCGTGTGCTCGTCCACGCCGAGCTCGCGCGCGGAGACCTTCGTCCCCCCGCGGTCCTCGTAGCGGTAGAAGTGCTCGGTGTACGCCACGCCCTGCTGCTTCAGCAGCCGGGTCGCGTTGGTGCTGGGCGCTCGCTCCATCGCTCTGCCTACCTCGGGAAGACGGCCACGCGCAGCCCCTGGTCGGCCACCGTCGGGGCGTTCGTCCCGCGGGTACACTGAAGCCGCATCGGGATCAGGTCCTGGTACCAGCTCACCACCACCAAGGACGAACCGGCGTCGACGGAGATCCAGCGCACCCCGACCTCGCGGCCGATCGCCACGGCGCCCTTGAACTCCGCGCTGTCCCGCTGCACCCGGTAGAGCTCCAGCCGGGCGTCCTGGCAGCGCCCCCGGGAGAGCGCCGCCCAGCGACCCGCCGCGTCGTCGGGGTCGAGCCCCAGCGCCCGCTCGAAGCCCATCAGGTCGTCGCCTCGGGTCAGCTCCACCTCTCCCAGCAGCGCCACCGGAGCGGCCCGCCTCGGCTCCACCCGCAGCGCCACGCTCGCCCTCGTCACCGCCGGCGCGGGCTCGTCCACGCCCTCCCTCGATCGCCGCCCCATCGCAGTGAGCGCCCACTCCGAGGCCGCAACCTCCAGCGCCGTGGCCTCCCGCTCGTTGCCCTCGAAGCCTGTGGCCGCAAGGTCGATCGCCCTCCACCCGGCGCCCGCGTCGCCTCCCGGGCTCGTGGGCCACACCGCCGTCGCGCCGCCCACCCTCGGCACAAGCGACATCGCCGACCCAGGCGGCATCCAGCGCACCGCGTGCCTCGCCACCACCGTCGCGCTCCCGTCGGCCCAGCGCAGCCAGCGCATCTCCGCCGAGCGCGCGTCCTCCGAGGGCATCGCCACCACGCTCCGCACGGCGCCGTCGAGCCACAGCGCCGGTGACACCGCCGCGGCGCGCGCCTCGGCCACCTGCCACGGCCCCTGCACCGCGATCGGAGGCGGCGGAGGCTGCGTCGGGCGCGGGGGCTGCGCCGTCGGGGAGCCCGCGTCGGAGGCCGGGGGCGGCGAGCTCGTACCCGGCTCGCGCGTACGACACCCGAGGAGGGTCACCAGCACCGCCAGCGCCATGGAGACCCGGAGGCTCATCCGTCGACCCTCGCCAGCCCGGGGAGCAGCGCCGCGATGCGATGCCCGGTCACCATCGTGTCGTCGTCCTCGCTGCGGGCCCGCGTGAGGAGCACCGCCTCGCCGTGGCCGCACGCCACCACCACGCCCTCCGGGAGCCAGGCCACGTCGCCGGGCTCCAGCCCTCGGGGAGGCTTCGGGTAGGGCTCAGCCTCCAGCACCACGAGGGTCCCCTCGCCCAGGCCGGTGAAGGCCCCGGGCTCGGGCGAGGCCGCGCGGATGCGGGCGATGACCCTCGAGGCGGGGTGATCCCAGAGGATCTCGCAGTCGTCGTCCGAGGGCCTCGGGGCCTCGGTAGCGTAGGCCTCGTTCTGGGGCGTCCCGTCGTCGGCGTAGCGCCCCTCGACGATGCCCTGCACCACGTCGCGCACCGCCTCCAGCGAGGGTCGATCGAGGGCCCTCGCCAGCGTCCAGGAGTTGACCCTCGGCGGCACCGGGACGCGCCGCTGCAGCAGGATCGGGCCCTGGTCGTAGGCCTCGGTGATGCGATGCACCGTCACTCCGGTCTCCGCGTCCTCGCGGTAGAGGGTCCAGAAGTACGGGTCTGGACCCCGGTGCCGAGGGAGGAGCGAGGGGTGCACGTTGATGCCCCCGTGAGGCGCCAGGGCGACGAGCATCGCGGGGATGCGGCGCGTCCAGAACCAGCTCACGATGAGGTCGGGCTCCGTCGAGGCGAGCAGCGCCTGCACCCCGGGCTGCGTGAGGTCGGGCCGGCCCAGTAGGGGCGCCCCCTCCTCGGCGAGCGCGCGGCGAAGGCGGGTCATGCCCGGTGACGACGGGCGCGAGATGCACGCTCCGACGAGGTGGTGGCCCTCGCGCAGCAGCATCAGCGCGCCGAGGGGCATGCCCAGGTAGAGGATCCTCATGGTTCGTTTCCCCCGAAGGTGTAGAGCCCCCACGGAACGAGCTCGGCGAAGGGGCACTCGCCTCCGAGCGTCCTTGCAGCGAGGCTCAAATCAGGCTCGGCCGCCCCGACGTCGGCCATCAGCAGGATGGCGGTGCGGCCGACGAAGCCGCCCGCGTAGGAGCGCATCGCCGCGAGGGCGTTCTGCTCGGCGCGGAGCGCGGCGTCCTCGAGCGACCCGGGCTCCGCGAGGGCCATGGCGTAGGTCGCGAGGCGCGTCGCCTCGGAGCCGCCGAGGGCCACCCTCGACGTGGCGGGCGCGGTGGTCGAGGCCGCCGAGAGGGAGCGGGTGACGCCGCCGTCGATGCGACGCAGGCCGAGCGGAGAGAGCACCCTCGACTCCAGCCGGGACATCAGGTCGACGCGGAGCCCTGGGAGGATCCACCACGCCGACGCGCGAGCCCCCTGCTCCTCGGCCACCTGGCGCAGCCTCGCGGACCAGCGCGTCGGGTCGTCGGCCTCGCCCCGCACGGCGCCCCACGCGGCGCGCGTCTCGGCGAGGGCGGCGCGGGTCGCGAGCTTCATCCGTACGGAGGGCTCGCCCAGGGATGAGCCTCGGGCGAGGACGTCGCGAAGCCAGGGGAGCTGCGAAGGCCCGGCCATGAAGCGGGCGATGAAGGCCTCGCGGTCGGCCGGCGGGTGGGAGCGCAGCGCGCGGGCTTCGGGGAGCAGGGCGGCGACGCGCACCGAGGCGGAGAGCACCGAGCGCCAGCGGGAGATCTCGTCGGCGTCGACCGGCGCGGCGGAGGGAGGGATGGAGGGCGTCGAGGCGGGCGCCTCGGCGGCGCTGGACCACTCGAGCGCGGCGGGCTCGGGGACGAGCGGCGGGGTGAGCGGCGAGGAGAAGACCACCACGGTGTCGTCGTCGACCCGATCGCCGGTGGGATCAGGGAGGTCGAGCCAGCCGAAGATGGCGCGGGCGAGCGAGTCGGGGCCGAAGGAGCGCCCGGCGAGCGCGGTCACCAGCGAGGCGGGGTCGCGGGTGACCGTCGGCGGCGCGCCGAGGTTGACCTGCTCGGTGAAGGCGTCGCGCAGCGCGGCCGCGAGCGCGGGAGAGCCCGAGGCGGAGGAGGCGGGCACCGAGGCGACCACGGTGAGCGCCCGCCCGGAGCAGGCCGAGAGCAGCGCCGAGAGTTCGGAGGAGGCGCCGTCGTCGTCGCGCCGGCCGCGGCGGTCGAGCTGGCGCTGAAGCTCGTCGACGAGGACCACCAGGCCGGGGTGGCCGACGGTGCGGGCGCGGAAGATCCAGCCGCCCAGGTGTCGGATGAGCCCGCCGCCGCGGTCGTCGTAGAGGCCGCCGGGAGCGCGGGCGCGGGTGAGCGCGGACTCCACGGCGTCGTGGATGCGGCCGACGAGGTCCTGGGAGGGAGAGTCGCCGGGGCGGAGTCGCACGACGAGGGGACAGGGCTCGGCGGCGGCGAGGTCGCGGGCGAGCTCGTCGAGGTGGCGCGCCCGCTCGGCGCGAGAGCCGCCGACGAAGAGCAGGGAGGCGCCGCCGTCGGGCCGAGGACGCAGGGACTCCGGAGACGGTACGGGGGCGCTCACTGGAACGGCGGAGGGTAGAGGGCGCGGGCCCACCGTCGCAAGCTATCCGACGAACTGGATTGTCCATCGGTGCAGCGCTCCCGTAGCATCGACGGGTACAATGGCGATGACACAGCCCCATACGTTGCGGACCATCCGAGTCGTAGCCGCGGTGATCGAGCGCGACGGCCGGTACCTCATCACCCAGCGGCGTCCCACGGCGGTGCTGCCGCTCCTCTGGGAGTTTCCTGGAGGGAGGGTGGAGGAGGAGGAGTCGGACTCCGAGGCCCTCCGCCGAGAGCTGCGCCACCGCCTCGACGTCGACATCGAGGTCGGCGCGCTCATCTCCTTCGTGACCCACACCTACGAGACCTACGCGGTCGACCTGCACCTCTACGAGTGCAAGCTCCGGGCGGAGGGGCTGCGCGCCGCCGCGGTCAACGCCTTCGAGTGGGTGAGCTCGTCGGAGTTCGAGCGCTACCCCTTCACCCCCGCCGACGAGGCCTCCATGGCCCGCCTCCTTGGCGTCGAGGGCTGACGAGGGTGCGCCCGGGGGACTTCGTCCCTATAGGTCCACGGTCATGAAGCAGTGCACCGTTTGCGGCGCGCCGATGCCCCCCAACGAGCTCATCTGCGGCCACTGCGGCCGCGCTCACTACGGCGCGACCTGCGAGCGCTGCGGCCAGTCGGCCCCCACCGTGATCCGCGGGGGCACCGTGGTCTGCTCGGCGTGCGGGGCCACGCGCGGCCCGCTCTCCGCCGTTCCGCTCAACCTGGTGGGCTCGGCGCACCGCGTGGGAGGCGTGCTCACCGGGGTGCTCGCCTGGGCGGTGCTCCTCGGCGGCATCGCCTTCGGCGGCATCGTGGGCGTGGTGGTGGCGCTTGTGGCCGCGGCGCTCAGCGTCTCGGCCTGGGTGGGCTTCGGCACCGGGGTGGTGATCGGCGGCGTCGCGGCCCTCGCGGCGCTGCTGCTGCTCTCGGCCAGCCGACGCCTCCAGGCGCGCGGCGTCGAGGCCAGGGACTCCGCCTCGGAGCAGGCCATTCTGGCGATGGCGGCGGCGCGCAAGGGGGTGCTCACCACGGCAGAGGTCGCGCACAACCTGCAGCTCCCGCTGAGAGACGCCGACCGGCTGCTGTCCTCGATGGGAGAGCGCGGCCGGGCGCAGCTCGAGGTCAACGCCGAGGGCCTGCTCCAGTACACCTTCCGAGGGGTGTCTCAGGACGAGCGCACCGGCATCCGGGTGGCGCCCTCCGACCCGGGGGCGGAGGCGCGAGCCCGGGTCGACGAAGAGTTCGCGGAGATGGCCGCGAAGCGGCGAGAGGGTCGGCTCTGATCCAGGGACGGCTGCACGAATCGGGACGACTCGCGGGCGCTGGGCTACGGTGAATTCCATGGGTGCGAAGCGCTTGGTGGTGCTGGTTGCGGGTCTCTGGGTGGGCTGTACCGAGACGGCCGCCCGGCCACCCTCCCTCCCCTGCCCTGATGGATCTTCCTGCTCCGGCTCCAACCCCGGCACGACCGGCGGAGGAGGAGGCGGAGGAGGCGGTGACGGCGGCGCGGCGCCGACCGATGTCGGGCTCTCCCGCTACAACGTCGGTGGCAGCGTGGTGGTGCTCGACCAGCTCCCTCCGACCGCGACGGTGAGCCGCACTGGGGTGTCGGGCTGGACGATCCGCGCCGTCGACGACACGACCACCACCGCGCTGACCAACCCTGACGGCACCTTCACCCTCACCGGGGTGCTTCCCACCTTCGGCGACGGCGGCGTCCCTGTGATCGGGGTGCGCGCCGTGTCCGCCAGCCGGGCGACCTTCGGAACGTTTCGGGAGGTGCGCGCCGGAGGAGGGAGCGTGACGCTCGAGACCTTCGGCTCAGAGCGGGTGCTGGAAGCCGTGTCGGGTCAGGGCGGGGCCCCGTCGGCCGACCTCGGCCACGTGGCGGTGCTCATCACCGAGGCGGCCGACCCCAGCCTCGGGGTGTCGGGCGTGGTGATCAACGCGAGCTCGGCGTCGACGACCTTCTATGACAGCGACCTCATCCCCGGGCAGCTCACCCCCTCGGTCGTCGGCACCGGCGCCAGGGGCTTCGCGCTGGTGCTCAACGTCCCGGCCGGGGACGACACCAACGGCAGCTCGGTGACCCTCCGGGTGCAGCTCACCGGCGGCACTCCGACGCCCGCTTCGATGACGGTGCGGGTCTTCCCCAACACCATCAGCTGGACGAGCGTGCGCGTCGCCCGCTGAGGCCCTCAGCTCCGCTCGGTCGGATCGACCGCGCTCGCGGGAGCCGAGCGCAGCGCGTCGAGGCGCGCATCGAGGGCGAGGCGGGACGGGCGCTGCCAGAGCGCAGGGAGGGCTTCCGCAGTGACGATGCCCGGCGCGAGGCGCTCTCGGAGCCGGGAGACTCGCGCGGCCGCGTCGCGCAGCCGATCGGCGAAGGCAGGGTCGGAGCGGGAGAGCGACGCGAGGGAGAGGCGGGCGCGCTCCTGGGCGTCGGGGTCGCTGCACACCAGCAGCAGGTCGCAGCCTGCGGCGATGGCGAGGGGCGCCGACTCCTCCACGGTCCATCGGTCGGCCACGGCGCGCATGAGCAGGTCGTCGGAGACCACCACGGCGTCGGAGTCGACGGCGAGCCCTTCGCGCAGCAGCGTGGTCATCACGGCCCTGGAGAGCGTCGCCGGCACCGTCGAGTCGAGCGCGTCGAAGCGAACGTGGGCGGTCATCACGGCGTCGACGCCCGCGGCGAGGGCGGCGCGGAAGGGGGCGAGCTCGATCGCCTCGAGCCGGGCGAGGTCGTGGGGCAGCACCGGGAGCTCGTGGTGGCTGTCGGTCGCGGTGTCTCCGTGCCCCGGGAAGTGCTTGGCGCAGGCGAGCACCCCGCCGTCGTGGAGACCCTCGATGGCCGCGGCGGCGTGGCGGGAGACGACCGCCGCGGTGCGCCCGAAGGCGCGGTCGCCGATCACCGGGTTGGCGGGGTTGCTGTCGACGTCGCAGACCGGAGCGAGGTTGAAGTTGATGCCGACCGCGGAGAGCTCCTCGGCGAGGGCACGGTGGAGATCGCGGGTGAGCGGGAGGTCGTCGAGGGCGCCGAGGCTTCGGGCCGGGGGCAGCGAGATCACCGGGGCCCTCAGCCTGGTGACCCGGCCGCCCTCCTGATCGAGCGCGATGAGCGGGGTGAGCGAGCTCGAGACGAGCACCTCGGCGCAGAGGTCGCGCACCTGGGAAGGGTCGGTGATGTTGCGACGGAAGAAGATGGTTCCGGCGAGGCGGCCGTCGGAGAGGCGCTCGGAGAGGGCCAGTGGGAGCGCGAGGCCGTCGAAGCCGCCGACGAGGACGGCGCCTGCGGCGAGGTCATGGGGGTCCATCACGGGGCGCATCGAAGCACGGATGATCCCGAACGAGGAACGGGTGCGGTCAGGTGGGAGACTCGTTGCCTCCGCGGGGTGGAGTTCCCTATACTGGGAAGCGGTGCATCTGCTTCGTCGTTCATCCTGTTTCTTCGCGATCCTCGGTGCCGTCGGCGTCGGCTGTACGGGCGCGGGTCCAGACGCCGTGCTCGACGCGGATGTCTCGTCGCGCACCCAGGGCATCGTGTTCGTCGAGCGCGTCGACGACGGCGGCGGCGCGAGGGTACACGTAGGCGGCCGCTTCTTCCGCTCGCAGGGCGTGCGCGCCGAGTCCCTCCCCGCGCTGGTGGGAGCCCCGCCGAGTACGGCCACAGGAGGATGCACCGAGCGAGGCGCGATGGGAGAGGGGCTCGACTCCACCCAGGCCGAGGTGCAGCTCCTCGACGTAGGCGCCATCGACGCCCGCGCCGACGCGCTCGTCGCGCGTATGTCCCCGCACCGCCTCCCCGACCTCTGGAACGTCGTCTCCGGCGTGGTCTACGGCCTCGACGGGGAGCTCCCGACGGGCGCCTGGCAGTTCACCGGCGCAGGCGACCCGACGACCCTGCGCGGAGCCTTCGACGTGAGCGGCGCTCCCCCCGAGCCCATGGCCGAGCTCCGCATCGGCGACGACGCGCTCCCCCTCGGCCACGGCGCCGCGGTCTCGCTGCCCCGCCGCGGCGGCCTCTCGCTGCGCTGGGCGCGCGGCGCCTCCACCGATCGCGTCGCGGTGGTCTTCGAGGGAGCCGGTACGCTCTCCTGCAGCGCCCGCGACGACGGCGCCTTCGACCTCGACGCCGCGCAGCTCGACCGGGCGCGGGAACTCCTCCGCCAGGGCGGCACCCTCGCGGTGCACAGGCTCCGGGTGATCCCCTTCGCGATGAGCGGCATCGACCGCGCCTCGCTGGTCTTCGATCAGGTCGTCCGCGTCCGCGCGGAGTGAGCGCCCACCCCTCAGCGACCCCGTAGGGCTTCGAGCGCCTCGGCCCTCAGCACCGCGTCCGGATCGTGGTCGCGCACCTGCTGCAGCGCAGGCACCACCGAGGCGTCGGCCCTCCCCTGGAGCAGCCGCAGCGCCGCCCGCCGCACCCACGCGTAGGGGTCGTGGAGGGCGGCCTCGACGAGCGCCCTCGTCGCCTCCGGGGCGCTCGACCGGCCGGTGGACTCCACCGCCAGCAGCCGGTCGGACCACCTCGTCTGGCCGTCGACCCTCGCCATCGCCGTGGGCGCGGCGCCTGGCGCCTCGATGGGCGCCCTCTGGCTCGCGAGCGCGCGCGCTGCGATGAGCCGGAGCGATGGGTCGCTCGCCGTCGAGGCCGAGCGCAGCACCGCGAGCGCCGAGGGGTCGTCGACCTGGCCGATTACCCGCAGCAGCGCAGCGTCCGAAGCGCGAGGGGACGAGGGCCACAGCGCGATCAGCGAGGGGGCGAGGGCCACGAGCGCGCGAGCGCGGAGGGATCGCGTGGCGGGCGTGACGGCGGCGAGGGGCTGCGCGACGAGGGGAGCGAGCGCCGAGGAGCGGTCGAGGGCGGCGATGGCCACCGCGCGCTGTGCCGGGTCGGCCAGGGCCGAGCGGAGGGCGGCGATGGCGAGGGCCTCGTCGCGTCGGAGCGCGGCCTCGGCGTCCTCGGAGGGAGAGGTCGGACGGAGCAGAGAGGAGAGCATCGTGGCGGCGCTGTGGGCGAGCGTCGGGTCGCGCCACGCCGGGGCGTCGAGGAGGGGACGGCCGTGTGCGCTGCGAGCGAGGGCGCGGGCGGCGATGTCGGAGAGGGAGGTCACGGCGGGGGCGGAGACGTGGGCCGGGAGGTAGATCGCCGCCCAGAGCCGGGGGCGGAGGGAGGGCTGCGAGCCGGCGAGCGGACCCATCGCCGCGAGCGAGGCCCCTCGGGACCACGGTCCGACCTCGCCCGCCGTGGAGAGCGCCGAGAGCATCTCGGGACCGGTCGGAGAGAGGGCCGACCACGCGACGATCGCCGCGGCGCGCACCACCCCATCGACCTCGCGAGCGATGACCGAGGCCAGCAGAGGGCGGACGGAGACGGAGCGACGAGCGGCCAGGGAGAGGGCCGACATCGCCGCGGCGTCCGGCGAGTCGGTGCGCTGCAGGGCGGTGCGAAGCGCGGGCTCGACGGCCGCTCCCTGGAGTCGCCCGAGGGCCCAGGCGGCGAGCGTCGCCGCGGCGGCGTCGTCACCGCGCAGCATCGCGGCCAGGGAGGGCACCGCCCGCGCGTCGGCGCAGTTCGCCGCAGCCCGCAGCGACTCGACGCGGGTGGTGGCGTCGACCCCGGGACGCGAAGCGACGCCCAGCAGCGACTGCACCGCGTCGGGGGTCTGGAGCGCCCCAAGGATGCGCACCGCGAGGAGCTGCCGCTCCACGCCCTGCTCGGAGAGCGCATCGAGCAGCGGGCGAACGGCGCGCGCGGAGAGCCTCCGGAGGCGCTGTCTGGCGTCGGTCACCCTCGGCCCCTCCCCCTCGGAGAGGGCCTCCACGTCAGGGCGGAGCCAGCCGAGGAAGAGCTCGGTCTGTAGCCGTCGCAGCACCGCTCGACCGGGCGCCGCGGCGCTGACCAGGGCGAGGTCGCTCGCGAGCGCGTCGGCGTTGTGGGTGGCGATGGCGACCTGCACCGCGATGCGCCCAGCGCGACCCACCAGGTCGTCGTCGGGGGAGCGCCGCACCACGCTGCGCAGCCGGTCGATCGCCTCCTCCGCATCACCGCGGGCGAGGTAGATGTCCGCGAGGCGAAGGGCGCTCTCGAAGTCGCGGTCGTTGAGCGTGAGGGCGCGTCGGTAGGCCGCGAGCGCGCCGTCGAGCTCGCCCCGGGCGCGGTAGAGGTCGCCCAGCTCCCGGTGGCCCGCCGCGTCGTCGGGGTTGAGCTCCACCGCGCGGGCGGCGAAGGACACGGCCTCGGCGTCGCGGTGCATCGCCAGCGCGTGGCGAGCGAGCCGGGGGTAGAGCTCCCGGCCCCGGCGGGGGTCGATGGCGAGCACCCGCTGAAGGGCCTCGATGGCGCCCGCGAGGTCGCCGCGTTCGGCGCGCGCCCGCTCGATCGCCAGCCAGGAGCGGGCGTCCGAGGGGCGGAGAGAGACCACACGCAGGAGGGTGCGCTCGAGCTCCATGGGGCGGCGCAGCCGGGCGTAGACCTCGACGAGGTCGAGCGCGGACTCGATCGCCGAGGGGTCGGACTGGAGCGCGGCTTCGAGGCGGGTCGCCTGGGAGGGGAGCACTCCGAGGAGGTTCCAGAGGTTGGCGATGCGAGCGCGGGCCTCGCCGCGGAGGTCGGCGTCTACCGAGGGGAGCGCGATCAGCGCCCTCCAGGTGTCGACCGCCCCTGCGAGGTCTCGCGACTGCTCCTGCGCCTGGGCGAGCAGCCGGGTCGAGACCGGGTCGCCGGGCCTCGACTGGAGCGCCGCGCGGAAGGAGGCAATCGCATCGGGCCGCAGGTCGTGCCGGGCGTACACCTCGCCCAGCGCCCGGTGGCCCTCGTGGGGGGTGCGCGCCCGCTCCCGGATGCGCTGCCAGATCGCCAGCGCCCTCGGCCGGTCGCCCTGCTCCCAGTAGCGCTCCCCCAGGGACTCCAGGGCCGAGGGATCGCCCGGGTCGAGCTGCACCACCCGCTCGGTCTCCCTCGTGGCGAGCTCGCGCTCTCCGAGACCCGCGAGCGCCTGGGCGATCTGCTCGTGCGCCTCGGCGTCGCTGCCCGCCCTCCGCCCCGCGGTGGTCAGCGTGGCGACGGCGTCGGCGCGCCGCCCCGCCCTGGCGAGGTCGTCCGCCAGCTCGACCGCGTAGCGCACCTCCCCAGGAACCGCCGCCACCAGCGCCCGCCGCGCCGCCAGCGCCTCGTCGACGCGCCCCGCCTGAGTCAGCGACTGCACCAGCGCCACGTGGAGGTCGACGTCCCTCGGCCGCATCGAGAGCGCCCGGCGCAGCGTGCGCACCGCCGCGTCGACCTGGCCGAGCGCGCCGTAGCGTCGCCCCAGGAAGGCCCAGCGCTCGGCGCTGCCTCCAGGCTGGCGTTCGAGCGAGGCGATCCAGACCCCGAGGTCCTGCCGCTGCTCGTGGATCTCCGCGAGCGCCTCGTACACCTCCCTCTCCAGCGCAGGGGACGACGACGCCCCAGCGAGCGCCCGACGCAGCGTGGCCTCGGCCTCCTCGGGATGCCCCGCCCGCAGCTGCGCCAGCCCCAGCTGCCGTAGCACCGCGGGCTGCACCCGAAGATCGCCGGAGAGCGAGCGGGCGACGCCCTCCAGCTCGGTCACCGCCTCGGGCCAGCGCTGCCGGGCCACCAGCAGGTCGGCCAGCTCCCGGCGCACCGAGGCGCTCCCGGGGAGCAGCGTCGCCAGGTCGCGCTGCGCCGCCCGGGCGCGGACGAGGTCGCCCTGGGCCACGGAGAGCTCCATCAGGGCCCGGAGGATCTCCGCGCGGCCGTCGCGAGAGCCCGGGAGCGCGAGGGCCCGCTCATAGGCCGAGCGCGCCTCGACGGGGTGCTCGAGCTGGCGGTGCAGCGCGCCCAGCGAGCGCCAGGCGGCCGAGCGCTCGGGGCGATCGGCGACGGAGCGATCGAGGGCGGCGATGGCCTCGTCGAAGCGCCCGGCGTCGCGCAGCACTTCCGCCCGGATGAGGTCCGCGGCGCCTCGGGGAGCGCCGGCTCGGCGGGCTTCTAGGGTCGCCAGGAGCTGATCGGAGGAGCCGTCCCTCGCCCTCACCATGCGAAGCAGCGTAGGGAGCATCGGGATGCCGTCGTCGGGCTCGCTCAGCGCGAGGGCCGTGAGCCGCTCGATGGCCGCGTCGCGAGCGCTGGCGCCTGCCGCCGGCGTCGAGGAGGGCGGAGGCGCCGCGGGGCGAGCGGGCCGCGGGGTCGAGGGGGCCGTCGGGCGAGGTCGAGGGCGAGCCGGGGCGCGGGGTCGCTGCGGGCCGACGTCCCAGTCCTGCGCCGCCGCGGGAGGGGCGAGGAGGGCGAGGAGCGAGGAGAGGATCCATGCACGTCGGCGGGCGCTCACGGGCGCAGTCTAGCGCCGGGCGCTGGCGATCCACCTGGCGACGATGCAAAGCTCCGTCCCCTTGACCGACCTCATCGTGAACCCGACGCCGCTGGTGCTCGCCGAGGAGGTCTCCCGCTCGGTCGGCTGCGAGGTCTGGGTCAAGCGGGACGACCAGACCCACCCCCGCTACGGCGGCAACAAGGTTCGCAAGCTGGCTCCGCTGCTGGCCGACGCCCGGGCGCTCGGCGTGACCCACGTGCTCACCCTCGGCGCGGCTGGGTCGCACCACGTGCTCGCCACCGCGGTACACGGCGGGGCGATGGGGCTCACCGTCGAGGCAGCGCTGGCGCCGCAGCCCTCGTCGGCGCACGTCGAGGAGATGCTCCGAGCGTCGGCGGCGCAGGCCGCGGTGCTGCATTCCTGCGGAAGCGTTCCGTCGGCGATGGTCGCGCTCGGGCTGCGCTCGCTCGCCCTCCGCGCGATGGGCGCCCGGCCGATGATCATCCCCGTGGGAGGGAGCAACGCGCTCGGGTCGTCGGGCTACCTCGACGCGCAGATCGAGCTCGCGGCGCAGCTCGCCTCGATGGGCGCCCCCTCCCCCGACGTGCAGGTCTGCGCGCTCGGCTCGGGAGGAACGCTCGCGGGCCTCCTCGCGGGCCGCGCCCTCGCCGGCGCGCTCGGCGACGTCTGGGGGGTGCGCGTCACGCCCCCGCTCGCCGTGCCCTCCTGGCGCATCGCCTCGCTCGCCCGGGCGATTCTCCGGCGCCGTCGATCGGCAGCGGCCCTTCCCCCGGTTCGGGTCTTCGAGGGCGCCCTTGGGGAGGGCTACGGCTGCCCCACCGACGACGCCCGCCGGGCCGCCGAGCTCTTCGCCCGCGACGGCCTCGTGCTCGACGACACCTACACCGCCAAGGCCGCGGCCGGGCTCATCGCCCTCGCCCGACGAACCCCTCGCCGCTACCTGTTCTGGCAGACCCTCTCCTCGTCGCCCTCGGGCCCGCTGCTCGGCTCGGCCAGTGCGCCGCTCCCGCCGAGGCTGCGCTCGCTGCTCCGCTGAGGCGGACAACACCTCGTTTTGCCCCGCCGCGAGACCGACCGCGCCGTCCGACCATCCAACCGGGCATGCAACCGAGCACCCAGGGGTCGCTTGACACCACGGCGGAGTACAAGGTTTCTCTCGCGACCGTGATCCCCAACCACGTCGACGACGTCGTCTCCGGCCCGTGCTCCCCGAGCGGCGCGAGTTCCATCGGGGCCTTCCTCGCCGCCGTGCGAGCGCGCGTCGACGCCCGGCTCCGGGAGGCGCTCGACGAGTACGAGGCCTTCACCCTGGAGGCCGCCCCCGACGCCGTCGGCATCCTCGAGGCGGCGCGCGACCTCACCTTCCGGGGCGGCAAGCGCCTCCGACCCGCCCTGCTGGCGGCCTCGGTGGCCTGCATCGACCCGACCGCCTACCCCGATGCGGTGGCCGACCTCGGCGCGGCCCTCGAGCTGCTGCAGACCTACCTGCTGGTCCACGACGACTGGATGGACGACGACCCGGTGCGCCGCGGCGCCCCTTCGGTGCATGTGGCCCTCGCGAAGCTCTACGGAGACCGTCACATCGGCGCGAGCGCGGCCATCCTCGCGGGCGACCTCATGGGCACCCTGGTGCATGACCTCGTGGCGCGCATCGAGCTCCCCACGGCGAGGCGGCGGGGCGTGCTCAAGGCCTTCTGCCGGATGGAGCACGAGGTGATCCTGGGGCAGTGCCTCGACGTCACCCACAGCCCCGACACCGACCGGGTGCACCACCTCAAGACCGGCAGCTACACCGTGCGGGGGCCGCTGCTCCTGGGCCTGGAGCTGGCCGGCGGGGGCGAGTCCGCGCGCCGCGCCCTCGACGCCTACGGCACCCCGCTGGGCGTGGCCTTCCAGCTACGCGACGACGTGCTCGGGGCCTTCGGCACCGAGGCCGAGACCGGCAAGCCCGTGGGCGGCGACTTCCGCGAGGGCAAGCGCACCGCCCTGGTGCAGCACGCGCTCGCCCACCTGGGCGAAGCCGGGGCGAAGGAGCTCACCGGGCTCCTCGGTCACCGCGACGCGTCCGACCGGGACGTCGCCCGCGCCCGCTCGCTCATCGAGGCCTCCGGCGCGAGGGAGCACGTCGAGTCCCGCATCCGGTCGCTGCGAGAGCAGTCCATCGCGGCTTTACAGACGGACGTATTGCGACCCGAGGGGCGCGACCTGCTCGCGTCCTTCGCGGCGCTGATGACCGAACGCAGGGTATGACCGCGACGGCGCACGGCAAGATCATCCTCCTCGGAGAGCACGCGGTGGTCTACGGCGCCGACGCCCTCGCCGCCTCGCTCTCCCCCGGGGCCGAATGCGAGGCGAGAGCCTCCGCGGAGGGGACGGTGCTCACCGTCGCCCCGTGGGGGAGCTCGTTTCGTCCTGGCGACGGCACCGAGCTGGGGCGCGCCGTGGGGCAGCTCTGCGAGGCGATGGGCGCGGGCGACGCGGCCCTGTCGCTGACGCTGCACCTGCCTGGAGGAGGAGGCGTCGGGTCGTCCGCGGCGATGGGCGTGGCCTGCGCCCGCGCCCTCGCGGAGCTGCTGGGGCGATCGCTCGGGGACGAGGAGCTTCTCGGCTACGCGCTCGGCTGGGAGCGGGTCTTCCATGGCAACCCCTCGGGGGTCGATCACACCCTTGCGGCGATGGGGGGCGTCGGGCTCTTCAGCCGCTCGGAGGGATTCCGTCGGGTGCCCACGCGAGGGGCGCTGCGGCTCTGCGTGGGGGACAGCGGGGAGCGGTCGTCGACGAAGGAGATGGTCGACGGCGTGGCGAGGCTGAGGGAGCGCCGACCGGAGGCGGTCGATCGCACCGTCGAGGCGATCGGCGTGGTGGCGCGCAACGGGGCGCTCGCGCTGCAGGCGGGAGACGCCAACGGCCTCGGAGAGCTGATGAACCTCAACCAGAGCCTCCTCGCCTCCCTGCTGGTCTCGACCGAGCGCCTGGAGGACCTCTGCGCCTCGGCGCGAGGCTCCGGGGCCCTCGGGGCGAAGCTCACCGGCGCGGGCGGCGGAGGCTGCGTGATCGCGCTGGCCCCGGGCCGCGAGGACCAGGTGCTGCGGGGCTGGACGTCGCTGGGCGTCGAGGGCAGGGTCGTGGAGGTGGGACGGTGAAGGAGTTCTTCGCGAGGGCGCGCGCCAACATCGCGCTCAGCAAATACTGGGGCAAGGCCGATCGGGCGCTCAACCTGCCGGCGGTTCCGAGCCTCTCGCTGACCCTCGACGACCTGGTGACGGAGACCACCGCGGGGCGAGACGAGTCGCTCACGGCCGACCACGTGGAGCTCGACGGGACGCTGCGTACGGGCGACGAGGCGAAGACCCTCGGGGCCTTCCTGGCGCTGGTGCGATCGCGCGCAGGGGTGAGCGAGGGCGCGCCAGGGAGCTTCCTTCGGGTGCGCTCCTTCAACCGCTTTCCTACCGCGTCGGGGCTCGCCTCGAGCGCCTCGGGCTACGCGGCCCTCGCGGCGGCGGCCACCGCGGCCTACGGGCTGTGGCTCGATCCCGCGGCCCTCTCGGCGCTCGCCCGACGCGGCAGCGCCTCGGCGGCCCGCAGCGTGTTCGGCGGATGGGTCGAGCTGCCCGCGGGCGCTCCCGGCGACGACACGACCGGCGCCCATCCCCTCTTCGGCCCCGGGCACTGGGACGTCGCCATGGTGCTCGCCCTTGTCGATCGCGGACCGAAGGACGTCGCCTCCCGCGACGGCATGCGCCGCACCGCCGAGACCTCCCCCTACTACGGCGCCTGGCTCGCGGCGGCGCCGCTGCTGCACGCCAGGGTGAGGGCCGCGGTGACCTCGCGTGACCTCGCGGCGACCGGCGAGGCGATGGAGGCCAGCACCATGGCGATGCACGCCAGCGCCTGGGCCGCCCAGCCCGCGGTGCGCTATGCGCGGGGCGTGACCCTCGACGTGCTCGACGTGGTGGCCTCGCTGCGCCGCGGCGGCGTAGGCGCCTGGGCGACGATGGACGCCGGCCCGCATGTGAAGGTGCTCTGCGCGAGCGCGGACGCGGAGACGGTCGCGGCGAGGCTGCGGGAGACGCCGAAGGTGCTTGAGGCGCGCATCGCCCGGCCCGGCGCGGGCATCGAAGCTTCGTGAAGGTCAGGGCCCCAGGCAAGCTGATGCTCGCGGGTGAGTACGCGGTGCTGCACGGCGGCGACGCGTGGTGCCTCGCGGTCGATCGCTACGCGGAGGTCAGCGACGCGACGGAGCCCGGCGGCTTCACTCCTCCGGAGGCCTCGGCGTCGTGGCGGAGGGCGGTGGCGGCGGGGCTGCTGCGCGAGCTCCCTGAAGAGGGATCGGCGCGCTTCGACCTGACGCAGCTCTCGGGGGCAGTGGGCCGCAAGCTGGGCCTTGGCAGCAGCGCCGCGGGCTGCGTCGCCGCGCTCGGCTGGGCCATGGAGAGGGAGCAGCCGGGTGCCATCTCGCGGCACCGGGAGGCGCTCGCTCGCTGCGCCCGGGAGGGACACCGCGAGGTGCAGGGCGGGGGCAGCGGCGTCGACGTGCTGACCTCGGCCAGCGGCGGTCTGGTGAGGGTGCGCTTCGAGCGTGGGCTCGACGGGGCGCCCTCCATCGCCCGCCACCCGATGCCCGAGGGGCTGCGCTGGAGGGTGTTCTGGTCGGGGACCTCGGTGCGCACCTCGGAGATGCTGGCGAAGGTGGAGGCGCTGCGCTCGGCCGACCCGGGAGCGCACTCGGCGCGCATCGAGGCCATCCGAGAGGGCACGCGGGACTTCGAGCGGGCGCTCTCGGCGAAGGACGTCGCCGGGGTGGTGGCGTCGGTGCAGCGCCTCGGGGCGGCGATGGCGGCGCTCGGCGAGGCGTCCGGAGCGCCCATCGTGACGCCCCCGATGGCGCGGTTCGCGGCGAGAGCGGAGCGGTTCGGGGCGGCGGTGAAGCCGTCCGGCGCGGGCGGGGGTGACGTGGTGGTCGCCTTCGGGCAGGACGACGGGGCGATGGCGGCGCTGCGTGAGGCGGCGGCCGTCGAGGGCTTCGAGGAGGTCGACCTCGGCGCGGACGGCGCGGGGGTCATCCCCATGAACACACGGGAGCGGTGCCTGGCATGAGTCGGACTTCACGGATCCCTGGCTTCTACAAGCAGTCGGTCGAGGCGCGGCGCAGGCTGCTGGCCGAGGCGGCGGACCTCGACGGGGCGGAGCTCACCCGGGCGCTCGCGGCCGGCGGGCTCGACGTGACCACGGCGGACAAGACCGTCGAGAACGTCGTCGGCACCTACGCGCTGCCCTTCAGCATCGGGCTCAACGCGCGGGTCAACGACCGGGACTTCCTCGTGCCCATGGTGGTCGAGGAGCCCTCGGTGGTGGCGGCGGCGAGCAACGCGGCGAGGATGATCCGCGAGGGCGGAGGCTTCACGGTGGAGAGCGACCCCCCGTGGATGATCGCGCAGGTGCAGCTCTGGGAGGTCGACGATCCTCGCGCGGCGGAGGTCCGCGTCGTGGCCGAGCGCGACCGGCTGCTCTCCCTCGCGGACGCTTCGGTGCCGGGCCTGGTGGCTCGCGGCGGAGGGGCGCGGGAGATCGAGGTGCGCGACCTGGGCGACGGGCTCATGGTGGTGCACGTTCTGGTCGACGTGCAGGACGCGATGGGCGCCAACCTGGTGAACACCGTGGCCGAGGCCCTCGCGCCGGAGATCGCGGCGCTCGCCGGGGGCCGCGTGGGGCTGCGCATCCTGTCCAACCTCTGCGACCGGCGCTGCGTGCGGGTGAGCTGCAGGGTCCCTTCGGCGATGCTGGCGACGGACGCGCTCTCCGGCGACGAGGTGCGCGACGGCATCGTGCTGGCCTCGCGCTTCGCCGAGCGCGACCCTTACCGCGCCGCCACGCACAACAAGGGGATCATGAACGGCGTCGACGCGGTGGCGATGGCGACGGGCAACGACTGGCGCGCCATCGAGGCCGGTGCCCACGCCTTCGCGGCGCGCAGCGGGCGCTACGAGCCGCTCTGCACCTGGCGCGCGGGCGACGACGGCTCGCTGGTCGGATCGATGGAGATCCCGCTGGCCTTCGGGGTGGTGGGAGGAACGCTACGGGTGCACCCCTCGGCGAGGCTGGCGCTGAAGCTGCTGGGCGTGCGCTCGGCGCAGGAGCTCGCGATGGTAGCCGCCTCGGTGGGCATGGCCTCCAACCTGGCCGCGCTTCGGGCGCTGGCGACGGAGGGCATCCAGCGCGGGCACATGTCGCTTCACGCCCGCGGGGTGGCGATGGCCGCGGGCGCGAAGGGCGACGAGATCGAGCGGGTGGCGGCGACCATCGCGGAGGCGTGCAACGTCACGCTGGACGCGGCGCGCTCGGCGCTGATCCGCCTTCGGGCCCCGCTGGCGACGGCCTCGGCGAGCCCGGCGGACCTTGGAAAATAGCTTGAGCGCCGCGGCCGCACGGCCGATAGACTGCCGCCGATGATGTCCTTCGAGAGCTTTGTCCGGCTGGGTTGGAGCTTCTTCCGGACGGTGCTCCGCGGGCTCTTCCCGCGGCGCTCGCAGCTCCCGCGCTTCGAGGCCCAGTACCGACCCGACGGGGTGCTCAGCACGGCCTCCCCGGAGGTTTCGGTGCAGGACGGCGCGCAGCGATGCTTCGCCTGCGGGGCCTGCGACGTGGCGGCGCTCGAGCGCGGAGAGTTCGGCGCCCTCGGCCCGCTCGGCCCGATGGGCTTCGTGGTGGGGGTCTCCCGTCAGGCGGGCATCGACCTCGGGGTGGCCGACGAGCTCCCGGCGGGCCTGCTCCAGGCGCTCACCGAGGCCTGTCCGGTGCGGGTGCCCTTCGTGCCGCTGGTCGACCTCGTCCGCCGCCGGCGCGCGGAGGCTGAATGTTTCGCCCTCGCCCCGGCATCCCACGCCCGCCCGCCCCGATGAACGCCACCGCTCAAGCCCCCGGCCCCGGAAGCGCCGCCCCGCCCAGGAACCGGCTGGGCCTGGTGATGCTGTTCGCGCTGCTGACCTTCGGCATCGCCTATATCGGCTACGGGGTCGACGAGAGCCGCGCGGCGGGCATGCCCGCCATGATGATGGAGTACGCCGTCTGGATCGGGCTCCTCGGGGTCGCGATGATGCGCTCTCCGAACGCGACGCTCCGGGTGAGCGACCCCTACCTGATGCTCCTGGGCCTGGGCTTCAACTTCCTCGTCTTCCCGGGGATCCTGTGGCTCCACGGCGCCGACATGGAGCGCAGGTGGTACGAGTTCGGCCGCATCCGGATGGACATCTTCGTGCAGCTCCAGGCGTTGCACGTGATCTTCATGGTCTCGCTGAGCGCGCTCTATTTCGGCATCGCGCCGCGGCACCGGTACACGCTCATCGAGGAGGCATCGAGCGCCCCGCTCCCGGACGGCCGCCCTTGGATCGTCGTCGGCCTGCTGCCGATGCTCTACAGCACCGTCCAGCGCATCATCACCACGGGCTCCATCACCGCGACCCAGAACTACGGCGAGGCCTGGGCCAGCAACTACGCCGACGTCACCGCGACGCATGTCGAGGGCGGGAGCGTGCTGGTGGCGTCCCAGTTCCTGGGCAAGGTGTGGTTTCTCCCTTGGCTGGTGCTCGGCATCGGCGAGGGCCTGCTGCTGGCGAAGCTGCTGAAGCAGGGTCGGCGCCTGCCGCTGGTGCTGTTCGCGCTGCAGGCTCCGGTGCTGCTCCTCCTCAACTCCGGCGGGCGCAGCGTGATCGCGGCTCCCTTCCTCATCGCCGTCGTGGTGGCCGACATGCTGGCCGGGCCCATCCGTTGGCGCTGGGTGCTCAGCCTCGGCTCCGTCGCCATGGTGGGCCTCAACTTCTTCGGCTTCTACCGGGCCTACCGGGAGCGCGACTTCGGCGAGGCCTTCGCCATGGCCAACGAGCAGTTCAGCACCGTCTCCCGCAGCGAGAGCGTCTCCGTCGAAGGCACCATCATGCTGATGAAGGAGCACTTCGCGATCGCCTGGACCGAGGCCAACAACTACTCCCGCGGGCTCTCGTACTTCACCGAGTCGATCCTCGGCCTGCTGCCCCAGCAGATCGTCCCCGACAAGCTCCGCTTCATGAACACCACGACCTTCCTGTCGAGGGCGTTCCTCGGGCGCGAAGCCGACCGGGGGGGCGGCGTGGCCGGGTCCATCATCGCGGACGGCTATATGATCGGCCGCGAGCTCGGGGTGCTGTTGCTCGGCACGGTGCTCGGCGCCCTCGCCGGCGGCATCAACCGGGCGCTGAGCTGGAGCGGCCATCGCGCCGGGGCGCAGCCGATGCTCTGGCAGGTGGTGCTGCTGGTCTCCTGGTCGTCGCAGTCCATCCCGTTCTTCCGCAACGACCTGTCGACGGTGATCTCCCAGCTCTTCTCCGTGGTGGGCATCCCCGCGGTGCTCTTCGCTGCCTGGGCGGGCCTCTCGCCCAACAGCCGTTGGACCCGCAGGGTCTCGACCAGCGAGTAATGGCGTCCATGAGCATCGACCGTCTCCCGCCGATCCAACGGAGGACGCTCCTCGCGATCGTCGCCTTCTTCGCCCTGGGCCTGGTCGGCCTGGACGCCGTGCCCCGCATGTTCGGCGACGAGAGCTGGTACGCGATGCCGACGGTCTCGCTCCTGCGGGACGGCACGCTCCGCCTCCTCGCGCTCGAGGGGCGCGGCGGCGTCGACCGCGCGTTCCTCCAGCCGAAGCTGCTGCCCAACCTCGCGGCGCTCCCGGCGGTGGCGCTCGCCGGGGTCCATTTGTGGGCGTTCCGGCTCACCGCGCTGCTCGTCGGCGTGCTCGGCCTCCTTGGCGTCGAGGCCGTCGGTCGCAGGCGCTTCGACGCCGACACCGGCTTCGTCGCGGTGCTCCTGCTCATCGGCAACTACTGGTTCTTCGCGTCCGCGCGCTGCTTCCGCCCGGAGGTGTTCGAGCTCGCGGCGCTCATCTGGTTCTTCGAGTGCTTCGACCGCGCGCTGGAGGGCCGGCGCGTCGGCGCGACGGTCGCTGCGGGGCTCATCGCGGCCGCGGCCGCGCTCGCGCACCAGGTCTCGCTGGCGCTCGTCGGCGTGACGGCGCTCACCCTGCTCCTGGCGACCCCGGTGACGATCCCGCGCCTGCGCACGGCCGGCGGCGTCGCAGCGGTCGCCCTCGCGGCGCTCGCCCCCTACCTGGTCTACGTGGCCTTCGCGTCGCGCCTCCCCGGCGTCTCGTTCTACCAGCAGATGACGACCGAGGCGGGCGACGGATCGCTCTCCCTCGCCGGGGTGTTCCTGAAGGAGCAATTCCGCTGGAAGAACTACTTCCTATGGCCCTTCGGCGTCTCCGCCGCGGCGGTGTCGGCGGTGGTGCTCTTCCGCGCGGCGCGCGACGCGTCCGAGGGCGCCCGGCGCGTGGCCTGGGTGGTCCTCGCCTCCCTGGCCGTCTTCGCCGTCCTCGTCCCGCTGCTCACCGGCCGGTACGCCGTCGTCGTGGCGCCCTTCTTCGCGCTGCTGGTCGCGCGCGAGGTGGTCGGCCTCTGGCGCAGGGCGGCCGCCTCGCCACGGAGCCCCTGGGTCGCGCGCCTCGTGCCGCTGGCCGTGGCGCTCGCGTTCTCTGGACCGTCGCTCGCGACCATGCTCGGCACCGCGGTGCTGCACCGACGCGCCTCCTACGCGCAGATCATCCGCTCGCTGCGGGCCGTCACCGGCGACGCCCCGGTGGCGGGCCCGGTGGCCTTCTGGCTAGGCTTCGCCGACGTGCCCTACACGGTGACCAACGTGGCGCCCGACTCGGTCTCCCGGGCGCCCGGGGATGCCCCGTGGCTGGTCGAGCGCGTCGGCCGCAACCGTCCGCGATTCGTCCTGGAGACGACGACCTCGCTCCAGGCGACCGACGGGCTCGGCGCCCGACCGGCGGTCTTTCCGCCGACCGCCCTCGGCGACCTCGCCGCCCGCCTCGGGAGGGTGGTGGCCGTGGTCCCATCAAGGGACTTCGGCCCGATCCGAGTCTGGCGCGTCGACACGCCTGGGCCGACCGGATCGACTCGCGGCGATTGAACCAAACCTCCGCGGGCGCGGGATGGTGTTAGCGTCCGCCGCCGTGAAGCTCCGGGTCCGATCGCTGTCGCGACGCTACGAGGGGGTCACCGCTCTCGACGACGTCACCCTCACGATCCCGGAGGGGCGCACGGCCCTTCTGGGGCCCAACGGCGCGGGCAAGTCCACGCTGCTCAAGTGCGTGCTGGGCCTGGTGCGCCCCACCGCCGGGGACATCGAGGTGCTGGGCATCGACCCCCGGCGCGACCCGCTCGGGGTGCGCGCCCGCATCGGCTACATGCCCGAGGACGACGCCCACCTGCCCGACCTCACGGCGGTCGAGCTCTGCGCGTACGGCGCCGAGCTCGCGGGCCTGCCTCCCCGCGAGGCCATCGACCGGGCCCACGCGGCGCTCTTCTACGTCGGCCTCGACGACAAGCGCTACATGCCCGTGCAGGGCTACTCCACCGGGCTGCGGCAGCGCACCAAGCTCGCGGCGGCCATCGTCCATGATCCGGAGCTGCTCTTCCTCGACGAGCCCACCAACGGGCTCGACCCGGCCTCCCGCGAGGAGATGCTCTCGCTCATCGCCGACCTGCGGGCGAGGCGCGGGTGCAGCGTGGTGCTCTCCACGCACCTGCTCGCGGACGTCGAGCGGGTGTGCGACCACGTGGTGGTGCTCAACGCCGGCAAGGTGGTCGCCGACGCGCCGCTGCGAGAGGTGCTGGGCCTGGGTGACGGGCGTTACCTGGTCAGGGTGAAGCCCGTGGCCGAGCGCTTCGAGGGCTTCGAGCGGGCGCTGCGCGACCTCGGCTGCGAGAGCGACCCCTCGCCCGACGCCCGGGGAGAGTGGATCGTCCGCCCCTCCTCGCCCGACGACCCTTCGCCCATCTGGGAGGCCGCCCTCCGAGCGGACGTCCAGGTGCGCCACCTCGCCCAGCGCAAGGCCTCGCTCGACGAGGCCTTCCTCCGGCTGCTCGCGTGAACCCGATGGCCACCTCACCCGCACCGAAGCCCGCCTCTTCACCCGTCGGGGTGGTCCACTCGCTGGCCTACACCCGCTATGCCGGGCCGCGACGATCGCCGGCCACGGTGCCGCTGGTCATCGCCCGCTACGCCCTGATGGCGCAGCTACGACAGCGGGGCGTCAAGGTCGCCCTGCTCGTGGGCCTGCTGCTCCTCACCATCTTCGCCGCGGCGATGGGCTTCAAGTGGGCCCTCCCCACGATCGTCTCCGGCTCCGCCTTCGGGGGCGGCGCGATGGGCGCCCCGCAGCTCGCGGAGATGGTGCGCGAGGGCGAGGCCGACGTGCTCACCATGACCCTGCGGGCGCAGTTTCTCCCGGTCTTCCTGCTGGTGCTCTGGTGCGGCGCGGGGGCCATCTCCGCCGACCTGATGGCGGGCGCCTTCCAGTTTCATTTCTCCCGGCCTGTGAGCCCGGCGCGCTACCTCGCGGGGCGCATGCTCTCGGCCTCGGGCTGGGCCCTCGCGCTCTCCATGGCCACGCTGCTCGTGCTCTGCATCGAGCGCCTCGCCTTCCAGTCGACCCCCCTGGGCGCCGCGAGGGCCTTCGGGCTCGGCGCCGTCGCCGTGCTGCTCGAGCTCACCTCCATGTCCGCGGTCGCCCTCGGGGTCTCCTCGCTCACCCGCCGCAAGGGGCTCGCGCAGGCCATGTTCGCGGCCATCGTGTTCGCGGGCTGGGTGCTCTTCCGCAGCCTCGGGGCGCTCATCCGGGCGCCGTGGGTGAAGACCCTCGACCTGGTGTCGTGCGTCGACGCGATGGTCTCGCAGTTCAACCACGACTCGCCGCTGCGCGGCGCCCAGGCGGCCATTCCGGCGCTGGCGTGGCTGCTCTGGACGGCCGGGGCGCTCGCCCTCGCGGGCTGGCGGCTGTCGCGCGCGGAGGTCAACCGGGGATGAGCGCGGTGCTTGAATTCGTGGGCGTCTCCAAGTGGTACGGCGCCGTGCTGGGGCTGCGCGACGTGAGCCTACAGATCAACCCGGGGATCACCGGGCTGCTCGGCCCCAACGGCGCTGGCAAGTCCACGCTGCTGAAGTGCATGACCGGCGAGGTGCAGCCCAGCCGGGGCGAGGTGCGTATGTTCGGTCGCCGGGTGCCCGACCCGGAGGTCTTCCGCAAGCTCGGCTACGCGCCCGAGATCGAGGTCTTCTTCGAGGAGCTGACGGGACGGGAGTTCGTCGCGCACCTGGCGGAGATCTCCGGCTTCGCCCGCGACGAGGCCGACCGCCGCGCCGCCGCGGTGCTCCAACGCGTGGGCCTGGAGTCGGCCATGAACCGCAGGGTGAGCACCTACTCCAAGGGCATGAGGCAGCGCACCAAGCTGGCGCAGGCGATCCTCCACGAGCCCGAGGTGGTGCTGCTCGACGAGCCCATGACGGGCCTCGACCCGCTGGGGCGGGCGCAGATGGTGGCGCTGATCCAGTCGATCGGCGCCGAGGGGCGAACGGTCATCGTGTCGAGCCACATCCTCGACGAGGTCGAGGTGATGACCCGGGAGATCGTGGTGCTCTACCAGGGACAGCTCCTCGCCCAGGGCGACCTCCACGCCATCCGAGGGCTCATCGACCGGCACCCGCACCACCTCGCACTCCGCACTCCGAAGCCCCGTGAGCTCGCCGCCGCGCTCGCCAACGAGGCCTTCGTGGTGGCGCTGCGCTTCGACGGGGACGACAAGCTCATGGTCGAGACCCGGGACCCCGACCGCTGCTACTCCGCCGTGCCCCGCATCGCGAAGGAGCTCGGCCTGCCGCTGCTCTCGCTCACCTCGCCGGACGACAACCTGGGCGCCGTCTTCCGCTACCTGACGATGGGCGCGAGAGGGGGTGCGGCGTGAGCGCTGCGCTGTCCATCGCTCGGGTGTCGATCCTTCGGGCGGTGCGCCGTCCGAGCTCGTGGTGGCTCTCGGCGCTGGCCTTCCTCCCGGCGGCGCTCGGGGGCTGGCTCGGGGCCACGGGCTACGACGCGCTCTCCGTCCCTGCGCCGCTGCTGGTCTACGTGGCGGCGCCGCTGCTGGTGGTGCCCTGGGTGGCGGGCGTGCTGGGCGAGGCCTTCGAGCGGCGCACGGTGATCTACTGGTTCGTGCGGCCGATGGCGCGCCCGACGGCGCTGCTCGGCGAGTGGCTGGGCGCCGCGGCGGCGGTGGGCACGGTGCTGCTTCTGGGCGGCGCCATGCTCGCGGTGGCCAACGCGCTCACGGGCAACGCGGCCATCTCCTCTCTGGCCCGGCTTCCGCTGGCGATGCTCGCCGAGGCGGTGGCTCTCGCGGGCTTCTCCGTAGGCGTCGCCACGCTCGCCCCGAAGCACCCGGTGTCCGTGGCCATCGGCGCGCTCGCGGTCACCGAGGTGGCGCTCCCCTCGCTCTGGGGGCCGCTCCAGGTGCTCTCTCTCTCCCGGCAGGTGCTCATCCTCGCCGGGGTGGACGCCTCGCCGCTGCTCCACAGCCTGGTAGGCGAGGCGCCCTCCGCCTCCGTGGGCGTCGCGCTGCTGGTGATGGCGCTCTTCGTGGCGATCCCGCTGGGGCTCGCGGTGCGCACGGTGATCGACCGCGACCTCTGAGCGACGCACCCCCGCGCCCGCGAGGAGCATCCCACCCAGGGATACGCCCCCTTGTATGCACCGGAGATCATCTTCCATGAGCCTCGGCATCGGCCAGATCGCCCCCAACGCCTCGGGTCAGCTCCCCGACCACTCGACCTTCACCGTCCGCGGCGCGCGGGGCCGCACGCTGGTGCTGTTCTTCTATCCAAAGGACTTCACCGGCGGATGCACGCGCGAGGTGTGCAGCTTCCGCGACGCCTTCGGCGAGCTCTCCGGCGAGGGCGGCGCCCGGGTCGTCGGGGTGAGCCGAGACGACGTCGAGACCCACAAGCGCTTCATCGCCGCGCACGGGCTGCAGTACGAGCTCGTGGCCGACCCCGCGGGCGAGATGGCCGAGGCCTTCCAGGTGAAGCGCCTCGGGGGTCTGATCTTCCAGAAGCGGATCACCTACGTCATCGACGCGGCCGGGGTGATCCGGGGGATCTTCCACCACGAGTTCGCCATCGACTCCCACGTCGAGGACGTGCGCCGCTGCCTCGCCTCGCTGCGCCCGACCGCGTAGGCCCTTGAACTCCGGGCGCGATGCTGCCAACCAAGCGCGGGTGAGCCCCGACGCCCCTCCGAGCGCCCCTCGATTCAGCTTCATCATCCCGGCCTACAACCGAGCGGGGATGATCCTCCGGGCGGTGCGCAGCGTGCTCGCCTCCGGGCGCGACGACTACGAGGTCATCGTCATCGACGACCGCTCCACCGACGACACCGCGGCCGTGGTGGAGTCGCTGGGCGACCCTCGGGTGCGCGTGCTGCGGCAGCCGGTGAACCGCGGCGTCTGCGCGGCCCGCAACGCCGGCATCGACGTCGCCCGGGGCCGCTGGCTGGTGATGCTCGACAGCGATTTCGAGCTGCTCCCCGGGGGCCTCGACCTCCTCGCCGCGCGCTGCGACGCCGCCCCCGACGACGTCGGCAACGTCGCCACCGTGTGCCGCTGGGACAACGGCCCCGACACCCCCATCCCCACCCCGACCTCGTCCGCCGTCCTCGACCTCCCGGCCTACCTCCGCTTCGTCTCCACGCTCACCGTGAGCGAGTGGTTCAACTGCTACCGCCGCGAGGTCTTCGCCACGGTGCGCTTCCCCGGGGGCCGCGCCTACGAGGCGAGCTTCCACCTCGCCGCCGCGGGGCGCTGGCGCTTCTGGATGTGCACCGACCGGGTGGTGCTGATCCACACCGACGCGGACAACCGCATCACCGCCTCGGCCCCTCGGGCCCTCGCCCGGCGGCAGCTCCGAGACGCCGCCGATGGAGCAGGCGACGCCGACTCGGTGGTGCGGGCGTGGGCGCCGCAGCTACGGCAGCACGCCCCGTCGGTGCTCACCCACTACGAGAGCAAGCAGGTGATGCAGCACCTGCTCGCGGGCCACCGGCTCGAGGCCCTCGACACCTTCCTCCGCGGCAGCCCCTCGCTCCGCCGCTCTCCCCGCCTCGCGGCCTTCGTGGCGCTCGGGCTCATCGGGCCGGAGGCCCTGGCCTACGCGCAGTCGTATGTGTCCGAGCTGCTGCGCCGCCGCCGCGAGGGCTGAGACCGTCTGGCGACGCGGCCCCGCGTGGGTCTACCCTCCGGCGCGCTGCCTTGTCCCCCACCGTCGACCAGCTCCGGACCTTCCTCACCATCGCCGAGACGCTCAGCTTCCGCTCCGCCGCGCGGTCGCTGGTGGTGGCGCCGGCGGTGGTGAGCGAGCGGGTGCGGCAGCTCGAGGCCGCGCTGGGGGCGCCGCTCTTCCGTCGCACCACGCGCTCGGTCGCGCTCACCCCGCAGGGCCAGGCCCTCATCCCCTACGCGCGCCGCGCCGTGGAGGCGATGCTCGACTGCGCCCACGCCGCGGGCGAGCGCCTCCCCGCCCCCCGCTCCGAGCTCACCCTCGGGGTCGAGGCCGAGGCCGCCGCCCGCTGGATCGCCCCGCTCCTCTCCCGCTGGGCACGCCTGCGCCCGGACCTCACGGTGCACCTCCACGTGGCCGACCACGACGCCCTCCACGCGTCGCTCGTTCGCCAGCAGATCGACGCCGCGGTGCTGGGCCCCACCGTGCGCGACCCTCGCCTCCTCGCGGTCCCTCTGGTGGGCCTCTCCTGGCGCATGGTGGCCGCACCCTCGCTGCTACACCGCCACGCCCTGCGCGTCGCCGACGACGCCGCCTCCCTCACCCTGCTCGACCGCTCCGCCGCCCTGCCCTGCCTGCGCCCCTGGCTCGACGCCGCGCCCGCCCGGCTGCGAGATGTCCGCTTCGGCCGGGTGCTTCACCTCGGGAGCCTCGCGGCCGTCGAGCGCGTGGCCCTGGAGGGCGGCGGCGTGGCGGTGCTGCCCTCTCCGATGGTCGCCCGGCACCTGGAAGCGGGCGCGCTCAAGGCCGTCTTCGCCGCGGTGCAGCCCTCGACCGCGCAGCACTTCGCCGCGCGCCTCGACGACCCCCGGCGGCCCCTCCACGAGGCCCTCTCGGCGCTGCTGAGGGAGTCCCCGTGGACGGGCTGAGTCAGCCCAATAGCCCCCGCCAGACCAGCATCCGCAGGTCGGTCATCTCGGCGATGGCGGAGCGCACCCCCTCCCTCCCCTGTCCGGAGTCCTTCACGCCTCCGTAGGGCATCGCGTCGACGCGGAAGGTCGGCCCGTCGTCGAGCACCACGGCGCCCACCTCCAGCCGCTGGAAGGCCTTGGAGACCAGGGCGATGTCTCGGGTGAAGAGCCCAGCCTGGAGCCCGTGCCGGCTGGCGTTGACCGCGTCGATCATCGCGTCGGCGTCGCGCCACGGGTGGAGCGTGACCGCCGGGCCGAAGAGCTCCTCGTCGCAGAGCTTCATCCCCGGCGCGGCGTCGGCGATGACCGCGGGCGCGATGCGGGAGCCGTCCTGGGCGCCTCCCACCAGCACCCTCGCCCCCTCGGCGACGGCCTCGTCGATCCACCGCCTCACCCGGTCGGCGGCCCTGCGGTCGATGAGCGCGCTGCAGAGCGACTGCGGATCGAGCGGGTCGAGCACCGCGAGCGAGGCCACCCTCTCGCAGAGCCTGCGGGTGAACTCCTCCGCGATGGACTCATGCAGGAAGAGCCGCTGGGCCTTGATGCACACCTGTCCTGAGTAGCCGTAGGCCCCGGCGATGGCGCGCTCCAGGGCTCGGTCGAGGTCGGCGTCGGCGGCGACGATGAGCGCGGCGTTGCCGCCGAGCTCCAGCACCGTCTTCTTGCGAGGGGCGATCGCCCTCAGGTGCCACCCCACCGGAGCGCTGCCGGTGAAGGACAGCACCCCGAGGCGCGGGTCTCGCACCAGCGTCTCGGCCACGCCCACCTCGCAGGGGACCACCGAGAGCATCGCCCCCGGGACGCCCGCCCCGGCGCAGGCCTCGGCCACGACCCGGGCGAGCAGGGCGGCGGTGAGCGGCGCCTGCGGGGCGGGCTTGAGCACCACCGGGGCGCCCACGGCGAAGGCGGGCGAGAGCTTGTGAGCCACCAGGTTGATCGGGAAGTTGAAGGGCGTGATGGCGAGCACCGGAGCGACGGCCACGCGGCGGGTGACGGCCCCTACGGTGGCGCCCGCGGGGGTCTGATCGAGGGGGAGCATCTCACCCGAGACGCGGGTGGCCTCCTCGGCGCCGAGGCGGAAGGTCTGCACGGCGCGGTCGACCTCGGCGAGCGCGAGGGCGATGGGCTTGGCGACCTCGCGTGCGATGAGCCCGGCGAACTCCTCGCGACGGGCCTCGAGGGCGCGGGAGACGGCGGAGCAGAGGGCCGAGCGCTGGTAGCCCGGGAGGCGGGAGGTGACCGGGAAGGCCTCCGCCGCGAGACGAACGGCCTCCGCCGCGGTGGCCTCGTTGGCGAGGGCGACGCGCCCGAGGAGGGCGCCGTCCCAGGGGGCGCGCAGCTCGGCGTGGAGGGCGCTGTCGAGGGGATGGCCTGCGAGCGAGATGGGAGCGTCCACGATGGGGAGTTAGGTGGAGCCTCCCGGGGCCGGATGCAATCTCTCAGTCGGGGTGCAGCGCCGCGGCGATCTGCCGGGCCGCCTCGGTGACCCGCGGTCCCGGCCGGAGAAACATCGGGTCGCTCAGCGTGGTGACCCGGTGGTTGCGGACGGCGGGCAGGTCGACGCCGTCGAGCTCCCCCTGGAGCTGCGCCCCGTCGGCGTGACCGGTGAGGTCGAGGATGGCCTCCGGGGCGAGCGCGGCGAGAGACTCCCTGGGGATCGTCGGGTAGCGACCGCCCGAGGTGACCACGTTGGCGCCGCCGGAGAGGGTGAGCACCTCGTTGATCCACGATCCTGGGCCCGCGACGACGAGGGGGCGTCGACCGAGCACGACGAGGGTCTTGGGGCGGGGTCGGCCCGCGACGCGCGCCCTCACGGCGTCGAGCTCGCCCGCGATGCGGCGGCGCAGCGCGGCGGCCTCCGGAGCTCGGCGCAGCAGCCTCCCGAAGAGGTCGACCCCGGAGAGCACCTCCTCGATGGACTCCACCCTCGGCACCACCACCCGGATGCCGAGAGAGCGCAGCCGTCGCAGGGCGGTGAGGTCCGTGGGTCCTTCGACGCCGACGATGGCGTCGGGCCGCAGCGCCGCGATGCCCTCGAAGGAGGGGTTGGTCATGCCCCCGATGCGAGGCAGCCGGGTCACCTCCGGGGGGTAGTCGTCGTAGGTCGAGACCCCCACCACGCGATCGCCCGCGCCTAGGGCGAAGACCAGCTCCGTGGCGCTCGGCACGAGGCACACCACCCGCCGGGGCGCCGGGGCCCGATCGTCCACCGCGGTGAACGACTCGGGCAGCGCGGCGCGCGAGGGTTCGCTCCCGCGGCAGCCCGAGGCGGCGACGAGCAGCGAGAGCGAGAGGGCCGCGCGATGGAGCTTCGTCACCGGCGCTCCAGCAGCCCGTCGATGCGCTGACGAAACTCCGAGAGCGGCCGCGCCCCGGACATGAAGTGTCCGTTGATGAAGAAGGCCGGCGTGCCCATTCGCAGCCTCGTCGCGGCGGCGGCGGCCACGTCGGCGTCGATGACCGCGCGGTGCCGATGGTCCTCGAGGGCGGCGCGCAGCCGGGCCCGGTCGGCGCCCGCCTCGACGGCGAGTCGCTCGATGACCGAGGGGCTCAGCGCCTCCTCGCGAGACTGCAGGGCGAAGAGCAGGTCGTGCATCTCCCAGAAGGCCTCCGGGCCCCGCTGGGCGAGCACCTCGCGCGCCGCCTCGGCGGCCGAGAGCGCGTGGGCGTGGCGGGGCAGCGGCAGGTCGCGCCACACGATGCGCAGCCGGTCGCCGTAGTGGGCCCGGAGCGCGTCGAGGGTCGGGCGCACCCGGGCGCAGTAGGGGCACTCGAAGTCGCTGAAGACCTGGAGCACCACCGGGGCGCTCGCCCCGCCCCGGGTGGGCGCCGTCGCGGGGACGGGCAGCTCATGCACCCCCGCCCAGGGGTCGACGGTGGCGCGTCCCTCGCTGGCGGGCTCGGGGAGCGCGACCGGGTGGCTCACCATGTCTGCGTAGATCCTCGACCGGTCGGGCATCGCCTCGGCCCGGGCGAGGATCAACCTCGCGGCGGACTCGAAGACCTCGAAGGGCTGCAGCCCCACGACGGGGCTCCCGTTGAGGACGAAGGCAGGCGTTCCGTCGATGCCGAGGCGCTCGGCGAGCGCGGCGTCGCCGTCCACGGCGGCGCGCCAGGTGCCCTCGTCGAGCGCCTGCTCGAAGCGGGCGGCGTCGACGCCCACGGCGCGGGCGTCTCTCAGCAGGCTCTCCCGGGAGAGCTCGGACTGATGGGCGAAGAGCAGGTCGTGGTAGCGCCAGAAGGCCTCGTCGCCGGCCTGGGAGCGCACCTCCATCGCGGCCTCGGCGGCCTGGTGCGCCATCGGGTGGCGGAGCAGCGGGAGGTTGCGCCAGACCACGCGCACCGAGCGGGGGAAGAGCGCCCGCAGGTCGTTCACGACGAGCCGGGCTCGAGCGCAGTAGGGGCACTGGAAGTCGCTGAAGACGACCACCGTGAGCGGCGCGTCGGCGGGGCCGAGGCGAGGCGCGTCGGCGGTGGGGAGGCGCTCGCTGTCGACCAGCGCGGCGACCGTCGCGGAGGACGCGGCGGCGGGCGGAGGGCAGCGCGAGGGCGGGGCGTAGCGGCCTGCGCAGGCGGCGACGAGGGAGAGCGCGGCGAGGGGGAGGTGGCGTCTCATGCGAGGTGTCCGGTGGGCGCTCGGGATGCACGCGGCGTGGTCGGCGGTCAATGACCAGCTTCGGGAGCTCCGCGTCGGCGAGGCCGAAAACGACTGGAATCTGGTGGAATTGGCTCTGCCGGAGAGCGCCCCGAGGGGAGCGCCGCGCTCGTAGATTCCTATGCCTATCGCTGACGAACGACTGTATTCTGCGGCGGCCTGATGAGCGTGTAGCTGATGGGAGCCGCTTGGTTTCCGATCAACGTCAGCGCGGACGAAACAACCGATCGCTGCGGCCCTCGAAGGAGGGCCGGACGGTCACCATCAATGAGGGCGACGGGATGAGCAGAGGATCGAACCCGGTAGGGAAGAGCACCGCGAAGTTCGCGGGCGTGGTGGCCGCAATCGCGGCGGTGTTGAGTGCCGCACCCGACGCAGACGCGCAGGTGATCTCGCGCTTCGCCCTTCGGCTGGAGGGCGGCGTCGGCACCATGCTCGCCGAGCACCAGCGAACGGCGACCACCTCAGGTGGCCTTGGCTACGACGGCCTCGGCATCCAAGGCACCGTGCGCCTCGGGTTCACCATCGTCGGACCGCTGGTGCTCCAGGCCAGCCTCGCCAACTGGTGGTTTCCGACGGACGGCGACACCGGCCGCGTGCTGGCGCCGATGGGCGGTCTGCGCATCGAGCCGCGCATCGGCACCGTGGGTCGGCTCTTCGTCGACGGCAACGTCGGCTGGGCCTTCACGGGCAACGACGAGCGCCTCACCTTCGACGCCGGCCTCGGCTTCGAGTTCGCGGCCACCCGCTGGCTCGGCATCGGCCCGGCGCTCCGCGTCGGGATGGTGTTCCAGGACAGCACCGACGCGCTCGGTCAGGTCATCAACGCCCCCAACGACTCCAACGCCCTCTTCTGGAGCGGCGGGCTCTCGCTCACGCTCCGCGTGCCCGAGGACGAGGTCGCCGCGGTGCGCGACACCGACAACGACGGCGTGATGGACCCCGACGACCAGTGCGTCGACACCCCGCAGGGCGACCACCCCGACCCCTCGCGCCCGGGCTGCCCCATCGCCGACACCGACGGCGACGGCGTCTATGACAACGAAGACCTCTGCGTGAACGAGCCCGCGGGCGCGACCCCCGACCCGGCCCGCCGCGGGTGTCCGATCAGCGACCGCGACGCCGACGGCGTGCCGGACGCAGAAGACCAGTGTCCGACCGAGCCGCAGGGCGCGTCGCCCGACCCGTCGCGCCGCGGCTGCCCCCGTGCCGACACCGACCACGACGGCGTGTTCGACGACGAAGACCAGTGCGTCAACGAGCCGGCCGGCGCCCGCCCGAGCACCACCCGCCGCGGCTGCCCGGCCCCGGACGCCGACCACGACGGCATCATCGACCAGCCGGAAGGTCCCGATCGCTGCCCGACGCAGCCCGAGACCTTCAACGGCCGCGACGACGAGGACGGCTGCCCCGATGGCGAGTCGCTCGCCGTGACCGAGGGCAACTCGATCCGCATCCTCCAGCAGGTGAACTTCCGCACCGACAGGGACCAGATCGTCGGCCGCCAGAGCTTCCAGGTGCTCGACTCGGTCATCTCGATCCTCCGCGCGATGTCCACCCTCCGGGTCGACGTCCAGGGTCACACCGACGACCGCGGCGACGCGGCGCACAACCTCGACCTCTCCAACCGCCGCGCTCTCTCCGTGCGCCGCTACCTGGTCGAGCACGGCATCACCGAAGACCGGCTCGAGGGTCACGGCTTCGGCCCCAACTGCCCGCTCATCCCGGGCGGCTCTCGCGCGGCGCGCGCCGCCAACCGGCGCGTGCAGTTCGTCATCGTGACCGCCGAGACCCCCGCCGGCCGCTGCGCCAACGCGGCCCCGGCCGGCTCCGGCCCGGCCGCGATCGGCATCACCACCCCGATCGAGGAGACCCCCGCGGGTCGTCACGGCGGCCGCCGTCACCGCCGCCGCCGCCACTGATCGGTAGCGACACGGTCCCAGCGACCTGAACGAAGGCCCCGGTGGAGAGTCATCCACCGGGGCCTTCTTCATTTCACCAGACGGCTTCAGCGAGGGAGGGGCGCTCAGGCCCAGCAGCGAAGGAGGTAGTCGGCGAGGCGCACGCGCTGGGCGCGGGAGAGGCCGATGAAGCGCATCCCGCAGCCGCGGTCGCGGTGGGCGCCGGTCACCTCGGCCTCGATGCGCAGCGCGGCCTCGCGGTCGGGCAGCCGAAGCTCAAGCATCATCCGGGTGCCAGTGGGGTGCGGCACCCCTCGGTCGAGCCGCAGCCCGCCCAGCGAGAGGTCCAGCGCGCGGTGCGCCGCCGAGCCGCCGTCGCCCTCGGCGTCCACCCAGAGCTCGACGTCGGTGCGCTCATTGTTCCGGCGGTCGAGGTCGAGGCACATCGTCTCCATTGCTCGTCTCTCCTTCAGCGTGAGGCGGTTCGTCGCTCGGGTGCGGGGGTGCCGAAGAGGCCAGGGTCGCCAGCAATCACGGTCTCGCCGCGCAGCCGCCACGAGCCCGAGCGGCTCTCCCACTGCTCCTCCACCAGGCTCTGCTTGACGTCCGTCGAGTCGCCCGCGTGCACCCACGCCACCCGCAGCCTCGCGGTGCCGCGCTCGGAGCTCGACCGGAGGCTCTCGACCTCCACGTCGATCACCTGCACCGAGACGCCCCAGCCGCGGTGGTGGGCCTGGAAGGCCGCGCGCATCTCCGTGTCGACGGCGGTCTCCGCCGCCGGGAGCCGACCCCAGCGCAGGTCGTCGTGGAAGACCGCCGCGGTCTCGTCCAGGGTCTGTCGCATCGAGGTCGCGCACCCCAGCGGCGCCGCCGAAAGCCATCCCGCGCACACCAGGGCTCCGAGCACTCGCATGCACGGCGCCCTAGCATCCCCGATTCAGCGGACGGAAATTTCCTGCGCGCTTGCCCCAGGGGCGGCGGTCGCGCGGCTCACCTCGTCGAGGGCGCGCACCTCCAGCTCCAGCGACTCGCTCGCCAGCTCGACCTCCGCGAGACGCGGGTCGGCCACCCGCACGCTGCTCGCGAGGTGCGCGTCGAGCCGCTCGTGGGCCCGGGTGAGCGCCGCGACATGGGACTCCACCCTCGCGGTCATCCACCCCGGGGCGGCACCCCGCAGCCGGGCCGCCGCGAGGTCGCGCACCAGCTCCGCCAGCGAGGTCCAGGCCCGCTCGACGCGCGCCGAGGTCTCCGCGTCCACCCGCTGCGAGACCTCCGCGAGCGCGGCCCTGCGACGCAGGTCGAGCGCCCGCGAGAGGGCCTCGTCCACCGGCTCCCGACCCGGCAGCACCGCCTGGCGGAGGACCGTCGCGACCGGATCATCGACCGCGACCAGCGCTCCCACCGAGGCGAGCAGCCCCGCCACCAGCACCGCCGCGAGGCGCACCGGCGCGGAGGGATCGGCCCCGTAGCGCGACGAGATCCACGCCCCGAGCGCGCCGCCGAGCAGCGAGAGCGCGACGATCGCGTAGCGGGAGCGGGCGTCCGGGGCGCGCGACGCCCTGGCCGACCAGATCACCGCGCACCAGAGCGCCCCCGCGAGCACCGGGTGCCCGGCTCCGATCGCCGCGTGGAGCAGCGCCGCGAGCGAGCCAGCGATCAGCGCGAGGGCCCCGTAGCGCTCGTCGACGAGCGCGGCGATCGCGCAGGAGGCGAGCACCCCGAGGAGGCCCGTCCAGGTCCCTGTCAGGAGGGCCGCGCCGCAGAGCGCAGCCCCCAACACCAGCACTCGCAGCATCGGCAGCATCGGGTGTTCTCCTCTCGTCCCGCGCTCAGTACCCGGTGCCGCTGCGCATCGCGCGGCGGTGCAGCGCGTTGGAGCCGAGCCCGTAGGCCCGCCCCTCGGCGCTGGCCGCGCTCATCTGGTTGAAGTTGGTCCCGTCGGAGTTGTAGCGGGCGATCTGCGCCGCGCGGGCGGGCGACGGGGCCGCGGCCTGCAGCGCCTGGAGCGCCACGACGTTGCTGCGCGCGATGCTCTCGGCCTCGGCCCCGCGGCCGCTGCGCCAGGCCTCCACGGCGTCCTGCTGGCGGGCGGCGAGGGCGACGGACTGCGCGTCCGCGAAGACCGACGCGTCGCGGGAGGCCAGGGCCGCGGCGGGGTCGTCGACCACCGCGAGGGGCAGCGACTGAACCGGGAGACGGACGTCCCTCCGGTCGGGCACGGCCCTCCACGCGAGGCTCATCCCGAGGGCGCCCGCGGAGGCCGCGTCGGGGCCCCGCGAGGGGTCGACCACGAGGTCGAGCACCACGCGGCGGTGCTCGCCCGCGGACATGGCGCCGATCGGGAGCCGGAGGTGCGCGCCTCGGGACTCGGGCTCGACGCCGTAGGCGCGGTGGAGGCGCCACCCATCGGGCAGGTCGAGGTCGAGCGAGGCCCGGTCGACGTTGGTGCGCTCGGCCGCGTCGAGCTCCCTCCCCAGGAAGGCCCGGAGCTGCATCCCGTCGCGGAGGAACTCGTAGTTCCCGCGGCCCGCGTCCGCGACCCGGCTCATGTAGGCGTCGTCGTAGTCGGCGCCGACGCCGAGCGAGGAGAGGGTGACGCCCCGGTCGGCGCGAAGGCGCACCCCGCCGGCGACGCGGTCGAGGCTCTGGCCCGACCCGTCGCGGCCGTCGGAGACCAGCACCACGCGGCGCACGAGGTCGTCGCTCCCGTCGCCGAGCGCGGCGGCGCCGGCCTCGAGCCCGGCGGGGATGTTGGTGCCCGAGATGGTCTCGAGCGTCGGCACCACGGACTCCAGCCGGGAGCGCACCGCGCCGACCCTGGCGAGGGGCTGCACCACGCTGGCCGAGTCGCTGTAGGTCACGAGGGCGACGCGGTCGTCGTCGCGCATGGCGGTGAGGGTGTCGAGCACCGCGCGGCGGGCCTGGACGATCTTCTCCCCGGCCATCGACCCGGAGACGTCGACCACCAGGGCGAGGGCGATGGGCGCGCGGCGGGCCTCGTCGGCGCGTCGGTCGGCGTCGAGGTCGACGACGGCGAAGACGTGCCCCGGGGCGCGGCGGTCGACGGAGCCCTGGGAGAGCGCGACGCGGGCCGTGAGCTGCGGGCCGGTGACGGTGCGCCGGGGGGCTCGGGAGAGGCCGTCGCGCGAGGGCGGGGCGGCGGTCACGGCGACCGGGGCGGTGACGCCCGGGGCGGGCGCGCGGAGCAGCACGACGCCCCCGGCCGCGAGCGCGACGCACCCGGCGGCGACGGCGTGGAGCGAACGACGATCGAACACGAGGCGGCGCAGTGGACTCATGGAAACCTCCCTCGGGGCTGTGTCGGCTCCTGACGCGCGAGGCGCCTCGCGGGTCTGCGATGCGGCGCAGAAAATCGTCTCTCGCAGCGGGTGTGGTTCGCTCTTTACCCGCGGCGCGGGCTGTGACATTCACTGTCCGCCATGCCGCGTCGCCCTTCCCCCGGCCGCCCCTCCGGCCAGTACACCCAGGCGGTGCGGCTCTTCCAGCTGCACCAGCTCTTGGAGACCAACGTGGAGGGCGTGCGCATCGAGGAGATCGCTCGCGACCTTGGGGTCACTCCGCGCTCGATCCGTCGAGACCTGAAGGCGCTCGAGGCCGCGGGCATCGAGCTCGAGGCGGTCGACGTGGCGGGCGAGCGGCGGGTGCGCGTGGTGCGCGCGGGCAAGGCCACCGACCCGGTGCGGCTCACCCGCTACCAGCGCTACTCGCTCGCGGCGGTGCGTCGGATGTTCGACGTGTTCACGGGCACGCCGCTGCACGACGACTTCTCGCAGCTCTTCGCGAAGCTCTCCCCCCCGGGCGACGAGGAGGGGGCGATGGCCGACCGCTTCCACTACATCCCCGAGGCGCCGCGCAACTACCGCAAGCTAAAAGACCAGGTCTACGAGGTCTACGACGGCATCCTTCGGACGCTGACGCTGCAGTTCCACTACGAGGGCGGCACGACGGCGGGGCTTCGCAAGGTCGAGCCCTACGCGCTGGTGCTCTACCAGAACCGCCTCTACGTGGTCGGCCGCGACGTGCAGAAGGACGCCGACCGCACCTTCGCCATCGACCTGATGAAGCGGGTGCGGGCGCTCCCCGCGGCGCCCTTCAAGCGCAACCCGGAGTTCAACGTCCAGCGGCTCTTCGAGGGGGCCTTCGGCATCTACGGCGGCGGCTCCGAGCGGCAGCACGTGGTGGTCGATTTCGACGCGCGCGTGGCCCAGTACATCGAGCCCAGGGAGTGGCACCCCACGCAGAAGACCTCGCGGCTGCCGGGCGGCGAGCTGCGCATCGAGTTCGACGCGACGGGTCTCACCGAGGTGGTGGGCTGGGTGCTGCGCTGGGGATCGGCGGCGGTGGTGAGGGAGCCCGACGAGCTCAAGAAGCGGGTGCGAGACGAGCTCGCCAGGGGCCTCGAGCGCTACGGCGGCGGCGACGCGGCGGGCTGATCCGCGGGCTCCGGCAGCGGCGCGTGAGAGCGCGAGGCCGAGAGCATCCAGAGACCGAGCGCGAAGGTGGCGATGCAGGCCCACTGCGCGGGGGTGAGGCCGCCGTAGCGGGGGTCGCTCTCCGGGCCGAGGTCGGTCGCGCGGAGGAAGTCGAGCGGGAAGCGGATCATCGGGTAGACCACCGCGAGCGCGCCGGTGACCATGCCTGGGCGGCGGGTGCGTCGCGCGACGATCACCACGAGGGCGATGAGCAGCGGGGTGAGCGCGAACTCGATGAGCCCGAGGTCGAAGCGGGCTCCGCCGGGGAAGCGCACGCCGAGGGGGGAGTCGGTGAGGCGCCCGGGGTGGTCGTGCACGACGGCGCAGCCCATGCGGCCGAAGAGCCAGCCGAAGGGGAAGGCGTAGGTCGCGAGGTCGGTGAAGACCCACGGGTCGAGCTTGTGGATGCGGATGTAGACGAGCCCCGCGACGACCCCGCCGACGATGCCGCCAAAGGAGGAGAGCCCGTGGTGGAGCATGAACAGCTCCCAAGGGTCACGGCGCAGCACCTCCGGGTGGTAGAAGATCGAGTCGAGCATGTGGCCCGCGAGGAAGCCGCCGGTGAAGACCACCAGCACGAAGCGGTCGACGAGCCCGGCGGAGGCGAGGCCGAGAGATCGGGCGCGGCGCACCGTCATGTGGTGGCCGAGCAGGACGCCCAGCGCCACCAGCAGCCCGAAGGTGTGGAAGGTCACACCGAGGATCTTGAACTCCGACATCTCGATGGCAGGGATCACAGGCCCGCGGACATAGCGCGAAGTCGCCGCGGTGTCAGATGGTCCCACGGCCGCATCGCGGGCCCGCGGCGTCCCTCACTCGTACCCACCGTCACGGCGCAGCGTGACCGCCACCATCCCCTCCCGATCGGTGCGCCTCAACGGAACAGCCCTCCGCGCAAAGCGCTCCACCACCACCGGGTGCGGGTGGTTGAAGGGCGACGGGTGCCCGCTCGACACCAGCGCCACCCGCGGCCTCAGCGCCCCCAGGAAGGCCTCCGTCGACGACGTGCGGCTCCCGTGATGGCCCACCTTGAGCAGCGTCACCGGCGCGAGCCGGGAGAGCAGCCCCCGCTCGCCCGCCGCCTCCAGGTCGCCCGGCAGCAGCGCGCTGGCCCTCCCGTAGTCGAGCCGCAGCACCAGCGAGGCGTCGTTGGGCGCCACCTCGGGGTTTACCGTCGGGCACGGCGCCAGCACCGTGACCGTCACCGCTCCCATCGGGTGGGCGCCGCACAGCGACGCGGCCTCCCGCCTCAGCGCGCCTCGCCTCTGCGCCGCCGTGACCGCCTCGCGATAGAACCCGCCCATCGCCAGCGCCGCGCCCTGTCCCGTCTCCCAGAACTCCCTCACCGTCACCCCCTCGAAGACCGCCCGCAGCCCGCCGCCGTGGTCGGGGTGCGGGTGCGTGAGGGCCACCACCGCGAGCTCCGTACGCCGCGTCGCTCGCAGCCACGGCACCACCACCGTCGCCCCTGGATCAGCCTCCCCGTGCAGCGCCCCTCCCGCGTCGATGAGCATCGAGCGCCCGTCGGGGAGGTCCACCACGATGGCGTCGCCCTGCCCCACGTCGAGCGCCGTCACCCGCAGCGCCCCGTGCGCCGACTGCTCGCTCCGAAGCCTCGCCTCCATCACCGCAATCGCCGCCGCCGCCACCACGACCACCGCGGCCCGCCCTCTCCAGCGCAGCATCGCAAAGGCCACAAGCGCCGCCGTCGCCACCGCCGCCTGCCCCGCGGTCGGGGTGGTCCACGCGGTCGACGCGAACGGAACCCTCTGCGCCCACGCCGCGAGCGAGAAGAGCGCCGAGAGCGAGTGACCGGTCACCCACGCGAAGGGCGCGGCCAGCGTCGGGGAGAGCATCGCCAGCACCGCCGTCACCAGCGAGAGCGGCAGCGCGACCAGCTCCGCCAGCGGCGCGGCCACCAGGTTGGCGAGCGTGGCCAGCGCGGGCGCCCTACCGAAGCGCAGCGCCAGCAGCGGGCTCACCGCGAGGCCCACCCGCACCGTCGCCTTCAGCGCCCCGAGCGCCCAGGCCAGCGCGATCTTACTCCATCGTGTAACCCTCGGCCCGGGCTCGACCTCGGCCCGGGCGACCAGGGCCGCGGTCGCCACGGCCGAGAGCTGCAGCCCCAGGTCGTGGGAGAGCGCGGGCTCGACCAGCGCCATCGAGAGCACCGTCAGCGCCAGCACATCGAGCGCCCTGGCGCGCCTTCCCCAGAGCGAGAGCAGCGCCACGGCGACGCCCGAGACCAGCGCCCTCACCGACGCGGGCGACTCCCCCGTCATCATCACGAAGAAGCCCGCCAGCGGCAGCGGCAGCACCCTCGCGCAGCGCCAGCCGAGGCCCCTCGCGGCCACCCAGCGGAGCCGGTTGCAGAGCCAGAGCACCACCGCGCCGGTGGCCCGCAGCACCACCGCCACGTGCGCCCCGCTCACCGCCAGCAGGTGCGCGAGCCCGGTCTCCCGGAAGGCCTCCACGGTCGCCTCGTCGAGGCCCCGCTCGTCGCCGAAGAGCAGCGCCACCGCCCTCGGCGCGCCCTCTGCGGAGAGCGATCGTCGCAGCGCCGAGTCCACCGAGCGCCGCGCCCTCCGCGCCTGGCGACGCAGCAGGTCGAGCGCGCCCGCCTCGCGGCCCGTCACTACGCACTGCGCCGTCTCCAGCCGCCACGCCACGCCTCGACGTAGCGACTGCATCGACGGGTCCTCGATGGGGGGATTGCGCCACGGGACCACCGGCTTCGCGCTCACGATCGCCGTGATCCGATCGCCCGGCGCGGCCTCGCATCGGCCGATGGGGGCGCGCAGCGAGGCCGTCCCCATGGCCTCGGTGTCGACAAGGCAGCGCACGAACTCCCCATGGGCGTCGCAGCCCCGCAGCACCCTCGCCTCGATGCGCAGGGCGACCGGCCGCGGTGGGGCCGTCCACCACGGCTCCGTCGGGCCTCTCAGGGCTCCCGCCGCCGTCGCCGCGAGCAGCACCCCGAGCGACACCGCCCACCCCCGGGGGAGAAGGCAGAGCACCGCCAGAGACAGCGCCAGCCCCGCCGCGGCCACCTCGCGAGCCAGGTGAAGCCCGCTGCCCAGCACCCACGCCGCCACCGCCGCCGCCACCATCCACCGCATGGTCCGCGGCCCACTCCACGGCGCGTGCCGCGAGCTCCCTCCGCAATTCCCCGATGGCCCCTTACCGGCCGCCACCGCCGCCGCCATGGCGGCGGACAGAACCTGCGGCGCAAGTGAAACCCTGCTTGACCCGGGAGACTCTTACCCGTACGTAAGGGTTGAACTCACCCAAACCCTTACGCACGGGTGAGGTTGTTCGAGGCAGCAATGGCGATCCGGCTCCCCATCGTGAATCCCGAGGTGCTCGTTCCGCCGCCCCCTTCGCGGGGTGACGGGGCGATGCTGCGGGTCGGCGACCTGGCCCAGCGGACCCAGAAGACCGTACGGGCGCTGCACCTCTACGAAGAGCTCGGGCTGCTCCAGCCGCTGGAGCGCAGCAAAGGGGGCTTCCGTCTCTACAGCGACGACGCGGTGCTGCGGGTGCGCTGGATCTCCCGGCTGCAGGACCTCGGCTTCTCGCTCCCCGACATCCGCGAGCTGGTGTCCGAGTGGGAGCGGGCGGGCAACGCGACCGGCGCGATGGCGAAGATCCGCGACCTCTACCGACAGAAGCTCTCGGCCACCGAGCAGCAGCTCCAGCGGCTGCTGCAGCTCCGCGACGAGCTGCGCTCCTCGGTGGCCTACCTCGAGACCTGTGACGAGTGCGAGCCCGAGCGGCTCATCACGTCCTGCCCGCAGTGCGACCTGCACGGGTGCGGGGCGCCGGAGCTGGTGGCGGGCCTCCACGGCCCCCGACACGACTGACGACTACGGAGAGCCAAGACGATGTCCCTCAAGTTCCCGATCTACATGGACAACCACGCGACGACCCCGATGGATCCTCGCGTGCTCGAGGCGATGCTCCCGTACTTCACGGAGCACTACGGCAACGCCGCGTCTCGCTCGCACAAGTTCGGCTGGGTCGCCGAGGAGGCCGTCGGCTACGCCCGCGAGCAGATCGCCTCGCTGATCGGCGCCGAGAAGCCCGAGGAGATCATCTTCACCTCCGGCGCCACGGAGAGCGACAACCTCGCGATCAAGGGCGTCGCGGAGTTCTACCGCGACAAGGGCAACCACATCATCACCACGAAGATCGAGCACAAGGCCGTGCTCGACACCTGCAAGCGCCTGGAGAAGGAGGGCTACGAGGTGACCTACCTCGACGTGGGCCAGGACGGCGTGGTCTCCGTCGACGACGTGCGCGCGGCGATGACCGACAAGACCATCCTGGTGTCGGTGATGCTCGCCAACAACGAGGTCGGCACCATCCAGCCCCTCAAGGAGATCGGCGCGCTCTGCAAGGAGCGAGGGGTGATCTTCCACACCGACGCGGTGCAGGGCATCGGCAAGACCGAGTTCAACGTGAAGGAGATGGGCGTCGACCTCGCGTCCCTCACCGCGCACAAGATCTACGGCCCGAAGGGCATCGGCGCCCTCTACGTGCGCCGCGCTCGGCCCCGGGTGAGGCTCACCGCGCAGATGGACGGCGGCGGCCACGAGCGGGGCAACCGCTCGGGCACGCTCAACGTCCCGGGCATCGTGGGCTTCGGCAAGGCCTGCGAGATCCTGAACAAGGAGTGGCGCGAGGAGTCGAAGCGGGTGAAGGCCCTGCGCGACCGGCTCAAGGACAAGCTCTTCGCCGAGCTCGACGAGTGCCACATCAACGGCGCCTGGGACGAGCGGCGGCTGCCCAACAACCTCAACGTCTCGTTCTCCTACGTGGAGGGCGAGGGGCTGATGATGGCCATCAAGGACGTCGCGGTGTCGTCGGGCAGCGCGTGCACCAGCTCTTCGCTCGAGCCCTCGTACGTGCTGCGCGCCCTCGGGGTGGAGGAGGAGCTCGCGCACACCAGCATCCGCTTCGGCCTCGGCCGCTTCACCACCGAGGAGGAGGTCGACTACGTGGCGAAGCTGGTGGTGGACAAGGTCAAGAAGCTCCGCGACCTCTCGCCGCTCTACGAGATGGCCAGGGAGGGCGTGAACCTCAAGGACATCGTCTGGGCGGCGCACTGATCTTCAACGGACAACGGTAGAAGGAATACGGTCATGGCATACAGCGAGAAGGTCATCGAGCACGCGGAGAACCCCCGCAACGTCGGCACCCTGGACAAGGAAGACCCCAACGTGGGCACCGGCCTCGTGGGCGCCCCGGCGTGCGGCGACGTGATGCGGCTGCAGATCAAGGTGAGCGACGCCGGGGTGATCGAGGACGCGAAGTTCAAGACCTTCGGCTGCGGGTCGGCCATCGCGAGCTCGTCGCTGGCCACCGAGTGGCTGAAGGGCCGCACGCTCGACGAGGCCTCGGAGATCCGCAACACGGACATCGTCAAGGAGCTCAACCTGCCGCCGGTGAAGATCCACTGCTCGGTGCTGGCCGAGGACGCGATCAAGAGCGCCATCGAAGACTTCCGCAAGAAGCAGTCGGCGAAGCGCGGCGCGTAGGCGATACGGGCCTTAGGAGAGGAGGAGAGCGATGGAGACGGAGCTGGCAGTGCAGGTGACCCCGAAGGCGGTGGAGAAGGCCAAGGAGGCGCTCGCGAAGCGCGGCACGCCCGACGCGCTGCTCCGGCTCGGCGTGCGGGGCGGCGGGTGCTCGGGCTTCTCCTACGTGATCGAGTTCGCCGACAAGCAGGGCGCCCGAGACCAGGTGTTCGACTTCGACGGGCTGCGCGTGGTGGTCGACCCGAAGTCCCTGGTCTTCCTCAACGGCACCACCCTCGACTACGAGGTGAAGCTGATGCAGCACGGGTTCAAGTTCGTGAACCCTCAGGAGGCCACCGGCTGCGGCTGCGGCGAGAGCTTCGGCGTCTGATCGCTCCCTCGTCGCCCTCTTCCCCCTAAAGACCCCGACGGCCCACCATGACCGACCCCTTCGAGCTCCTCGGCGTGGAGCGCCGCTTCTCCCTCGACCGCGCGGCGCTCGAGCAGCGCCACCGCGACCTCTCCCGCACGCTCCACCCCGACCGCTACGTGCAGAGCCCGCCTGGCGAGCGCCGCATGGCCCTCGAGCGCGCCGTGGCCGTCAACGAGGCCTTCCGCGCCCTGCGCGACCCGCTCACCCGCGCCGAGGCGCTGCTCTCCGCGCACGGCCTCGCGGTAGGCGACGCCGACCGGCCCTCGCAGTCGCTGCTGATGGAGGTGATGGAGCTGCGAGAGTCCCTCGACGAGGCCCGGCGCTCGCCCGACAGGGTCGCCGCGCTGCTCGCCCAGGTACGCGCCCGATCGGGCTCGGAGGAGGCGCTCCTCGCGTCGGTGTTCGATGACCAGTCCCCTCCAGGCCCCGATGCGCTAGGACGGGCCCGAGACGCGCTGGTGCGATTGAAATACTTCCGTCGCTTCGAGGAAGAGGCCGACGCGGCGCTCGATCCCTGATTGCCCACCCCCACAGGTTCAACCCCTCCGATGGCGCTCTTCCAGATCTTCGACCCCTCCGCGCGGCCCACGCCGATCGGCATCGACCTCGGCACCACCCACTCGCTGGTGGCCTACACCGTCGATGGACGCCCGGAGTGCGTGCTCGACTGCGACATGAGCCCGCTGCTCCCCAGCGTGGTGCACTACCTCGAGCACGGCGGGGTGATGGTGGGCAACGCGGGCAAGGAGAAGGCCGCCCTGCACCCGAGGGAGACCCTGGTCTCGGTGAAGCGCTTCATGGGCCGGGGGGCCGACGACGCCGAGACCCGGCGGATGGGACCCTACGACTTCGCGATGCCCGAGCCGGGGCAGTCGAACACGGTGCGCTTCAAGGTTCACGGCCGCACGCTGACGCCGGTGGAGGTGTCCGCGGAGATCCTTCGGGTGCTGCGCACCAACGCCGAGGAGAAGTTGCGCACCATCGGCGGCGCGGTGATCACCGTCCCGGCGTACTTCGACGAGGCCCAGCGGCAGGCCACCAAGGACGCCGCGAAGCTCGCGGGCCTCGAGGTGCTGCGGCTCATCAACGAGCCCACCGCGGCGGCGCTCGCCTACGGGCTCGACAAGGGCCGCACCCGAGGCACCTTCGCCGTCTACGACCTCGGCGGAGGGACCTTCGACGTCACCATCCTCTCCCTCGACGACGGGGTCTTCCAGGTGCGCTCCACCGGCGGCGACGCGCAGCTCGGCGGCGACGACATGGACCGCGCCTTCGCCGAGTGGGTCTTCCGGCACATGGGCGTCGACCCCGCGACCGCCTCGCCCGAGCTGGTGCGCGCGGCCCTCGACGCGGCCCGGCTCGCCAAGCACGAGCTCACCGAGCGGCCCACCACCGTGATCGCCGTGACCGCGGGGCAGACCACCTTCGAGCGCTCGGTGCGCCGCACGGAGTTCGAGGACATCGTGAGGCCGGTGATCGAGCGCACGACCCCAGCGGTGAAGCGCGCCCTGCGCGACGCGGGGCTGCGGCCGGAGGAGGTCGACGGGGTCATCCTGGTGGGCGGCAGCACGCGCGTCCCCGCGGTGCGCGAGCACGTGAAGAGGCTCTTCGGCCAGGAGCCCCTCTCGGACATCGACCCCGACCAGGTGGTGGCCTTCGGCGCGGCGATCCAGGCCAACCTGCTGGCGGGCGACGGGGCGCAGGAGGACGCGCTCATCCTCGACGTGATCCCGCTCTCGCTGGGCATCGAGACCATGGGCGGCGTGGCGGAGAAGATACTCCCCCGCAACACCACCATCCCCGCGGGGCGGGCGCAGCAGTTCACCACCTACGCCGACGGGCAGACGGGCTTCGAGCTGCACGTGGTGCAGGGAGAGCGCGAGCTGGCGGCGGACAACCGCTCGCTGGCGAGGTTTACCCTCAAGGGTATTCCTCCGATGCCCGCCGGGGCGGCGAAGCTGGAGGTGACCTTCCGCGTCGACGCCGACGGGATGCTCACGGTGACCGCGAGGGAGCTCAACACGGGCATCGAGCAGCGCATCGAGGTGACGCCGTCCTTCGGGCTGAGCGGCGACGACGTCGAGCGGATGCTGCTGGAGTCCTACGAGCACGCGGAGTCCGACCTCGCGGCGCGGCAGCTGAGGGAGCGGACCATCGAGGGAGAGCGGGTGATCGCGGCCACCGAGGCGGCGCTCAGGGTGGACGGCGACCTGCTGGACGAGGACGAGCGCGCGGAGCTCGACGGCGCCCTGAAGGCGCTGAGGGAGGCCATCGCGGCGCAGGACGGCAAGAAGATCCACCATCGAACCGATGGGCTCGACCGGGCGACGCAGCCGCTGGCCGAGCGGCGGATGGACCGCGCGGTGCAGCAGGCGATGAAGGGCCGCGCGGTGGCGGAGATCGAGGACACGGTGAAGGACCGGCCCGAGCACCCGCACCTCGCGGCCTCGTATGCGGCGGACGAAGCGTCCGACAAGGAGACTTGAGCTGATGGCGACGGTGCGCTTTCTCAACACGGACGACGGCGAGGTGGAGGTCGAGGTCCCGCTCGGGACGTCGCTGCTCGAGGCGGCGCAGAAGGCCCACGCCCCGGAGGGATCGGCCTGCGGCGGGGTGTGCGCCTGCTCGACGTGCCACGTACACGTGAAGAAGGGCCTCAACCTGCTCTCGGAGATGGAGGACGAGGAGAACGACATCCTCGACAAGGCCTTCGACGTCGAGGCGGCCTCCCGACTGGGCTGCCAGGCGAAGGTCGAGCGCGAGGGCGTGCTGGAGGTCGTCATCACCCGGGAGAGCTACGAGACCTGGTACAACGAGCACCCGAAGGAGCGGCACGCCCGCGACGAGCGCATCAAGCTCACGGGCTCTCCCCGCACGAAGCCCTGATCCCCCGCGATCGCTCGTGCGCTGGGTCATCCTCTCGCTCTTCGCGCTGACCTACGCGGGCATCAGCGCCCGCCGGGTGGCGCTGCTCCCCATCGGCCGCCCTGCGCTGGCGCTGGTGGGCGCCACGGCGCTGGTCATCGCCGGCCACTTCGCCGGGCACCACGGCCTCTCCCCAGACGCCGCGCTGCACGCCGTGGAGCCCAACACCATCGCCCTGCTGGTGGCGATGATGATCGTCTCCTCGGCCATGGGCGAGGCGGGCTTCTTCGACCGCGCCACCGAGGCGCTCGCGGCGAGGGTGCGCTCCCCCGCGGCGCTGCTCTACGCGGTGACCTTCGGCGCGGGGCTGCTCTCGGCGGTGCTGGTCAACGACGCGGTGTGCGTGCTGGCCACGCCGCTGGTGGTGCGCCTCGCCCGCAGGACGGGCGCCGCCGTGCGGCCGCTGCTCTTCGGGGTGGCCATGGGCGCCAACGCGGGCAGCGCCCTCACCCTCGGCGGCAACCCCCAGAACATGCTGGTCGCGCGGCTCTCGGGGCTCAGCTACCGGGGATACCTCGCGCACTCGGCGCTCCCCACGCTGGCCGCTCTGACGGTGACCGCGGGGCTGCTCCACGGGCTCTACCGCGGGCGCCTGTCCGAGGAGGGCCCGAGGGAGCCCGGTGGGCTCGCGGCGCAGGGCGACGCCCGGATGCTGCCCTGGACGCTGCTGGCCGTGGGGGTGGTGATCGCGGCCAACCTCGCGGGTGCGCCGCTCGCGTGGAGCGCGCTTGCGGGCGCGTCGCTCGCGCTCATCGCCTCCAGGGAGAAGGCCCACCGGGTGCTCGCCCAGGTCGAGTGGAGCGTGCCCCTCTTCTTCGCGGGGCTGTTCATCTCGGTGGCGGCGCTGCGGCAGACGGGCCTGCCCGCCGACGCGCTCCGGGTGCTGGGGCCGACGACCGGAGCCCACGCCGACCTGCTGCTGGTGCCGGTGATCTCCCTCGGGTCGCAGGTGGTGAGCAACGTCCCCCTCATCCTGCTGCTCGAGCCCTGGATCAGGACCTTCCCGGACCCCGAGCACGCCTGGACGGTGACCGCGCTGGTGTCGACGCTGGCGGGCAACCTGACGCTGCTGGGCTCCGTGGCCAACGTGATCGTCTTCGAGCAGGCGAAGACCCGGGTGGGCTTCGTCGAGTATCTCAAGTTGGGCGTCCCGGTGACGGCGCTCTCCACGGGGCTTGCGCTGGGGCTGCTGAAGCTGCTGGCCTGACCCTCCCCCCCCCTCGGCCGCCGCCGCGGGATAGAGTCGGCGCCCCCATGCGAGTCCACCACATCGATTGCGCGACCATGTGCCCGCTCTCCCGCCGCCTCATCAACGGCGACGGGGGCTACCTCGAGCCCGCCCGGCTCGTCGCCCACTGCCTGCTCGTCGAGACCGACGGGCACGGGCTCATCCTGGTCGACACGGGCGTCGGCAGCGCCGACGTGCGCGACCCGAAGGGCCGCCTCGGCGCCGCCTTCGTGGCCGCCGTCGGCATGGGCAAGGTCCCCATCAAGACCGCCGCCCAGCACGTCACCGCGCTCGGATATGCCTTGAAGGACGTCCGGCACATCCTGGTGACGCACCTCGACCTCGACCACGCGGGAGGCCTCGGCGACTTCCCCGAGGCCACGGTGCACGTCCACCAGCGGGAGCACGACGCGGCGTACTCGCCCTCCTGGAGAGAGCGCGAGCGCTACCGGGCCTGCCACTGGGCGCACGGTCCGAGGTGGGCGCCTTACGAAAGCACTGGCGAGCCCTGGATGGGCTTCGCCGCGGTGCGCGACCTCCCCGGGCTGCCGCCTGAGGTGCTGGCGGTCCCGATGCCGGGGCACACCCGCGGGCACGCGTGCATCGCCGTGAGGTCGGGCGCGGAGTGGCTCCTCCACGCGGGCGACGCCTTCTTCCACCGCAGCGCCGTCGAGCCCGGCTCCGACCCGATGCCCCCGGGCCTCCGCGCCTTCGAGGGCCTCATCGCCATCGACCGCTCGGCCGTACACGACAACCACGCCAGGCTGCGCGACCTCGCCCGCGACCACGGCGGCGAGGTGCGCGTCTTCTGCGCCCACGACCCGGTGCAGTTCGACCGCATGGCCCGCTGAGATATCCAATGAACATCCCCGCCGATATCGATTGAGTCTCTCTTCCGATATGTCGCCCTCGTGGGCCGACGCGGCACCCGCCCCCACATCACCGCCCACCGTCTTTTCCGCGCTTCCATCAGTCGCAGGTCATTCCGCGACACCTGTATACCTACAAGGTGATTGTGCATTGGCGCCATTGACGACCATCATCGTTGGAGTTGTCATCGACGCATGGATGAGCGCCACTCCGATGTGCCGACTGCCCGAGCCAGCCTCCACCCTCTCCCTGTGCGGCGCTCGGTGATCCCCATTGCCGCGGAGGCCGTCGAGCGGCGCTCGGCGGCGCCCTCCCCCGCGCACCAGGCCCGGCGGCACTTCGCCGCCTTCGGGCTGCTGCTCGCCAGCGGCGCGGCCCTCGGCTTCCACGCCTCGCTCTCCGACGCCGACGAGCCCTCGGGCCCGGCCTTCACCTCCCACCCCATTCGCCCGGCCCGGCGAGCCCCGGTCGCCCCGGCGAGCGCTCCCGCGGTCGAGCCCGTCGAGGCCGCCGCGGCGGTCGAGCCCGTCGAGGAGGCGCCGCTCACCGTGCGACGCCGGCACCACCGCCCGCACCGCTCGATGCTGGCCTCCTCCGAGCGCTCGGCCTACACGCTCATCATCCTGCCCTGAACCCCCGCTACGCCCCGCGCTCCTCCGTACGAAACACCCCCTCCCAGCGGGCGATCACCACGCTGGCCAGCGCGTTGCCCGTTACGTTGAGGGTGGTGCGCGCCATGTCCATCACCTCGTCGACCGCGAGCAGCATCGCCACCCCGGCCTCGCCCGGCAGGCCGTAGCTGGCGCAGGTGCCGGCGATGATGACCAGCGTGGCGCGGGGCACGCCCGCGACGCCCTTCGAGGAGAGCATGAAGGTGAGCACCATCGTGAGCTGCTGGGTCACCGTGAGCTCCACGTGCGCCGCCTGCGCGATGGCCAGGCTCGCGAAGACCAGGTAGAGCGTCGACCCGTCGAGGTTGAACGAGTACCCCGTGGGGATCACGAAGCCCGCCACGCGCCGGGGCACGCCGAAGCGCACCATGTCTTCGAGGAGCCTTGGCAGCGCCGCCTCGGAGGAGGCCGTCGAGAAGGCGGTGAGCGCGGGCTCGCGGATGGCGCGGAGAAACTCCATCACCCTCACCCGGCAGATCATCAGGATGGGGACGAAGACGAAGACGAACATCACCGCGAGCGAGAGGTAGAGGCTCCCCACGAGGCGCGCGTAGCGGCCGAGGAGGTAGAGCACCGCGGGCCAGCCCTTGATGAGGTGACCGTCGACGACGTGCCCCGCCGCCATGTGCGAGATGTTGTATCCCATGGCGCCGAACACCCCGAGCGGAGTGAGGGCCATCACCATCTCGGTGTACTTGAACATCACCTTCGCGAAGCCCTCGAAGAAGACGAACACCGGGCGCCCCATGTCGCCCGAGCGCGCCAGCGCGAGGCCCAGCAGCGTCGCGAAGATCACCACCGGCAGGATGTCCCCCTCCGCCGCGTGCTGGACCACGTTCGAGGGAAACATGTGCAGCGCGATCTCCCACCCGTCGCGCGCCCGCTGCGTCGCCACGCCGGCCACGTGGGCGCCGGCGTCGAGGGGCAATCCGTCGCCCGGACGGATGGTGTTGGCGATGAAGAGCCCGATCGCCAGCGCGAGCGTGGTCACCACCTCGAAGTAGAGAAGGGCCTTGCCGCCCATGCGCCCGACGGCCTTGATGTCGCCGGTCTGCGCGATACCCACCACGATGGTGGAGAGCAGCAAGGGGACGATGAGCCCCTTGATGAGCGAGATGAAGGCCTTCGAGAAGAAGCGGAAGAGGTTGTAGACCGCGGGGTGCTGGTCCTGCGGGAAGAAGCCCCCGAGGAGGACGCCCAGCGCGAGCCCGATGAAGATCCAGAGGGTGCTCGACCGCCACCAGGGCCGCGTCACGGCTTCGCTCATGACGCCGGACCTTAGGCGATCACCGCGGCCGCGCGATACCCCCGTCCGCGCCCGCAGGTCGCACGCCCGCATCCACCGCCGCCGACGGGTCACCCGCCGCCTGCGATGCCCTCAGGATCGCCTCGATGTCATCCTCGGACGCGCCCCCGTCCTCGCCGACCGGGGCCGACGCCGGGGCGACGGGCGCCCTGCACTCGGTCGAGGGGGCGCCCTCCATGTCGGCCTGGCCGGTGACCATCGCGAGCTGCGAGAGCGAGGCGTCGAGGTCGTTGATGGCCTGGATGTGCCCGGCCCGCGCCGTCAGGTACTGCCGCAGCGGGTTGAGGATGTCTCCGACCTCCACGGCGCCCGACTGAAACTGCGTGAACACCGCGGTGAACCACTGGAAGCCCCAGCGCTCCTGACGCTCCCTCGCGGCCTCGATGGACTGCTGCTCCCTCGCCCGCTCATAGGCCTCGGTGACCTCGAGGGCGATGCCGCCGAGCGCCAGCGACTGCTGCGCCTGGGTCATCGCCAGCTCCGACGACAACCGCCGGACGCGCTGTCGGTTGACCACGGGGTCGAAGTTCCACCGCAGCACCAGGCCGCCGCCCCAGTAGGCGAAGTTGTTGTTGTTGGCCGAGAAGGGGTTGGGCTGCTCGGCCATCGTGGGCGCGTTCGACACCGCGGCGGTGAGACCCAGCGCGAGGTCGGGCAGGTAGGCCCACTCCTGGATGGACACCGCCGCCTGGCGAGCCGCCACGCCCGCCGCGATCATGTCCACCTCAGGGCGGTTGAGCCTCGCCCGGGTGAGGTGCCGCGAGAGCGACCCCAGCTCCACCCGGTATGGGCACAGCGGCTCGTCGGGAACATCGATGGCGTCGCCCACGCCGGTGAGCAGCCCCAGCGCCGCGCGGGCCAGGTTGCCCAGCCGCGTCGCCGTCGCCCGCTGCACCGCCAGCTCCTCGGCGGCCATCTCGAGCTGCGCCTCGTCGTTGGGACCCACCGTCCCGCCGTCCTGCCTGCGGGCGTTGGCGAGCTGCTCCCTCGCCGTGGCGATGTACCCCTCGGCGCGCTCGATCAGGTAGAGCGCGTCGCGCGACGACTGCACCCCGAAGAAGGCCTTGCGCACGTTGGCCCGCAGCTCGAGCCGCGCCCGCTCCGCCTCCGCCCGGTTGGCCCGGATGCCCGCGCGCGCCGCGTCGCGCACCCGCCCGAGGCGCACCCAGGTCCACGGCGAGATGGGCACGCCCGTGTCCGCCGTCACCCGGGCGATGTACCCGGTCTCGGTCAGCAGCGGGTTCTGCGCGAACACGTCCGGCGAGTAGGTGGAGTTGCCGCGCGCCGTCGGCGCCAGCGACATGAAGCCCGTCACGCTCACCGGGAAGAAGGGCGCCGCCCAGGCCTCGTCGAGCTGCGCATCCGACGCCGCGATCTTGTGCCGCGCCGCCACCAGCCCGGGGTAGGCGCGCTCGGCCCTCGCGAGGCAGTCCGCGAGGTCGAGCCGCACCGCCACCGCCGGAGGGTCGGCCCGGCCCTCGCGCAGCGCCGCGCCCGCACCGAGGCACAGCCCCGCTACGCAGGCCAGCAGCCTGCGCGCTCGATGCAGCCGCAGCACGCCCGCTCAGTCCGCCGTCGCGGTCTCCGCCGCGATCACCGGCGCCGAGGCCTCCGGCGCCGAGGCCACGTCGGCGCGCTTCGGAGAGACCGGGACGTCGTTGTACTTCACGTCCGCGAGCACCTCGAGCAGCTCGTCGATCTTCTCCGCGCTCACGCTCACCAGCGTCACGCGGTCGCGCACGTGGATGCGCCCCACCTCGGACTTCGCGAGCTGACCGACGTCGCGCAGCAGCCTCGCCACCTCGCCCGCGCGCACACCCTCGCGGCGGCCCACCGCGAGCTCCAGGCTCTCCATCCCGACCTCCTCGCCCGGGGTCGCCTCCGGGGCCTTCGGGTCGGCGTGGTGAACCTCGATCTTGCGCTCGGGCTCCGGCTCCGCCCGCTCACGGCGCGGCGCGCGCTCCCTCGGGGGGCGACCGTTGGCGCGAGGCTCCCTCGCCGGGGCCTCCGCAGCAGCCGCCGCCGGGGCGCTCGGCCTCTCGGCCGGAACTGGGGGCATCGCCTCCTCCTCGCGGACGCCCATCACGAAGCGATCGACCAGCCAGGCCACCGCGCGCTCGGCGTCGTCGTGGGTGAGCAGGCGCTTCGCCAGCACCAGCGCGTCGTCGGACACCTTGCCCGAGGCCGCCGAGACCAGCGAGTCGACCCGCGCCGCCTCGATGCGGGTGCGGTTCTCCGCGGCGCTGGGGAGGGTGCGCTCGATGGGGCGGATGCCGTAGGTGAGCCGCAAGAGGTAGAGGTTGCCGATGTCGTGAGGACCGATGAGCGAGATGGCCGTGCCCGTGCGCCCGGCGCGGCCGGTGCGGCCGGAGCGGTGCACGTAGGCCTCGGGCGACTCCGGGAAGCCGCAGTGGATCACGTGCGACAGGTGCGGCACGTCGATGCCCCGGGCGGCCACGTCCGTGGCGACCAGGAAGTCCACCCGCTCCTCTCGCAGCAGGCCCATCACCCGCTCGCGGTCGTTCTGCGCGAGGTCGCCGTTGAGGTACTCCGCGCGGTAGCCCGCGTTCTGCAGCCCCCGCGCGACCAGCTCGGTCTCCGCCTTGGTGTTGCAGAACACCAGCGCCGCCTTGGGCTTCTCGATCTCCAGCACCTTGAGCAGGTCGGGCACCGAGCCCCCGGAGGCGGAGAAGTACGCGTGGTGCTCGATGCCCGAGGGGGCCACGTTGTCGCTGCTGAGCGCGATGGTCACCGGCTCGCGCTGGTGCCGCGCGGCCATGCGCGACATGGCGTCGGGCATCGTGGCCGAGAAGATCAGCGCTTGGCGGCCCTTGGGGAGCATGCCCAGGATGGCGTTGAGCTCCTCGGCGAAGCCCATGGAGAGCATCTCGTCGCCCTCGTCGAGCACGATGGCGCGGAGGTTGGAGACGTCGAGGGTCTTGCGGCGGAGGTGGTCGAGCGTGCGGCCCGGCGTCCCGACGACCACCTTGGCGCCCGCCTTGAGGGCGTCGATCTGCTGCTGCATCCCGGCGCCGCCGTAGATCGGGGTGACCCCGAGCTCGGAGTACTTGCCGAGGCGCTCGAACTCGCCCGCCACCTGGAGCGCGAGCTCGCGCGTGGGGCAGAGCACCATCACCTGGACGTTGCGCGCGGGCTTGATCACCCGGTCGATGAGCGGCAGCGCGAAGGCCGCCGTCTTGCCGCTGCCCGTGCGGCTCTGGACGATGACGTCCTTGCCCTCGGCGATGGTCTGGAAGGTCGCCTGCTGCACCGGCGTAGGCGTCGGGTAGCCCACCTCGGCCACCGCCCTGCGCACCGGCTCGCTCAACCCGAACGACTCGAAGGTCTGCACTTCACTCATGGGGAATTTCCTGGGTTGCCGAGCGCACGCCCGGCCTCGTCGCCAACGGCTTCACGCCACAACCTCACCTGATCTTCGGCGCGGTAGCGCCAGCGCTCCAGGTGATCGAACGCCTCCTGCGACGCGCCGCCCTCGCGCGCGCACAGGCCTCTCAAACCTCGAAGGTCTCCGTCGAGCGCGACGACCTGCGGGGTCGCCACGCCCTCCCGCTGGGACGCCCACGCGGCCTCGTAGGCCACGTGGAGCCGACGCAGCCCCGGGAGGCACGCTCGGTCGATCGGGTTGGGCGCCCGCTCGGCGAAGACCTCCCGGTGCAGCGACCCCGCGCCGTACCAGATCAACATCCCCGTGAGCACCGTCATCGTCGCCGCGGTGACCCGTCGCCCCATGGGGGAGCGCGGCACCGCAGGGGTCGTCAGGCTTTCAGGGGAAGCATCGCTCACTGGACACCGTCAGCACCGAAGGTGCCGCTCCACTGCGATACCGCCGCGCCGCTTACACGATTTCCAGCGGGTTTTACGTCGCTGCGTCCACGGGGGTCAAGCACTACCCAGCGTGCGCCGCCGGCCCCGGTGCGCTCGACGCCTGCGATCGCTTCTCCCTTCAGGCTCCGTCGCGACAACAAAGGACGCCGCCGTTGGCGGGCCCGACCTTGGTCACGAGTCGGCTCTCGGAGTACGGACCCTTGCAGCGCCAGGTGGTGCCAGGGATGGACTCGCAGTTGTCGCCCGGGGTTCGATCGAGGCCGTCGCACTCGGTCGGGGCGCCGTAGCCGATGGTCCCGCACCCGAAGAGGTCGTTGTTGAGGTCGTCCGACTCCCGGCATTCGAGCGAGCACGAAGTGCGGCTGCAGTTGTCGTTGCAGGCGGAGTTGGTGCAACGGGCGCCGGTGACGGTGTTGGAGCGGAGCGCGCAACGGAAGCAGCCAGGGCCGGAGACCGCCGCCGCGAAGAAGGTGTTGGCCGGAAACGCGGAGGCGGCGCAGCCCGTGTTGGCCGTGCGCGGCATGACCTCTCCGCCCCTGCAGACGTGCCAGCCGACGGCGCAGAGGTTGGACGACGCGCAGCCCTCGCCATCGGCCGGGGCGGTGGCCGAGCTGTTGCCCAACGTCGCGCAGGCCGCGTCGGTCGACGGCGGGACCGGGGGGAAGATGCCGGGGACCGTCCAGGGGCCCGCGCACGCGGCGATGCGGGGGAAGACGATCGGGTCGGAGAAGGCCTCGCGGGTGCCATCGGCGCATCCCACGGGGTCGATGCTCATGGCCGGCGCTGGCCACACGTAGCCCGCGACCTGCTCGAGGCGGTACCCGCTGCCGACCAGGTGGTCGCGCTCGTCCTCGCGCGTCGTGTAGTAGCGGTCGGCGGTGCTCGGGTTGTAGAGCCGATAGAGGGGGACGGTACCGCATCGGCCTGGGGTCGCCGAGGACACGATGTACCCGAGGATCCCCTCTCTGAAGTGGTACCCATCGCAGCTCTCCCGCAGGCTGTAGAGCGTCGCGCCATCGGTCGCGCGGCAGATGTACAAGGGCAGCAGGTCGGGCCGCGGCGTCGGCGAGACCGAGAACACGTCGCGCGCCGCGACGGACTGGTCGCCACAGCACGGCGGCGTCGATGGCGTCGCGGTGAGCGTGGTACGCCTCGCGGGGTCGACGAAGCGGGTGACCGGGGCGCGGCTCCCCTCGTCGCAGCGGTCGATGCAGGCCTCCGCGGGGCGCGCGCAGGAGCTCCCCGTCGCGTGCGGCGGATCGTCCGGGCCGATCGCTCGGAGCGTCGCGGCAGGGTGCACCTCCGAGACGCACCCCTGCGGGCCGCACGAAGACCCCATCGGGCAAGGGGGTTGGAGGTCGCAGCGATAGTCGAGCACCAGCGGGAGAAGGAGCTTCTGACCCGAGATGAAGGTGGTGAGCGCCGAGGCCACGAGCGATCGCGTGGCGGCCCCGTCGCGCAGCCGGGCGCGGGCGATGACGCGGACGCGGCTGGCAGAGGCGACCCGCGGTACGACGCCGAAGGTGAGTGGGAGCGTGAAGCGGCCACCCGTCGCTCCGACGATGGGGAAGCGCGCGCTCTCCCAGGTGGTGAGCGCGTCCTCGCTCTGCACCTCGACCTCGACCGCCTCGACGGGCAGCCCCTCCGCGGGCTCCGTCGAGACCACCACGAGGAGCTGGGTCGCGGTGCCGTCTCCGCAGCGCGCGAGGCTACACGCCAGTGCGAGGAGCGCAGCGGAGCGGCAGGGAGCGCGGCGAGCGAGGTGGAGTGTCCGTTGCCCGTGGCGGTGCATGCTCCTGGCTCTTATCACCAGCGCCCCCCCACTCGGGCGGCGGAGTGCGGGAGCGCCGTCGCGCGCTCAGCGTCCGTCGAACTGGCCGTTGAAGCCGCGATCGGAGCTGCAGTGGGTCTCCTGCTGACCGCCGCACCAGCCGTGCGAGCTGCAGCAGCGGCCGGGCGCGCAGCTGGCGTTGGCGAACGAGGGGCCGCAGCGATGGTCGGGGCGCTCGGTGGCGGCCGGCGCGGCGGGCCTTGCGGCGGGCCTTGCGGCGGGAGCGCCGCCGACGGGGACGAGGTTCCAGAGCTGCCCGGAGACGTTCTGGCAGCGGTCCATGAAGGCCGAGCCGCCGTGGACGGGGGAGCTCGACTGGTTGCCCTCGAGGCACTCGCCGTCGCCCCGGAAGGAGGTCCGAAGGCGGAAGCTGTTGCCTTCGCGCACGAGCCGCCAGAGCTGCCCGGAGACGTTCTGGCAGCGGTCCATGAAGGCCGAGCCGCCGTGGACGGGAGAGCTCGACTGGTTGCCCTCGAGGCACATCTCCTGGCCCTGGAACTGCGTCCGCAGACGGTAGAAGCCGCCCGCGACGGGCTCGAAGCTCCAGGACTGTCCCGAGACGTTCTGGCAGCTGTCCATGAAGGCCGCGCCGCCGTGGACGGGGGAGCTCGACTGGTTGCCCTCGAAGCACTCGCCCGCGCCGCGGAACACCGTCTGGAGCTTGTACCAGTGCCCCGGGACGGGCATCGGCGCCTGAGCGAGCGCGGCCGAGCTGAAGAGCATCGCGAACAGACCGAACGGAACCACCGAGTGCATGACGACCGAGCGCTTCATTGATTGTGTCCTTGTGTGAGTGCGACGCAGCATCGCAGTCGCCCGATGAGTCGAAGGGCGCCCTCGAGTTTCTCTCGGCCGCGACGATTTTCTTCCGGCGCGCGGCCCGGCCGCCGATGGGCCTCGCCCCTCAGGCGATCGCGGGCCCGGCGCGGCGCGCGAAGGTGATACACCTCCCGGCCATCCACGTTCCGACGCCATGCCGCATGCTCCCCTCGGACTTCGCCTTGCGAACCGCGCCTCGCGCCTGCTGACGGGCCTCGCGCTCGGCGCGGGGGTGATCGTTGTTGCGGCGGGCGCTCAGGGGAGCGCCGCGTGGGCGCAGGGTGTTCCGGCCGCGACGCCGGAGGCGCAGGCCCGCGCCGACTTCGACCAGGGGGTGCGCCTCGCGCGCGAGCAGCGCTGGGCCGACGCGCTCGCGGCCTTCGAGCGCTCCCGCGCGCAGGTCGATCGCCCCAGCACCGCCCTCAACGTCGCCGTCGCCCTGCGCCAGCTCGGGCGGCTGCGCGCGGCGCGACAGGTGCTGCGCGACTGCATCGCGTTGCCGCAGACCGCCGCCGAGCCTGACCTCGGGCGCGACGCCGCGCTCCTCCTCGGGCTGGTCGTCGACGCCATCGCCACCGTGTCGCTCACGCCCGATCCGCATGACGCAACGGTGCGGGTCGACGGGGAGCCCGCGCTCGATCCGCGCGGGATCGAGCTCGACCCCGGCGCCCACACCTTCACCGTGAGCGCGCCCGGGCGCGCCGACGAGACGTTCGCGATGACGCTGCGAGCGGGAGAGCGGGCCGCGCGGACGGTGCGCCTCCGAGAGCTCCCCGCGAGGGTCGAGGTGCTGGTGACGCCGTCCGATGCGCAGGTCTACGTCAACGACGCGCTCCTCGGGCGCGGGGCGGTGCGATGGGAGGGCGCCGCCGGGACCGTCCGCCTGCGCGCGACCCGGGTCGATTACGGCGACCGCGCGCGCCAGCTCGTCGTCGCCCCGGGCGAGCGGGTGACCGAGCGCCTCACGCTCTCGCTCACGCCGCGCCCCCTGCACACCCGGCCGTGGCTGTGGGGCGGCGTCGCGATCGCGGCGGCCGTCATCGCGGGGGTGACCACGGCCATCGTGCTCTCGACGAGCGGGAGCGACGCGGCGGACGGGGGCTCTACCGGCGTGGTGCTCCACGCGCGATGATGGCCCGCGGCGGCGGATGGGCTCAGTAGGTGGTGCGGAGCATCCATGGGGCCTCAGGCGTCGACGCGTCGCGCGGGACCGACGGCTGGGCCTCGACCGACGGGGCGAGCGCGCCGGGCCGACGAACCGGCACCGGCGACGCACGGCGCAGCGGGGGCAGCCGGGCGGGTGGCGTAGCGGGCGCAGGTGCTCTGGGCGGATCGAGGGGGGCGGGCGCGGCGGAGGCGCTGGGCGCGGCGTTCGATGCCGACGCCGCGGGCGCAGGGGCGCTCCGGCTCGACGCGTGCGACGTGCGCCCGGGCGAGCGAGGGGCGGCGCTGCGGCGGAGGCCCCACCACGCGGCGACCCCGACGAGCGCGACGAGCGCCAGCGCCACCCCCGCGCTCACGGGCCGACGGCGCCTCGGCGCGACGACGGGCTCGGACGGGCCTCGGGTCGGCGCGCCGAACTCCCGCGACCACGCGTCTCTCGCCGCGGCGCTCGCGATGGGCAGAAGGGCGGCCCCGAGCGCGCGGAGGTTCGCGAAGCGGGCGGCGGGCTCGCGAGCCATCGCGCGGACGATGACGTCGTCGAGGCGTGGATCGAGCCCGGGCGCGTGGACGACCGGTCTCGCGAAGCGCCCCTTGAGGGTCGCGTTGAGCGTCGCGAAGACCGAGGGCCCCTGCACCGGGAGCCGACCCGTGACGCACTCGTACATCACCACGCCGAGGGCGTACTGATCGCTCGCGGCGCTGACGGCCTCGGGGTCGAGCACCTGCTCCGGGGCCATGTGCGTGACGGTTCCGACGAGGGCCGCGGAGCCCGTGAGGCGCTGCGCGTCGCCGTCGAGGGGGTTGAGGCGCGCGAGCCCGAAGTCCACCACCTTGGGCACCACCTCGTCGCGCCGCGAGCGGGAGAGGTGGATGTTCTCGGGCTTGACGTCGCGGTGCACCACGTCGACGTCGTGCGCGGCCGCGAGCGCGCTCACCACGGGCAGCAGGAGGTCGGCGACCCGCTCGGCGTCGAGAGGCCCCTCGCGGCGGACGAGGGCAGCGAGTGTCTCGCCGTCGAGCCGCTCCATGACGAGGTAGGCGGTGCCGTCGTGGACGCCGGTGTCATGCACCCCCACGATGTGCTCGTGGCAGATGCGCGCCGCCGCCATGCCCTCGCGCAGAAAGCGCTGCTCCGACGGCTCCGCGGGCGTGTGCAGCACCTTGAGGGCGACGCGCTTCTGGAGGCCCCTGTGCTCTGCCTCGAACACCACGGCCATGCCGCCGCGACCGATCTCGCGCAGCACGGTGTAGGGTCCGAAGTCGACCCCAGGCCCGAGCGCCACGGCGCGCCTCAACCGTGCTTCGCGCCCTGGCGCAGCGAGTCGAGTCGCGCAGGCACCGATCGAGGGCGAGCCTCGCGGTCGTGGACTGTCGCGGTTGAACCCCGGAGCATGACGAGACGCTACCACCGGCCCTCGCGAGGGAGAACGCCGGGCGAGGTAGGGATCACCCCGTGGAGCGGCGCCGGGGGGGCTGCTCGGACGGCGCTGCCTCCTCGGCGAGGGTCTGAAAGATCCGCGCCTCGATGCGCTCGTCGGCCTCGTCCGTAGGCTCGCTCGGGCGCAGCGCGGCGAGCATGGCGCGCAGCCTGGGCGACGTCGGGGCGCCGGGATCGAGGAGCCGGCGGGGAGGAGCGGAGTCACTCATGGCGGGGTTTCCTTTCCGTCGGTGGAGAGCCTCTCGCTCTGTTCGACGACGTGTTCGCGGGCCCTACGAAGCCTGGAGAAGACGGTCTGCAGCGGGACCTCCATGAGCTCGGCGATGTCTGCGCCGGTGTATTCGCCGAGCTCATAGAGCAGGAAGGTGGCCCGCTGCTCCTCGGTGAGCTGCGCCAGTACCTCGTCGAGTATGGTCTGGGCCTGGCGTACCTCGACGGCGCGGTCTGGCCCCGGCGCATGGTCGGGTGACTCGGGCGCCTCGTCTGCCCTCTCTCGCCGCACCTGGGTACGACGGCGCAGATCGATGGCCACGTGCCGCGCGATGCTGAAGAGCCAGGTGCGGTGGGCCGATCGCCCTTCGAAGCTCGCGAGGCTACGGTGGGCCGCGACGAACACGTCGTGCGCGGCGTCTTCGATGTCTGCGTCGCGCACACCGAGCGTCGAGAGCCAGCGCCACACCTCGCGCAGATGCGTGACGTAGAGCCGGGCGAGGAGCGCCTGGTTGTGCGCCGCGCTGCCGCGCGTCACGACATCTGACGAGGGAAGCATCATCGGATTCGTAGCACCGATCTCGGAGCGTCGGACGGGTCAGCCCGTGATGCGACCCGCCGCCCCCACCTGCGGGGCTGCCGGCGCCCGCAGCAGCGGCAGCCCGCGCTCGCCCCGACGCACCGCCTCGATGCGCGCCCTCACCTCCGCCGCGTTGGGCGGATCGAGCGCCAGCGCCGACTCGTAGGCCGCGATCGCCGCCTCGCGGTCGCCGGTCTCCAGCGCCGCCTGCCCGAGGGTGAGGTGCACCGAGAGCCGCTCCGGGTCGAGCGAGACCGCGTGCTCGGCCAGCGCCCTGATCTCCGCCCACGACCGTGACTCCAGCAGCGCGTCCAGGAGCTCCGAGAGCCCCTCCCGGTCGTGCTGGTCGAGGCGCACCACCCTGCGCAGCGCCGCCACCCGCTCGGCCTCCCGGTGCGCCCTTCCGTGTAGGGCCGCGAGGGCCCTCCATGCCTCCACCTGCGACGGGTCGCGGCGCGTGGCCTCGGTCAGCGCCGAGAGCGCCCGGCCGTCGTCCCTCGCCAGCCGGGCCGCCCTCGCCTCGAGCATCCTCACCGCGTAGCCGTCCCTCCCCCCCTCCCGGAGCGCGTCGAGCTCGGAGAGCGCCGCCCGCCCGTCGCGGGCCTCGATGGCCAGCGTCGCCCGCACCCACCTGGCCAGCGGCTGCGCGCCCTCCAGCCGGATGGCCGCCTCCGCGCGCCTCGCCGCCCCAGGCCCGTCGCCTGCCAGCAGCAGCGCCATCGCCGCGTCGGCCTGGGCGCCCGCGTCTCCGGTGCGCTCGTCGGCGGCGCGCACCATCGCCTCGCGGTCGCGGTAGCGGGCGCGGTCGACGACGTACTCCCGGTCGTAGGGCGCGAGGCGCGCCCGGAGCATGGCGCGGAAGGCCTCGTCGACCGCGTCGGCGGAGACCCCGAGTCCGCGGGCGATGACCTCCGGCGTGGCGAGCCCCTCGCCCCAGAGCGGGAGCATCGCAGCGACGCGCTCGAAGCCGTAGCGCTCGATCATGAAGGCCACGAGCTGCGAGGCGGCGTAGTAGGCCGTGAGCATGTCGTCGGCGTGGCGGGCGTGCGTGAAGGCGGTGTTGAAATCCGCCACGCGGGGGAGGCGCCCGGCGGCGAGCGCGCGGTGCAGCGAGGGGTCGTCCTCGCGGGCCCACTCGGGCCGGGCGTGGAAGGCCTCCCACTCGCTAAGCCCCTCGGTGAACCACCGCGGCACCCGCGATCGCGAGCGCTGCACGGCGAAGACGTGGGCGAGCTCGTGCCAGACGATCTGCCCCCAGTTGAAGGGGCCTCCCCGGGGCGAGAGCGCCGTCACCACGCGGCCGAAGCACACGCCCTGGACGCCGATCTCGGGCACGCCCGCGGTGCGTACGGAGAAGTGCTCCGCGTCGGCGTAGAGCTCGATGGAGACAGGGCCCTCGGGGGTGTAGCCGTAGCGCCGCACCATGTCGTCCCAGGCCCGCCGCAAGAGCTGCGGAACGAACCTCCTCAGGATCGCCCTCTCCTCCCGGTGGTATCGGATGCGGAAGGGCCCGTCGGCCTCGACCACGTAGGACTCCGGGATGGTGCGCTCGTAGAAGTTGAGCAGGTTGGCCACCCGCACGTTGAAGCGGCTCTGCTCGAAGGAGCGCCGAAGCTCGGCCAGGGCCTCGTCCTCGCGGCCCATCCGAAGGAGGTTGATGCCCAGGAAGGCCCTCATCCTGGCCCCGGCGCGACGGTCGCCCGCGATGCCGGGCCGCGCCAGCCCCTCGCCCATCAGCGTCGCCGCCTCGGCGTAGCGGTGCTGCCAGTCGGCGAAATCCGCGAGCACCTCGTACCCCTCGGTCCAGGTTGGGGCGACGGCGAAGAGGGCGTCGAAGGAGCGGCGCAGCCCCGGCAGATCGCCCGCGGAGAAGCGGGCGACGCCGCGCATGGTGAGCACGTCGAGGTCCCTCGGGTTGATCGCCGAGGCCTCGTCGAGCCGCCGGCCGGCACCGGCCACGTCGTCGTCCCGCAGCATCAGCGAGGCCTGCATCGCCATCGCGCCGGTGAGCCTCGGGTTGACCGCAAGCGCGGCCGCGAGGTCGTCCCGAGCGCGCGCCATGTCGAGGTCCGAGGAGAGCCGGGTGCGCGCCCTCAGCAGCAGCGCCCGTGGGTGCCTCGGGTTGGCTCGCAGCACCGCCGTGAGCGCCTCCCCGGCGGGGCCGTAGTCCTCGGTGGTGAGCATCAGCGCGGCCTGCTCGAGGTTGGTCTCCGCCCTCCCCGGCGCCACCCGCAGCGCGTCGTTGAAGGCCCCGTTGGCGTCTCGCACCGCCCCGAGGGCCCTCGCGGCCATACCCACGCAGGTAAGAAACTCTGCGTCCCTCATCCGCGCCGCCGCCGCGCCTCGCGCCCCCTCGGCGCTGCCGTCGTTGAAGGCATCGACGAGCCCGTTGGCCGCCTCGCGCGCCTCGTCGCGCCGCCCGAGCGTCGCCAGCCACGTCGCCGCCCTCGCCCTCGCCCGCCACGCCTCTCCTCGTGGTGTGAGCTCGATCGCCCGCTGCCAGCGAGCCACCGCGTCCTCGTAGCGCCCTACGCCCACCAGCGCCTCGGCCTCCCAGCTAAGCCCCTCCGGGCGCGTCGCGGCGGAGCGTTGCATCCTCGCCGCCAGGGCCGTGAGGGCCTCGTGCTGCCCGGTCTCCCAGAGCCACCGGGCGCGCAATCGGTCAGCCTCCGCACGCTCCGCGGGTCGCACCGAGCGAAGGGCGGCCTCTACGGCGCCGTAGTCGCCACGGTCGAGGGCCGAGCGGGTGCCGGTGAGGTCGGCCCACGCGGTCGAGGCGTGGAGCGCGAGGGCCAGCAGCGCCGAGCGCCAGCCCCGGCGAACGCTCACGCGCTGCCGCCCCGGGTGCTGATGAAGGCTCCGGGATCGATGCCCGCGACCTGCTTGTACGCGTGCTTCCAGAGCGTCTCCGGGTCGCTGTCGAAGACCAGGTCGGCGTCGATGTCCGCGGGCAGCCAGGCGCCCTGGGCGATCTCCTCCTCGAGCTGCATCGGCGACCAGCCCGCGTAGCCGAGCAGCAGCCGGAAGTCCTGGTTGCGCTCTCGCACCACCGAGGCGAGCGCGTCGAGGTCGCCGGTCACGCCGAGCTCGTCCCCCGCGTCGATCTCCCCGGCGAGCGGGACCTCGCCCCGGCGGTAGAGGAGCCACCCCGTGTGGCCCTGCACGGGACCTCCGCGGCGCGCGTCGCGGGCGAAGGGGCCGTCGTCGGGCAGCGGGGACTCGCTGGTGACCAGGTTGCTGCTCTGCAGGAGCTCGCCGACGCGGCCGAGGGCCTCGCCGTTGATGATCCACCCGAGCGCGCCCTTCTCGTCGTGGCGGGCGAGCAGGACGACGGTGTGATCGAAGTTCGGGTCACCCAGTCGAGGCGCCGCGAGGAGGAGGCAGGGCGCGAGGGTGCGTCGGTTGGTCATGAAGGTGACCCGGACGATAGCAGCGACGAACTACTCCGGCACCGTCTCGCCGCGCGCGGTCTTCTCCTCGCGGTCGAGCTCGATCACCTGGAGGAAGGGCGCGGAGATGCCGGGGTCGAACTGGCTCCCGCCGCAGCGCTCGACCTCGTTGATGGCCACGTCGTGCGGCAGCGCGCGGCGGTAGCTGCGGTCGCTGGTCATGGCGTCGTAGGTGTCGGCCACGGAGATGATGCGCGCGATGACCGGGATGGCCTCGCCCTTGAGCCCGAGGGGGTAGCCCTTGCCGTCCCAGCGCTCGTGGTGCAGGTGCACCCCCGGCAACAACGGGTGAAGGAACTTGATCGGCTCAAGGATCTCCCGCCCGTACCCCGGGTGCTTCTTGAAGATCTCGTACTCCTCCGGGGTGAGCCTGCCCGGGCGGTTGAGGTTGAGCACGCAGCCGATCTTGCCGATGTCGTGCATCAGCGCCGCCTGGCGCACCGTCTCGATGTGGTCGGGCGAGAGCTTGAGCTGCGTGGCCAGCACCCGCGAGTAGTACGCGACGCGGTCGGAGTGGCCCGCCGTGTAGCGGTCCATGGTGTCGATGGCGCGCGCGAGGCCCTGGATGGTCTGGTTGAAGGTGGCCTTGAGGTTCTCGTAGAGCCGGGCGTTCTCGATGGCCGCCGCGGCGCGCGAGCCCACCGCCGAGATGAGCTTGCGCTGGCCCTCGTCGAAGCGCCGACCCCGCTGAAACCCGAGGGCCACCAGGAAGCCCATGATCTTCCCCCGGATGCGCAGCGGCACCGCGATCATCGCCTGCGCGATGTGCCGCTCGGAGGGGTTGAGCAGGAAGCGCCGCACCCTCGCCCCGCTCAGGTTGAGCACCTGCTCGGTGGCGAAGTGCTCGGCCAGCGTGGGGACGTCGCAGCCGAGCATCCCGAGGTCGCTCACCAGGTCGGCGATGAAGCGCGGGCTCTGCTGCCGGAAGCGCTCGACCATGCCGCTCTCCTCGTCGCCCATGTAGACGAGCGCGAGGTCGGCCTGCACGTCGTCGAGCGCCGCGTTGGCGACGGTGGAGAGCACCTCGTCGAGCGAGAGCGACGCCGCGATGGCCTCGCTGACCTTGTAGAGCGAGACCGCCTCGCGGAGCCGGAGGTTCTCCGCCGTGAGGCGCTTCTTCTCCAGGCCGCGCTGGATGATGTGCACCACCTCCTCGATGCGGAAGGGCTTCATCACGTAGTCGTAGGCGCCGTGCCGCATGGCATCGATGGCGGTCTCTACGGTGCCGAAGCCCGTCATGATGATCGTGACGATGCCGGGGTGGGTGCGGTTGAGTTCGTTGAGAAGCTCGAGGCCGCCCATGCCGGGCATCTTCAGGTCGGAGATGACGAGGTCGTAGGCGTTGCCCTCGAGCTCCTTCAGCGCGCTCTGCCCATCGTCCGCGGTGCGGACCTCGAATCCCTCGAGCGAGAGGAAGTCCGCGAGGATCTCCCGGATGACCTTCTCGTCATCCACCACCAGCACTCGGGGCGCCGCGTCGAAGAAGGCGTCCTCCATACGCGGCGGTACACTGAAGGCTCGCGCCCGCTCCGTCAATCGTCGACGCAGCCCCCTGGCGGTTGCGCCCCCTACCGCGCAGTGTTAGCGCCCGGGAAGCGCTCCGCTCTCCCTCACGATGGCATCCGCCCGCACCACCGCCGCGCTGTTGGTCTACGCCGGCTTCTCGCTCGTGGCGGTCACGTGGAGGCACGCGCTCGGAGCGAGCGCCCTGCACGACGGAGCGCCCCTCGGAGGCACGCACGCCATCGCGCTGCCGCTGGCCCTGTCGCTCGGCGCGCTCAGCGGCGTCGCCGTGGTCGGACTCACCCGGGTGCTGGTCGCCCGCGCCTCATGGGCCGCGTCGCTGGAGTCGGCCCTGAGGGAGGGGCTCGGCGGCACCCCCGCCCGCGAGCTCCGCTCCCTCGGGCTCGCCGCGGCGGTCGGCGAGGAGCTGCTCTTCCGTGGTGCCATGCTCCCGGCGCTCGCGGGGTGGATCAACTTCCCCGCGGCCGCGCTGCTCACGGCGACGCTCTTCGGGCTGCTGCACATCCCGTCGAGCCGCGCCCTGCGCCCGTGGACCGCGAGCGCCTTCGTGATGGGCCTGCTCTTCGCGCTGCTCTACCGCCTCACCGGCGAGGTGCTCGCGCCCCTCGTCGCGCATGCGGTGATCAACCTGGAGAACCTGGAGCTCCTGCTGCGGCCGGCGCCATCCCGAGCCGCGCCGGCGGCCCGTCGTCCGTAGTCGACGGCGGCGGGGTCGAGGGCGCCGGGCCCGAGCCCGGGGCCGGTAGGATGAAGGGCTCGGCGTTGAAGGTGCCGCACTGTCGATGGTCGCGGTGGAAGCCCCAGCGCACGTAGACCCGGCCGTCGCCCGACAGGATCGCCGAGGGCGCCTCCCCGAAGGGCGCCGAGCGGCGCACGGCGTTGAGCGCCGCCACGTCGAAGGGCAGCACCCCGCTCGATCGCACGACGCCGAGGGAGTGCACCGCGCCCGCCCGGGTGAGGACGATCTCCACCGTGGTGACCAGCCCCTCGTCCTGCAGCGGAGAGTCTGCGGGCACGCGGCCGAGGCCCTCGAGGAAGCCGTCGGCGAAGAGCCGGTGGATGCGCCGGTGCATCGCCGTGAGGTAGGCCGCGAAGGGCGAGGCCGCGGTGCGAAGCGCCGTCTGGTTGCCCACGCGTACGTGCGGGACGAAGTTCTCGATGGCGGCCCGGTTGTCGCGCCAGCCGTCGGTGAAGCTGCCCCTCGCAGCGGAGCGGCGGCGCCTCGCCTCCTCGGCCTCGCGCTCGATGCGCGCGTCTCCGATGATGGACGCGTAGGTGCTCCAGGTGGGGGTGAGGGAGTCGAGCGCACGGCGCGCCCCCATGCCCCGCAGACCCTGGAAGCCGCCGGTGGACGTGCTCGTGGCCCCTCCGCCGTTGGCTCCGTTGGCTCCCTGCGCTCCGCTCGCCACCTCGATGGACCCTGCGCCTCCCGGCACCGGATCGCCCGCGGCCCCTTCGCGCCCGACGGCCCCGGCGGTGGTGGGAGCCGAGCCGCTCCCCGGGGCGCGATCACCCTGCGGGGGGGTGGCCGGGTTGGGGCGGTTCGCGGCGGCCGCGGCGGTGCGAGGCCGCGGGTCGGGCACCCGGTCGGAGCGGCCCTCGGAGTTCTCCGAGTCGGCGCTCACCTGGCGGTCGGCGTTGCCGGGGTTGCTGGGATCGGTGCGGTTGGGAGCGCCCCCCGCGCGAGGGTTGGACTGGTCGCGCTCGAGGTTGCGGAGCGCGGCCTGTGTCTCCTCGGCCACGTTGCGGTTGCTCTGCGCGAGGTGCTGCGGGTCTTCAGGGACGGGCTCCTCGTTGGGGTTCACCTGGTCGACGAAGCGCCGCAGCGCCGGCGGCCTCACCGCAGGCGGAACCACCGGCGCCGCAGCCACCGGCACCGGAGGCGTCGGCGGGGGCTCTGGAGGACGGGCGGCGGGCGGCGTCGGGGGCGGCGGGGTGCGCTCACGACGGGCCACCTGACGCTGCGTCTGCTGGGGCGACGGGAGAGGAGCCGCGGCGGGGCTCTGCGGCGGAGGTGGCTCCGGGGGGTACTCGAACTCCATCTCCGAGACGCTGGGAGCGCCCGCCCCGGGCTGGGCGAGCAGGCGCGGTCGATCGGAGCCGACCCGGTCGGCGATGACCTTGGTGCCGCTGGCGAAGAGCAGGTGCAGCAGCAGCGACGCGCTGATCCACAGATAGATGGGGATCAGGTATTCACGCGGCCGCATGGGGTTCCGTACCACCCGACCGGGGGGGTCGCAACGCGGAGACTCAGCCGCCGTCGTGCTCGTCGTGAAGCGGCGGGAGCGAGTGGACGCCGGACTCGTAGCCCGCCGGAGAGAGGGCCTTCCAGCGCTCTCTCCACTGCGACGGCAGGTGCACGGTGATCTCGAGCCGGAGGCCCGAGATGGCCTCCGCCACGGCGTCGCGGCGCCCCTCGAGGGAGGCCTTGGCGCGCACGTCGCTCACGTAGCGGGTGAAGCTGGGAAACGACCCGCCGAGCCCCGCGACGAGGTCGTCCCTCAGCCGCCGCAGCAGCCCCGGGGCGCTGCCTCCGGAGCCCAGCGCCACCACCACCTCGCCCACGTCGGCCACCGCGAGGTTGGTGAAGTTGCACCACCGCGCCTGGTCGATGGTGCAGAGCAGGAAGCCGTCGGCGACGGACCGGGCGTGTAGCCCGGCGCAGAGGGCCTCGTCGCGCACCGAGCACATCACCAGGAAGGGGCGAGGGTCGAGGTCGGCCTCGACGAACTCCCTCGCCACCCAGCGGGCGCGATCGTCCGAGGCCCTGATCACGGCCTCCAGCGAGGGGATGAGCGAGGGAGAGATCACCGTCACCCTCGCCCCGGCCGCGAGGAGCCGACGGGACTTGTCGAAGGCCTCGCGGTCACCGCCCACCACGAGGCAGGGACGGTCTTCTACCAGGAGCCCGACCGGGAAGGTCTTCATGACGATGCCCCGTAGCCTATCGCAGCGCCCCGGCGCCGGGCCCCAACTTCGTAGCGGCAATCGCGGATTCAGCGTATTCCTTCGGCCCGCCGTCGGGCCACCGACTGGTCCGACGGCGCTCCCGCGACATGAAAGCCACCGACCTCCCGGACGACCTCGCGCAGACCCTCACCCGCTTCCACGCGGAGCGCGTCCCGTTGGAGTCCCTGAGGCGTCGGCTCCGTGAGGCCGGCGGGTCGCCGGAGTCGCTGCACCGCATCGAGGGGCACATCACCCCGCCGCCGACCGACTGCGCCGTGAGCGCGCCCGACGCCGACACCGACGAGGCCCGACAGCTCGCCGCCGAGGGCGTCGAGGCCATCCGCCGGGGCGAGCTCGCGGTGGTGGTGCTCGCGGGCGGCATGGCGACCCGCTATGGCTCGGTGGTCAAGGCCCTCGCCCCCCTCAACACCCCTGGAAACGAGCGCTTCCTCGACGTGAAGCTCGCGGACGTGGCGCGCTGGTCGGGCAGCGTCCGGGCGGCGCTGATGACCAGCTTCGCGACGCACGACCTCATCGCCGCCGCGCTCGTCGACGAGCCCCCGCCCGGCGCCGGGGCGATCACCCTGGCGCCGCAGTTCGTGTCGCTGCGGCTGACCCCCGAGGGGGAGATCTTCCTCACCGACGAGGGCCTCCCCTCGCCCTACGCCACGGGCCACGGCGACCTGCCGCAGGCCCTCGCCGCCTCAGGGACACTCGCCGCCTGGCGCGCCGCGGGCGTGCGCACGGTGCTCGTCTCCAACGTCGACAACCTCGGCGCGACCATCGACCCGACGCTCTACGCCATGCACCGTCGCAGCGGCGCGCAGGTCTCCGTCGAGCTGGTGGAGAAGCAGGCCGGCGACCGAGGGGGGCTGCCCGTGCTGCGCGACGGACGGCTGGTGCTGGCGGAGGCGTTCAGGCTGCCCGCGGGCTTCCCCGACCGGGAGTTTCCGCTCTTCAACACCAACACCCTCTGGATCGACCTCGACGCCATCGAGGCTGAGCACCCGTGGACCTGGTGCGCCGCGCGCAAGACCGTCGAGGGGCGCGACGCGATACAGTTCGAGCGGCTCATCGGAGAGCTCACCTGGTGGTACGAGGCGCGCTACCTGCACGTCACCCGGGAGGGCGCCGCGTCGCGCTTCCTTCCCATCAAGGAGTACGACGACCTCGAGCGCCACCACGACGCGCTCGTCGCCATGATCGCCGCGCAGCGCGGCTGACGCTCACTCCCCGGAGGGCGCGACCCTCGCGCGGTAGCCCGCCACCATCAGCAGCGCGAAGAGCACCGGCGTCAGGAAGGCGGACCACAGCCCCTCGAAGCCCGGCATCGGGCGCACCAGCCGCGACTGGACCACCAGGCCGGCGAGGGTGCTGACCCCGCCCAGCGCGGCCCACGCCAGGGTCGCCCGGCGAGCCCACGGGGCGCCCTTCGACCAGGCCCAGGAGAGCGCCACCGCGGCCGCCGCCAGCGCGATGTCCGCCGCGCCGAAGGGCGTGCCGTACCGCTCCGGCAGCCAGTCGCCGCTCGCCGCGAGCACCCGCAGCCCGCCGGTGAAGCGCAGCGCCTGGAGGCCCACGAGGCCCGCCATCGAGGCGCCCACCCACGCGCGCCGCAGCGGGCCTACGCCCAGCCACAGCGCGGTCAGCCCCGCCGCCAGCGCAGGGGCGACGGCGACGTGGTGCAGCGCGCTCGACGAGGCGCCCACCGCCGCCGCCAGCCATGCGAGGAGCCCCGCGGCGGTGAGGGCGGGCACGGCCGCGCCCTTCGCTCCGCGCGCGACGGTGGGGACGACGAGCAGGGCGGCGGTCACCGAGGCGCCCATGACGGCGGCGAAGAGGAGGCGGGCGAGGTCGTTCACGGCGCGCAGACATAGAGGCCCTGGGGCCGTGGCCGCAACGGCCGTTCGGCGCGAGGCGCAGTTGGGGTACTGTCCGCGCCATGTTGGAGCGCACGTTTACGCTGAAGGCGAGCGACGGCACCGAGGTGTTCGTCTACGGATGGCTTCCCGAGTCGACGCCCCGCGGCGTGGTGCAGGTCGCGCACGGGCTCGCCGAGCACGCCGGGCGCTACCGCCGCTTCGCGGAGGCGTGCGTGGCGCGCGGGCTCGCGGTCTACGCCGACGACCACCGGGGGCACGGGCGCACCGCGAAGGAGGGCGCGCTCGGGTACTTCGCCGCCGAGCACGGGTGGCGCGTGGTGCTCGACGACCTCTACCGCCTCGGAGACCACATCACCGGCCAGCACCCGGGAGTGCCCAGGGTGTTCTTCGGGCACAGCATGGGCTCGTTTCTGACGCAGCAGGTGCTCTTCGAGCGGGGCGACCAGCTCGCGGGCGCGGTGCTCTCCGGCTGCGCGAGCGCCGTGAGCAACCCGCTGGCCCCCATCGGCCGCTTCGTGGCCCGGGTCGAGCGCGCCCGCGTCGGCGCGACGAAGCCCTCCGCCCTGCTCACCCGCATGAGCTTCGGCGACTACAACCGCGCCTTCGCCCCCAACCGCACGGAGTTCGACTGGCTCTCCCGCGACCCGGCGGAGGTGGACAAATACATCGCCGACGAGCGCTGCGGCTTCGAGGCGAGCACCCAGCTCTGGATCGACCTGCTCGGGGCGATGCCCGCCCTCGGCGCCCCGTCCAACCTCGCGCAACTGCCGAAGGACCTTCCCCTCTACCTCACCGTGGGAGAGCGCGACCCGCTGCACCGCGGGCTCAAGGACTTCCACGCCCTCGTCGAGGGCTACGAGCGCGCGGGCATGCGCAACGTGACGGTGCGGGTGTGGCCCGACGCGAGGCACGAGATCCTCAACGAGACCAACCGCGACGAGATCACCGAGGCGATCCTCCGGTGGGTCGATGAAGAACCGCTGAAGAAGGGGAGTTGACGTTCGCGGGGTCGCTCCCGATAGACCTGCCGCTCGAGGGCAATCGAGCTCTCGGCAAAGGGAGTGACGACCATGGCAAGCACGGCGGGTAGTGATGTTCTGAAGAAGGGCTCCGAGGGCGCCGCGGTGAGGACCCTGCAGGAGAACCTCAACAAGTTCGGCTACGGGCTCAACGTCGACGGCAAGTTCGGCGACGCGACCTACGGCGCCGTGGTGCACCTGCAGAAGGCCTTCGGCTACACCGTCGACGGCATGGTGGGCCCAGGCACCCAGACGCTCATCACCCAACAGATCGGCTACAACTGGAACAAGAACAAGCCCACCACCTGACTCAGCCGCCGGGCGCGCTCAGGAAGCGGGCCTTCTCCGCCGGGGTCGCGATGCGGCAGGTGTCGCTCTTGCCGAACCAGCGGTAGCGGTTGCGCGCGATCCAGCGGTAGACCGCGTCGCGCACGACCCTCGGCACCCAGCCGAACCACCCGATCATCCTCCACGGCATACGCAGCCGCCTCGCCACGCGCAGCGCCGCGTCCGAGTGCGACCACACGACGCCGTCCTCCACCAGCAGCACCGTGTCGGGGTCGCCCTCCGGGGGCGTCACCCCGTGGCGGGCGAGCAGCGAGCGCCCCGCCTCGGACTGCAGCGACGCGAAGCGCAGCTCCGCCGAGGCCTCTCGGCTGAGCACGAAGTCCACCGCGTGGTTGCAGAGGTTGCAGTAGCCGTCGAAGAGCATCACCGGGGGGTCGGCGTTCATGGGTGGCGCCCGGAAGGTAGCGCGACGCGGCTCTGGTCGGCGACCCCGGATGGCGCTACCTCATCGGGTATGAGAAGCGCGACGATGGTGATCGATGGCATGACGTGCGGCGGCTGCGTGGTGTCGGTGAAGCGTGTGCTCGAGCGCGTGCCGGGAGTGAGCGACCTGAAGGTCGAGGTCGGCGAGGCGAGGCTCACCGTCGACGACGCCCTGGTGACCGAGGCCGCGCTGCGACAGTCGGTAGAGCGCGCGGGCTTCGAGGTCGAAGAGGTGGTCTGGTCCAACGGCTGAGGTAGTCGCCCGGGCAGACGCTTGCGCTCTCCTGCCGACGGCCTGACAACGGCCGCCGATGGACACCTCGCGCAAGCCCAACGCACTGATCCACGAGCGCTCCCCCTACCTGCTGCAGCACGCGCACAACCCGGTGGCCTGGGAGCCCTGGGGCGACGCCGCCTTCGCGCGGGCGCTCTCGGAGGACAAGCCGGTCTTCCTCTCCATCGGCTACAGCGCCTGCCACTGGTGCCACGTGATGGAGCGAGAGAGCTTCGAGGACGAGGCCACCGCCGCGCTGCTCAACGAGCGCTTCGTGTCCATCAAGGTCGACCGCGAGGAGCGCCCGGACGTCGATCAGGTCTATCAGCTCGCCCACCAGGTGGTGTCGCAGCGGGGTGGCGGCTGGCCGCTGTCGATGTTCCTCACGCCAGAGCGGCGGCCGTTTTACGGGGGGACGTACTTCCCCAACCAGGCCCGCTACGGGATGCCGTCGTTTCGCGACGTGCTCCTCGCCATCCTCGACGCCTGGACCGACCGTCGAGACGACGTCGCCGCGCAGGCCTCCGAGCTCGCAGGCGCCCTCTCCCGCGTCGGCCGACAAGACCCGTCCGCCGGAGCCGTCGCCCCCAACGCGCTGGAGCGAGCGCTCGGACGGGTGCTCCCCCGGGTCGACCCCCAGTACGGCGGCTTCGGCCGGGCGCCGAAGTTTCCCAACACCATGACCCACGACCTGCTGCTCGTGAGCGCGGCGATCGACGTCGGCGGCCTCGGCGCGCGCTGCGCCGACGCCACGCTGCTCACCCTCCAGCGCATGCGCGAGGGCGGCATCTGGGACCACCTCGGCGGAGGCTTCGCCCGCTACTCGACGGACGGCGAGTGGAAGGTGCCCCACTTCGAGAAGATGCTCTACGACAACGCGCAGCTTCTCCGCCTCGCGGTCGACGCCGCGGGCCTGGTGCGGGCGCAGCAGGGCGACGAGGCGCGACGCCAGGCGCTGCTCTCCATCGCGAAGGACACTCGCGAGTACCTGCTGCGAGAGATGCGCTCCCCCGAAGGGATCTTCTACTCCGCGCAGGACGCCGACAGCGAGGGCGAGGAGGGGCGCTTCTTCGTGTGGACCGCCGCGGAGATCGAGGCCGTCGCGGGCCCCGCCGACGCCGAGGTGTTCTGCGCCGCCTACGACGTGAGCCGTGAGGGCAACTTCGAGCACGGCCGCTCGGTGCTCTGGACCCCTCGACCGATGGAGCAGGTCGCCGCCTCGCTCGGCCGCCCTCCGTCCGAGGTCGCCGCGACGATCGAGCGGGTGCGCCCCAAGCTGCTCGCCGCCCGGGAGCGCCGCGCCCGCCCGATGCGCGACGACAAGTGCCTCGCCTCATGGAACGGCCTGCTCCTCGGCGCCCTCGCCCACCTCGGCGCCACGCTCGACGAGCCCGACGCCGTCGCCGTGGCCCGCGACGGGCTCTACGCCTGGCGCGACCGCGCGCTCTCCGACGGCGCCCTCGCCCACGCCATCAAGGACCGCGAGGCCTACGGCACCGGCTTCCTCGACGACCACGGCGCCCTCGCCAACGCCGCTGTCGACGTCTTCGAGGCGACCTTCGACCCCGACGCGCTCGCCCTCGCCCGAGCGCTCCTCGACGCCGTGCTCGCCCGCTTCGTCGACGCCGAGACCGGCGCCCTCTGCTTCACCCCGGCCGACGCCGAGGTGGTGCTCTACCGGTCCCGCGACGCCTTCGACCACGCCTACCCGGGCGGCGTCGGGCTCTGCCTCGAGGCGCTCCTCCGCGTGGCCGAGCTCACCGGCGAGGAGGGCTACCGCACCGCCGCCGACCGCGCGCTCACCCTCTACGCCGCCTCCGCGACGGACAACCCCATGGGCATGGGGTCGGTGCTCCGCGCGGTCGACCGCGCCACCCGGGGGAGCGTCGAGGTGATCGTGCTGGGAGATCCTTCGCGCGGTGACACCCGGGCGCTGCTCACCGCGGCGCGCTCGGTCTTCCTCCCGCATCGGCTGCTGGTGTGCGCCCCCGACGAAGAGTCCGCCGTCGCCATGGGGGTCGACCGCGAGCTGGTGATGGGTCGCTCGTCCGGCGAAGGGGGCGCCCCGAGGGCCTACGTGTGCCGGGGGACCACCTGCGAGGCGCCGGTCGGAGACCCGGCCTCGCTGCTGGAGACGCTGCGTCGCGTGCTCCGCGAGTAGGCACCCACGGTCAGTGTCCGCAGCCGTCGTGCCCCGGCAGGGCGGCCTCGCGTCGAAGCTGTAGCCGCGCCGACCTCGGGGGGGTGAGGGTCACCTCGCGGGTCTCGTCGAGGCTCAGCGAGGCGCGGGAGAAGTCGGCGCGGGTGCTGTGCAGGCCCGCCTCGACGCGCACCCTCACCCGGCCGTCGCGCACGATGACGTCGAAGACCTCCGCGGAGACGTCCCGAGGAGAGAAGAGGTAGCCGATCCAGGTGCCGCCGTTGCCGCCGCCGAGGGCGTCCCAGCGGTCGAGGGCGACGCGGGCGCTGGTCCCTGGGAGGGAGAGGGTCGCCTCCTGGGGGAGGGCGCGGAGCGAGCGGCCGCCCTGGGTGGCCTCGAAGGAGAGCGAGTAGGAGAGCGAGCGCGAGTCGGTGAAGGCCGTCACCCGGAGCGTACCGACGCGGAGCGCCTCCGGGGCGATCGCCGACTGGTGGAGGTCGATGACCCCGTCGGAGTCCGCGTCGCCGAGGCCTACCTCGGCCCAGAAGACGTCGTCGCGCGCGCTCTCGAGGAGGACGTTGTTGGTGTTCGACATCAGCGTGCCGGCCCAGTGCGTCGAGCCGCCGAGGTCGAGGTAGCGGTCGGTCGCGCCGAAGGTGTGGCCGAGCTCGTGCGCGAAGAGCGAGGAGCCCAGCGAGTTCTGCGCGATGCGGTGCGTGCGGAACACCATGCCCCCGTAGGGTCCGAGGTCGACCGAGGGGGCGTAGACCATGGTGCGGTCGTAGTCCTGGTCGAATCCCCGGAGGCAGCCCCGGCCCCGGAGCCAGGATTCCGCCTGACGGTGCAGCACGGCGGGAGGCACCGACCCCGACGGGAGCCCCAGGTCGGCGCCTCGCAGCCCGGCGAGGACCGTCCAGCGCCACGACACCGACGGCCGGCCGATGCGAGCGACGGCGGTGCGCTCGTACCAGCGCTCGATGGCGTCGAGCCCGAGCTCCTCGCGCAGCTCCGCGCTGCGGTCGGCGCAGGGGTCGGCGCCGGGGGCGTGCGACGAGTCCACCAGCACCACCAGCACCCGCTGAGGGCCGGCGAGCGGCGTGGCGGAGAAGGGCACCGCGCTCAGGCCCGAGAGGCACCGGCCGTCGCCGCACACGCCGCCGCCAGGGCAGTCCGACGAGGCGCAGCACTGGGCGCCCGGGAAGAAGACCCCGCCGCAGCACGCCGCCTCCCCGTAGCGCACATCGTCCCCTGCGAGGGAGCCCGGAAACCACCGCTCGCCGCAGCGCGCGCCCTCGCCGGCGGGGTAGCGCACCGGGATGAACAGCGGCCATCCCCCGCGGGTGTCGACCCCGTCGATGGCCACCG
>Ga0207969_100063_pt1 | contig 77257 bp, 55 predicted proteins | sample LakWasMet25_LOW6_2_FD_183869 | JGI IMG/M metagenome (GOLD analysis project Ga0207969, IMG submission 183869) | Freshwater sediment methanotrophic microbial communities from Lake Washington under simulated oxygen tension - Sediment Metagenome... | ecosystem: Environmental > Aquatic > Freshwater >...
CCTCATCACCCTCGCGGGAAAGGCCTCATTCGGAGATCGCGCGACTCTCCAGAGCAGTCCGCCCGCGGACTTCCGGTGAGCTTTCACCGAACCCATCGTTGCCGCGGGTTTCCAACCCGCGGGCACAGCGGGCACCGCCATCCATCGCACGCATCGGCTTGAATTGAAGGCGAATCGTGAGATGTGTGCCGAACGGAGCCGCGGGGCGGGGGCAGGGCTCAGCATGCTCACAGCTTCGCGCGTGGTTCGCAGACGTAGGAGCCCTGCCCCCGCCCCGCGGGGGTTTAGGGCGCGCGGCAGCGGGGAAGGGGGCCCTCTCGCCGCCATCCGACACCCACCCGAGCACCGATCTAGCGCTAGAAGGTGCCCAGGAAGCGCACCAGCTGGAAGGGCGTGGTGGGGCGGTCGAAGGCGAAGGAGACCGCCTGGCCGTTGAGGAGGTAGTCGCCGGCCGGGGTGTGGACGATGTCGGTCATGCCCGCGGGGACATCGACCGTGGCGGCGCTGGCCGCGCTCCAGTCGGCGAGGGTCGGGGTGACCCGCGTGACCTGGCTGGTGAAGGCCACCAGGAGGTCGCTGCCCGAGAGGGTCATCCCGTCGGCGCCGCTCAGCAGAGGAAGGCCGTCGAAGAAGGTTCCTCGGAGGGAGACGTTGGCGACGGCGCGGTCGCGGAGGCCCACGCGAACGAGCCGCGAGGGCAGGTAGATGAGGCTGAGGAGCGCGCTCTGGTCGGGCAGCACCACCAGCGCGTTCTGCCCGACGGCGCCGCCCGAGAGCAGGTCGTGGGTGACGAAGGTCGAGAGCGCGCCGCCGGGCTCGATGCGGTAGATGCGAGGGTGCTCGCGGTCGGACACGTACAGCCCGCCGTCGGCCGAGAACGCGACGTCGGTGCAGGTCGCCGTCGCGAAGGCAGGCGCCAGGGGGATGCGCGCGACGCGGGCCCTGGTGTCGAGGTCGAAGATCAACACGTAGCCGTCGTAGGGGTGGCTCGACTCGCCCGCGGCGCGGCGGTCCTCCATGGAGCACACGGCGAGGCGGCGGCGCGCGACGTCGACGTCCATGCCGAGCGTCCACCAGAGGCCGGGCGCCGTCTCCCGATAGAAGACCTCGTCGAGCCCGGTGGTGGCGTCGACCTGATGCACCGAGCCGTCCGCGAGGCTGCCCACGAAGAAGCGGTGAGAGCCGGGGTCGAAGGTTCCGCCCTCGGGGAAGCGCGCGGCCAGGGGATAGGTTCCCATGAAGGTGCGCGGCGCATCGGGGATGACCGGGACATCGACGACCGAGGGGACGTCCGCAGCGACCGGGACGTCGATGGCGGCAGGGACGTCGACGGCGACAGGGACATCGACGGCGACAGGGACGTCGACGGCGACAGGGACATCGACGGCGACAGGGACGTCGATGGAGGAGACGTCCTGCGAGGGCGCGTCCGGGCGGGCGTCGGCGGTGGCGGTGACATCGACGGCGGCGTCGATGACCGAGGTGCCCGCGTCACCGCAGGCCGGGAGCATCGCGAGGAGCAGGGCGAGGTGGCGAGGTCGGAGCATCGCGGGATGCTCGCAAACTCGATGGCTCCTGGCTATTGGTCATCCGCCGTGCTCGCGGGTCGAGGCTTGCGCGGGCGTCGCGCACCGGCGATATCCCTCGTTGAGGGACCCTCAAGTGACCATCGGCCGTCTCCTCACCCCGATGCTCGTGCTGCTGTGGGGCTGCGCGAGCCCTGACCGCGCTCCCGCAGTCCCCGACGCGGCCGTGGTGGACGTCCCCGACGTGGCCGTGGTGGACGTCCCCGACGTGGCCGTGGCGGACGTCCCCGACGTGGCCGCGGTGGACGCTCCCGACGTGGCCGTGGCGGACGCTCCCGAGGTGCCAGGACCGGTGGAGCTCGGCACCGGGGCGGAGCGCTGGGAGCCGCTGCCCCGCGACGGGGGACAGCTCACGCTGGTGCACGGCCCGCAGGGGGGCTGGCACGTGTTCGGACGGGTGCGGCTGCGCGGCGTGGCGCCGGATGTCTACCTGACCTTCACGCTCACCCCGGTGGGCGGCGGGGCGCCGGTCAACCTCGCCAACGAGACCGTCCGCCGGCAGGAGCGCCGGGGGCTCACCCTCGTCGGAGAGGTCTACGAGTCGGCGTGGAGCGAGCTGGTCATCCTGGCGGACGGGGTGCGGCCGGCGGACGTGGCGGGGCGGAGGTTCCGCTTCGGGGTGCGCGTCGAGCGGCCGGACCCCGAGCGGATGCGAGTGCTGGTGGCGACGGACGAGCGGGGCGTGACGGTGGTCGACCCCGGGCGGTGAGCGTCAGTGGGCGGCGGCCCAGACGGAGCGCTCGAAGTACACGGACCAGTAGATGCGCGAGGGCGTCACGTAGATGCCCCAGGGCGAGCCCTGGCCGCTTGCGATCACGTCGACGACGCCGGTGTCCTTGCGGATGCGCAGCACCTGGCCGCCCGCCGCCTGATAGGTGCACGTGTAGAAGTACTGGTCGTCCTGGGCGATCTGGGCGCCAGCGCGGCCCGCGCCGAGGTTGTAGGCCGCCGTCCTCGCGCCACCCCCGGCGGGGATGCGCCAGAGGTACTGGCTCTGCTGGCTGGAGACGATGAAGCTCCCGTCGCGGCTGTCTCGGATGACGTCGCTCGGCCACGGACCCTGCGCGACGCCGAGGGTGGTGCTGGTGCCCAGGGAGAGCGACGTGCGCCGGAGCGAGCCGTTGCCGGAGACGTAGTCGATCCAGTAGAGGTCGTCGCCCTCCAGGAAGAAGGCGCCCACGCTGGGGAGCCCGCTGCGGACGGTCTCCACCGCGCCGACGCCGTCGAGGCGGGAGCGCTCGATGGTGCCCGAGGTGGTGTTCCAGTAGAGGTGCTCTCCGTAGACCCGCGGGACGAAGTACGCCGGGTTGGTGCGGAACACCGTCGCGCTCGCGCCGACGCCGTCCGCGCGAAGCCGGTAGGTCGGACCGGCGATGTTGGACGCGTAGAGGTAGGTCCCGTCGTAGGCGAGGTGGTTGATGCGCGCCCCACCGATCGAGCCGACGAGGTATCGCGGGCACACCCCGGCGGTCTCGCAGCCGTTGGAGGGATCACCGTCGCAGTTGGAGTAGCCCGCCTCGCAGCCGGTCGCGCGGCAGGCGCCCGCGGTGCAGGTCTGCCCCGAGGGGCACGCGCTGCCGCAGGCGCCGCAGTTCGCCGCGTCGGTGAGCACGTCGACGCAGCTCCCTCCGCAGGCGGTGAGGCCCTCGGCGCAGGGGTTCACGACGAAGCTCACCGTCGGAGAGACGACCGTGCGCGCGCCGCCGTTCACCACGGCCACGACCACCGCGTAGAAGGTCGTCGGCGCGGTCACCGCGGGCAGCGTGAGGCTGTCCAAGAAGGGGCCCGCCGCGGGGGAGGACTGCGGTCCGGTCTGCGTCGACGAGGCCGCGACGAGGGGCCTCGGGTCGGCGCCCCAGCGCACGAAGGTCTGCGTGACGTCCGAGGCATCGGCGATCGACCACGAGATGGCGCGCGCGGCGCCCTGCACGCCCGACGAGGGGGGCAGCGTCCAGGCGGCGGTCGGGGCGGCGGCGGGGTTCACCGTCACCGCGGCGACGGAGGTGTAGTAGGTCGCGCCGTCGACGTTGGCGTCGGCGACGAGGAAGTACGGCGTCGGGCTGGAGACCGACGGGGCCGTCCAGAGTTGGGTGAAGATCCCTGGCGCGCCCGACAGGTTGTCGGTGACCTCCAGCGGGTCGACCACCGGGTCGGGGCTCGCGCCCACGAGCAGCCCGGTGGCGCTGACGACGGAGCCGCCCTGCACGCGCCAGGAGAAGCTCCCCGAGGCGCCCGAGGTGACGGCCGTGGGGGCCTCGGTGAAGCGGGCGCACACGGGCGTCACCCGGAAGGCGGCGCGCCAGCCGGAGGGCGGCGCGAAGCGGGTGCCTCGCGCGCTGCGCACCGTGGGCGCGACCGCGACGGCGTAGTCGCCCTCGGGCAGCGGCGCCGAGGGGGTGAAGGTCGCGACGGCGCCGTCGAGGGAGAGCGCGCCGGTGACGGCGGAGCCGCCGGAGAGGACGCGCACGCTCGCGCCGTCGACGGTGGCGGGGTCGAGGCCCTGGGAGAAGTACACGCGCACCGGGCCGTCGCCGCAGTGGCCCGCGCGCCCCGCGGAGGGCGAGGCCGCGACGACGTAGGGGGGGATGTCGAGCAGCGAGGCGCGTCGGCCGTAGCCGCACCACGCGAAGCCGCGGCGGGTGATGGAGACCAGCGTGGGCGTGGCACCCGCGTCGCTGTCCGTGAGGAACACCGGCGACCGCGGGTTGGCCACCGAGCAGGTGCGGTAGCGGCGGTTGGCGTAGATGCACGCGAGGCTGGTGCCGCGGACGGCGACGCCCAGGGCGGGCGATCCGCCGTCGGACCAGAGGAGCTCGGGGGCCGTCGGGTCGCGGAGGCTGACGATGCGGAGCCCCGCGCCGTTGTAGGTGCAGTACGCGATGCCGTTCTGCACCACGAGGTCGGTGGCGTTCGCGGGCCCCGACCACGCCGCGAGGAAGACCGGGCTGAAGGCCCCGCCCGCCGCGTTGGACGCCACCAGCCGACCGGAGGTGTAGAGGCAGTACACCCGGCGGCCGTCGACATAGACGCGCACCACGGGGGTGGCCGATCCCGCGCCGAGAGACCCGCGGCGCACCGGGGTGCGGGGGTCGGTGAGGTCGTAGATGTAGACCTCGTTGCCGGCGCCCACGTAGAGGGCGTTGTCGAGGTGCGCGCAGGAGACCGCCGGGCCCTCTGGGAGCGTGAAGCGGTAGAGGAAGGTCGGGTTGGAGGGGGTGGAGACGTCGAGGCACACTATGCCCGCCTCGCCGCAGGCCAGGTAGAGCAGGTCGCCCACCTTCACGAGGTCGGTGCAGTTGGCGCTGAAGGGCGGCTGCCATCCGCCCACCCTCGTCGGCGCCGAGGGGTTGGAGGTGTCGAGGCACTCCATGCCGCCAGGCCCGAGGGCCACGAAGGAGAGCGGGTCTTCGTCGATCGCCCTCGTCGCCACGGCGACGTCGGGGGCGAAGTCCACGCTGGCGACGGGCTGCGAGGCGAGCGTGCCCTCGCAGGCGCCCGCCCGACAGAGGTCGAGCTCGGTGCCGGTGTCGCCGTCGTCGCAGGCGGTACCGTCGGCCGCGACGGGGTTGGTGCAGGCGCCCGTCATGGGCTGACAGACGCCCGGGAGGTGGCAGGTGTCGCTCGCGGGGCACGTCACGCCGAGGCACTCGCAGGCGTCGCCCACGCCGTCGCCGTCGGCGTCCGCCTGGTCGGCGTTGGCCGTGGCCGCGCAGTTGTCGTCGTAGTCGAGGCGCCCGTCGCCGTCGGGGTCGAGCACCGTCGGCAGCACCCTGAACTGCACCGGGACGGTGCGCGCCGGGTTGGCCTGCGCCGAGCCCCGCGCGGAGTTGAGCCGGGGGTTGCCGTTGCGGTCGAGCTGCACGTCGATCCAGCCGAGCTCACGGCCCTGCGGCTCGATGCGCACCCCCGCCGGGGTGACCACCCTCGACGGCACGAACACCCTGACCCGGTAGGTGGTCTCCGGCGCCGCCGCGGTGCGGGAGATGTCCCAGTCGACGTGGAAGTGCGAGGCCGAGTCGCGCACCCGCTCAGGCCCGGAGCCCGTGAGGGTGCTGTACTCCGCGAGCCGCGGCGTCGTGGGGTTGCCCGCCGCGTCCAGCGGGTCGACCGCGACGACGGGCGCGAGTCGCCGGTCGTTGCCCTGCACCCCGGGCTCGGGCACCAGCGGCGGGAGGAAGTAGAACCCCTCCACACCGCCGTGTCGGCCGTCGGAGATGGTGTGCTGTGGGGATTGCCCCACCGCCGGATCGCCGCAGCCCGCCGCGAGGGCGAGCGCGACGCAAACGAGCCACGGGCTGGTCTGCTTCATCAGATGACCTCTCTGCCGCAGCGGCACCGTGACCGGAGTCGAGGCAACCCACTGCCCGCTCGACCACCGTCCCTACAGCCGGGCCACACTATCAAACTTCGCGCGCGATGCGCCCGCCTGCCCATTTGGATATCGTCGCCGCCACCGGGCTGAGGAGCGGCACCCCTTCATGAACAAGCGAACGACCCACTGTACCTACCGACTGGCCGCGTGGCTGGTCGGCGCCTTGCTCACCGCGGGCTGCAGCAGCGACCCCGTCGTCTCCGCGGGCGCAGACGCGGGCGCCGACGCGGGCACCGTGGACGCGCTCGACGCCGGGCCGTCGTGCTCCCCGTCGCAGCTCGTATGCAACGGCGCATGCGTCAACGCCCAGACCGACAACGCCCACTGCGGCGCCTGCGGCCGGGCCTGCGCCCCGGGCCAGGTGTGCAGCCTCGGGGCGTGCGCGACCACCTGCGCCCCCTCGCTCACCGCCTGCGCAGGCTCCGGGGACTCTGGCGCCGGGGTGAGCTGCGCCGACCTCGCCAACGACCGCCTCCACTGCGGCGCCTGCGGGGCCGCCTGCCCCGCTGGCAACATCTGCGTCAACCGATCGTGTCAGGTGAGCTGCCCGGCGGGGCAGACCCAGTGCGGCGGCGCGTGCGTCGACCTGCGCAGCAGCAACGCCCACTGCGGCGCCTGCGGCACCGCCTGCGCCCCGGGGACGACCTGCGCCGCGGGCGTGTGCGCCGTCTCGTGCGGCGCGGGGCTCACCCAGTGCGGCACCGCCTGCGTCAACCTCCAGACCGACAACGCCCACTGCGGGGCGTGCGGGGCAGCCTGCCCCGCGGGCTCGGCGTGCTCGCGAGGGGCGTGCTCGGCCACCTGCGCCTCGCCCCTCGTGGAGTGCACCGCCGGGGGGCGATCGTTCTGCGCCAACACCTCCATCGACCCGGCCCACTGCGGCGCCTGCGGCAACGCCTGCTCGCTGCCCGGCGCCGTGAGCGGCTGCTCGGCCGGGGGCTGCACCGTGGCTCGCTGCGAGGCGGGCCTCGGCGACTGCGACGGCGCCGCGGGCAACGGCTGCGAGACCAGCCTCGGGACGAGCAGCGCCCACTGCGGGGCCTGCGGCCGGGCGTGCTCGCTGCCCAACGCCACCTCGGCCTGCGCGGCCGGAGCGTGCGGGGTCACGGCCTGCGCCGCGGGCTTCCTCGACTGCGACATGAGCGCGGCCAACGGCTGCGAGGTGCGCGGCCTCAGCGACAACGCCCACTGCGGCGCCTGCGGCCGGGCCTGCGCCTCGGGCCAGGTGTGCTCCGCGGGGGCGTGCGTCGCCACCTGCGCCGCGCCGCTCTCGCTCTGCGGAGGCGGGTGCGTCAACACCAGCAATGATCCTTCGAACTGCGGATCGTGCGGGGCCTCGTGCTCGGCCAGGGCCAACGCCACCGCGGTCTGCGCGGCGGGCTCCTGCGCCTTCGTCTGCGCGGTGGGCTTCGCGGACTGCGACCGCAACCCCGCCAACGGCTGCGAGGTCAACCTCACCAGCGCCGTGACCCACTGCGGGGCGTGCGGGCTCTCGTGCCCGGTGAGGCCCGGCGCCGCGAGCGTCTGCGCGTCGGGCACCTGCGGCTTCCTCTGCGCCTCGGGGACGGCCGACTGCGACGGCAACGCGAGCAACGGCTGCGAGGCGAGCACCAACAGCGTGAGCAACTGCGGGGCGTGCGGGGTGGTGTGCCCTGCGAGGCCCGGCGCCACGGCGGCGTGCACCGCGGGGGCGTGCCGGTCGAGCTGCATCGCGGGCTTCGCCGACTGCGACGGCAACCCCACCAACGGGTGCGAGGTTGACACCCGGACCAGCTCCACCAACTGCGGGGGCTGCGGGACGGTGTGTCCTTCGGGGCGGGTCTGCGCGGGCGGAACGTGCCTCAGCGCGACGAGCTGCCGCGCCATCAAGGACCAGAACCCGTCGGCGACGAGCGGGGTGTACCTGATCGATCCCGACGGCGCGGGCAGCGGGGCGGCCTTCAACGTGTACTGTGAGATGAGCACCGCCGGCGGCGGCTGGACCGTGATGGCGTACCTCCGCTCGAACGCCCAGTGGGACACCGCGGTGTTCTCGAACACCGGCACCGTGGGCAACACCGCGGCGGGCTTCGCGCAGGGCGCCACGCTCTCGGCGAGCGCCGCGACCTTCACCGAGCGGATCATCATCTACCGCCGGCTGATCGAGCTCGGCACCGACCTCGGGACGCAGTGGATGATCACCTACCGCCAGAACGGCTTCGCCACGCCCTACAGCGGGTACAACGTCGGCTCGGGCTGGGGCTACCGCGACAGCTTCGGCTACGCCGACGCGACGGTGAGCAGCACGTGCACCCACGGCTGCGGGAGCTTCCGCGGGCTGGGGATGTTCCACGACTCGGAGTCGGGCTTCGGGTACGCCGGGACCCAGGGCGGCAACTACGGCTGCGTCGACGGCAACAACATCTGCTGGGTGCCCCGCAGCCTCGGCTGCAACGTCGGCTCTCAGCGCTGCTCGTTGCTCAGCGGGACCAACGAAGGCGTCATCTACGCCGCTCGCTGATCGGGCTCAGTCAGATCAGAGCCCCTCTCGGCGGATGCCCACATAGTTCGATCCCACCGTGCGGAGGTTGTGTACGATGCCCGTGGAGCAGCCTCGGGCCTCGTAGGTCCACACGCTGCCCCAGGGGTCGGAGCCCGACTCGAAGAGTACGATGTGCCCCGCGCCGTTGGTGTTGTAGGTGAGCGCGTCGCCAGGGCGCACGGCGGTGCGCGCCACCCTCGACCAGTGCGTGGTGCTGTTGACGAAGTTGTACGTGGAGTACGGGTGCCGGTCGGTGGTCACCGGCGAGGCCGACGGGATCTGCCAGACCTTCGCCACGAAGCCCGAGCAGTCGGCGCCGTAGCGCCCCGTGTGAGAGCAGCTCGGACAGCTCCCCGAGCATGATCCGTGGTCGCGGCCGTCGGTGCCCCAGGAGCCGTGGCCCCAGTAGTACGAGTAGCCCACCGCGGAGCGGGCCAGGGAGAACATCTGCGACACCTCCGGGGCGGTGCCGGGAGGCGTCGTGGTGGGGGTCCCGGCGTCCATCGCGGGGGTCGTGGTGCCGCCGCAGACGGCGGGGTCGAAGCCCGCCTCGGCCACGAGGTAGGCGCCCGAGGCCCAGCCGGTGAAGGCGCCGGAGCGGATGTTCCACCAGCCGGTGGTGGGGCCGCCCAGGACGGTCACCCGGGTGCCGCACGACAGCACCGTGAGGATCGCGTTGCTGGTGCCCACGCCGCTGCGGAGGTTGAGCGAGGTGGCGGTCACCCGCATCGTGGCGCCCGTCGTCGGGGTCGCGGGCTCGACGTCCACCGAGGGCGCTCCGCCGTCGGGCGTGAGGTCGGGCGTGGGCTCCTCGACGACGACCACCCCGGAGTCCATGACGGCGCGAGGGACGTCGACGGCGGGCGCTCCGGCGTCGCGAGGAGGAGCGACGGTGGGGACGTCGGCGATGCGGGGGACGTCCGTGGCGCGGGGTCGATCGGTGGCCGCCGGCGCGTCGACCACCGGCACGTCGGACTCCACGGTCTCGATGATCGGGCCCTGGTCGCCGCAGGCCGCGAGCGAGGCGAGCACGAGCGAGAGGCCACCGGCGCGACGGGAGGTACGCATCGCGCGACGATAGCGCAGGGCCGCGGGCAGAGGGTCAATCCGGGAAGGTGTATTCCACCAGCGAGAGGCCGTCGGCGCCGGGAGAGAGCGCGAACACATGGCCCTCGTCGTCGATGGCCAGCGGGCGGAAGAGCTCGTCGGCCTCGGGGGGAGCCGGGAGACGGAGCGTCGCGACGGGGACGCCCGCCCGGTCGAAGCGCACCACCAGCGTGCGAGGGTCGGTGATGGCGCCGCCGAGCTCACGGCCCGCCACGGCGCCCAGGTAGACCCGCCCGTGGCGGTCGCCGTCGAGCAGCACCAGGTGGAGGATGGCCCCGTCGAGGGTGACCGTGCGAGACCAGTCCATGGCCCCGGTGGAGCGGGCGGCGGCGCTCACGGTGACCATCCCCCGGAGGCGGTCGGCGATGGCGGCGCGGAGGAGCGTCGCGCCGTCGCGGCCGGGCCTTCCCCAGAGGGTGGTGCGCGAGGGGTCGGGCTCGCCGCGGGCGTCGGTGAGGCGCACGAGCTCGCGGTGCTCCCGCTCGACGTAGAGGCCGTCGGAGGCGGCGAAGAGGCCGGTGACGGCGCCGCCCTCGGAGATGGGCCCGCCCACCAGGGGGACGGTGCGCGAGGGGCGCCCGGCGGCGTCGAAGAGGGTGAGCGAGGGGTCGCCGAGGCGGTCGAGCACGGCGACGCGGCCGTCGGAGGCGGTGGCGAGGTCCTGCGCGGCCTCGTTGGGGAGGGGGAGCGAGCCGACGAAGCGGCCGTCGCGGAAGCGCTGTACGCGGCGGTTGACCTGGTCGAGCACGGCGACGTCGCCGGAGGCGTCGATGGAGACGGAGTTGGGCGCCTCGGGGCTTCCCTCGCTGGCCGCGCGCCGACCGAACTGACCGGGCCCGTCGCCCCATGGTCCTCGGAGGACGACGCGCGGGGCGCTCGCGTCGGAGGCGAGCGCGGGCGGGGCGGCGGAGGTGGCGGGGACGTCCGCGACGGCGGAGGGCTGGGGAGGAGCGGGGAGCGAGGGCGGGGTGGGAGGCGAGGACGGGAGCGCGGGGGCGACCGGCGGGGCCGCGGGCTGCGGGAGGGGAGGCTCGGGAGGGAGGCTGCGCGGCCAGAGGAGCCAGGCGGCGAGGGCGGCCAGGGAGAGGGCGACCGGGAGCGCGACGTGGCGGAGGCTGGGAGGGGTGCGAGGCGGCGCCGGAGCGGTCATCGGGGTCTCCAGGGGGCTCGTGCGGGGAGGGGGATGGGGCATCCGGTTGTGGATTGCCAGGGGGCCGGAGGATGGGCGAGAGAGGGAGCCATGCGCATCGAAGCCGTGTCCATCGGACGCAATCCCCCGGAGGAGGTCAACGTGATCGTGGAGGTCCCCATCGGGGGCGAGCCGATCAAGTACGAGCTGGACAAGGAGGCAGGGGCGCTCGTGGTCGACCGCTTCCTCTACACGTCGATGCGCTACCCGGGTAACTACGGCTTCATCCCGCACACTCTCTCCGGCGACGGCGACCCCTGCGACGTGATCGTGGCCAACACCCGGGCGATCGTGCCGGGCGCCATCATGAGCGTGCGCCCGGTGGGCGTGCTGCTGATGGAGGACGAGGCGGGCGGCGACGAGAAGATCGTGGCGGTGCCCTCGAGCAAGGTGTCCAAGCGCTACGACGGCGTGAGGAGCTACACCGACCTGCCGCAGATCACGCTCGACCAGATTCAGCACTTCTTCGAGCACTACAAAGACCTCGAGCCCGGCAAGTGGGTGAAGGTGCTGCGCTGGGGAGACGCCGACGAGGCCCGCAGGCTCATCCTCGAAGGGGTCGCCCGGGCCGCCGCCCGTTGACGCCGGTCAATCCCACGGTCGAGCCGGCCTGGACAGCCCCGGACGGACCTCCCCGGGAAACCGTGGGAAGCATGGAACGCAAGGGAATTGAAGCCCGGCTGACGTAGCGAGGGGCGCTTGCCGCGGGAGGGCGGTTGGACGTACCCATTGCCCGGTCCGTGGGCATGTGATGTGGTCTTGTCAGGCGCCGTGGGCTCACGGGGAGAACGCCTGATGGACGCGTCGGTGACCGCCGCGGACATCAGGAGGCTTTCATGAGTTCATCGTGGTTGAGGCAGGCACCTTGGATGGTGTGCACTGCCCTCCTCGCTGCCTGTAGCAGCGACCCCCCCGCCAGTACGACAGATGTCCCGGTGGTGGAAGACACCGGGATGCCCGTCGACACGGGCACGCCCGAGGACACGGGCACGCCCGTCGACAGCGGCACGCCCGAGGACACGGGCACGCCCGTCGACACGGGCACGCCAGAGGACACGGGCACGCCAGAGGACACCGGCACCGTCACCGACAGCGGCCCGAAGAACGACACCGGCACGCCTGACGACACGGGCACGCCCGAGGACGTCGGCGTCGATGCGGGCAACCCCTGCCTCACCGGGCAGATCCAGTGCGGCGGCACCTGCGTCGACCCGATGACAAGCGCCACCAACTGCGGCATGTGCGGCACCGCCTGCGGCGCCACGCAGACCTGCACCGCCGGGGCCTGCGCCTGCGCGACGGGCCAGACCGCGTGCGGCACCGGCGCCAGCGCCACCTGCGTCGACACCCAGTCCGACCGCATGAACTGCGGCTCCTGCGGCATGGCCTGCACCGCGGGCCAGGCCTGCGTGGCCGGCGCCTGCGTGACCGAGTGCGCCGCGCCCAACGTGCGCTGCGGCACCGGCCCCAGCGCCACCTGCGTCGACACCCAGACCAGCGCCGCCAACTGCGGCTCCTGCGGCACCGCCTGCGAGGCCGGCCAGGTTTGCACCGCGGGCCGCTGCGGCTGCGCGGGCGGACAGCTCTCCTGCGGCGGCGCGTGCGTCGACGGGCAGACCAGCAACACCAACTGCGGTGACTGCGGCAACGCCTGCGTCGGCGGCTCGACCTGCACCGCGGGCCGCTGCGCCTGCGCGGGCACCCAGCAGCTCTGCGGCTCCGGCGCCAGCGCCACCTGCATCGACACCCAGTCCAACGCGATGAACTGCGGCGCCTGCGGCAACGCCTGCGCCGCGGGTCAGACCTGCGCCGCCGGAGTGTGCGTCTGCCCGAGCGGGCAGACCGCGTGCGGCACCGGCGCCAGCGCCACCTGCGTCGACCTCAACAGCAGCACCACCAGCTGCGGCACCTGCGACAACGCCTGCCCCTCGGGCCAGGTCTGCACCGCCGGCGCCTGCGCCTGCCCGTCGGGCCAGTCGCTCTGCGGCGGCGTCTGCGTCAACACCGCCACCAGCGTCGCCAACTGCGGCTCCTGCGGCCGCGCCTGCGGCTCGGCGCAGACCTGCGTCGCCGGCGCCTGCGCCTGCCCGTCGGGCCAGACGGCCTGCGGCACCGCGTGCGTCGACGCCCGCACCGACAACTCCAACTGCGGCATGTGCGGCCGCGCGTGCACCGGCGGCCAGACCTGCCAGGCCGGCGCCTGCGCCTGCCCGGCGGGCCAGACGGCCTGCGGCGGCACCTGCGTCGACATCCGCTCCAACAACGCCAACTGCGGCGTCTGCGGCAACGCGTGCCCGGCGGTGCAGACCTGCCAGGCCGGCGCCTGCAACTGCGCCCCGGGCCTGACCTTCTGCGGCGGCGCCTGCATCGACGCGCGCACCAGCAACACCAACTGCGGCCGCTGCGGCGTCGTGTGCCCCGGCACCGCGCCCTGCACCGCGGGCGTCTGCACCGCGGGCCCGCCGCCGAACGACAACCGCACCGGCGCGATCGTCATCAACACCAGCACCCCCACGGCGACCGTGGTGGTGAACACCTCCGCGGCGAACAACAGCACCACCGGCGCGTGCGGCTGCACCAGCGCGGCGGGCGGCGGCCGTGACGTGTTCTACACGTTCACGCTGACCCAGCAGGAGATCGTCTACGCCGACACCACCTCCGCGGCGGGCATCGACGCCTCGCTGTTCTTCCAGAACGCCGCCGGGGCCAACATCGGCACCACCCTCTCGGGCGGCACCACCTGCAACGACGACGGCGGCATCGCGGGCTGCGCCTTCGCCAACAACCGCGACGCGCAGATCGCGGCGCTCCTCCCCGCCGGCACCTACTACCTGGTGCTCTCGGGCTGCGGCGCGGGCGGTGAGTCCACCATCCGCTTCCAGCACCTCCCGGCCAACAACGTCATCCAGCGCGTGAACGTCACCGCCGGCTCGACGTTCTCGACCTCGAACACCCTCGCGGGCGCCAGCGGCATCACCGGCGCGTGCTGCTCGTCGGGCCCCGAGGTCAGCTACTACGCCATCTCGTGCCCCAACGCGGCGGCGCTCCCGATGAACGCGGTCGGCCGCAGCAACGGCCTGACCAACCTCACCCTCGACCAGCGGAGCGCCGCGCGCGCGCCGGTGGCGGCCTGCGCGGCCAACGCGAGCTGCGGCGCCAACACGACCCTCAACACGACCCTCGCCGCTGGCGCGGGCCTCCACATGCTCTACGTGGACAGCTGCGGCGGGGGCGGGCGCTTCGACCTCGGCGTGACCTTCGGCGCCTGCGCCGCGGGCACCACGCTCTGCAACGGCTCGTGCGTCTCCACCGCGACCAACAGCGCCCACTGCGGCGCCTGCGGCACGGTCTGCACCGGCGGCCGCTCCTGCGTCGGCGGCTCCTGCGCCTGCCCGGCGGGCACCACCCTCTGCGGCGGCACCTGCATCGCCACCACCGGCGACGTCAACAACTGCGGCGGCTGCGGCACCCGCTGCGCCGAGAACCAGACCTGCACCGGGGGCGCCTGCGTCTCGGCGGTGACGGGCCTTTCGTTCCGCATCGACACGCTCTCCACCGCGGGCTGCGCGGCGGTCGAGCACAACGTGACCACCGGCGACGACCGCGGCGGCATCGCCGTCTCCAACTCGCAGGTGTTCTACACGGGTGACACCGCCACCGCGCGCTTCGCCCTCGCGAACCTCTCCGGCGGCACCCGCGTCGGACGTCAGTACGACGCGATCGTGAGCAACCTCCGCACCGGCAAGGTCTACACCTTCGGCACCAGCGCCACGGTCGCGATGAACTACGGCGGCGGCATCGCCACGCACCTCATCGAGATCAACGGCGACACCGGCGCGCTCACCACCACCGCGATCGCCCTGTCGGCGCGGATCACCCTGCCCAGCGGCACCGGAATCTTCTCCGGCTACGACCGCATGGGCGTGCACACCGGCTCGCGCTTCTACCACATCTCGCCCACCGGTCTCGTGAGCGACCTGGGTGCCATGGCCGGCCTGTCGCGCAGCGGCTGCGAGTCGTGGGCCTACTGGGGGACGATGGAGTTCTTCGGTGGTCAGCTCTACATCGACTACGTCGCCAACTCGCGGACCATCGCCCGCGCGACCGTGCCCTCGGGCACCGTCACCACCCTCGGCGCGTTCACCAACCTGGCGGACATGTGCTCGTTCACGGTGCAGCCGTCGAACAGCCGCTGGTACTTCCACCACGAGGGCGTCTCGCAGTTCCGCGCGGGCGACGAGACCATCGGGTACTGCACCGCGGCGTTCAGCTACCCCAACGACACGTTCCGCATCGGGGCGCTCAGCGCCTCGTCGTGCAGCGCGATCGACCACGGCGGCGTGACCGGCGACGACCGCGGCGGCATCGCCGTCTCGGCGACGAACGTCTTCTACAGCGGCGACTCCGCCACCGGCCGCTTCAGCTCCTCCGACCTCGGCGGCGGCGCCGTCGCCGCGGCCTCCCCGGCGCAGCTCGACTCTCTCGTGCAGAACCTCCGCACGGGCGCGGTCTACGTCTTCGGCACGAGCGCCACCACGGCGCTCGGCCAGGGCGGCACGGCCACGCACCTGCTCGAGGTCGACGGCAACACCGGCGTCCGCACGGGCCGGGTGATCGCCCTCTCGCTGGCGCTGACGCTGCGCTCCGGCTCCGGCGTCTTCTCTGGCTGGGACCGCGTCGTGGTCCTCAACGGCACCCGGGCCTACGACATCGCGCTGTCCACCGGCAGCGTGGTCGACCTGGGCGCCCGGCCCATCCCGGCGCACAACAGCTGCGAGAGCTGGGCGTTCTGGGGCACCGCGGAGTTCTTCGGCGGCCAGCTCTACGTCGACTACGTGACCAACTCGAACACCATCTCGCGCATGCAGGTGTCCAACGGGGCGATCGCCACGCTGGCGTCGTTCCCGACCGTCGGCGGCCTGTCGGGCCTGAGCGACATGTGCTCGTTCACCTTCTCGCCGCAGCGCAACCGCTGGTACTGGCACCACGAGGGTAGCTCCACCCTCCGCGGCAGCCTGTCCTGCTACCCCGACGAGAACGTCGGCTTCTGCGCCGCCTCGTACACCAACCCCTGATCGCTCCCCCGTCGGCCCCGGCGACCGTCGCGCTCCGCGTGACCGGCCGCCGGTGAGCCGATGGGCTCCCCTCCCTCCCTAACTCCCTCCCAGAGAGATCCATCGTAGGGCGCTCGTCCTGCGAGCGCCGCCGCGCGCGTTGCGGTAGAGGGAGGTGCCCCCGCCGTGCCTCCGCCACGATCCCCCTTCGACGCCTTGCGCTACGGGCTCCGCGCGCTGGAGGAGATGTCCCGCGCCGAGGCCAGCGTGGTCGCGCCCGCCCGCACCGACGACCTCGTCTTCGCCCCGCACCCGCTGGTGCGCCCTCCCTCGCGCGACGGCGCGGCCCTCTCGCTGCGGCTCTTCTCCGAAGGCGCCGACGACGCCACGGCCTTCGTGTTGCGCGACGCCGACTCGCTCTCGCTCTCGCCCATCCCCGCCCGCGCGGGCGCCTTCTTCGAGGCCCACCTCGCCGCCCTCGCGCGAGGCGACGACGACGAGCTGGTGGTGGGCTTCCCGCTGGTGTCCTTCGTCCAGTCGGGGCAGCGGCGCACCGCCCCGCTGCTCTTCTGGAGCGGCGCCCGCGCCACGTGGCGCCTCGACGACGCCGACTGGCAGCTACCCCGCGGCGCCCGCCTCGGGACCGCCGTGCCCATCCCCACCTCGCTGCTGCTGCGCGCCCCCGAGGCCGAGGACGACGAGCCCGAGTTCGGGCTCCACGCGGGGCTCTGGAGGCAGCTCCTCGACGTCGACGGCCCGGCCCTCGCGGCCCTCTCCCGCGCAGGACGCGGAGGCGTCGGGGCCCTGCTGCGAGCGGCCGTGCTCACCCTCACCCGGGGCGCCGAGGAGGGCGCCGAGGGGGAGCTCGACGACGCCCCGCCCACGCGGGAAGAGCTCAGGGCGTTGGTGGACGCGGTGCGCTCGCGGGCCTCGTCGAGGCTCTCCCTCCAGGCGCACCCTCACGCGCTCGCGATGCTGCTGCCGAAGGGCGATCCGACCAGCGGGCTGCGCTCGGAGCTCGCGAGCATCCTCGATGGGCCGGCGCCGAAGGGAGGCCCGCTGGCGGTCTTCCTCGGGGCGAAGCCCGCGCCCTCGAGGAGGGCCCCGCTCTGGACCCACGGGGCCTCGACCCCGACGCGCTCTCAGGTCGAGGCCGCCATCGCGCTGGAGGGATCTCCCGACCTCGTGGCCCTCTGCGGGCCTCCCGGCTGCGGCAAGACCACGCTGCTCCACCACCTTGCGGCGCAGGCCATCGTGTCGCGTGCCCTCGACGACACCTGGGTGAAGCCCCCCGCGCAGGAGACCCCCTGGGGGCTGGTGGTGACCAGCACCAACAACGCCGCGGTCGACCACGCGCTCGCTCCCTTCGTGGCCTCTCGCTCGCTCCCTGTGGGGCTGCGCCTCGGCAACCGCCGCGCCCTCGCCGAGCTCGCCGCCCCGGCCCTTCGCGCCGCCCTCGCGGCCCTCTCCAGCGACGACGGTCCCTCCCTGCCCGTGGCCCGCGCGGCCTTCGAGGAGCGCGCTCGCCCTGCGCGGGAGCACCTGCGCGCCATGGCCGCTCTCGGCCCCGCGAAGGAGCGCCGTAAGAAGGAGCTCGCGCGGCTGCGATCGCGCCGTGATGAGCTGCGCCCGCTGCTCGCCCCGCCGCTGATGGAGGTGGACGACGAGGTGCTGCCCGCCCGGGTGAACGACGCCCGAGGGTCGCTGGGCGCCCACGCCCGCGCCTCGACGCTGCTGGCGGAGCAGCTCACCGAGGGAGGCGACCGGTCGCCCTCGCGCGCCCAGAAGAAGTGGCGCCACGCCAACATTCAGCGGGGGAAGGTGATCGTCCCGGTGCTGGCGAAGCTCGGGATCGCGGTTCCCTTCAGGGAGCTCGTGGAGGGAGAGGACATGGTGGCCGCCCTCGCCGTGCAGCGCGAGGCGATGGAGCGCACGCTCGCGCTCCTCGACGAGGCCGAGCGCTCGCTGCGCGCCCCCGCCCGTCAGAGGGAGCTCGACCGGGTGGAGTCCGAGCTCCGCGCCGCGGAGGGTGGAGGCGAGGAGGAGCGCGCTGCGCCGCCGCCTGATCCCTCGCTGGTGGAGGCGGCGCTGGCGGTGCGCGACGCGTGGGCGAGGGCGCATCGCAAGGTGCTCGCCCCCCGGCTGGAGCAGGCGCTCGGCCTCGTCGGGGGCGAGCGCTTCGTCGCGCGAGGGAGGGCGCTGGCGGAGGTGCTGTCCTCGGTGTCGGCGCTCTTCCCTGTGGCGGGGTGCACGCTGCTCTCGCTGCGCGCGTCCTTCGCGCTCGAGCCCGGGGTGATCGACCGGCTGGTGGTCGACGAGGCGGGGCAGTGCGCGCCGGTGTACACGGTGGCCGCGCTGGCCAGGGCGAGGCGGGCGCTGGTGACCGGCGACGTGGCGCAGCTCCCTCCGGTGTACACGCTCGACGACCGGCTGGATGCGCGCCTCGCGAGGGGGCTCGACGAGGCCGCCACGGAGCCCTTCCGCATGGGGGCGTCGGCGACGACCTCGGCGCAGTCGGTGGCCGAGGCGAGGGCGTCGGAGCCTCGGTCGCTCACCGAGCACTTCCGCTCTCAGCCCGAGATCGTGACGCTGGCCTCGGCGTGGAGCGGCTACTCGCTGGATGTGCGCACGCCGCTGCGCTCTCTGGCGCAGGTGTCGCGGCGGCTCACCCGGCCGGTGGCGGTGCGCGACGTGGCGGGCGTGGGGGAGCGCGCCCCGGAGGGGATCGTCAACGAGGCGGAGGCGGCGAGGGTGGTGGCGCTGGTGGAGGCTCTGGTGGCCGACGGGGTGGCGGCGCGCGACGTGGCGGTGCTCACGCCCTTCGTGGGGCAGAGCGCGCGCATCGAGCGGGAGCTGCTGCGGCGCGGGCTGGTGTACGACGACGGGGTGCTGGTGCGCACGGTGCACAAGCTCCAAGGGGGGGAGCGGCGGGTGGTGGTGTTCTCGGTGACGGCGACGGAGCCGAAGCACCTGCGCTGGCTTGCCTCGCGGCCGCACCTGCTGCACGTGGCGGCGAGCCGAGCGCAGGACCACCTGGTGGTGTATCTCGACGCGGAGCGGGCGAGGGGGGAGGCGCTGCTGCGCCCGCTGGTGGCGCTGGCGCGGTGAGGCGCTCGTAGACCGCCCCTCCGCCCATCGGCGACGATGCGCCCCATGCACGACGGATCGAACCCGCTGCTCCGCTTCGTCCACGCGCGCGGCCCCGAGCCCGCCCTCCGCCTCGACGAGCTCACCCTCTCCTTCGCCGCGCTCGACGAGCTCAGCGCCAACGTCGCCTCCGCGCTCGCCCGCCGGGGCCTCTCCAAGGGCGACCGCGCGGCGCTGGTGGTGCGCTCCTCCGTCGAAGGCGTCGCGTGCCTGCTGGGCTGCCTGCGGCGCGGCGTGGTGGTGGTCCCGATCAACCCCGGCTACCAGGAGCAGGAGCTCGCCCACGTGCTCGCCGACAGCGGCGCCTCGCTGGTGATCGAGGACGAGCCCTGCGCCGCGCTCCACGCCCTGACCGCGAGCGCCCCGGTGGTGTCCTCTCGCGCCCTGCTGGAGGAGGGAGCCTCGACCCTCGACGCCGCGGACGTCGCGCTCCACGGCGACGACCTCGCGATGCTCATCTACACCTCCGGGACCACCGGTCGCTCCAAGGGCTGCGCCCATACCGTCGCGGCCCTCTCCGTCGGCATCGGCGCCCTCATGGACCTCTGGGCCGTCGCCCCCTCCGACGTGGTGCTCGACGCGCTGCCGCTCTTCCATGTGCACGGGCTCTGCGTGTGCCTGCTGGGCGCCCTCTCTCGCGGGGCGTGCGTGCGGCTGATCCCGCGCTTCTCCCCCGCGGCGGTGGTCGACGGGGCGAGGCGCGGGGGGACGGTGTTCATGAGCGTTCCGACGATGGTGCACCGGCTGCTCGGGGCGCTCGACGACGAGGGCGCCTCGGCGCTCTCCTCGCTGCGGCTGGTGACCTGCGGATCGGCGGCCCTCTCGGCGGAGCACCTCCGCGCCTTCGAGGCGCGCACGGGGCACACCATCCTGGAGCGCTACGGCATGAGCGAGACGCTCATCACCCTCTCCAACCCGCTGGTGGGAGAGCGACGCCCGGGGGCCGTGGGCTGGCCCGTCCCAGGGACGAGGGTGCGCGTGGTCGACGACGAGCTACAGGTGTCCTCGCCGGGGACCATGAAGGGCTACTGGAACCGCCCCGACGCCGACGCCGAGAGCTTCGTGGTGGACGGCGAGGGGGGGCGCTGGTTTCGCACCGGCGACGTGGTGTCGCTCGACGACGACGGCTGCGTGCGCATCGTAGGCCGGGCCAGCCAGGACATCCTGAAGGTCGGCGGCTACAAGCTCTCGACGAGGGAGATCGAGGAGCAGATCGAGGCGCACCCCGCGGTGCGCGAGGTCGCGGTGGTGGGCGTGGCCGATGAGGAGTGGGGCGAGCGGGTGTGCGCCGTGGTGGCGCTGCGCGAGGGCGCGTCGCTCACGCTGGCCGAGCTGCGCGAGCACGTGAAGCTCGCGGAGGTGAAGCGCCCGAGGGAGCTTGTCGTGCTCGACGAGCTGCCCCGCAACGCGATGGGCAAGGTGATGAAGTCGGCGCTGAAGGAGCGGAGGGGTTGAGGGGGGACGGGGCCCCCACCCCCAGCCCCGCCCCCGCCTCGGGGGCGGGGAGCCGGAGCGGAAGGCCGGAGCGGAAGGCCGGAGCGGAAGGCCGGAGCGGAAGGCCGGAGCGGAAGGCCGGAGCGGAGGGGAGGGCCTACCGGCGCTGGCGAGCGCGGGGGCGGCGAGCCGGAGCGGAGGGCGGGCCTGCGGGGCGTTGGGGAGCGCGCACGGCACAGTGCGCTTTGATGAGCATGATCACGGCGGGAAGGTTGTCGTGCACCTCGTCGTTGGAGACGCGCAGCACCTTCAAACCTTCGCTTCGCAGGGCCTCCGTGCGGAGCTCGTCCTCGTCGATCTGGAGGTCGTGGATGTCGCCGTCGACCTCGATCACGAGCATCGCGGCAGGGAGGTAGAAGTCCACGATCCAACCGAGCAGCACGTGCTGGGGACGCGCGCGGACGCCCACACTCCTGCGGCGTAACGCTTGCCAGAGCGTTCGCTCTGCGGGGGTCATCTCACGGCGGAGCGTCTTCGCCCGCTGCACCTTCTCGCGCGCGGCGAACCACTGCGGACCTGCTTGTCGTCGAACCATCGCGGCGCTCATCGCGCCGACGCGAGACGGTGTTTCGTCCCGGCGCTCCCTCCGCTCCGGCTCCCCGCCCCCGAGGCGGGGGCGGGGCTGGGGGTGGGGGCCACGACGCAGGCCGACCGCCCCGCGACGCAGGCCGACGGCCTCGAGGCCGATCGGGGTTTTTAGGTGAAGAGAGAAACGGAGCGGAGGGAGGGGACCGGCGCCGAGAGCGCGCGGGCTACGCGATGAGCGGGGCGATGAGCAGCGAGACGACGCTCATCACCTTGATCAGGATCGCGATGCCGGGGCCGGAGGTGTCCTTGAAGGGGTCGCCCACGGTGTCGCCCACGACCGCGGACTTGTGCGCGTCGGAGCCCTTCTTGTGGCCGGGGAGCCCGCCCTTCTCGATGAACTTCTTGGCGTTGTCCCAGGCGCCGCCCGCGTTGGCCATCACCAGCGAGAGCGTGGCGCCGACGGCCAGCGCGCCCGCGAGCACGCCCGCGAGGGCCTCGGGGCCCGCGATGAAGCCGACGAGCGGCGGGGCGAGCACGGCCACGGCGCCCGGAAGGATCATCTCCTTGATGGCGGCCTTGGTGGCGATGTCGACGATCACCTTGGGCTGGGGCTCGACGCCCTCCTTGCCCTCGAGCAATCCCGGGATCTCCCGGAACTGCCGCCGGATCTCCTCGACGATCGCGCCCGCGGCGCGGCCCACGGCGGTCATCGTCGCGGCGCCCACCACGCAGGGGAGCAGCGCGCCGAAGAGGATGCCCAGCAGGATGGGCGCGCGGGTGATGTCGAGGTTCATGACGGCGGCGCCGTTGTGCAGGCGCACCGCGTTGACCTCCATGTTGAAGGCCGCGAAGAGCGCGATCACGGTGAGCACCGCGGAGCCGATGGCGAAGCCCTTGCCCACGGCGGCGGTGGTGTTGCCCACGGAGTCGAGCTCGTCGGTGATGTCGCGCACCTCCTTGCCGAGGCCGGACATCTCCGAGATGCCGCCGGCGTTGTCGGCGATGGGGCCGTAGGCGTCGACGGTCATCACGATGGCCGTGCCGGCGAGCATGCCCACGGCCGCGAGGGCGATGCCGTAGAGGTCGAGGTAGTGGTTGGACACCCAGCCCACGGCCACGAGGGTGACGAGCGGGATGACGGTGCTCTCCAGGCCCACAGCGAGGCCGCGGATGACGTTGGTGCCGGGGCCCGTGAGCGAGCTCTTCGCGATGCTGTGAACCGGCCCCATCGACGTGTAGTAGTCCGTGATGAGCCCGAGGATGGCGCCGCCGAGGGCGCCCGCGCCGAGGGTGATCACCGCGCCGATGCTGAAGCCCCAGGCGGGGAGCAGCGCCAGCGCGGCGCCGGTCACGAGGAAGGGCGGCACGATGAGCGCGATGCGCAGCACGCGCGCGGGCGGCATGTTCTTGAGCGCGCGGGTGATGAAGATGCCGACGATGGACACCGCGAGGCCGAGGGTGGCGAGCAGCAGCGGCAGCGCCACGGCCATCACGCGCAGCCGGGTCTCGTCGGTGATGCTCGGGGCGAGCTGGTGGAGGCTCTCCATGGGCATCGTGAGGCCGAGGGCCATGGCGGAGACCACCGCGGCGACGTAGCTCTCGTAGATGTCCGCGCCCATGCCGGCGATGTCGCCGACGTTGTCGCCCACGTTGTCGGCGATGACGCCGGGGTTGCGGGGGTCATCCTCGGGGATGTTCGCCTCGACCTTGCCCACGATGTCGGCGCCGACGTCCGCGGCCTTGGTGTAGATGCCGCCGCCGATGCGCGCGAAGAGGGCGATGGAGCTCGCGCCCACCGCGAAGGAGTGAATGACGGTTCCGAAGAGGTGCTTGTGCTCCGCGCCCGCCATGAGGGTCATGTCGCCGGCGTGGTAGAGGCCGTAGAGGCCGCCCATGCCGAGCAGGCCGAGGCCGGCCACGCAGAGGCCCATCACGGCGCCGCCGTCGAGGGCGGTGACCAGCGCCTCGGCCATGCCCTTGGTGCGGGCCGCCTCGGCGGTGCGGACGTTGGCGTAGGTAGCGGCCTTCATCCCGAGGAAGCCGGCGCCCAGCGAGAGCCCCGCCCCCGCCAGGAAGGCCAGGCCCGACGCGATGCCGAGCTTCGCCGCGAGCAGCCCGAAGACCACCACGGCGTAGATGGCCAGGACCTTGTACTCCGTGACGAGGAAGGCCATCGCCCCCTCGCGGATGTACCGGGCGATGCGGGCCATGGACTCGTTGCCCTCGGGGCCGCTCTTGACCTTCGCATAGAAGAACAGCGCCACGACCAGGGCGAAGGCCCCGGTGCCGAGCGATTCGATCGTTAGAGACTCCACACGTTGCTCCTTGCGGCTCTCAGACGTGCGGCCCATCCCGCACGCCGACCGCACGAGGCACCCTCCGCTGGCCGCGACGATCGCGCTTCCCGGCTGTGCTCCGTTGAACCGGTGCCTTTACATCACCCCGCGCCGGGTTTGTAGTGCCCGGCGTAAACAGTATCGAAAGCGCGGAGGGGCCGTGCGGCATCGGCCCTCTGGCACAACCCGTGGCACAACCCTCGGGGGTCGCGGAGGGGGATCGATCAGGCCCTCCCTCGCAGGGACTCCGCGGATATGCGAAGGCAGCGGAGGGGTGTAGGCGCCGCTGGCACGCGCCTCGCTGAAGGATCCCCCTCGACGACCGCGACCGGGCGGTCCCCCCCTCAACCACGATGGAGCGACGACCATGAAGCCTTGGATCTCGGTGCTGGCCCTCGGGGCGATCGGTTCGGCGGTGGCGCCCTCGACGGCGCTGGCCTGCGGCGGCTGTTTCGCGCCTCCGGGCGCGGTGCAGGTCGTCACCGACCACCGCATGGCGCTCTCCCTCTCGGCCGACCGCACCATCCTCTGGGACCAGTTCAGGTACAGCGGGCGCCCCTCGGACTTCTCGTGGATCCTGCCGATCCGCAACGGTCCCGACGTGCGCATCGAGGTGGCCGACAACCGCTTCCTCACGGCCCTGGACAACCTCTCGGCGCCGGTGCTCAACGCCCCGCAGCGGCCCTACTGCGACGCCGAGGCCGACTCCTCCTTCCTCAGCGGAGCGCGCGGCTCGGCGGCCCCCACCGCGGCGGCCGACTCCGGCGTGGCGGTGCTGCAGGAGCAGGTGGTCGGCCCGTACATGACCGCGGTGGTGCGCAGCGAAGACCCCGCCGCGCTCCGCACCTGGCTGCGCGACAACCAGTACAGCGTTCCCGCCGCCATCGAGCCGGTGATCGACTACTACGTCGCCCAGCGCATGGACTTCGTCGCCCTGCGCCTGCGCATGGGAGAGGGCGTCGAGCAGATGACCCCGATCCGGGTGACCACCCCGGGGCTCAGCCCGACGCTGCCGCTGCGGATGATCGCCGCGGGCGTGGCCGACAAGGTGGGCTTGCTGCTGATGGTGCTGGCCTCGTCCCGCTACGAGGCGATGAACTTCCCCAACGGCGAGGTCACCCCGGCGCAGCTCACCTACGACTTCAACGCGCCGACCACGCCCGCGGACGACTTCCGCCGCGCCTTCGAGGCCCTCAACCGCAGCAACCAGTCCCGGCTCTGGCTCACCGAGAGCTCGCTGCCGGTCAGCCGCTCGACCGTCGAGCGGGCGTCGCAGTTCGGCGGAGGGAGGGCCCCCGTCGGAGGCGCCATGGTGACCAGCGACGACGCCGTGGTGGCCTTCCAGGGCATCGGCTCGAACGCCACCCTCACGCGCCTGAGGGCCGACCTCGGCGCGAGCGCGCTCGACCGCGACCTGCAGCTCATGGCCAGCGACCTCGGGATGAAGGACCGGGTGCATACCTACGGCACCGTCCGCAACATGCCCCCGCCCTGCGGCTGGGAGTCCGGGCCGAGGGCGGAGTTTCTTGGGTGCGCGGTGACGCCGGGGAGGAGCGGGGGGGCGGGAGGAATGCTGGCGCTCGGCCTCGCGGGCATCGGGCTCGCGTGGCGCCGTCGGCGCCGGTCGCCGGTCAGCGCCGGCGGCGTCGCATCGAGGTGAGCACGGCCCCCATCGCGGCCAGGGCCCACGCGCCCTGCGCCCGCGATGCGCCGGAGGGGCCCGGCACGCGGCAGCCGCAGCCGCTGTCGGGCGGAGCGCCCATCCATTCCGAGAGACCCGTATCGACGGCCGCCGAGGCGTCGTCGCTCACGACCACGCCGAGGTCGCTGACGATCGGCGTCCCGGCATCGACGGCGACGCCCACGTCCACCCTCACGCCCACGTCGACCCGGGTGCCGGTGTCGACCCTCACGCCCACGTCCTGGGCGGGCACGCCGCTGTCGATGGGCAGCGGGGTCCCGGAGTCCATGACGCAGCGGTTGGTGCCCGGGACGCAGACCGTCTGACCCGAGGCGAGGCGGGCGTTGCAGGCGTAGCCCCTGGGGCAGGTGCAGTCGTCGGTGCAGGTGCGGGAGCAGAACGCCGTGGTGGCGCTGCTGCCCACGCAGAGGCTCCCGGAGGAGCAGTCCGTCGGCGTGCGGCAGGGCTCACCGAAGGCCGCGGTGCCCCGGGTGCAGTCCGCGGTCTGCCAGGCCCATCCGCCGGCGCAGGTGCCCTCGTTGGGTCCGGTGGCCGAGCCGAGGCGGCAGGTGTTGCTGGCGCCGCACCAGCCGCAGCCCGCGTAGGGGGTGCAGCCGCCGCAGGCCCCGGTCAGGCGGGAGCAGGGGTCGGTGGCGGGGCCGGCGTCGACCGGCGGAGGGGGTCCGGCGTCGACGGGGGTGACCGCGGAGCAGTCGCGAGGCTGCCAGACGAAGCCGCCGCCGCACGAGCCGCTGACCGGGCCCGTCGGGGTGGAGGTGGTGCAGCGCCCGGTGGCGGAGCACCAGCCGCAGTTGTTGACCGGGGTGCACCCGGCGCAGGAGTTGTAGCGGGCGCAGGGGTCCTCCGGCGTCACGGTGCCCGCGTCGGGGCTGCCCATGCCGGAGGGGTAGAGCTGGCAGACCCCGGCCTGGTCGTCGGTGGTGAGGTTGCGCTTGATGCCGCCGGAGTACGACGCGTACATCACGGCGCTCGCCTGCGCGGAGTGGTCGAGGCCGAGGAAGTGGCCCTCCTCGTGGGTGGCGATGGACTGCGTGTCGACGGTGCGGGAGCGGCCGTCGGTGCTCCAGGTGAAGCCCACGTTGTTGAACTGGATGTCGGCGTCGATGAAGTATCCGCCGCTGGTCCAGACGGGCGTGGTCACGCCGATCACGCTGTTGACGGGGCCGAGCTCCGCGGGCCACGAGTCGGAGATCCAGAGGAAGGTGTTGACCCGGTCGCCGGCCCGCCCCCGGGTGACCGAGGTGGCGCCGCCGTTGACGGTGCGCCAGCGGGTGCACACCGGGGCCGCCCAGTTGGCCATGCCGGTGTCGAGCGCGGAGATGGCCGCGGCGCCGCCGATGGTGGTGGGGGCCGACGAGGCGTTGACAAGGTAGCGGATGGGGAGCTGCGCGGGGTTCCAGCGCGACTCGCTCAGGGCGTAGCCGGAGGCGAGCGAGGGGGCGACGGAGAGCGCGGCGAGGGTGAGCAGCCGGAGGTCGCGGGCGCGGATCAACGGGCACCTCCGGCGAGCGTGCGGACGTCCACGCGCAGGTGCTGGAGCGTCTCGGCGGGCTCCGCGGGGGCCTCGTAGAGGCGCATGGGCGCGCCGGAGCTCACGCGCGCGAAGGTGAGGCCGCTCAGGTCGCGGTGCACGACGGAGACGCCCGCGACCGGCGGGTCGACGTAGAAGACGGCCTGCGCGAGGCCCGTGAGGTACACGACACCGGGGCCGCGGCGGAGGAAGAACACGGCCTCCTGGCCGGGGGTGAACACCGGGTTGCCCGCGATGCGGGAGACGAGCCCGTCGACCTCGCCGCCGAGCTGCCGGAGCACGAGCTGGCTCTCGACGTTCTCGCCCTTCACGGTCTCGCTCACGCGCAGGGTGGTGAGGCTGATGATCTGCGACTGGTCTTCGTTCCAGCGGCTGGTGACGCCGAGGACGGTGGCGCGCACCACGAGGTCGGACTGGGCCACGAGCTCGGCGCGGGAGAGCTGCACCGCCACGGTGGCCTCCGCCGGAGAGGCGAAGGAGAGGGCCAGGCCGAGGGCCAGCGTGGCGCCGCAGCGCCGCCAGAGCGATGTCGTGTTCACGGTCAAAAGACCTCCAGATTCTGGATCGAGGGGGGAGCGACGAGAGGGTGAGGGTCCCATCGGGCGGCGGTAGTTACAACGCTCGCCCATGGTGGCGTCAACCACCGGGCTGATCGCGCGTAGCGGAAGATCAGCCGCGGTGCTTCGGGAGGGGAGGAGGAGGAGAGAGAAGGAGGAGAGAGAAGACTACTGGTTCATCGATTCGAGGAACTCCCGGTTGGTCTCCGTGCGGGTGACCTTGTCCAGGAGGAACTCCATCGAGTCGATGACGTTGAGCGGGTGCAGCAGCTGGCGCAGCAGGTACACGCGCTGGAGCGTGAACTCGGGGAGCAGCAGCTCCTCCTTGCGCGTCGCCGACTTGTTGATGTCGAGGCAGGGGAAGATCCGCTTCTCCATGAGCTTGCGGTCGAGGTGGATCTCGCTGTTGCCCGTGCCCTTGAACTCCTCGAAGATCACCTCGTCCATGCGCGACCCGGTGTCGACCAGGGCCGTGGCGATGATGGTGAGCGAGCCGCCCTCCTCCAGGTTGCGCGCGGCGCCGAAGAAGCGCTTGGGCTTGTGCAGGGCGTTGGCGTCGACACCGCCCGACAGGATCTTCCCGGAGGCCGGCACCACGGTGTTGTAGGCGCGGGCGAGGCGGGTGATGGAGTCGAGGAGGATGATCACGTCGTGCTTGTGCTCGACGAGGCGCTTGGCCTTCTCGATGACCATCTCGGCGACCTGCACGTGGCGCGTGGCGGGCTCGTCGAAGGTGCTGGAGACGACCTCGCCCTTGACCGACCGCTGCATGTCGGTGACCTCCTCGGGCCGCTCGTCGATGAGCAGCACGATGAGCTTGGCGTCGGGGTGGTTGGTGCTGATCGCGTTGGCGATGTTCTGCATGAGCACCGTCTTGCCCGCGCGCGGCGGGGAGACGATGAGGCAGCGCTGGCCCTTACCGATCGGCACCAGCAGGTCGATGATGCGGGTCGAGTTGTTCTTGCGGTCGTGCTCGAGGTTGAAGCGCTGCTGGGGGTAGAGCGGCGTGAGGTTGTCGAACAGGATCTTGTCCCGCGCGGCCTCCGGGGTCTCCAGGTTGATGCGGTCGACCTTGAGCAGGGCGAAGTAGCGCTCGTTGTCGCGCGGCGGGCGGACGGTGCCCACCACGGAGTCGCCCGTGCGGAGGTTGAAGCGGCGGATCTGCGAGGGAGAGACGTAGATGTCGTCGGGGCCGGGGAGGTAGTTGTAGTCCTGCGCGCGCAGGAAGCCGAAGCCGTCGGGCAGGCACTCGAGCACGCCCTCGGCGGTGACCTCGCCCTTGCGCGCGGAGTGCGCCTGGAGCAGCGAGAAGATCAGCTCCTGCTTGCGCAACCCGGGGGCGTTCTCGATGGCGAGGTCCTTCGCCATGGCGAGGAGTTCGGGCATCGGCTTCTGCTTCAGTTCGCGGAGGTTGATTGCGTCCATCGTCTCTCTTTCACTAGCGGCCGCCGGCGGATGCCGGAGCGGCCTTCGGGGGGGGAGTGTCTACCGCGCCGCGAGGAATCGCTGGTCTGGTCGACGTGTTCGGGGCCCACGCTCGCGCGTCATCGGGAGGGGAATGCGCCCTGCGTCATCGGATCGATGCATCTCTTGAGCTGTCTCGTAGAGGTGGAGGCGGGGGGTGGCGGGCATCGGAGAGGATTCAGGGTCGATCGACCCGACCGGTGCCTAGAGGATCGTGTGCGCAGGGGAGGACACTGCCGCGACGGACGCGACGAACGGGCGCGGAACCTACGGGCGACCCCGCGCGGGTGTCAAGCGCGGGGGCCGAGGGCTGTTCGAGGGGGATTGGAGGGCGGTCAGAAGGTGTGGGTCCAGCGGCTGCCGGGGATGCGGCCGCCGGAGGCGTTGATGAAGTCGACGGTGAGGGTGCGGCTCGCCGGGTCGGCGCGAAACAGGGTGTAGTTGTGCACGCCGTACACCATCACCGGCCACTGCGAGGCGCGGATGACGGGGCGAGAGTCGCGGTTCGACCCGCCGGGGCCCATGATCACCTCCCAGATGCCGCTCCAGGGCCCGGTGTCCTCGACCTGGCAGACGCCGCCGAAGTGTACGTCGCCGGAGAGCCACACCACGCCCCGCAGGCGGTTGTTGGCGATGTGGTTGAGGATCTCCCGGCGCTGCGAGGCGTAGCCGTTCCAGTTGTCGCTGTCCCCTCCGGCGCGGTCGACGATGGGCACCGAGTTGACGATGAACTTGAACACGCAGGGTGAGCTGCGAAGGCCCGACTTGAGCCAGTCCATCTGCGCCCTGGAGATGTACGTCGACGACCTCGCCGGGTTCTCCGAGCGGGTGGAGGGCCGGCGCTCGCCGCGGCAGTCAAGGATGAAGACCTCCGCGGTGCGCCCCCAGCGGAAGCTTCGCCAGATGCGGTCGGGGTCGGAGGCGTTGCGCCGGGTGGCGCGGTGCTCGAAGAAGGCCGCCCTCGCCGCGGCGACCCGGGCCCGGCTGGTGGTCTCGGGGTTCCAGTTGTTGAAGACCTCGTGGTCGTCCCAGGTGAGGTACTGCCCGGTCGAGCGGTGCAGCGCGCGCATCCCCGACGAGGACCAGGCTTCGCTGTACTTCGAACGGTACTCCGGGAGCGTGACCGCGTTGTCGCCGTAGTCGGCGTAGATGTGGTCGCCGGCGTGGATGAAGAAGTCCAGGTCGCTGCGAGAGCCCGCGTCCGCGAGCACGGGGAAGGGCCGCGCGCTCTGGTTGGTGCAGGAGGTCCCCGCGAAGACGATCGGCGAGAGCGAGTCGGCGGCGATGGCGGTCTGCACCCTCCCCACCGAGCTGCGCCCCGTCGGCGCGCTCGCTGGCCCCACCAGGAAGGCATAGAGGTGCTGCTTGTTGGGGCGGAGCCCCGAGACGATGGCGCGAACGAAGCCCGCGCCGGAGGGAGTGACCCGGCCGTTGAAGCGCACCGCCGCGATGCGAGAGCCGTCCATCTCCAGCACCCGCAGCGTCACCGCGGAGGTGCCGTCGTGCTTGGTCCAGAACATCACCGAGGTGTCGGTGGCGTCGCCCGCCATCACGCCGAGCGGAAACTGCGGCAGGCGCTCAGGGAGCCCGCGGAAGTCGGGGCTGCCCACCACCCCAGAGTCCGTCCCCACGTCGACCCGGGGGACATCCCGGGGCACGTCGCGCGGCACGTCGAAGCCGACGTCCCGGGGCACGTCTCGGGGCACGTCGAAGCCGACGTCTCGGGGCACGTCCCGAGGCACCTCCACGCCCGCGTCGAGGGCTCCCGCGTCGGGGGCTCCCGCGTCGGGGGCTCCCGAGTCGAGGGCTCCTGCGTCGGACTCGCCCGCGTCCTCGTCGATCGCTGCGTCGAGGTCTTCGGGGCTGGCGTCGAAGGTCTCGTCGGGCCCGGAGTCGTAGTCGGTGGGCAGCTCGGCGTCGGGGTCTTCCCCGGTGCCGCAGCCCGCCATCCCCGCCGCCCCAGCGATCTTGATGAACGTACGACGCGTGAGCTTCATCGGGCCGACTGGATAACACGCCCCCAGCGCGAAGGCCGCCTCAGCCCAGGACCAGCATGACCGCCGAGAGCCCGGTGAAGATCTTGCTGGCGCGACGCGGGCCAGTGGATGCTCGGCCTCATGTCGAAGGCGAAGCGCGCAGGCAAGGCGGCGAGGACGGCGAGACCCGTGAAGGTCGAGGTGGTGATCGACCGGAAGAGCAAGCTGGCCTGGGAGGCGCTCTCCAAGGCGATGCACGAGGCGAAGCGCGAGGAGAGCAGCGGCTTCGACGCCTACTGGGAGGCGGTGCAGGCGATCATCGACCACACGCCGCCGCTCTACCTGGCGGGCGGGTTCACGACCGTGCGGGCCTTTCTGGCGGAGGTGGTCGGCGAGAAGGAGCGCACCGCGTTTCGGATGATGCGCGTGGCCCGCTTCGCGTCGCCCGACGACGAGACCCGCTACGGCACCAGCAAGCTCGACGCGGCGCTCACGTATCTCGCCGCGAAGGGGCTACAGCTCGAGGGGCCGAAGATCCCGGTCGACTTCGCGCGGCTGAAGATTCCGACGACGCGGGAGGGCAAGGCGCACCTGCTCGGGCTCTCCGACGCCACGGTCGCGGAGATCGCGGCGGCGACGCGATCTCTCATGCGGAAGGGCCGCGCTCCGAAGAAGGCCGCCTCGCCGGTGCAGGGGGCGATCGAGGCAGGGCTGCGAAAGAGTGCCGCCCTGCGCAAGGTGGGGGTGCAACACGTGCGAGGGGAGATCACGGTGCGAGGGATCCCCGACGGGCAGTGGGAGGCCTTCGTGAAGGCCGCCGCGAAGGTGAGGCTGCCCGGAGGCTCCTAACTGCCAACGTTGGCAGTGAAAGCGGCAACGTTGGCAGTCACTCCGTCGCATCGCGGCGCAGCACTCCGAAGTGCCGCACGAAGAGGTCGGGCACGTCGAGGCGCTCACCGGCCCCGATCTCACGGAGCATCCCCATGCGGATGAGCTCGGTGGTGACCGTGCGACCGTCACGCGGGGGCGTCGGCTTCGGCGCATCGAGCGAGTCGTGTTCGAGCAGCGCCTCGATATCGGTTCGAGTCATCGGGAGCGCGCGACCCTTCAACGCGAGCAGTCGATCGACCCACTCGTAGACCTCTCGCACCTCCTCGACGCGTCGCGAGCCGACCACTTCGAGCGCGCTCACCGCGTCGTCTACGGCGAGCAGCCGGTTCCAGTGCGCGCGCGGCGCCCGGCTCTGGGCGAGCCGTGCGGACTCTCGGAAGAAGCCGAGCATGGAACGGGGCGCCACCCGGTCACGGCCGTCGCGAAGGCGGTTGGGAATCCATTGCTGGACGGTGCTGCGAGTGCCATTGACGGCGACGACGGACCGCAGCGTCTCTGTGAGCCAGCGCTTCGTCGCCTCGTCGCTCGGCTCGTCCGGGATCCACCCGTTGGTCCCCTGCTCGCGGAAGGTCACCCCGAAGGACTCCAGCCACCCTCGCACGTCATCGCCCTGCGCCCCGAGCTGCCGCAAGACGAGGCGATAGAGCGATGGGACATCCCACTCAAGGCGCTCGGCACGCCCCATCAGCTTGCTCACATCGAGCGTGTCGAAGAGGCGCAGGTCGAAGAGGTCGGCCGGGAGGAAGATCTTGGCGCGGATATGACGATAGCGGGTCGAGAAGCTCGTCCAGAGCCCCAGGAGGGCGCGGATGAAGCGCAGCCGAACCGACGGCTCGAAGGCGCCCACCATGTCGAGGTCATCGTAGACGGCGGTGAAAGAGGAGGGTATGGCGCTCGCCTCTTTCGAGGTGGTCACCAAGTCCGTCTCGAAACGGTCCATGGCCGCAACCACAGCGACCCGGGTCTCGGAGTCTGTCTCGGAAAGACGAACAGGATCTTCCCGCCCGGTCTTGAGTAGGTTGGCGAGCTCATTGTCCGTAGCGGAGGTCGGAGTCCTACCCAGTGACAGTCGCTTTCGCTCCTTCGCACACTGCACGAACAGCCAGTAAAGCCAATAGTCGCGGAGTCCCTCTTCGGTCGCATCTCGAACAAAAGCATCGAGCACGTTCGCGTCAGCGTGATTGACTCCGCGCTGCGAAAAAGCATCGATATAGTTCGAACGCGGAAATCCATGAGCATCAGCGTTCGCGCGAGCCTCGTTGGGATCTCCACCATGCTCGGTCAGAAACGCCGCCAGCGAGCTCTTCCCGCTCCCGCGCGCGCCGAGCACGACCACCACCGACGGGTCGAGGATGCGCTTCGCCGCCTTGGGCATCAGGAAGGTCTTCGAATCACCCGGCGGCGCCATCCCGATGGCCGCCATCGCGTCGAGCAGCCGCGGGCGATCGGGCACGCCGCTCATGACCCCGCGCCCTCCTGCCCGCTCTCGGCCAGCAGGATCACCCGCTCCCAGACCCGCTTGAAGTTCTCGCCTTCGAGGTCGCGCACGATCACATCGAGGCGGTCGTTGCGCTCGATCGCCTCGACCCGTTGCACCGTCCACGGCCTGTGGTCGCCGTCCTCCGCGAGCACCTCTGGCGCCTTCGAGGCCGGGAAGAGCCCATGGCGCACGAACATCGCGTGCGTCTCCTCCTGCATCCGCGCCCGCTCGGCGTTCGCTTCATCGACAGACACGGGGGCCATCGCGTGCACCAGCACCATCCGGGACGCCGCGTCGCGCTGCCGCCGGGAGAGGGCGCCGAGCACCACGTCGAGCCCCGCGAGGCCCTGCGCGTTGGCCCGACTGAACAACACGTCGAGGTGCGCCAGGCCGTGCAGCGACAGACCCGCGAGGTCGTGCAACCCCGCCCGCGCGTCGAGGAAGATCCACTTCGGGGCGATGGTATCGCGCACGCGCTGGAGCATCGCGAGCAGCCCCTCGCGGACCGGGATCTGCGGCGCCTCTGCGCCGGACGCGGCGCCCGAGAAGTCGAGCCGCGACAGCTTCTCCAGATACCTCCCGTCCAGCCTCCCGGCCGGGAACACGTCGATGAGATCACCGAGGTGCTCTGGAAGCCCGACGGCGCCGCGTCGCACGGAGCCCACGTCGACCGCTCCGGTGGCGAGGTGTTCGACCAGCACGTCGAGCACGCCGAGGTCGGCGTCGACGCCGAACAGCGACCCGGCGCCGGGCGCCTCGAGGTCCAGGTCGATGACGGCCACGCGCTCGCCGCGGCGCGCCGCCTGGATCGCGCAGGACGCGAGCGTCGTCGTGCGCCCGACGCCGCCCTTGAACGAATAGAACGCCACCACCGTCGGTGCGCCCGGCTCCGCGGGCCACGGCGGCGCGACCTGCCCTTCGAGCCAGGGGAGCTTCCCCATGCGCCGCTCCAACAGCCGCCATCGCCCGGGCGTCGCGCTCCGCTCGACGCCCAACGCGTCCCGCCACGTCGCCGAAGCCCACTCCGGCGCGAGCTCGAGGATGCGCTGCGCGACGCCTCGCAGCGGCACCTTCCCGGTGCGCGTGCAGAGGGTCTCCTCGGCGAACCAGGGGCCGACCTCCTGCTTGACGCGCGCGACCAGCGCATCGAGCAGCGCCTTGTCGTCGCTGTCGAGCTCGACCGCGAGCCGGATCCTGCCCCGGAGGTCACGAACCACCGCGACCTTGAGGCCTCGCGGGCAGTCGTCCCACGACTCCACCGCGCGAACTACTGCGGGCAGCACCTCATCGAAGGTCACGCATTCACCTCCACGAGCGACCCCAGTGAATCGATCCGCCCGTCGGCCCAGAGCTGCGCGACCGTCGCCGTCGTCAGGCGCTCGGCGGCGTCGAGCAGCCGCCTCGCCTTACGCGTAGTGAAGCTGTCGCTGCGACCGTAGCGGATGTCTTCGCGCCATTCGCTGAGCACCGGCTCCGATGCCCTCCAGTCGAGCAGTGTGTAGCGCGGCGCGAGCGGATCGAGGTCGCAGAACCACTGCAACGCGGTCTCCGATGGCTGGTCGAAGCGGTGGCCGATCGCGCGGTTGCGGACGCCCTCGTCGCGGTCCGGCCAGCGGGCGAGCGCCGCCTTTCGAGCGCACTCCGGGCCGTAGCCCGCGAGGTAGGCCGCCTGAACGGGCGAGGCGGCCAGAAGCGTTCGAGCGTCGTTGAGATGACGCAGCGCCGCCGAGACCAGCGCCAGCTGCGTGGCCGAGAGTGCATGTGCCCAGCTCATCGGCGTCCACTCATACACCCGGAGCCCGCCGATCTCCCGTCGTTACGGAGAGAGCCGTGCCGCGAGGGTGAAGCTGCCCGCGGCGGAGTAACTGCCAACGTTGGCAGTGAAAACGGCAACGTTGGCAGCCCGCGTCCGCTCAGCCCAGGACCATCCGTACCGCCGTCACCACCCCGAAGATCGCCGACGCCCCTGTCAGCACCGCGGCCGCGATGGCCAGGTTGGGCTGCCGGTCGATGAAGCGCGACCACCAGCCCCCCGCGCGCTTCATGCCCGTGCACGGGCACTGCACCGGCCCCCGGCCCTCCAGCGCGGCCTGCACCCGCTGCGCGAGCTCGGCCACCGAGCCGAAGCGCCGCTTGGGGTCCTTGTCGAGGCCTCGCGCGATGATCCACGAGTACTCCGGCGGGATCTCGAGCTTGTGGTGCATCGCGAGCGCCCCCATGGGCTGCTCTGTCTTCACGGCCTCCAGGAGCTCGTCGAGGTTGCGCTTCGGCGTGAGGTAGTGCCGCAGCCCCATCAGCTCGAAGAGCACCGCGCAGAGCGAGTACACGTCGCTGCGCGCGTCGGTCTTGTCATGCTCGCCGCGGGCCTGCTCGGGGGACATGTACGCCGGGGTCCCGATGGCGTGGCCCAGCATGGTCCCGTAGGCCGACGGGGCGGGGCCGCCCGGGGCCGCGGTCGGGTCGCTCTGGCCCACCTGCTTCGCGAGGCCCCAGTCCATGAGCATCACCTCGCCGAAGGGGCCGACCATGATGTTGGCGGGCTTGATGTCACGGTGCACCCAGCCCTTGCTGTGCGCGAACTGCACCGCCCGGCATAGCTGGAGGAACATCTCCGCCCGCGCCTCGACGCTGTAGCGGGAGAGGTAGTTCGGGTCCTTCGCGCGGAGCCGGTCGATGACGTGCTCGAGGGTGTCGCCCTCGACGTACTTCATCACGAAGAAGAAGCCGCGCTCGTCGAGGCCGACGTCGTGCACCGGCACGATGCCCGGGTGCTCGAGCTGCCCCACCGTCTGGATCTCGCTGGTGAAGCGAGAGATGGTGTCCGGGTCCTGCATGTCGGGCTTGAGCCGCTTCAGGGCGACGCGGCGCTCGATGTCGTTGTCGACGCAGAGCTCGACCTCGCCGAAGGCCCCTTCGCCCAGGCGCTTCACGCTCTGGTAGCGGGGCCTCGCGTGCTCGACGAGCTGCATCCCCTCGTCCGTCACCACGGACCGGGGCAGCACCGCGCCCGAGCGAGGGGCCGACGATCGCGCCGCGGGAGCCAGGCTGTCGATCGGCAGCGAGAAGGAGTGGCTGGCGCCAAACGACGGGCTGGCCAGCGTCGCGTCCAGGGAGGACTCGTCGGAGCGGTCGGCAGATCCCATGGGCCGGAACATACCCTGTCGGGTACCGGACGCGACGGGGGGGAGAGCGATCAGGACAGCGAGCTGGCCGGGAGCAGGGCCTTGGGAGCGGCCTCGGAGCCGGGCGTCAGGTGGTTCTCCCGCTCGAACTGCTCGAGCTCGATGGCCACCGCGCGGAGCATCGCGCGCCGCTCGTGGAAGGGCAGGAAGGCGCTCTTGAAGCCGTTGAGGATGATGCTCTTCAGGCTGGGCCAGCCGACGTCCATCTCCGTGTGGACGATGAACAGCTCCTTGGAGACGGTGGTGTCCGTGATGAGCCGGTTGTCGGTGTTGACCGTCACCCGCACCCCGAGGTCTTGATAGAACTTCAGCGGGTGCGAGCGCAGGTCGCGCACGGCGCCGGTCTGCACGTTGCTCGAAGGGCAGCACTCCAGCGGCACCCGGTGGTCGGTGATGTAGTGAAGCAGGTCGCCGTCCTCGCGGAGGCGGCAGCCGTGGCCGATACGGTGCGCGCCGCAGACGTGAAGCGCCTGCTCGATGGACTCCGGCCCGTAGGCCTCGCCCGCGTGGATGGTGCAGTTGATGTTGTTGTTGCGGATGAGCTGGAACGCATCCTTGTGGTGCTTGGCGGGGTGGTCGTACTCGGCGCCGGCGAGGTCGAAGCCCACCACGCCGCGGTTCTTGTAGGCCACCGCGAGCTCGGCCATCTCCAGCGAGCTCTCCGGGGAGATGTTGCGGATGCCGCAGATGATCACGTTGGAGTGGATGCCGAAGTCGTCCTGGGCGCGGCGCAGGCCGTTGATCACCGCCTCGACGACCTTGGTCAGCGAGAGCGACCCGCGGGTGTGGAGCATGGGCGAGTAGCGCACCTCCATGTAGCGGACGCCCTCGGCGGCGGCGTCTTCGCCCAGCTCGTAGGCCACGCGGGTGAGCGCCGCCTCGGTCTGGAGCACCCGCAGCGTGACGTCGAAGGCCTTGAGGTACTCCGTGAGCGAGCCGGTGTTCTCGCCCACGTGCATCGCCGCGGCGAGCCCCGCCTCGGTGGTCGCCGGGAGCTCGATGCCGTCCTGGCGAGCCAGTTCGAGGATCGTCGACAGCCGGAGCGACCCGTCGAGGTGCACGTGCAGGTCGGTCTTCGGCAGCTTGCGGATCTGTTCGAGGGTAAGCGTCTTCATCGTCGGGGGCTTATACCCGCCGCCGCCGCCACTGTCCCACCGGCTCTGCGGAGTTATTGACGCGACCCCCCCCTTCGTCGGCACCCTGCGCCGCCAGCACAAGAGACATGGACCATCGACGACTCGTGATCGCGCCCGCCATCGTCATCGCGCTCGCCGCGGTGGGCGCGGCGCTGGTCGCCACGCGTCGCCCTGCTCCGCCCTCTCCGCCGCGAAGGTCCGCCGACGTCGCCCGCCCTCCGTCGCCACGCGTCGCGCGCCCCGCCGTCGCCCCGGAGCGCGCCGTGCTGCCCGCCACCCTCCGCGAGCTCAGCGCCCGCCTCGACGCCCGCTACGCACTGCGCCCGGACGCCCGCTTCGCCCTCGCGCTCCAGCACCTCGCCTCGCTCGAGACCCCGGCGGCGCCCGCCCCGGAGATGCGCCCCAGCCGCGATGGCTGGTCGGTGCTGGTGCGCGGGGCCTCTGTGGCGACGCTCCCGAGGGACGTCACCTTCGACGCCATGCTCACCGCGGCGGTGGCCTTCGCCACGGAGCGCGACCTCGCCACGAGGGTGCAGCTCGCCCATGAGCCTCCGCCCCGGAGCGACGCCCTCGCCTCCCCGATGCTGCGCGACCCCTGGGCCGCCGCCCGCGCCGCGGACGCCCGCTGGATCGCAGGCGCCCACCGGGTGTCCGACGTCGTGGCGCTGGGCCGCTCGCTCGCCCTCACCGCAGCGCTCTCAAGGGACCCGCTGGGGCTCGGCGACGCGGTGGCGGCGAGGGCCCTCTCGGCGCTGGCCCTGGCGCGCTCGGCGGGCTCCCCCGACCCGCTGGGCGAGGCGCTGCTCTGCCACGCGATGACCTACACCGCCGAGGCGGCGGGCCGCATCGAGGCGCTGACGACGGCGCAGCGAGACGCGGTCGCGAGGGTGCTGGGCCCTCGCGAGGGAGACGTCGCCCCGAGGACGGACCTCGCGGGGGCGCGCCGGGCGGCGCAGGACATACCGGGCCAGGTATTGACCTCGCTGGAGCGCGACGAGGGGACGATGTCGGGGGCGGGCGCGGCGGCCTTCGCGCGCTTCTCGGCGCTGGAGACCGCGGAGGTCGCCGACGGCGGCTGGATCGATCGGTCGGTGACGGAGTCGCGACGGCGGACTCGCTGGGGCGACGGGCTGATGCGGGTGCTCTCCGCGGCGCAGCAGGCGGCCTCGACCCCGTCGCAGGCGCAGGAGGTGCTGGCGCTGCTGGGCAACCCCTCCGACCCGCTGGGCGACGCGTGGCTCTCCTGGGCGAGGCGGTACATCGTGGCGTCGGCGAGCGCGTCGGCGAGGGCGACGCTGGCGCAGGACGTGGGCGGGGCCGCGGGCGTCGGGATCCCCGTGGCGCTGCGCAGCCTGCGGGTGCTGGTGGCCGAAGGGGGCGGAGGGACGACCGCGGTGATGTCGGCCATCGAGCGCCTCGCTCGGCTGATGGACCAGCGCCCCGCGCACCGCCTCGCGCTGGGCTCGCTGCTGATCGACGGCGCGTACGATGTCCCGAGGGCGGAGGCGATGCTGGCGGCGGGCGTGGCGCAGGCGCCGGGCTTCGACGCGGCGGCGGGCGCGCGGCTGGCGGTGATCCGCGGCGACCGCGAGGGGCTGCTGGCGCTGGCGAGGACGGGGCCCTCCGCGGGGCGCGTCGCGGCGCTGCGGCCCCTGGCGAGGACCCCGGGGCCGGACTCGGCGCAGCAGGACGCGGCGTGGCAGGCGCTCATCGACGAGTCCCGCGGCGACGGGGAGCTGATGGCCCAGTGGGGCATGGCGCTGATCGCCCGGGGCGAGGCGTCGCGCGCGAGGGACACGCTGACGGCGTGGGCGTCGTCGAGCCGCCGCGCCCCGCCGGCCGCGCAGGTGGCGGTGGCGGCGGCGCTGGGCGAGGCGCTGCTGCGGCTGCGCGACCTGCCTGGGGCGTGGAGGGTGCTCGAACCCTGGGCCACGTCGGACTCGGTGCCCGCGCTCTCGGCCGGGGCCAGGGCGCTGATCGAGCTGGAGCGCTTCGAGGAGGCCGAGCGCCTCGCGCGGAGGGCGTGGGACCGGGACGAGCACGCGCCCACCACGGCGCTGCTGGCGGAGGCGTGCTGGCGCCGCTCGAACCACGCGGCGGCGGCGGAGGCGCTGTCGTCGAGGGCCGGGGCGATGAGCGAGCCGACCTGGGAGGAGACCGTGGGGCAGAGCTTCGACGCGGTGTTCAGCGGGCGCTCTCCGGCCGAGGGCCGGGCGGCGCTGGCCGCGCTGGGGCCGGAGGTGGACGTGCTGCGGCGCTCGGCGCTGCTCAGGGCGATGCTCAGGGCGGGGCACGGGGGCATCGCGGCGCAGATCCACGAGAGCCTGAGGGCGGAGGGCGACGCGCACCGTGAGCTGCTGCTGGCGCGCTACGCGATGAGGGTGGCGAGCGAGGGCGAGCTGCCGGCGGGCGAGTGGCTTCAGGGAGAGGTGCCTGGCCCTGAGCGGGTGGAGCTCGCGGACGCGGCGTATGCGAGGCGGCTGGGCGAGGTGCTGTGGGGCGTGGTGGACGCTCCTCCGGGGGGCCCCGCGGGGGACAGGGTGTGGCTGTTGAGGGCGGCGGCCTCGCTGAGGGAGGGAGCGAGCGACCCGCACCGGCCGGAGCTGCTGGAGCACCTGAGGGCGAGCGACAACGGGGCGTGGGCCCACACGCTGGCGAGGCACCTGATGGACCTGTCGCCCATGGAGGCGGTGCGCGCGCAGGCCGACACGAGGGAGCAGGAGTGGCAGACGGCGTACTACCTCGGGCTGAAGGCCCTGGCCGCGGGCGATCGGGCCGGGGCCTCGGACTGGCTCCACGGGGCGCTGGACCCGGGGGAGGGCGCCCCGGTGGAGGCGCGCTGGGCGCTGGCCGCGCTGCGCGAGGAGGCCTCCGGCGACCGTGGGCTGGCGCTGCGGGTGGAGGCGGAGGAGTGAGCGGGGCGGTTAAGGGCCGCGGGTGAGGGACAGGTAGTCGCCGGCGATCGTCGCGTCGGACATCTCGTCAAGTTCACGACGGAGCGCCGCACGGACCTTTTCGATGTCGGACGCAAGCTCGCGAAGCGCGGGGAAGCTGCTGCCCGCAAAGGCGCTCTGGATGCGGGGCAGTGGGTCGGTCGCCGGATCGCTCTGGCCTGAGCTCCGGCGCGTCGCCTCCCACACCTCCGCAGTCCATTCGCTCCACCCCTTGTGGTCCCAGTTTCGAAACAAGAGTTCCGCGAAGTCTGGAACTGGATGTCGGCTCACGAAGGGATGCCACAGCGCGCCGTCGTGACGCTGGTGAATGTGGGGCTGTGGCTCGCGAAACATCGACCCGAGTGCCCCATCCGGATCGAAATCCAAACGCAGATAGATGACGTTCACGCCGGGGGCACTGAGGTAGGCATCCGCCAGGGTCGTGCCCTCGCCCTCGACGATGACGGCCTGGAGGTTGAGATATCGTATGTCTCCCGTATGACTCGCGTCGAGCACCCCAAGGACGCCGATGCGGTGCTTGTCGTCGATGGCGCAGCGCTCTGGATTCCCATCCATGTACCGATCGACGCATCGCTTGAACCAGGCGGCTGTCGTCTCGTCTGCGTGCGCCTTCTCCAGAGCATATTGGGCCGGAAAGACGCTGCGGGAGCCGTTTGGATGCAGAGAGTAACAGAGGTTCGCCACGCCGCTCGAGAGCCACTGCACCATCAGGCCACGTTCTCAAGGCGGGCTTGAAGGTCGTCCCGATTCAAAGTGTCGAGCTGGTGAGGCTCCCTCCCAGCGAACAGAATCGGGTGGAGGACGTCTTTGTTCCGGAAGTAGGTAAGGAGCCCGCAGATGTCAGGCTTGAGGCTCATCGGCTTCTTCGTCTCAAGCCAGACCTGGTAGTGAAGACTCAATGGTTCGAGCGTGATCGCGTCGAAATCGTGAGCAAAGGCGGTCTCGCCCAAAGCCTTCGCCGTCGCGCAGTGTAATGGCTCGACCTTAATCTTGAGCTCCGTAAGGACCGCCTCGTGGAGGCGGGAGCAGTAGTTCTCATGGTCTGAGAAGACGCGATTTCGTAGCGTCTCGAATGACGAGGATAGATCTCGTAGAAATGCTTCGCTTACGACAGCCGGATCTCGGTCATGTTCGAGGTCGATCACTCCCTTGGTCGCCAGGCCTGCGTGGACTCCGTCCAACGAGCCCTCGGTCATCCCGAGCCGCGCCGCGGCGAGCCGCGCGGGCACGATTCGCTCGCGCTGGAAGAAGATCTCCAGCCAGTGACGGTTCACGCGCTCGGGCGTCTCCGCGCCCGCAAACGAGCGTGCGCGGGTGCGAGACAGCCAGGCCTGATATCGCTGCCAGAGCGCAGTGTTCTCGAGCAACTTGATGCCGTAGAGTTCGTCGACCAACGAGCCTGTGCAGAACTCGTTCTGCAGACCTTCGAGCCGCCGCTGCTGTTCGTTGCTAAGTGCCATGGTCACAACGCTAGCGTCGGGCGGCAAGAGCCACAAGCGGCGTCTCTGAAGCGCCAGGACCATGTCAGCGATCTCTGCCTCTCCGCGCCCCCGTGATACAACCGCGCGCACTGCCATGACCGATGCCGTGCGCGTTGACTCCTTCACCTACGAGCTCCACGGCGCCGACCTCGTGGTGCACCCCGATGCGCCCGTCGACGCGCTCCACACCGTGCGGCTCCCGCTGCCCTCGGCGTGGCCCACCACCGGCCGCCTCGTGGTGCGCGCCTCCGGCGTCTGCGAGCAGCCCTTCGAGGCCGCCCTCGCCGTCGACCGCGCCACCCTCTCCCCCTCCGTCGCCGCCACCGTGCGCGACGACCTCTCCTTCGACCTCGAGCTCTCCGTCCCCTTCGCCGCGCTCTCTTCGCTCGCGGGCGATCCCCGCCGGGTCGACCTGCTCGTCGCCGGTCGTCCGCTCCAGCTCGCCCGCCTCCAGCTCGTGCCCACGACCCTCTCGCTGGAGCCCGACTCCTTCGAGCTCCGCGAGGCCACCGACTCCATCCTGGTCAACGCCCCCGAGCGCCAGCTCTTCGACCTCCAGAACCCCGAGGAGGGCTTCTGGGTCGGCACCGGTCGCTGGCGCCTCCGCCTGCTCGTCGACTGGCGTCGCGCCCCCGACGATTCCCCCTTCTCCCTCGACGCCCGCCCCGCCGACGTCGGCCTCCGCGTAGAGCACCCGACCTTCTCCAGCGAGGCCGTGCGCGAGGACCCCTCTCGCCGCGCGGGCGGCCGACGAACATACACCGAGCTGTATGTCGACACCTCGCACCCGTCGCTGAGCGAGGCCGTCCCGCCCGAAGGCGTCGACCTCCCGCTGCGCATCGCCGTCTCCCACCCGCTCTCGGTCGCTCCCGTCGAGGGCCTCGACCTCCCCTCCCTCCGCCTCACCTGGACCCGCGTGGTCGCCCTTCGCCTCCGCGACCCGAGGCCCTCGCTGCCGACCTTCCGGCGTCTCTCCGGCGTCGGCATCGACTTCGGCACCACCGCCACCGTCGCGGCCTTCACCCACCAGGGCTACCGCTCGCTGATGCGCCTCGGCTCTCCCCCCGACGCGCGCACCAACCCCGCGGAGAACCCCACCGTGCTCCTCATCGAGGACCACGAGCGCCTCTGGGCCGAGCTCTCCTCTCGCGACGCGACGCGCCGCTTCCCCGACCTGCTGCGCGTGGTGCAGGCCTCCCACGCGGCGAGGGAGAAGCTCAGCGAGTTTCCCAACGCGGTGGTCACGGAGATCAAGTCCCTCCCCGAGCGGGTGTTCGCGCTCGACCAGGCGCCGCAGCTCCGCGACCGCGAGAAGAAGGCCGACTTTCTCCTCGACGAGCCCCGGGTTCGGATGGTCGTTCGGGCCTACGGCTACCTCCTCGGCCGGGCCATCAACCGCCCCGGGCAGGAGGTCTTCCTCCGCTACTGGCTGACCTACCCTGCGGAGTTCGACGAGCGGGCGCGCGCGCTGCTCATCGAGGAACTCCGCGCGGGCATCCTGCTGTCCATCCCGGAGGGCATCTCCGCCGACGAGGTCACGGTGCAGATGCAGGCCACCGAGCCCGAGGCCTACGCCGCCGAGGTGTGCCCCGAGCTGGCGGCGCACCCGGCCTTCGCGCCGCTCATCGAGAAGTTCGGCGAGCTGCGCTTCGCGGTCTTCGACTTCGGCGGAGGAACCCTCGACATCGCCTGCGGCCGCTACCGCCCCGCCACGCCGGAGGAGGAGTCCGCCTCGGGCTGCACCTCGGTCATCGAGACGCTCCAGGTCGCCGGGGACGACCACCTCGGCGGCGACTACCTCACCCACGAGCTGGTGTGGCTCGTCCACCAGCACCCCGAGCACCTGCCCGAGATGGAGGCGCGCGAGGTGCCGATGCAGCGCCCGGTGACCATCCCCGAGAACAAGCTCGCCCGCTCGCCGCAGCTCTACAAGCGCTCGCTGGCCGCGCGGCAGAACAAGGTCCGCTTCCAGGACGCGCTCGCGCTGGAGCAGGTGAAGTTCAAGCGCGCCAACGAGATGGCCCGCGTCGACTCGCTGGTGGCCCGCCGCCTCGACGAGTCCGAGGTGGCGCTAGAGTCCCTGAAGAGCGACATCCCCGGGGTGCAGAAGAAGCTCGGCACGCACCTCGAGGAGCGCGTCCGCGACGGCGCGAGGCAGCTCGCCAGCATGATCGCGTCGACCCCGTGGGAGCCCGGCGCCGCGGGCTCGCTCGCCCCGGCCAGCGGGTGGCGTGAGCGAGGGGTGGTGATCCTGCTGGCGGGCAACAGCTCCCGCTCGGACTACGTGGAGCGGGCGCTGGCGCAGAGCCTCGACGCGCCCGACCTCAAGGTGTGGACCCCGACGGACGACTTCGCCCCGCAGGGCGTGGTCCGCTACGAGACCCCGTCGAGGGTCGAGCGGGGCGCGGAGATACTGGGTGTCACGCCGAAGACCGCGGTGGCTCTCGGGGCGCTTCGCATCGCCAACCGCGACGTGCACCTCGTCCGCGCGGCGCAGGGCTTCAGCTTCTTCGTGGGCGACCTGCGGGGCTTCCCCCCGAAGTTCACGGCGCTGCTGCCGATGGGCACGCTGCCGCAGAACCCCGAGCCCTTCGGCGACCACTACCTCGACTTCGGCCCCTGGAACGGCCAGAAGCCCCTCCGCATCGCCAAGGAGTACGAGCCCGGCCGCATGAGCGCCAACGACCCGAGGATCATCTCCGTGCGCCCGGAGATTCCCCCCGACGCGTCGGGCCGGCTCTACCTCTGCCCCTCGTCGCCCACCTCGGTGATGGTGCACCTCGTCCTCGCCGACGGGGCGACGGTGCGCGCTCCCCTCAACCTCGCGCCCTACTTCGCGTGATGGCCACTCCCCCCGACGACCCGATCGCCAGGGCATGGACCGTCGCGCTGCGCTCTCAGCTCGACGCCGTGGTGGCGCAGTTCGAGGCGCAGCTTCGGCAGCACGTGGCGTACAGCAACGCCTCGCACGGCCGCGAGCTCGCTGGGCTCAACGCGCGCATCACCGAGCTGGATCAGTCCCTGGTGGCCTCGCGCGCCGTGCAGTCGCAGCAGGCCGCCGAGCTGGCCCGGCTGCTGGGAGAGCGCGAGCGCTGGACCCTGGAGGCCCGGCAGCTCCAGGACGCGCTGCGGGCGCAGACGGCGGAGCTCACCCGGCTGCGCGACGAGCTCGCCGAGCGCGACGACGAGGCCCGCACCCTCGCGATGCAGGTGCAGTCGCTGGACGCGCAGTTCGCCTCCGAGCGTGAGCTCGTGGCGGCGCTGCTGGGCGTGCCGGGCTCCCAGCTCTTCGACGCGGCGCAGGCGACGCTCGGCGCGGCGCTGGACGCGACGCCCGGGTGCTACGGGGCGCTGAAGGCGAAGCGCATGGACGTGGTGCTGGCGGGCGCGATGCGAGAGCGGGGGCGGAGCGCGGTGCGGTCTGCGCTGGGCGACGACGAGCGGCGCGCGCTGTCGAGGGCCGCGGCGGCGGCGGGCTGCGAGCTGGTGGAGGCGGCGCTGGGGCAGCGGTACAGCGCGGCGTCGATGGACAAGGCGGGAGAGCGCGCGGAGCCGGCGGAGGAGGGCCTTGTGGTGGCGTGCGTGATGCCGGGGCTGAGGCTGGCCGGGAGCGCGGGCTCGCTGGTGCACCCGAGGGTGATCGTGGGGACGGCGTAGGCTTCTCCTCGCCGCGACCCATGCCAGGCACCCTCGAAGCCATCCACGTCTTCCGCGAGCGCCGCGGGCCTCCCATCCTCCTCGCCGGGGCGGTGTTCGTCGCCGGGCGCGGCGTGCCCACCGACCAGCGCGACCGCCCTGGTGTTCCACGCCCGGTGAGCGCCATCCGGGCGGAGACCATCGACCACGTGGCGCTCTCTCTCGGTATCGCGATCGCCCCCGGCTCGTCGCGTCGCAACCTCACCATCCGAGGCATGGACCTCGACACCCTTCCCCGTGGCACCGTGCTCTCGATCGGCGAGGCGCGCTTCGAGGTGATCGCCCCCTGCGACGCCTGCGCGCGGATGGAGTCGGCGCTGGGCCCTGGCGCCCCGGCCCATATGCAGGGCCGCGGAGGCATCGCCCTGACCATCGTGCAGGGCGGGCGCGCCGCGTGCGGCGACGCCGTCGAGGTGTCGGTGCTTGGGACGACGCCGCTCTACGATCCGAGAGAGCGCCCTCGCGGCTGGTGATTCGCTTCGCTCAGTAGCCCGGCGGCAGGGCAAGGCCCCCTACGTCGCCGTCGACGGAATACACCGGCCAGTAACATCCCCGCGCCGAGCATCCACCCCTGGCCGCCGGTCGAGCCCGCCGTCGCCGCGCTGCACTGCACACCGCCGGTGAGCGCGCCCGCGGCCTCGGTCGGGGGCTCCTCCTCGGGGGCCGCGTCCGTGGGGATCGCCCCGCCCGCGTCGGCCACTGGGGTGGGCGTCGTCACCCCGGCGTCGGTCGTGGGGGTGGGCGTCGTCACCCCGGCGTCTGTCGGCGCCGCCGGAACCTCCCCGAGGAACCACGGCCCACGGTCGTTGCGCCCGTTGCGGCGCACCCCTCGGATGTCGTTGAGCACCAGGAAGGGCGCCACGGCGGTGTTGATGCCCGACGAGGACGCGGGGCCGTTGGGGGCGGGGATGAGCGATGCAACGATGGAGGCGCGGTCGGTCAGCGCCGAGGGCGCTCGGATGCCCGGGTTGGCCACGAGGTGACCGGGCTGCGCGGCGAGGTTGAGCAGGGGAGAGGCGGGGACGGCCTGACCGTTGTTCCAGTAGAGGTTGTGGGAGACGACGAGGCCCTGGAGGCCGTGGCTGCTGCGGCGCAGCACGGTGGACATGCGTCCCCGGGTGTCGACCACGAGGTTGTTGACGAAGGACACGTCCTCGCTGCGCTCGAGGGGGCCGGAGCCCGCGCGAAACTCCACCACCCCGCCGCTGTTGTTGAGGAAGAGGTTGTTGGCGATCACCACGTTCTGGCCGTCGTAGACGCCCACCGCGCCGGCCACGCCGCCGATCACCACGTTGTTGCGAAACACGATGTCGATCGCCTCGAACTGCGCGTCTCCGAGCAGCGACGAGTCGGTGGAGGCGCCGAGGCCCACCATCGGGTCGATGGCGCCCGCGCGCTGCGTGGCGATGACGTTGTTCTCGAAGACCACGCCCTGCGCGCCGCCCTTGGCGTACATCAGCGAGTTGCCGCCGTCGTGGATGTACGAGTCGCGCACCACGATGTCGTCGACGTCGACGAAGTCGATGCACTCCTGCGAGGGGTTCTCGCTGCCCGTGCGGACCCCCGGGAAGGCGAACTCCGAGCGCTCGAGGTAGATGCTCCGGGCCTGGTTGACCTTCACCACGTCGCCGTCGACGCCCGCGTGGTGGGCGTACACGTCCCTCAGCCAGATGTGGTGAGAGCCGCCGTCGATGTGGATGAGGTTGTTGCTTGAGCCGCGAAGCTCCAGGCCCTCGAAGGACAGGTACGACGCCGCGTCGCCGATGCGCAGGGTCTCGCTGCCTCCGGCGATCACCGCGCGCCTCGGACCGTCGACGGACACCACCCGGATGGGGGCCGCGGCGGTGCCCGACGCGGAGATCCACCCTCCGCCGGGGTAGGTGCCGGCGCGCACCAGCACGCGGTCTCCGGGGCGGGCCCGGTTGAGCGCGGTGGTGATGCGGTCGAAGGGCGCCGCGCTGGTGCCCGCGTTGCCGCTGCGGCCGTTGGGGGCGACGTAGAGGTCCGCGGCGGCCGCGCTCGCCGAGAGCGCGCTGAAGGCCACCGGAAGCGACAGGAAGAACACGTTCTGGCGGCTCATCTCTGGTGACCCCTTGTAAATCGCTGCACGCGTCGCTGCCAAGAGGTCGACCCCCCAGATCGCCTCCCCCCCTTCGGCCCGCCCATGCATGGGTGTTGGTGATGAGAGGCGCAATCCCTCTCTCCGCTCGATGGCGGAGATCAGGGCGTCGGGGCGGGGGAGAGCACCCTCTGCACCGGCCGCCCAGTGAAGCTCGCGGGGACGGCGACGCCCAGCGCCGCGAGGGCCGTGGCGGCGGTGTCGGTGGTGCGCACCGGGTCGGAGAAGTCTCCGCGGGTGACCTGCGAGCCCCACGCGACCCACGGGATGTGAAGGTCTTCCTGGGCGTGCGTGCCGTGCCGCCGGCCGTGGCCTCCGTGGTCGGCGGTCGCGATCACCAGGAAGCGGCCGCGGTCGGCCCTGGCCTCGACCGAGCTCATCACCGTGGTGAAGCACCGGTCGCTTCGGGCGATGGCCTGCAGGTAGCGCGCTCGCATCCACCCGAAGCGGTGCCCCGAGTCGTCGGGCTCGGAGAAGTGGATGAAGGTGATCCCCGGGGTGGCGGTGGAGAGGTACTCCGCGGCGGCGGCGGCGACGCGCTCGCACGACCAGTGGGGGCGCGACCAGACATCGACGCTGCCCGGCACGGCGATGTGCCGGAGCTTGGCCTTGGAGACGAACATCGCCGTCGAGAAGCCCGCGTCGTGGGCGAAGGAGAGGGCGGTCGGCACCCGGATGAACCCGCGGTCTGCGTGGAAGTCGTCGAAGGTCATCCCGTGGGCGCGCACCTCGACGCCGGAGAGCATCGAGCTGTGCGACGGGAGGGTGGAGGAGTCGCCGACGGTGACGGCCCCGAGGGCCGCGGCGCCCTCGGTGCGCAGACGGTGGAGGGTGGGGGCCTCGGCGCGCTCCATGCCGTCGGGGCGCATGCCGTCGAAGCTCACCACGACGACGTGGTCGTAGGGCCGGGGCGGCGCCTGGGCGAGGGCGAGCTGGGGGGCGAGGGCGAGGGCGAGGGCGAGGGCGAGGAGGGGGCGCTTCATCGGGGGGAGGTGTCGAGGGGAGGCGGCAGCGGGGCGACGCCGGTGCGGAAGAAGGCCGCGGCGAGGGCCCATGGGGAGGCGCAGCCGAGCATCCAGGCGACGGTGTTGCCGGTGGCGCAGCCCGGGGCGACAAGGCTGAGGGTGAGCACGGTCTGGAGGGCTCCGACGAGCAGCGCGGAGACGGCCCAGAGGGTGGAGTGCCCGGAGGCGGCGGCGCGGTCTCGGATGCGCCATGCGGTGACGAGGCCGAGGAGGCCGACGATGCCGAGGAGGACGGCGATCTGCTCGGCGCGCGGCGTGTCGATGCACGCGAGGTCGGGCACCTCGAGGGCGGGCGTCGGGACGAATTGCCAGAGGAGAAGCGCCATCGACGCGGCGCACCCTACCATCGGGCGCCCGGGTCGTGGGAGGGGTTGCGCCGGGGGGTATGGTTCCGTGCGAAGGTGGAAGGCGCGATGAGCGGAGACGCGCCGAGCCTGCGGCCGTACCAGCGAGAGGCGGTGGAGGCGGTGCTCTCCGCGCGGCGGGCCGGTACGCGGCGCATGCTGGTGTGCCTCCCCACGGGTGCTGGGAAGACGGTGGTCTTCGCCCACCTGGCGAGGCTGGCGAAGCGCCCGGTGCTGGTGATCGCGCACCGGGAGGAGCTGCTCTCCCAGGCCCGCTCGAAGCTGCAGCACGCGCTCGGCGCCGAGGCGGTGGTGGCGATCGAGCAGGGAGGGCGCCGCGCGGAGGCCGAGGCGAGGGTGGTGGTGTGCTCCATCCGGTCGCTGCGCACCGAGCGCCTCGCGAGGCTGCTGGCGGGGCGCGACGTGGGCCTGGTGATCTACGACGAGTGCCACCACGCCGCGGCGGAGGACAATCTCCGGGTGCTGAGGGAGCTGGGCTGCTTCGAGCCCGGGTGGACGGGCACCCTGGTGGGCTTCACCGCCACCACGGCGCGGGGCGACGGCAAGGGGCTCGACGAGGTCTTCGAGGAGATCGTCTACGCGCGGACGCTGCCGGAGATGATCCATGACGGGTACCTGGTTCCGTTGAGGGGGTACCGGGTGGCGACCAGCGCGGACCTCACCCGGCTTACCAGCCGGGGTAATGACTTCCGCGAGGAGGAGCTCGCCGAGGCGGTGGACATCGAGGAGCGCAACGCCCTGGTGGCGCGCTCCATCCAGGAGCTTGCCCGCGACCGGCGCACCATCGCGTTCTGTGTGACGGTGGCGCACGCCCAGCACCTGCGCCGATCGCTCCTGGCGCTAGGGGTGCGCGCGGGCACGGTGCACGGGGAGATGCCCTCGGACGAGCGAGCCCGGGTGCTGCGCGACTTCGCCGAGGGGAGGTTGCAGGCGCTCACCAACGTGGCGGTGCTCACCGAGGGCTTCGACGACCCCGGGGTGTCGTGCGTGGCGATGGCGAGGCCGACGCGCTCCGAGGGGATGTACGCGCAGTGCGTGGGGCGGGGCACGAGGCTCTCGCCAGGGAAGAAGGACTGCCTGGTGCTGGACTTCGTGGACGTGTCGGAGCTCAGCCTGTGCTCTCTGCCGTCGCTCTTCGGGATGCCGAGGGAGCTCGACCTGGAGGGCCGGGAGGTGGGCGAGGCGGAGCGCTTCTTCGAGCAGCTCGCCTTCGACCACCCTGCCTTCGAGGTGGAGGCTGGGGCGATCACCCTCGGGGAGATTCAAGCGAGGGCCGAGGCCTTCGACCCGCTGACGCAGGAGGTCGACGTGGAGGTGCGGGCGATCTCTCGCAACGCGTGGGCGTCGCTGGGGCGCCACGGCCTGGCGCTGCATTTCGAGCGGGCGCCGGGGCGGCTGAGCGAGGCGCTGGTGGTGTCGCGCGGGGCGCGCGGTCGTCGCTGGGAGGTGAGCCTCGACGGCAGGGCGGTGGAGCGCTTCTCGGCCATCGAGGAGGCGGTGCAGGCCGTGGACTTCGAGGTGCACCAGATGGGTCGCGCGGCGGAGTCGTCGGCGAGGGCGGAGGCGGCGTGGCGGCGGGCGGCGGCGCCGAAGGGGCGCGCGGAGGCGGTGGCGGGAGTGCGCCGCGGGGGCAGGGCGGCGACGGCGCTGGGCGACGTGCTGGCGCTGGAGGCGTGGGTGAAGGTGACGACGGGGGCGAAGAGGGCGGAGGGAGCGAAGCGGGGGCGGTGAGCGCTCAGCCGAAGAGCGCGGGCAGCACCTCGCCCGAGCGCCCCTCGATCACCCGGTCGAAGGCCCTCACGTTGGCGGGCGCCTCGAGGTTCACCAGCACCGTCTCGGCGCCCGCGCGCTTGCAGACCTCGACCAGCCCGGCGGCGGGGTACACCACCCCGGAGGTGCCCGCCGCGATGAACACCAGCCGGCGCCGGCGTGCGTCGTGGATGAAGTCCTCGATGCGGCGCAGGTCCGCCGGGTCGAGCATCTCCCCGAACCACACGATGTGCGGCCGGAGCATCGCCCCGCACCGGTCGCACCTCGGGACCGCGTCGAAGTGCAGCGACTCGTCGCGGAAGGGCGGGCGGTCGCAGCCCGAGCAGCGGGTGGTGAACAGGTTGCCGTGCATCTCCACGAGGCGCTCGTTGCCGGCGGCGCGGTGCAGCCCGTCGACGTTCTGCGTGGCCAGGAGAAACCTCTCCCCCAGGCGGGCTTCGAGGGCGGCGAGCGCCCGGTGGCCGGGGTTGGGGGCGCAGCGCGCGGCGGCCTCGCGGCGCAGCGAGTAGAAGCGCCAGACCAGCGACGGGTCGCGGGCGAAGCCCTCCGGCGAGGCGACGTCCTCGACGCGGTGGCTCTCCCAGAGGCCGTTGCCGTCGCGGAAGGTGGGGATGCCGCTCTCGGCGGAGACGCCCGCCCCGGTGAGCACCAGCACGCGGACGTCGTCGTCGAGGCGGAGGGGGGAAAGGTCGGACATGGTGCGATTACCTTGGCGGGTAACGTCGGCCCCTCAGTCGTCCAGCACCCGGAGCCTACCGTCGCTGCCCAGCAGCGGCGAGCGCACCCGGGCGCTCTTCGATCCCCGCTCGTCGCGGTGGTCTTCGGCCTTGAGCGCGAGCGAGCGGTCGAGGAGCTGCGTCGGGCGCACGTTGCCCAGCGCGGCGAAGACCGACGCCTTCACCCCGGGGTGCGCCGACTCCAGCTGCCCCAGCAGCGCCTTCACCTGCTTGCGCTGCGCCTGCGACTGCGAGCCGCACAGGTTGCACGGCAGGATCGGGAAGCCACGCTCCACCGAGTACTCCGCGAGCCACTCCTCGGAGCAGCCGATCATCGGGCGGATCACCACGTTGGCCCCGTCGTCCGATCGCAGCCGCGCCGGCATCGCCGCCACCTTGCCCGCGAAGAACAGGTTGAGCAGCAGCGTCTCGATCGCGTCGTCCCGGTGGTGGCCGAGCGCGATCTTGGTGCACTTGAGCTCCGTCGCCGCGCGGTAGAGCACGCCCCGCCGCAGCCGCGAGCAGAGCGCGCAGTACGTCGCCCCCTCCGGGACCTTGTCCACCACCACGGAGTAGGTGTCCTCGCGCAGCACGTGCCACTCGCCGCCCTGGGCCTCCATCCACGCCCGCAGGGGGGCGCCGTCGTAGCCCGGCTGCCCCTGGTCGAGGTGCACCGCGACCAGCTCGTACTTCACCGGCGCCCGGCGCTGGAGGATGCGCAGCACCTCGTGCATCGCGTAGCTGTCCTTGCCGCCGGAGAGCGCGACCATCACCCGGTCGCCCTCCTCGATCAGCCCGTGCTCCACGATGGCGCGCCCCGCCTCGCGCACGATGCGGCGCTCCAGGGGCGATCCGGTACCGACCTCCGGGGCCGACACGTCAGCTCTCCCGCGCGTGCAGCGAGCGGGAGCGGGCGCGGCGCACCCGCGACACCACCCAGAACATCGCCGACAGCACGAAGAGCACCGCCGCCACCGACAGCACCGGGACCACCACCTCGCGGTGCCGCCCCAGGTGCAGCCGGTCGATGGCCGCGAAGCGACCGAACTTCGCCCGCAGCCAGCCCCGCATCCCGGTGCCCTGCCCCTGCTCGACGTCGCCGCTCGCCGCCGGGAGCTGCCGCGCCCGCTGGGCCTCGGCCACCACCGCCGCGGGCGTCTCCTGCACCACCGGCGCCGCGGCGGCCACCGCCACCGGGGCGGGAGCCAGCACGCCGATGTGGTTGATGACCTCGCGCTCCCAGCCGCGAGAGGGGCGGTTCACCACGCCGCCTTCGCCGCCCACGTACATCGTCGTCGAGCCGCCGCCGTCGAGGTTGATCGCGCGCGAGGCGCCGAGCTCGATCATGAGCTCGGCCATCTCCGTGAGCGTCCCCCCGTGGCTCGTCGCCCGCCGCCCGTCCACCGTCACCAGGAACACCTTCCTCCCATCCTCGGACACCCCCACCGCCGAGCGGGGCTCGCGGCTGAAGGTGCGCGGGAAGGTGTAAAGCTCCTGGGCGATGTGCCCGCTGTCGACGATCATCGGGCGGCCCGACACCCCGTCGGTGATGCGCCGCCGGCTTGCCTGCACCACGTCGCTGGGCGGCGACACGAAGGCCCGGCCCGTGGCCGTCACCGCGAAGAAGCCGTGCTCCGCGTCGTCGCTGCCCCAGATCTGTCCGCCGCCCGCCGCGAGCCCCTCGGCCCCCTGGCCGAAGAGACCCCAGAAGCCGCCGTTCATCGCCGCCGAGAGGTTGGCGTCGCGGGCGTAGGCGCTGGTGCTCTTCCATCGCTCGCGCGGGGGAGTGCAGCGGATCTGCACCCCAGGCACGTCGAGGTCGATCACCAGCGCGTGAAACTCCGCGGGCGCAGGGGTCGTGCGGTGAAGGTGGCGGAGCCCCGGGTTGGGCGTGGTCCACACGTCGACCGCCGAGGCGGGGAGCGCGTAGCAGGTGAGGGTCAGCGCCCAGGCGAGCGCCTTCTTCCCGGCGCTGTGATAGAGGGTTCGCACTGGATCGGTCCTCGAATGCCGCGCACGCTTGCCACACCACCCCTGCACCGTCAATCGCTGGTCCATCTGGTCTCCGTCATCGTGGCCTGCGTTGCATGCCGCGATCCAGAAACCGTCCGCCCCCCGGCGGTGATGGTGCAGCCCGCCGCCACCACCGCCGCCACCGCGATGGATGCAGGTCCCCGGCCTCGCCTGGGCCCCCCGAGGCCTCGCCCCGTCGCCTCCGACGCGGGCGCCTGGACACGCGGCCGTGGCTTCCTCGGCATGGATGACGCCGCGCAGCTCGCCCGCCTCTGCAACGCCCCCATCACACGCATCGAGCGCAACCGCGGCGGCAGCACCCTCTCCTTCCGCGTCTGGCTCACCGGCGGGCAGCGCGCCCTCTTCAAGCCGCAGCAGCGCGCCGAGGTCGCCAACTTCCGCGCCGAGCTGGCGTCCTACCGGCTGGGGCGGCTGCTCGACCTGCACCGCACTCCCCCCGCGTGCGGTCGGCTCGTGCCGAGGGAGACGCTCCAGCGGGCGGCCGACGCCTCGGGCGACACCGCCTTCTCCCAGCGGGTGATGACCGAGCTGCTCGGCCGCGCCGAGGCCGTCCCCGGGGCGATGCTCCTCTGGGTGCCCGGGTCGCTCGAACCCGTCCCCGGCGTAGAGCGCTACGCCCAGCTCCTCGACATCACCCGAGCGCTCCCTCCATCGGACGTCAGCCTCGCCGCCGAGCTCTCCGCGCTGCTGCTCTTCGACTTCCTCGAAGACAACGTCGACCGATGGTCCGGAGGCAACATCCTCCGCCCCCGCGCCGCGGCCGGAGAGCCCCCGGCCCCGATGCTCTTCATGGACAACGGGGCGTCGTTCAGCGCCATCAACGGCGGCCTCGGCGCGAGGCCCAGCGACCAGGCCGCCAGGCTCGACCACGTGCAGCGCTTCTCCCCGTCGCTGCTGCGCTCGCTCCGCGGGCTCACCGCGCAGTCGCTCCAGGCGGCCATGGCCGAAGACCCGCTGGGGCCCTGCCTCTCCGAAGCGCAGATCCAGGCGGTGCTCACCCGCCGCGATCGCATCGTCGCGCACGCCGACGAGGTGGCCGCCGCGCACCCGCAGGCCGACGTCTTCGCCTTCCCGTAGCGTTGCGCAAATCACGCTCGGCGCTAAGGTCGGAGTGATGTCCACCGTGCTTACCCTGGCCGAAGCAAGACGAGCCTGGCGAGCGCGTCAACACCTCTCCGCGAGCCCTCCACCGCCCCTCGCCGAGCTGGTCACCGCCATCGGCGGCGTGCCCTGCCCCGTGGGCGCCTCGCCCGCCATCGCCCTCTTCTCCCGCCACGCCATCACCCAGCGCAGCGCCCTCGACCAGGCCCTCTTCCGCGACCGCACGCTCGCGCTGGTGCCCGGCCCCCGCGGCCTCTCGTGGGTGGTCTCCGCGGCCAACGCCCCCGCGGTGCGCGCCTTCGCCGTCGCCGAGCACGCCGCCCGCGAGGCCCGCCTCGCCGCCGCCTGCGGGCTCTCCTCGCGCGACCTGCTCAGCACCCGAGACGCCATCCGGGCCGCGCTGGCCAGGCCCCGCACCTCCGACGCCCTGCGCGACGCCCTGCCCCGCGAGGCCCGGCGCGACCTCGGCGAGCCCGGCCGCCGCGCCGCCTGCGTCACCCTCGCGGGCCTGGTGCTCCGTGGGATGTGGGCCGTCGGCGAGGTCGACCGCGAGCCCGCCGAGGGGCGCATCGACCGAGACCCGTGGCGCTACCGGCTCGACCCGATGCCCAGGGTGGTTCCGCCCGCGGCCGAGGCCGTGCCGAAGCTCAGCCTCGACTGGATCAAGGCCCACGCACCCGTCTCCGTCCGCGCCTTCGCCGCGGCCTTCGGCATCGCCAACAGCCGCGCCGTCGCGGCGCTCAAGCCCCACAAGCTGCGCAGCGTCTCCATCGAGGGCCTCGTCGGCGAGCACCTCGTCCCCGAAGACTTCGCGGTGCCCGAGGCCGACGAGGCCGTCGCCGTCGACCTGCTCCCGGTGAGAGACCCGCTCGTCGACGCGCGGCCCGACCTCGCGGGGCTCTGCTCCCCGGACATCGCCCGCTCCTCCCTGACGCGGCAGGGCAACATCGCCCCGCTCATCCTCGCCGACGGCGCCGTGGTCGGGACATGGGCCTTCGACGCCGCCCTCTCGCAGCTCCGAGCGCGCCCGATCGTGCCGTGGAGCCCCGCGCTGAGCGCGGCCATCGACGCGCGCGCCGAGGCCCTCGCCGGCTTCATCGCCAGGGAGCTCGACCCGCCGCCGCTGCACCTCGCGGTCCCCCTGCGCGGCCCTGGTCCCCGCAGCGCGAGCGCCGACCTCGAGCTGTGACCCGGCCGCGCATCCCTTGACCGCCGCGGCCCTCCTCGCGCATCAACCGCCCCCCCATGCGCACTCCTCTCGCGACCTTCGGCGTCCTGATCCTGGTCGGGTGCGAGCGACCCACGGCGCCGCCGGCCAACGCCCCCCCGACGCCCCCGAGCGCTGACGCGTCCGCGCGGAGGGCGGTGGCGCCCTGCGAGCTCGCCGAGGGGCTCGGGCGCAAGGTGTTCGACCGCGCCTCCGACGGCGGCGTCGACCTCGCCCCGCTGCGACGGATCTTTACCCATCGCTGTATTCCCGACGCCACCGGAGGCCGCGCGTGGGCGCTGGTTCCTGAGCGGGTTCGCCTCGAGGGGCGCGGCTGGTGGGCCCGCTACGCGCTGATGCGCCTCGGCTACGACAACGCCCGCTTCTCCTCGTGGCCCGCCGCCCCCTCCGAGGACGAAGCCGCCGCCAGCGCGACGCCCTTCAACCTCTGGAAGCAGCCCGGCGACTCCGAGGTCGAGGTCGAGTCGATGACCGCCTTCGACTACGACCGCGACGGCTCGCCCGAGCTCGCCCTGACCCTGCGCACCAGCAACCACGAGGGCCCCACCTTCCAGCACGCCCACGTCTGGACCTTCACCGAAGGCGGCGTCTTCCTCTACGAGCGCACCCTCGGGTCGCGCCTCCACGGCGTGCGCGACGTCGACGGCGACGGCCGCCCCGACCTGCTCACCCACGGCCCCTACGACGAGCCCGGCGTCCTCTGCGGATCGGAGTTCCCTTCGCAGGTCACCGGCCCCGAGCTCGCCCTTCACTCGCTGCCCGACGGCAGCTTCTCGGCGACCGACCCCGCCGCCCGCGCCTTCGCCCTCGCCGCCTGCCCCGCCCGCCCGGCTCGCCTCCTCGCGCGCACCGCCGACGGGGCCGTCGACAACGACGCCACCGCCCGCAACGTCGCCTGCGCCCGACTCTGGGGGGCGCCCGAGGCCGAGGTCGAGGCCGCCGTGCGCCGCGAGTGCCCGACGCCCGACGCGGAGGCCCCCTGCACCGGCTGCGAGGACCTCGAGCTGCTCCTTCGCTGGGCCCACGTGGCGCCGCCGCTCACGCTCTCCGCGACCCCTTAAGCGCGCCGCCGGGATTCGACGCCGCAGGGCCCGACCGGCGATCGGCCTCGGGATACATTGCTCCCGTGTCCGACCCGGGCTGCCGCTCGACCCGACGTCTTCGCTCCGTGGCCTCCGCGTCCGCTCTGCTGGCGGCGCTCTGCGCGCAGGGCTGCGGCGAGGCGCCCGGCCCGTCGACGCCGTGGAGGGTGGTGCGCGAAGACCCCACCGACGTGCCGATGCGAGGGCTCTCCCCGGAGGAGCAGTCGGGCTTCGACCGCGGGGACGTCCTCTTCGCTCGGCAGTACCAGGCCTCGCAGGGCCTCGGTCCGCTCTTCGTGCGCTCGTCCTGCGAGAGCTGCCACGCGAGCGACAGCCGCGGCCCGGGCTTCGTCGAGCGCGCCATCGCCGTGTCCGAGGACGGCTACACCCCCGCGATGGACCAGTCCCTGATGCCCTTCGGCCCGGTGCTTCGGCCCTACTTCGTCGCCCCGGCCACCCGCGGGCTCGACGCTCCCCCGCAGGGAACTCCCGGCCTCCTCCGCTCGCTCCGGCTTGGCCCTGCGGTCTTCGGCCGCGGCTGGATCGAGGCCGTCGACGACTCGGAGATCCTCCGCGTCGCCGACGAGGAGCAGCGCGCAGGGAGGGTACACGGCCGCGTGCCCCGCCTCGCCGACGGTCGCATCGGCCGCTTCGGGCTGAAGTCCCGCGTCGCCACCCTGGAGGACTTCGCCGCGGACGCCTACCGCAACGACATGGGCCTGACCTCGCCGCTCCACCCCACCGAAGCCCCCAACGCCGATGGGCTCACGGACGATCAGCTCCCCGGCGTCGACCTCGACATCACGGCGGTGCGAGACGTCGGCGCCTACCTCCGCGCCCTGGCGATGCCCCGCCGCGAGGGCCTCGACGCCCGAGGCCGCGAGCTCTTCGAGCGGGCCCGCTGCTCCGACTGCCACGCGCCCTCGCTGCGCACCCGCGCCGACGCGAGGCCCTCGCCGCTCGCCTCCGCCGACGCGGCCCTCTACTCCGACCTGCTGCTCCACGACATGGGCGCCTCGCTCGCCGACGGCTCCGCCGAAGGCGCCGCGGGGCCTCGCGACTGGCGCACCGCGCCGCTGATGGGGCTGCGCTTCTTCCGGTCGTACCTCCACGACGGCCGGGCCCGCACCCTCGAGGAGGCCATCCGGATGCACCGCGGAGAAGGCTCGGACGCCAACGGATCCATCGACGCCTTCGAGGCCCTCCCTCCCTCCGAGCGCGCCTCGCTGCTCGATCACGTGGGGCGGCTGTGAGGGCCCGCGCCGCCCTGCTCGCCCTCGCCTCGCTCTCCGCCGCGTGCGGCGACCCTGAGCCCGCCGACCCGAGGCAGGCCGCCCTCGCCGCGGTGAAGTCCGCCCTCACCGCCGACCTCGCCTCGCTGGTCGCCTCCGTGCGCGCCCTGCAGTCCGCCGCCCCGGCGCCCGACGCCGACGGCTGGAGCGCCGCCCGCGACCCTGGCTCCGTCGACGCCCTCCGCTCCCGGTGGCGCGAGACCCGGGCGGCCTATGAGCGCATCGAAGGGGCCATCGCGGTGCTCTTCCCCACCCTCGACTACTCCGCCGACGAGCGCTACGACGGGCAGCTCGCGGAGATTCGCTCGCGCCGGGACGACGACCTCTTCGACGGCGACGGGGTCACCGGGATGCACGCCATCGAGCGCATCCTCTGGGCGGACTCGCACCCGGCGAGGGTGGTGCAGTTCGAGCGGGCGCTGCCAGGCTATGTGCCCGCGGCCTTCCCCGCGACGGCGCAGCAGGCGGCGGCCTTCCGCGACGGGCTCTGCGCGAGGCTGCTGCGCGACGTCGAGCAGATGCAGCGGGAGTTCGCCCCGGTGGCGCTCGACCCCTCCGCGGCCTTCCGAGGCGTGGTGGGGTCGATGGAGGAGCAGGCCGAGAAGGTGGAGAAGGCCGCCAGCGCCGAGGAGGAGTCCCGCTACGCCCGGGCTACGCTCTTCGACATGCGAAGCAACCTCGAGGGAGCCCGCTCGGCGTGGGCGGCCTTCCGCCCGTGGGTGCTCTCCCGCGGCGACGCGGCCCTCGCCGACGCCATCGACGCTCGCTTCTCCGCGGTGGCCTCGCGCTACGCGGCCATCCCTGGCGACGCGATCCCACCGGTGCCCGAAGGGTGGAACCCCGACGCGCCCACGGAGGAGCACCTGCGCTCGGACTTCGGTCAGCTTCGGGCCTTCGTGCTGGCCGAGAGCGACCCCGCGCACCAGGGCGGTCTGGTCCACCAGATGAACCGCGCGGCCGACCTGCTCGACATCCCGAGGCTGCCGTAGATGCGCCGGGCGATCGTCGCGGTGGCGCTGGCCCTGGGCTGCGGCGGAGGCGACGGCCCTCCGGAGCCCGGAGGCTTCATCGCGCTCACCGATCACTTCAGGGACTTCCGCTCGTGGCCCCGCGTCGCCGTGGGCGAGGACGTGCTGAGCGCCCACCCCGAGGGCCCTCGCTTCGTCTACGCCAGCCAGAGCCCTCCTCCTGCGGGCGAGCCCTACCCCGTGGGAGCGATCCTGGTGCACTCCATCGAGCAGACCGAGGACCCCGCCACCTGGGAACTCTTCGCGATGGTGAAGCGAGGCGGCGGGTACAACCCCGACGGGGCCGTCGGGTGGGAGTTCTTCCGGCTGGGCTTCAGCACCCGGGGGGTGCCGGTGATCCTCTCTCGCGGGCTCACCCCGACCGAGGGGACGCCCTACGGAGGAGGGGTCGGCCCGACCGCCCAGGGATCGGGCTGCAACCGCTGCCACGCCGCGCCCGGCACCGAGCTCGACGACCACATCCTGTCGCCGCTCTTTCGCCCGGGCGCCTCTCGCTGAGCCCTACAGCTCCGTCGACGATCCATCCCACGCGAAGAGCCGCTCGTTGGGCGACGCCAGGGACATCCGCAGCAGGTCGACCTCCGCCCGGGTCGCCATCGACTGCCCCGCCAGGAAGCCCAGCAGCGCCTTGATGGGAGGCGCGGGCTCCGGCGGCTCGACCGTGCCCCTCGGGGGCGAGATCACCACCGGCCGCTCGGCCAGCTTCGTCTCCGAGAGCGAGCGCACCCTGGCGAGCGCCACGTCGAAGCCTCCCAGGTGGTCGACCAGCCCCAGCGCGTGCGCGTCGGCCCCGGCGTAGACCCTCCCTCTCGCCAGCGGCTCGACCTCGCCCACGTCGCGCCGTCGCCCGCGCGCCACGATGCCCACGAAGTCGTTGTACGACCCGTCGATCTCCCGGTTGAAGGCCGCCCGCTCGTCCTCGCTCCACCCCCGGAAGGGAGACAGCATGTCCGCCCGCTCCCCCCGGCGGATCACCTCGTGGTTCACCCCGAGCTTCTCCAGCAGCCGCGACGCGAGCAGCCGCATGGCGATGACCCCGATGGAGCCCGTCACCGTCAGCGGCTGGGCGATGATCTCCTGCGCCAGCGCGGCGACGTAGTACCCGCCGCTCGCGGCCACGTCGGAGAAGTACGCCACCACGGGCTTCTTCTCCTTCAGCCGCTCGACCTCGTGGGCGATCATGTCGCTGCCGAGGGCGCTGCCCCCGCGAGAGTCGACGTAGAGCACCACCGCGCCGACCCTGGGGTTGGCCCTCGCCGCGCGAATCGCCGCGCCCACGCGCCGCGCGTCGGCCACGCCGCTCACCGTCGACTGCGACGACGACACGATCGCCCCGCGCACCTCCACCACGCCCACGCGGGGCCCGTCCCACATCCTGTCGAAGTGCATCACCCGGCTCAGCGCCAGGTACATCGCGGCCTTCACCAGCTTGGGCTTGCCGCTCGACGTCTCCAGGTGCCCCGGGAGCTCGTCCTCGTAGGCGAGCGCGTCGATGAGCCCCTCTCGCACCGCGTCGGGCGCCCGGTAGGGGCTGCTCTCCACCAGCGCGCGGGCGCGGTTCTCGTCGATGCGCCGACCGTCCGCCATCGCCCCGAGGAGCGCCGCGTGGAGCCGGTCGAGCAGCGCCTCCAGCTGCTTGCGGTTGGGCTCGGAGTAGCCGTCGCGGCTGAACTGCTCGGCCGCGCTCTTGAACTCCTTGCGGGCGTAGACCTCCGTCTCCAGGCCGCCGCGCTCCAGCAGCCGCCGCACGAAGGTGGTCTGCGCCGCGTAGCCCAGCGGCCCGATCGACGACTGCGGCGTCAGCAGGATCTTGTCCGCCGCCAGCGCCACGAAATACTCCCGGGTGGTGCCCCCGTCGGGCAGCCACGCCACCACCTTCTTGCCCGCCGAGCGCAGGCTCTGGATCACCTCGCGAAGGCCCGTGGCGACCGCGCTACCGCAGGCGAGCGCCTCGACCCGCAGCAGCACCCCTTCGACGTTGGAGTCTGCCGAGATGGCCTCGGCGAGCTCTCGCAGCACCGCCAGGGTGAGCACCGGCTTGGGCTTCGCGCCCCGGAGGATGATCTGCGCGGGGTGGGCGAAGTGCGAGAAGGGCCGCTCGATCTCCGTGATGGGCCCTTCGAGGGTGAGGGTGATCCACGTGCCGCTCGGCGCGAGGGCCGCGCGACGCGCCGCGGAGAAGGGGTAGAGCGCGGCGCGGATGGAGTTGGAGACGATGGTGCTGATCATCGGGCGCGAGCGTAAGGCCGCCCCCCGCGATCGTCACGGTGCCTTCAATCGAAGCCCACCACCAGCCCCGGGGCGCGCGTCGTCACGGCGCCGCCGAACCGGTCGTTCGGCCAACGTTGCCGGTCGTTCGGCCAACGTTGCCGGTGCCTTCAGTCGAGCCCGATGAGCGCGCCCGCGCCGCACGGGCGAGCGGGGTTCACCCCCGTCTGGGCGCGCGGCGCTTCGGCGTCGACTGTCGAGCGAGCTGCTGCTTCAGCGCCGCCAGCTCCGCTTCGAGCTTCTCTCGCGCGGCGCGCTCCGTCTCTTCGCCGGTGAGCCAGAGCATCGTCCCGGCCTCGTCGTCCGCCACCCGCAGCCGGCGACCGCTGTCGGTCACCACGATCCACGCGTCGAGCCACGCCGACCGCGCGGGGCCGTCACCCCGGTAGACGCGCACGAACTGCCCTCGCCCGTTGCGTTGCCACACCTGCAGAAGCTGCGGCCCCCCTGCGCTCCTGGGGCCAGCGCGCTCGGGGTCGAACACCCAGAGTTCTTGCACGCCCGCGGCGGCGTACTTGTCGGGCGACTCGCTGTAGTCCTTGTTGGGGTTGGCCTTGCTCACGACCTCGATGGCGAGCTTCGGCGGGGAGCACCCCGGCTTCCACGTGCAGAGGCTGTCGATCGCGTCGCGCTCGGCCCCAGGCGGCGGCGGCTGCACCACGTACAGGTCGGGATCGACGCCGATGGCAGGCCGCGCGGCGTTCCACCGCAGGGCGATGTTGCTGCCGACGTAGGCGTCGCGGCCCGAGCGCTTCACCCATTGCTCCAGCACGAGGCGCAGCAGCTCGGTGACCTTGTCGTGGAGGGCGGTCTCCGGCATCTCCTCGTCGTCCTTCAGCACCCAGCGCTCAGGGTCGGCCTCGACCGGAATCAGCAGCGCGACAGCGTGATGGGCGTGGCTGGTCATCGCTCGCGCAAAGCTACCCTCGGGGCCGGAGCGTGTCGACGATGCGCGAGTCGACCTCCGCACTGCCAACGTTGCCGTTTTCACTGCCAACGTTGGCAGCGACCTCAATCGAAGCCCACCACCATCCCCGGGTCGCGCGTCAGCGCAGCGTGCTCCGAAGTCGGTGAGGTCAGCGCTCGGTCGGCGGGTAGACCCCGCCGTCGCGTGTCGCGAAGACGAAGCGGAGCGCGCGCTCGAGCGTGCCGAAGCATGGCAGCGCGGAGGCTCGAAGCGCTTCGAGGTCCAGCGCGCGCGTGAGGGCGAGCTGGTGGGTCGTCGGACGATACGGGTGCTTCGCCGGAAAGAACTGGTTGAGCACGCCCTTCGCGTCGCGATGCCGCTGCGGGTCGCCGTCGAACCTCGCCGCCGGGTCGATGGGGTGTAGCTGCCGCCCGTATGGATCGGTCAGCGCCTTCCCGGCCAGCGTGGAAAGGCACGCGAGGAAGAGGGTCTCGTACTCGCGGTAGAGCAGCGTGATCGCCACGGGAAACGGCAGCCTCTGCTCTGCCACCCAGGCTGCGATGCGCGGCCCGTCTACCCGCGGACAGCCGTCTTCGTCGTCTTGGAGGAGCAGCGCGCCGTCGCAGTCCCCCCGGCGTCGGAGGTCTTCGCATTGAGCCTCGACTGCCGATCGCTGCTTCATCGCGTTGCGTCGTCCGACGACCATCCACATCGCGTCTTCGCGCCCCATGTCCGCGCTCAGCCGATGTAGCAGGTTGGGTACGGCGAGCTCCTCTCCCTGCCCCTCGACGACCACGTAGAACCTACCCACGGGCGTCGCCCTCAAGCGGTTGTGCCAGAAGGAGCTGGCCGAGGGTGAAGACGCCATCGTCGACGAGCCCACGCTGCCTCGCGGACAGCCCTCGCACCGAGGTCTGACCTCCGGCTCGATCGACCACGCGCACCGAGTCGACGGGGAGGAGATCGAGCAGGTCGCCGCTGTGGGTCGAGAGCAGCACCGGCGTCGTCATGGCGCGAGGGAGGATGTAGTCCCGCAGCACCGACATCGCGCGCACGTGCACGGCGAGCTCAGGCTCCTCGATGGCGATCAGGGACGGCGGCGGGTCTTGCAGTAGCGCGGTGAGCATGACGGCCGTTCGAAGCGTGCCGTCCGACTCACGGTTTGCGGGAACGGGGTACGCGCCCTGGACATCGCCGTGCTCGAAGATGGCGACGAGGTGGTCGCCCGCGGGCTCCACGCGCAGCTCGACGAGGTCGGGGACCAGTGCGCCAAGACCCGCGAGGAGCTCGGCGCGGTCGTCGGGCGGCATGCGCAGCAGCACGCTCATCCAGTTGTCTGCGTGGTCCGTGAGGAGCGGCTCCGCGCTGCGCAGCTGCGGTGAGCGAAGCATGTCGGGCGCGAGGCTGTACACCGCGAGCGAGTCCAGGAGCGCGCAGAGTCGGCTCTCGGGGGAAGAGGGATCGGCGCGCCGAAGGGCCGTCACGGAGAGCTCATGACGGCGCGACTCGGCTACGTCCGGGCCGACCCTGAGGCGCAGCGTGTGGGCCTCGTGTTGCGCGCGTCCAGCGAGCGCCTGGACGAGCGCCTTCGGAAACTCCAGTACGCGCTCATCCCCCTCGGCGTGGAGGCTCTGCCTCGCGCGCTCGTGGATCTCATCTCGCACCTCCACGGGGTTGGTGAAGAGCGCCTCGTCCCACACCGCGAAATCGTCCACGCCCCAGGGTCCGAGCTCCAGCCCCCAAACGATCCAATCTTCGCCGAACACGGCCTCTACGACGAAGTGGGCGCGGGACGTGCCGTGCCGGAGCAGCGCCTGCATCCCGCCGCGTTGCTGCACCGCGGCTGTCAACCCGCGAGGCGCGGCGGCGTTTCGCAGGAAGCGGAACGCGTCGAGCGTGTTGCTCTTGCCCGCGCCGTTGGCCCCCGCGAGCACCACCAGGTGTGGCGCTCGCGCGGAGAAGTCTACGGAGACGTCGCCGCCGAGGCTTCGGAAGTTTGCGATGTGGAGCGCGCGGATCACCAGGCGAGTGCCCTCACCGGCAGGTCAGGTGGTGGAGCGCAGGGAAGATGCCCCAGCGGCGCCTCGAACGGAAGGCGCGGACGCGGATCTCATGGGCGGGTCGATACGACGTCGGGGCCGCCGTGAGGGGACCGCCGTCGGTTGTCTCTGCTGCCAACGTTGCCGTTCCCGCTGCCAACGTTGGCAGTGCCTTCAATCGAACCCGATGAGCAGCCCCGGGGCGCGCGTGGTCACGGCCCCTCGGCCCGCCCAGAGCGCGAGCCCCTCGGCCGCCGCCGCCTCGGTGACCACGCTCACCGCGACGTGGCCGTCGATGAGGTCGATGCCCGCGAGGCGCCCGTGCACGCTCACATAGAACACCCCGTCGAGCGCCACGCTGAGGTCGCTCGTCAACGGCGCGGGCACCGCGAACCTCCCTCGCCTCCGTCCATCCCCGAGGGCGAAGCCCTGGAGCGTGAGGTCGGCTACCTGCCAGAAGACGTTGTTGTCGATGGCCCCGCAGCCCTCCACCGAGCGCGGCGGCGCGGGCACCGTCCAGAGGTCGGCCCCGGTCGAGCGAAGCAGCGCCCTCGGCGCGCCGGTCACCCCCGTCGCGGCGAAGGCCGGCACCACCACCACCGGGCCGGTCGTGACCACCGGGCACGCGCTGCGGTAGGGCAGCACCTTCTCCCAGCGAGAGCGCAGCGCCGACGGGGTCCTCGCGACGAGCCTGGTCGTGGGCCGGGCGTCTACGGTGTAGAGCAGGTCGCGCTCGGCGGAGGCGAGGTTGGTCACCGCGCCCGACAGCGGGATGCGCGGCCCCGACTCGCCCGACGGGAGCCGCACCGCGTGCAGCGACCCGGCGCCGTCGTGCATCCACCACGCGCCGTCGACCAGCGCCCCTGCCCAGCGCGCCCGCAGCGCCTCGGAGGTGAAGGCCGTGCGGAAGCGCTCTCGCCCGTCTCGCGCATCGAGCGCCACGAGGCCCCCCCGCCCGGTCTCCGCGCAGGGCCGCTGCGCCACGCCCGGCGTGTCGGCGCCCCGCCTCGCGCAGTGGGGGATCGTGTCCACCAGCACCAGCCCGTCGGCCAGCTCCAGGGGCTCGCCGTGGAGTCCGCCCACCGGGACGTGCCACCGCAGCGTCCCGTCGCGCAGGTCGAAGGCGAACACCTCTCCGTCGCTGGGGCCCTCGTCCTCCCGTCGCACCGCGCTCACGAAGACCGTGCGCCCGTCCGTGGCGGGCTCGCCGTAGGGCGTGCGCGGGGTGAAGTCGTAGCGCCAGCGCTCGATGCCCCTCGGCCTCGGGCCGTGGGTGAGCGAGCGCCACCGCGGCTGCGACCCTTCGCCCGCCCGGGTCGGCGCGATGGCGGGCGTCTCCCCCTCCGGGTCCGCGGCGGCGCCGTCGGCCGGCGTGGCGTCGCTGTTCTGTGCCGCCTCCGCGCGGCGGCTCTTGTGACGACAGCCCGTCGCCGAGAGCGCGAGCAGCACCCACCCCAGGCGCATGGCGACTCAGCCGCCCTGCGGAGCGTGGCTCGCCGCGTCAGCGCGGGCGCCTCGCAGCGCTCGCTCGATGCTGGCGCGCAGCGTGTCGGCGTCGGTGAGCCCCTCGAAGCGCTCGACGCCCACGTAGAGGGTCGGCAGCCCGGAGACGCCGGCGGAGCGGGCGTCGTTCATGTCGCGCTCGAGCACCGCGTCGGGTCGGCGCGAGGCGAGGCAGGCGCGCCATGCGTCCATGTCGACTCCGGACTCGCGCACCACTCGCTCGCACCCGGCGGGCGTGAGGTCTTCGGCGCGAAAGAGCGCGGCCGCCACGGCGTCGCCACGCCCCTGCTCCTCGGCGCAGCACGTGGCCCTCGCGGCGTCGCGGGCGTGCTCGTGGAAGGAGAGCGGGACGTTCTTTCGGATGACCCGGACGCGCGAGCCGTAGGAGGCGAGCACCGGCGCGAGGGCCTCCTGCTGGCGTCGGCAGAAGGGGCACTCGAAGTCGACGAACTCCACGATGGTGGCGACGTCGCGCTCCTGGAGCCGCGCGATGACCTCGGGGAGCGGCGCGATGGTGGGGGAGTTGGGGCCGATGGGTCGGTGGGACATCGGGCGGGAGAGCCCGTAGCCCAGCGGAAGAAGCACCGCCAGAAGGGCCGCGCCGGTGACGGCGTAGGAGGGCAGCCTGCGCCTCGGGGCGGGCTCGTCGGCCGGGAGCACGTCCATGCGGAGGCTCATGGCGAGGGCGCCCGCGACGAGGGAGGAGGCGTCGACGGTGAGGCAGTAGACGCACCAGTGATGGAGGATGAGGCCCTGGATGGCGACGAGGGCGACGCCCGCGACGACGCCGAGGAGGCCGAGCGAGGCCAGCAGCCGGCGGGCGCGCTCGCGGGCGCCGAGCAGCGAGGCGCCGAGCAGGGCGACGAAGAAGAGCACGCCGGGGATGGGCAGCGGGACGCCGAAGGGGCGCGCGAAGACCGAGTGGCGCACGGCGTCGCAGCCGGAGCCCTGGTCGGCGCAGAACACCGGGGGGCGTATGTAGTCGACCATCAGCATCGCCGAGGCGGCGAGCCCGACGAGGCAGATGGCCTGGAGCGCGAGCTCGCGGGCGCTGCGGTCGGGGCGGCTCGGGGCGGCGGGGGTAGGGACGTCGTCGGTCGTCATGGGTGGTCTGTAGGTTTGGGGGGAGATATAGCGCTTCGGAGGGCCGGTGGGGCGTTGCCCGGGATGTGCTTTGACCCCATCGCTCTCGCTGTGGTAGTGGGGCGCCGCCCTGACGACCTGACCGCCTCACGCGCAGCAGAACGCGCGCCGCTCGCTAAGGAACACGACGATGGCAGAACTTCCGACCGGACGCATCACCCAGATCATCGGCCCCGTCATCGACGCGGAGTTTCCCCCCGGCGGCGTGCCGGCGATCAACTCGGCGCTTCGGGTGACCAACAAGTCCATCAGCGACGAGCCCTGGAACCTGGTCTTCGAGGTCGCCCAGCACCTCGGCGAGAACACGGTCCGCGCGATCGCGATGGACTCCACCGACGGCCTGGTCCGCGGCCAGGAAGTGATGGCGACCGGCGCCCCGATCATGATGCCGGTTGGCCCCGAGACCCTCGGGCGCATCCTCAACGTGATCGGCGTCCCCGTCGACGAGGCGGGCCCGGTCAACGCCAAGAAGTTTCGCCCCATCCACCGCGCTCCGCCGTCGTTCACCGACCAGAGCACGAAGGAAGAGATCCTCGAGACGGGCATCAAGGTCATCGACCTGCTCGCCCCCTACAAGAAGGGCGGCAAGATCGGCCTCTTCGGCGGCGCCGGCGTGGGCAAGACCGTGCTCATCATGGAGCTCATCAACAACGTGGCGAAGGCCCACGGCGGCGTGTCCGTGTTCGCCGGCGTCGGCGAGCGCACCCGCGAGGGCAACGACCTCTTCGTCGAGATGACTGAGTCCAAGCTCGGCGACGGCAAGACCTCGGTCATCTCCAAGACCGCCCTGGTCTACGGGCAGATGAACGAGCCGCCGGGCGCCCGCGCCCGCGTCGCCCTCTCGGCGCTCACCGTGGCGGAGTACTTCCGCGACGACGAGAACCAGGACGTGCTGCTCTTCGTCGACAACATCTTCCGCTTCACCCAGGCGGGCTCCGAGGTGTCGGCGCTCCTCGGCCGCATCCCGAGCGCGGTGGGTTACCAGCCCACGCTGGCCACGGAGATGGGCGCGCTCCAGGAGCGCATCACCTCCACCAAGAACGGCTCGATCACCTCGGTGCAGGCCGTGTACGTGCCCGCCGACGACCTCACCGACCCGGCGCCCGCGACGACCTTCTCGCACCTCGACGCCACCACGGTGCTCTCTCGCGCCATCTCCGAGCTGGGCATCTACCCCGCGGTGGATCCCCTCGACTCCACCTCGCGCATGCTCCAGCCGCAGTACGTGGGCGAGCGTCACTACAAGGTCGCCCGCCAGGTGCAGGAGACCCTCCAGCGCTACAAGGCCCTTCAGGACATCATCGCCATCCTCGGCATGGACGAGCTCTCCGAGGACGACAAGCGCACCGTGGCCCGCGCGCGGCGCATCCAGCGCTTCCTGTCGCAGCCCTTCTTCGTGGCCCAGCAGTTCACCGGGCTCGAGGGCGCGCTGGTTCCGCTGAAGGACACCATCGATGCGTTCGAGGAGATCCTGTCGGGCGCGCTCGACTCGCTCCCCGAGCAGGCCTTCTACCTGAAGGGCGGCATCGCGGACGTGAAGAAGGCCGCCGAGCAGCTCTCCAAGGTCGGCTGAACAGGAGCGCTTGACCGATGACCATGGACACCGACCTCGCCACGGGACCGCTCCGCAGCGGCGTTCTTCGCCTCGATGTGGTGACGCCCGCGGGCGTCGCGGTGCGCAAGGACGTCGACCAGGTCGAGGCCCCCAGCGTGGACGGTGAGTTCGGCGTGCTGCCGGGCCACCTCCCGCTGCTGGCCGCGCTTCGCGCCGGCGTCGTGCGCTACCGCTCCGAGGGCAAGACCTTCGTGCTCGCGGTGGGCGCGGGCTTCGCCGAGGCGGGCGGGGATGCGATGACCATCCTCACCGACCGCTGCCTCGACGCGAAGGACGTCGACCTCGCGAAGACCCGCTCCGACCTCGACGCGGCCTCGAAGAAGCTCGACGCCTTCGCCGGAGCACAGGAGGGCGCCGAGTTCGAAGAACTCTCCCGCTCGGCCCAGTGGTTCCAGGCGCAACTCGACGCGGCCCGCGAGTCCGGCCGCGGCTGAGCCGTCCTCCCTTCTCTCCCTCCCTCCCCGACACTCCAATCCATCTCTCACGGCTACCCAGCGCGCCTCACCCGTAGCGAAGCGGAGGGGCGGCGTCCGACCACGCCCCCGACGCGCTCCTACGCGACGTCGTCAGCGCCGGTACGGGTTGCCCAGGTCGGGCGCGTCCGGATCGGGAGCGCTCGGCGTCGGGAGCGCCCGCGTCGGCGGAGCCTCAAGCCCCGCAGGCACTGCCATCGGCGCAAGCTGATCGGCCAGGCTCTGCTCGCCGCGTCGTGAGCGTCGACGACGATGGCTGCGCCCGCCAGGCTCCTCCTGGGGAGCCGCGGCGGGAGCTGGCGCAGGCGCAGGCACCGGAGCCGCGGCGGGAGCCAGTGTCGGCGCAGGCACCGGAGCTTCGACCGGAGCGGGCGCAGGCACCGGAGCTGCGACCGGAGTGGGCGCCGGAGCTGCGACCGGAGCGGGCGCCGGAGCTGCGACCGGAGCGGGCACAGGCGCCGCGACAGGAGCGGGCCTCGCCGGGGAGGTGATCACCGCGGGGGTCGATGTCTGGTGGTTGCGCAGCGTCCAGGCGATGGCGGCGCCGCCGAGGATGGCCACGATGACCATTCCCAGCGCGAAGGCCATCAGGTTGCTGCGGCGCTCGTTTCCGGGCTGCGCGGGGTAGGTCCCCGTCGGAAGCGCCGACTGCGGCGGCGCACCCAGGGACCACGGCTGCTGCGGAGCCGAGAGCGGACCGAAGGGCGACGAGGGGGCGACGTACTGCCCCATCGGACCAGATCCCTGCACCGGGGGGAGCGGGGCGAAGGAGGGCGTCGGAGCGGGGCCCTGCATCGGCGACGGACCCGACGGGTACCGCTGCGGCGCCACGTTCATGGGCTGCATCGGCGACGGACCCGACGGGTACCGCTGCGGCGGCGCCATCTCCCCCGAGGGCTCCGGGGCGATCTCCTCGATGTCGTCTTCGAGCTCCCCGTCGGGCTCCGGCGCGGGGGCGATGGGCTGCCCCCCGTTGAGCCGCAGCCGCTCCATGATCGCCTCGATGGGAGCGCTCTCCACGATGGTCGAGTCGGCGCTGGGCTGATCGAACTCCGGCGCGGTCTGCGCGGGCTCGCCGTGCCCCCACGACTCGTGCGGCGAGGGGACGGCCATGGTGGCCATCTCCTCGTCGAAGTCCTGCTCGTAGGTGAGCGCCACCGGAGCCGCGGCGGCCGGCGCCCTCCCCACCGGACCCATCCCCATCACCGTGGCCCTCTGGGCTCTCGGCGCGGGGGCGGGCGTGGTCGCTGCGGCGCGCAGCGGCAGCTTCGTCGGCGCGGCGTGGGTCGCCCTCGGCGCCGGAGCCGTCACCGGTCGCTGCGGCTGTGGTGCGACGCCGGCCATGGTGGGCGCCCGGAAGCGCTGCCCGGGAGGCGGCATCGCGGGGGAGGGCGTCGGCTCCCTCGCGGGCTGCTGCTGCATGGGCTCGTGCGGGAGGTCGATGGCCTTGAAGCTCCCGGTGCTGGCGCTCTCGGCGGTGGGAGGCAGCCCGTTGGCGATGCGGCCGCGCTCCCGCTGGATGCGCTCTCCGCAGACCTTCTGCATATACGCGGCGACGGTGCGGTGGTTGCCGGGGCCGCCCAGCACCTTGGTCGCCCGCTCGATGGCGTCGGCGAACTCGTGCGCCGAGCTGAAGCGGTTGTTGGGGTCGCGCTCGAGGGCCTTCATCACGACCTGCTCGAGGCTCGCGGGCACCGACGGGGCCGCGTCGCGCAGCCGGGGGATGGGCTCGAACAGCAGGTGGTTGAGCACCTCGACGTCGCTGTCGCCGTGGAAGAGCCGGCGGCCGGCGAGCAGCTCCCAGAGCACGATGCCCATGGCGAAGAGGTCGACGCGGCGGTCGATCTCCTGACGCCGGGTCTGCTCCGGGGCCATGTACGAGATCTTGCCCTTGAGCTGCCCGTCGCGGGTCTGCGTGAGGCGCGAGCCCGCCTTGGCGATACCGAAGTCCGTAAGCCGAGCGGCGCCGTCGGTGCCCAGCAGGATGTTCTGCGGGCTCACGTCGCGGTGCACCAGGTTGAGGAACTCCCCGTTGTCGTCGATGAGGTCGTGCGCCGCCTGGAGGCCGCCGAGGATGTCGAGGGCGATGCGCGCCGCCACGGGCACCGGGATCTTCTCCCCCAGCTTCTGCGCCGTGCGCGAGAGCGTGAGCAGCGTCACGCCCTCGATGTACTCCATGACGATGTAGAGCCCCTCGGCGTCTTCGACGTCGAGCGTGGCCACCACGTGCGGATGCCGGATGCGCGCCGCGAGCCGCGCCTCATCCAGGAACATCTGCACGAACTCCTCCTCGCCCTCGAGGTGCGGGTGCAGGCGCTTGATGGCCACCAGCCGGGAGAACCCCTTGGCCCCCATCGACTTCGCCAGGAACACTGTGGCCATGCCGCCCGAGGCGATCTCTCCGAGTACTTCGTAGCGCCCGATGCGCCGCGTCTGCGCGTGCGCGTCGTCGAAGTGCGCCATCAGAACCTTCCCCCTACTAGCATCCCCGCAGGCGACGCGCCCGCGTACACGGGAGCGCTTCGCCAGCGGGTGAAGAACGCCCCGATCACCAGGGTCGTGACGCCCGCCGCGGCGGTGGCTCCGGCGAGCACGTTGGTGCGAAGCTCTCTCACGCGGCCGTCGTCGAGCGCCGCCTGCGTGGGGTTCTGCACATAGGCGTCGTTGCCTTCGAGGGTGTTGAGGCCGCTCCAGACGAGCACGCCTGCGAGGCCTGCGGTGATGACCATGCCCGTGACGAAGACCCCCGGGGAGAGCCCGTCGGGCGTCGGGGGCTGCACCGGCGGTTCGACGCGCCGCGGGCGCTGCTCGATGGTGGGGAGCGCGCCTCGCATGGCGGGCGGTCGCTCGGCGTCGATGGGCGTCGCCCCCGTCTGCGCGTGGATCTCCTCGGGCGTGGAGATGCGCGGCGGCGCGGCAGCCGGGGGAGGCGTCTCACCCGGCATGGTGAGCTCGATGGGGTTGTTGCTCCCGGCGAGGAGCTGCAGCGGTCGGTGGGTCACCCGCAGCCCCCAGGCGGCGGTGAGCGTGTGGGGCCCCGGCTCGGCGAACACATCGGCGCTGCTCGTCTGGGCGTCGAGGGAGAGGTCGCAGCCGTTGCACTGCACGGTGACGCGGGCGAGCTGGGGGGAGAGGTCGTCGACGACGCGGCTGGCGTAGGCGGTGATGCGGGGGTCGGAGGCCTCGCGGCGCAGCAGCGTGAGGGCGAGGGTTGCGGCGCGGGCATCGTGCGAGGGCGAGCGCATCCCCCGGTGCGCCCGGATGGCCTGGATGAGGGCCTGGGCGGCGGGCTGGGTGCGGTCGGCGGTCTCGAAGAACTCCGCGGCGGCGGCGAAGTCTCCGTTGGCGAAGGCGCGCTGGCCCTGCTCGTAGGCGGCGGCGGCCTCGTCGGTGGCGGACTGCCCCAGGGCGGCCGGTGTCGCGAGCGCAATGGCGGAGGAGAGCGCGACGCCTCGGAGCATCACCCCCCATCGGGGCACCACCGGCGTCAGGGAATTCACCGCCACGGTGGCGCCATGCTTCGGAATTCGCGCATGGAAGTCAAGGCTGGCGAGGCGCTGGGGGCGTGAGCATCGATGCCGCGCCGGTCGATGTCGCGGCGCGTTGCGGGACGGAAGAGGGGGACGTAAGGTGCCGCGCGTTCATGGCAACGGACTATTACGAAGTGCTCGGCGTCGCGCGCGGCGCGAGCAGCGAAGAGATCAAGGCGGCGTACCGGAAGGCGGCGCTGAAATACCACCCCGACCGCAACCCCAACGATGCGGAGGCGGAGGCGAAATTCAAGCAGTGCTCCGAGGCGTACCACGTCCTGAGCGACGCCGATCGCCGTGCGCACTTCGACCGCTTCGGCAGCGCCCCGGCGGGCCCGGGGGGGATGCCCGACTTCCAGCAGATCAACATCGAAGAGCTCTTCAGCGACCTGATGGGCGGGCTCTTCGGCGGCATGGGCGGCGGGGTCGGGAGCTTCGTCCGGGGGCAGACCCGCGGCGGTCGAGACATCGCGCTAGAGCTCAGCATCACCCTGGAGGAGGCCGCCAAGGGGTGCGAGAAGACCGTGGAGTTCGAGCGCCCCGCGGTGTGCGAGACCTGCAGCGGCCGAGGCGCGGCGCCGGGCACTCCGGTGGACACCTGCCCCGCCTGCGCGGGCCGCGGAGAGGTCCGATACCAGCAGGGCTTCTTCAAGATGTCGCGCCCCTGCGGGCGCTGCGGAGCGAAGGGCACCATCCCCAGGGAGCCCTGCGCGAGGTGCGGCGGCAGCGGGGTGATGAAGCGCACGGAGAAGCTCCAGGTGGTGCTCCCGGCGGGGGTGGAGGACGGCGCGACGCGCACCGTCGACGGCTACGGCGAGGCGCCGGGCAACGGGCTCCCCTCGGGCAACCTGGAGATCACCGTGCGCATCGCGGCGCACCCGGTCTTCACCCGCGACGGGCAGGACCTGCGCTGCACCCTGCCCTTGAGCTTTCCACAGGCGGCGCTGGGCGCGATGGTCGATGTGCCGACGCTCGACGGGGGCGCGAAGCTGCGGGTTCCGGCGGGCATCCAGCCGGGGCAGGAGCTTCGGCTGCGCGGCAAGGGGATGCCCCGCTTCGGGGGATACAGCCGCGGAGATCAGATCGTGATGGTGCAGCTCGAGGTGCCGACGAAGCTCAGCGACGAGCAGAAGGCGCTTATCGAGCAGCTCGCGGCCTCCCTCGGGCAGGAGACGCACCCCCAGCAGAAGACCTTCTTCGAGAAGCTCAAAGACCTTCTCTAGAGCGACGGCAGGATATACGCAGATGGCATCGGTCAAGCGCGATTACTATGAAGTGCTGTCGGTGGTGAAGACCTCGTCTGGAGACGAGATCAAGAAGTCGTTCCGCAAGGAGGCCTTCAAGTTTCACCCCGACCGCAACCCCGGAGACAAGGAGGCGGAGGAGAAGTTCAAGGAGATCACCGAGGCCTACGACGTGCTCTCCGACGAGCAGAAGCGGAAGATCTATGACCAGTACGGGCACGCGGGCCTGGAGGGTCAGGGGATGCGTCCGCCGGAGGACATCTTCGAGCAGTTTCAGGACCTCTTCGCGGACTTCTTCGGCTCGGGCTTCGGCGGTGGCGGCGGTGGTGGTCGAGGAGGCGGCGGCCGAGGCCGCCCGAGCCAGCCCAGGGTGCAGCAGGGGAGGGACCTCCGCGCTGGAGTGCGGCTCACGCTTCGCGAGGCGGTGTTCGGCGCCAAGCGCGACGTGAGCGTGGTCTTCCCGGCGGCGTGCGCGACCTGCAACGGATCGGGCGCGGCCAAGGGGAGCCAGCCGGTGACCTGCAACGGCTGCAAGGGCCGCGGTCAGGTCACGCAGGGCAGCATGGGGTTCATGATCGCGATGCCGTGCCCCGAGTGCGGCGGCGCGGGCAAGGTGATCAGCAAGCCCTGCGGTGACTGCCGCGGTCGCGGCGAGGTGCGGCAGGAGAAGAAGGTCAAGGTGTCGATCCCCGCGGGCATCGACCACGGGCAGGCGATCCGCGTGGCGGGCCACGGCGAGCCTGGTCCCAACGGGGGGCCGCCGGGCAACCTGCTGGTGGTGATGGAGGTCGAGCAGGACACCAAGTTCCAGCGCGAGGGCAACGACCTGCTGGTGGAGGTCCCGGTGGCCTTCAGCACGGCGGCGCTGGGCGGCACCGTCGACCTGTCCAACCTCGACGGCACGCCCGTCTCCGTGACCATTCCCCCGGGGACGCAGCCCAACACGGCCTTCACCCTGGAGGGCATCGGCGTCCCCTACGTCGACGGCGGCGGTCGAGGCAACCTCATCGCCGTGGCGCGCGTGGAGGTCCCTCGTCGCATGAACGCCAAGGCCCGCAAGGCGCTCGAAGAGTTCGCCAAGGCGCTCAACGGCGCGGAGGGGTGAAGGCCCTCCCCCTCTCCCTCGCTCTCTACGCCTCGGGCGCGCTCGCCCAGGACGCCTCCCAGGGCGTCGTCGTCGGCGCCTCCACGGTGCAGCTCGTCACCACCTCCAGCACCGCGCGGGTGCTCGCCGATCCGGGCTCCCGCGTGCTCTGGGAGGGACCCACCACCTGGCAGGGAGAAGACCGCGGGCTGCGCACCCGCGACGCCCTCTCCCTCTCCGACGGGACCATCGTCCGGGAGCGCTACGACGAGGCCGCCTCGCTCTGCGGGATGGGTGAGCTCCCCTCCGAGCGCTGGGTGCTCGGGCCCTCGCTGCGCTTCGCGCGCGCCCCCAACCTCCGGCTACTCGCGGCCGCGCGGTCGGCCTTCGCGGGCGCTGCATCCTCGCCCTCGAGCGTCGTGGCCGGGGCCCCTCCGTCGCTGCCGCTGCGAGGCGCCGTGGTGAGGCTCTCCGAGGGCGCCGCTCCCGCCCCGCGAGCCCTGGAAGACGGCGACCCCCGCACCGCGCAGCCCCTCACGGCCGGATCGTCGGTGACCCTCCGGCCCTCCCTCGGCCCGGTGTCGCTGAGGGCGCTGGAGCTCACCGCCCCGCCCTCGGGTGAGCTGCCCCGGCGCTGGCTGCTGACGATGGACACCGGCGCTCCGCTCGCCGTGACCCTCTCCCCCACCCGTGCGCCAGGGCGGCTGCGGGTGATGCTCCCCGAGGGGGCGCGGCCCTCCTGCGTGGCGCTGGTGGCCCTCGACGACGGAGCGGTCGCCGAGCTCGGCTGGATGACCTCCCTCGACGCCTCCGGGGACGGCGGCATCGCGGCGCTGCTGGCCGCGGCCGAGGGCGCCGAAGGAGACGCGGCGCTGCGCCTCGTGCTCTCGCTGGGAGAGCGCGGAGAGCGCGCGGTGATCGAGGCGCTTCCGACGATGAGCGTGCTGGCGGCGAGGCGCGCAGTGAGGGCGCTGGCGGCGACCGGGAGGGCGGAGGCGATCACGGCCGTGGCCAGGGCGCTCGCTCGCGAGGAGGTGTCGGCCGCGGCGCAGGAGGCCCTGGAGAGAGCGGGCGCTCCGGCGATCGCGGGGGTGGCCTCGGTGGTGGCGGAGGTCCCGAGGGCGCTGCGGGTGGTGGCCGGGATGCGGCTGTCGTGGGCCGCGCGGCTGGGCGCTGCGGTGCCGCTGCTGGGCGCTCCCGACGAGGCGTGGAGGGAGGGGCTGCCGACGCTGCGGGCGATGCTCTCCGCGGCGGCGAGAGAGGGCTCCGCGAGGCCCTGGGTGGAGGCGCTGCCGACCAGCGAGCCCGCTCGCTCCAGGGGGCTGAGGGTGGTGGCCGAGGCGATTGGGGTCGACGACCCGGTGATGGCGCTCGCGGCGGAGCGGGCGCGGTCGCAGTGGGAGACGGCGACGGAGTTCGCGACGCGCTGGCGGCTGCTGTCGCCGATGGCGGGCGACGCGCAGGGGCGCGCGGCGCTAGGCGAGCTGCTGGCGGGGCGAGGTCCGGGCGCGAGCGACGCCGACCTCCGGGCCGAGGCGGCGAGGGCGCTGGGGCGCTTCGCCGACGCGACGGACGCGCTGCGGGCGGGGTTGGGGGATGCGGTCCCGAGGGTGAGGGCGGCGAGCGCGACGGCGCTGCGGGGGAGAGGTGCGGCGGTCGACGCGCTGCGGCCGGTGCTGGCGGACGACCGCTGGCCCACGGTGCGCGCTGCGGCGGCGGCGGCGCTGGCCCAGCGGCCCGAGGCGGCTGACGCGCTGGCGTCGGCGCTCGATGCGCGCAGCGTGCTGGTGGTGAGGGCGGCGCTGCGGGCGCTGTCGGAGAACCCGGCGACGACGGTGACGGCGAGGCTGGTGGCCTTCGCGCAGGACGGGTCGAGGGCGTCGCTGCTGCGGCGCGAGGCCATCGACGCGGCGTCGACGCGCTGCGACGCGAGCGCGCTCGCGGGCCTGGAGGCGCTGGCGGAGACGCTGGGGGATACCGCGCTCCCGGCCTACGAGCAGGACCTCGGGCACGCGGCGCTGGCGGCGATGGCGCACATCGACGCGGGGAGGGCGAGGGCCTTCCTCCAGCGGAGCGAGGCGAACCCGGCGGCGCGGGCGGCGGTGGAGCGTGCGGCGCGGGGCGGGTGCCCGGGGAGGTGAGTCGGGCCCTACACCCTCCCAGTTGACGCCGCGGCCCCCGGTCGGGTCCGATGCTCCGATGACCCCTCGACGATCGCGCGCCTGGTGGCTCCTCGCCCTCCCGGCCGCGGGCTGCGTCCCGACGCGCGCCACCCCCCAGGACGCCGCCGTCTCCGACGACGCCGCC
>Ga0207969_100065_pt1 | contig 75793 bp, 55 predicted proteins | sample LakWasMet25_LOW6_2_FD_183869 | JGI IMG/M metagenome (GOLD analysis project Ga0207969, IMG submission 183869) | Freshwater sediment methanotrophic microbial communities from Lake Washington under simulated oxygen tension - Sediment Metagenome... | ecosystem: Environmental > Aquatic > Freshwater >...
GCGCGGAGGGACGTCAGCCACTCCCTCCTCCGCCGCCGTGGTCGGCGGGGGCGCGGGGTCCGTCGCCGGGGTCGGCGGCGAGGCGAGAGAGGGCAGCTCGTCCCGAGCCGCTTCATCCCATCTGGCAAGCGATAGGGTTTCCGACCCTGAGCCGTCTGCATGAGGCAGCGGGGAGACCGGTCGGTCACCCGCTGCTTCGTGGATGGGATGCGCTGAAGGGGAGGGGAGCGCGCGCTACGGGCGACGGACCGACGCGGTGTACGCGCCGGCCGCCGAGCCGCAGCCGTCGACGAAGAGGGCGTGGATGCCCGCCCCGCGGGGGATGACCGAGTTGATGGTCGACTGCCGCGGGCCGCAGGCGTCGTCGTTGCAGACCGTGGCGCTGCCCGGGTTCATCACCGAGAGCTCGGTGTCCCAGGTCGCGCGGCCGCAGGTGGTGGCCGAGAGGAGGCCGCCGGTGAAGCTGCCGCAGGTGTACCAGTAGAAGGTGTCCTCCGGGCCGTTGGAGCAGCAGGTGGAGGTCACCCGGCCGGTGCCCGCGGTGGTGCCCGAGACGACCTGGGCGCCCGGAGCGAGGACGCGCACGGCGCCGTTGCCCACCGGGAGGTGCTGGTAGCGCAGGCTGGCCGAGCCTCCCGCGCCGCATCCCGAGAGCACGAGGTAGTAGGTGCCTGCGTTGAGCTGCGCCATCACCTGCGAGGCGCTGCCGGTGGAGCAGCCGAGCAGGCCGCCGTCGTCGTTGCAGGTGGTGCCGTTGGTCAGGTTGGACGCGGTGACGTTGGTCCCGCGGGAGTCCTGGAGGAAGAGCGAGGTGTCGAAGGCCGAGCCGATGGTGTCGGCGTAGACGATCTCCGGCTGGGTCAGCGTGAAGCGGTAGAACACGTCGCGCCCGGAGGTGCAGCCGCAGACCCCGGTGGTGTCGTTGCGGAAGCGCGAGGTGTTCACCGAGGTGTTGCCCGAGTTGGTGAGCACGATGGCGTTGTCGCGGGTCTCGCCCGCGGGCACCACCTGGCAGGTTCCGCCGATGCAGAAGTTGCCCGCGGCGCAGCGCCGGTCGCAGCCGCCGCAGTTGTTCTCGTCGGTGCCGGTGTCGACGCACGAGGCGCCGCAGCGGGTGCCGCTGGAGCAGCTCGCGAGCACGTAGCGCACAGAGTACGCGCCGCGCTGCACGCAGCCGTCGACCACCAGGGTGTTGAGCCCCGCCTGGCTGGCCGTGGTGGCCGGGACGGTGGCGCTCAGCGACGAGCCGTTGCCGCACGCGAAGCCCGCGCCCACGTCATCGGCGCACACCGCGGAGGTCATCCGAAGGGCGCTGTACTGCGCGAGCTCGATGTTGTACCCGGCGGCGTTGGCGCCGGTGGTCGGGTTGCAGCTCGTCGACTGGAAGGTCGTCGCCGAGGCGCCCGGGCAGGTCACCCACCAGTACGCGTTCTCAGGCCCGCTGGAGCAGCAGGTCGAGGTGATGGTCCCGGTGCCGGAGGTGGTGCCGGTGAGGGTCTGCACGGCGCCCGAAGGGGTGATGCGCGCGGTCGGCCCGTTGCCCACCGGGAGGTGCTGGAAATGGATCGTCGCCGCGCCAGCGCCGCAGCCCGAGAGCACCAGGAAGTAGGTTCCGGGGTTGAGCCGGGCGGCGATCTGGCTCTGTAGCGCGCCCGCCACGGTGCAGAGCCCCGCGGAGGTGATGTCGTCGTTGCAGGTGGTCTGGCCCGCGGCCGGGGCGGTGAGGTTGTTGCCGCCGGCGTCCTGGAGGAAGAGCGCCGTGTCCCAGGTCGCCCCGAGGGTGTCGGCGTAGACGATCTCCGTCGCGGTCAGGGTGAAGCGGTAGAAGACGTCGTTGCCCGCGCCCGTGCACGAGCAGTTGCCGTTGGTGTCGTGGCGCGCCGCCGAGGTGTTGGCGGCGATGTCCTGCGCCGGCATGGCGAGGCTGATCGCCACCGCGCCCGAGCGGGCGTCGTTGACCGGGGCGGTGCCCATGCACGCCCCAGCGACGCAGGCCTGGCCCGAGGGGCAGGCGCGGCCGCACATCCCGCAGTTCGATCCGCTGGTGCGGAGGTCGACGCAGAGCGCCGAGGCGCCCGTCCCGCAGAGGGTCTGGCCCATGGCGCAGGCGCAGGCCCCGGCCACGCAGGTCTGGCCCATGGCGCAGGCGCGGCCGCACATCCCGCAGTTGGCGCGGTCGGTCGCGGTGTTGGTGCAGGTCGAGCCGCAGCGGGTGGTGCCCGCCGCGCAGGCGCAGGCCCCGGCCACGCAGCTCTGCCCCGTCGGGCAGGCGTTGCCGCACATCCCGCAGTGCGCCGCGGTGGTGCGCGTGTCGACGCAGCTCCCGTCGCAGAGCGTCGTGCCGGTGGCGCAGCCGCAGACGCCCGCGGTACACACCCGCCCGGCGGGGCACGCGGTGCCGCAGGACCCGCAGTTCATCTCGTCGGTCTGGGTGTTGACGCACGCGCGCTCGCACATGGTCGAGCCCGTCGCGCAGCGGCACACGCCCGCCTCGCAGGTCGTCCCCGCAGTGCAGGCGGTGCCGCAGGCTCCGCAGTTCATCTCGTCGGTCTGGGTGTTGACGCACGTGGGAGCGGGCGCCGAGGGGGCGCAGTCGACGCGCCCGGTGGGGCAGGTCGGACGGCCCGCACGGCAGGTGCTCATGGCGCAGGTCTCACCGGCCGCGCACGCCCCGCCGCAGCGGCCGCAGTTGGCGGGATCGCTGGTGAGGTCGGCGCACATCTCTCCGCAGCGCATCTGCCCGGTGGGGCACTCCGCGGTGCCGGTGCACACGCCGGCGGCGCAGGTCTGCCCCGCGGCGCACGCCCGCCCGCAGGCGTTGCAGTTGGCGACGTCCGTCTGGGTGTCGACGCAGGCGCCCGCGCAGCGGGTCTGTCCCCCGGTGCAGGGCGGCTCCACGTCCACGCCGGCGTCGGTCCCTGTGCCGGTGTCTTCGGGGGGGCTCCCGGTGTCTTCGGGGGGGCTCCCGGTGTCTTGTGGGGGCGTTCCCGTATCCTCTGCGGGAGTCCCGGTGTCTTCGGGGGGGCTCCCGGTGTCTTGCGGGGGCGTTCCCGTATCCTCTGCGGGGGTCCCGGTGTCGGTGTCGATCACCCCCGTGTCTTCGCCCGCGTCCGTCGGGGCGGGCGGGTCGTCGCTACAGCCCGCCGCGGCCAGCAGCGCGCCGACCAGCGACCATCTGAGTATCTGCTTCATCGTCGAGGATCTCCTCACAGGGTGAGATGGTGCCCGCCGAGCCTCACTGGGGAGACGACGCTCTCCGTGAACGACCGGGACCGCAGGACGCCGCGCGCACGCAACCCTGTTCAGGCTTGTAACGGGCTTCTCCCGCGGGGCCAAGCCCGCGGCGCTACCGCTCCATGAGCCAGCGCAGCAGCGCCGCAGCCACGCCCTCGGCGAAGTCCCCCGTCCAGCCCGAGGCCATCGAGGCCTCCGGCGTCGCGTGGGCTCGCCAGTCGTGGTCCGCTCCGGTGATCTCCTCGAAGCGCGCCATCCCTGGCCTCGCGGCGCGGATCGCCTCGACCAGCGCCACGTGCTCCTCCCGCTGCGACTGCCAGTCGGCGCTCCCCCACATCGCCAGCACCGGGACCTCCAGCGCCAGCAGCGGAGCCGCCACCGGGCACGCCTGCACCTCCCGCCAGTAGCGCCCGGTGCGCCCGAGCTGCCGCCCGTGCTCGTCCACGCCGAGCCACCGGCCCCACGCCTCGATCCCTTCGAGCGCCTCGGTGGGGTCCGCGCCCCCGTGCAGCGCCCTCGCGTTGTAGCGCTCCAGCACCCTCACCCTCGCCTCGATCTCCACCGGGCTCGCTCCCGAGAGGCCTAGCACCCGCCGCTGGCTGGCCACCAGGTACTCCGCCCAGGTGAGCCACCCGACGCCGTAGAGCGCCACCCCCCGCACCGCCGGGACCCCCGCCGCCAGCCTCGGGGCGTGCAATCCCCCGAGGGAGTGTCCGAAGAGAACCCCCTGCTCGCCCCTCACCAGCTCGTCGGCGGTGACGGCCGCGAGGGCCGCCGCGAGGTCGGCGTGCTCCTCCTCGAAGCCCGCGTCCTGCGCCTTCGGACCGCCGCCCCCGCCGAAGCCGCGCTTCTCCGCGCGCACCGTCGCAAACCCGCCAACGTTGAGCGCGCCCAGCAGACAACGGAGCGGGTCGACGGTGCCCTCTGGATGGAAGGCCAGGCTCCCCGCGGCGTAGCCCGGCAGGTACATCACCCAGGGGAAGGGACCTTCCCCGGGAGGGAGCGTCCAGCGCAGGCGGAGCTTCCCCGCCGGCCCCTCCGCCCAGGTGTCCCTGACGATCATCGCCTTCGGAACACCATCCGATGGATGGGCAGCCCGTCCGCGATGGCGCGGGTCTCTCGGTTGGAGCGCGCCGGAGCGAAGGGGCTCTCGTCGGCGTACATACCCGCCACGGTATTCTCCAGCTCGGGGCACGCCGCGAGGCGCTCGTAGTAGGCCGTCGCGCGGTCTTCGACGTCGGTCTGCACCAGCAGCAGCGCGCCCGGGGCGAGCAGCCTGGCGAGCTCTGCGATGAACGCGTCCTGCACCACGAGCCGCTTGGCGTGGCGCTTCTTCCACCAGGGGTCGGGGAAGTGTACCGCCGCGCCGATCACGCACCCGTCCGGGCGCAGCCTCGGCAGCGCGAGGCCCGCGTCCTCGGCGAAGCATCGCGCGCGGGGGAAGCCCTTCTTCTGGAGGCGCTCGTCGAGCTGCGCCGCGAGCTTGCGTCGTATCTCCAGCGCCAGGAATCGGGTCTCCGGGTGCAGCGCCGCGTAGCCCAGCGCGAAGGCCCCGCGGCCCGGACCCACCTCCAGGAAGACCCCTCCCTCGCCGGGGATCAGCGCGTCGAGGTCGACGATCTCCCCATCGGGGAGCCGCGGTGCGTGGTCGTACGTGGTGATGTGCATGGGCTGGATGCCCGCCGTGCTAGCGTGCCGCCGCCCGCGCGCGCAACGCCTTCCGACGCGCGGACGGCCACCAAAGATGAGCGAACCGACCCCCGGGCCCACCATCACCCCCCACCCCCACCCGACGGTGCGAGCCGTGATGCGAGAGCGCTGGGCCCTCGCCTGCGCGGTCTTCAGCGGCCTCGCGATCTTCCTCGGCTTCGCGGGCAAGGAGATCTACCCACTGGCCTTCGTCTCCCTGGCGCCGCTGCTGGTGGCGCTGCGGGGCCGCACCGGCTGGATGGCGCTGCGTCTCGGCTGGGTCACCGGCTTCGTCGCCGTCGCCGGGGGCTTCAGCTGGATCGTCGGGATGCTCAAGACCTTCTCGGGCTTTCCCACGGCGCTGTGCGTGCTCTTCGCCTCGCTGCTCTGGATCGCCCAGGGCCTTCAGTACGGCGTGCTGGCGTGGCTGGTGAGCAAGGCCGACGCGCGCAACCTCCCCCGGCTGCTGTCGGTGCCGCTGCTGGCCGCCGCGGTCGAGCTGCTCTTCCCGCTGCTCTTCCCCTGGTACCTCTCCAACTCCCTTCACAACGCGCCGGTGCTCTACCAGACCGCCGACATCGGCGGCGTGCTGCTGGTGACCGCCGCGATGGTGCTCGGCCACACGGCGCTCTCCGAGGCGTGGGTGCGCACCGGCTCCAACGTCGAGCGGCTGAAGCCGCTGGCGCTGCCGCTGGTCTTCTGGATGCTGGCGATCCCCTACGGCTACTGGCGCATCGGGCAGGTGGACGAGGCCAGCAGGCACACCCGCCCGCTGAGGGTGGGCGTGGTGCAGCAGAACCTCGGGCTGATGCAGAAGCGCAACGACCCCGTGGTGGCGCTCAACCGCCACCTCGAGGCCTCGCGCGCCCTCGAGGCGCAGGGCGTGGAGTGGATCGTCTGGAGCGAGAGCGCCGTGGCCTTCCGCATCCCGGAGAACGTCGTCAACATCCGCGACTACATCCCCGAGTGGGACCTGCGCACCCCGGTGCTCTTCGGCGCGCTCTCGGTGCGAGACGGCACGCTCGAGCGGCCCAACCTCTACAACACGGCCTTCATGACCGACGCCGAGGGGCGCATGCGCGGCTCCTACGACAAGGTCTATCTGCTGGCCTTCGGGGAGTACATCCCTCTCGGTGAGACCTTCCCGCAGATCTACGCGGCCTCGCCGCACAGCGGCCACTTCACCCGCGGGAGCACCATCCGCTCGCTCCCGGTGCCGGGCGGAACCGTCGCCCCGCTCATCTGCTACGAGGACATCCTCCCCCGCTTCGTGCGCACCTTCCAGAACCGGGTGAACCCCGACCTGATGGCGGTGATCCTCAACGACGCGTGGTTCGGCAACACCGCCGAGCCGTGGATCCACAACGCCCTGTCGAAGTTTCGCGCCGTCGAGCACCGCCGCGACCTGGTGCGCGCGGCCAACTCCGGGGTGAGCTCGATCATCGACGCCGCGGGCCGCACCGTGGCCGAGAGCCAGACCTTCACCCGCGAGAACGTCGTGGGCACCGTGCACCTCCGCAAGGGCCGCACCCTCTACGGCTACACCGGCGACTGGGTCGGCTACGCGGGCGTGCTGCTCGCCGTGTACTCCGTCGCCAGACGTCGACAGGCCGCCGCGGCCGCAGCCTGACGGCGTCCTCCCCCTGAGCGTTTGCATATCAGCGTCTGCGCGAGGTCGCTGTGCCCGCGGGTTGGAAACCCTTCCATAGAAGGGTTTCCAACCCGCGGGCACGGCGCTCAAGGGGAGGGCGCGCACTGACGCCGTCCTCGGGTGCGCGTGCGCCGCGGGCCTGAGCGGGGGGTGGACGTCTCCGGCGTTGTGAGGTTGTCTGCGCCCGTGACGACCGTTCGCTGGTGGCTCCTCTCGTTGTCGTTGGCCCTTGGAGCCGCGGGCTGCCAGTCCGAACAGAGCATGGCGCTGCGGGTGTTCACCCCCGACGGCGGCGACCCCTGGGTGGGCGACGACGCCGCCACGCAGGCCCGCCTGCGGGTGGAGGACCGCGAGACCCCGGTGCAGACCGTGAGCGTCGGCCGCGGCGGGAGCTTCTCCCTCCAGGTGGAGCTGGTGCGCCCCGACCTGCGCTCCCGCATCGTGGTCGAGGCGCTGCGCAACGGCGAGGTGGTCGGCTCCGGCGGCACCCCCCTGGCGCAGTGGGGGTCCTTCGGTCCGACGCTGCTGCCCATCTGGGTGCAGTGGCGCGACAGCGTGGTGCCCGCCCCGTGGGGTGAGGGCGCGCGCCGGGTGCGGCCCTTCCTCTTCGAGCTGCAGAGCCCCTACGTGGCGGCCGTCGGCGGCGCGCTCGCGGCCGCGTCGGTGGACGTCTTCGACGCGCTGGTGATCCGCCGGGTGGAGGGCGCCTCGGCCATCGAGGACACCTTCAACCGCGACGCCTCGGCGCTGCGCCTCGCCGGCGGCAGCGTGCTGCTCTTGCGCGGCTGCGTCGCCGTGGTCTGGAACCCCGCCGACAACACCGTCACCACGCCCACCGGCCGCTCGGCGCCGCAGGAGCGCTGCGACATCATCGGCAGCGCCACGCTCCAGGAGCCGGGCGGCGGCGGCCTGGTGCTGGGCGGCCGCAACGCGACCTCCGCCGTGGCCCGCGTCGACCGCGTGATGCCCGACGGAACCTGGGTGGCCGCCGAGGCCCTCACCACCCCGCGCGACCAGCCGTCGGTGCTTCGCCTCGGCGAGCTCGACGCCCTGGTGGCCGGCGGCCAGGGCGCGACGGCGGACTACCTGGAGCGCTACGGCCCGATGCTGATGGCGGCGCAGCGCACGCTGCACACGGGCGACGAGCGGGTCGACCGGCGCAGCCGCGCGGCGCTGGTGATGGCGGGCGACGGCGTGGCCCTGGCGCTGGGCGGCGTGGTCGCCGGGAGCGACGCCCTCGCGACGGAGGACGCGCTGCTGGACACGCGCTGCGCGACGGGCGGCTGCCCGGTGCTGCTGGGGGTGCGCCCGCTGCTCTCCCAGCGGCGACGAGACGCGACCGCGGCGCTGGCCGAGGGCGACCGGGTGCTGGTGGCCTCCGGCACCGGGAGCGACGGGAGGGTCGCGGACTCGGTGGAGATCCTCGACGTGAGCGCCCCGCGCAACCCGCAGGCGGGCGTGGCCGTGGCGTCGCTCCCCTACGAGGGCCTGTCGATGCTCCCGCTGGCCACCGGCAGCGTGTGGATCGTCGGCGGCGGCCGCTCGGAGAGCTGGCTCTACCGACACTGAGAGCGGCGGTCGGCGGCTTGTAGGCCTCTACCCCGGGCCCCACGCTGAGCCGCATGGCTGCGATCGAAGCGTCACCCGCCCCCGATCCCCTCGACGGCCTCCTGTCCAGGGTGCCTCCAGCGCTCGCTCCCCTCGCGCGGCTCGCCTTCAACTACTGGTGGTCGTGGCAGCCCGACGGGGAGTCGCTGTTCCGCGACGTCGACCCCGAGCGCTGGGCGTCGTGCGAGCACAACCCGGTGCGCCTGCTCTCCGAGACCCTGCTCCTCGACCGGGCCGCGGGCTCCGACCTCCCAGGGCGCTCGGCGGCGGCGCTGGCCCGCCTCGAGGCCGAGCTCGCCGCGCCCGCGGCGCCCACCGCCGGGGCGAGCGCGGAGCGCCCCATCGCCTATTTCTCCGCGGAGTTCGGCATCCATGAGTCGCTGCCCGTGTACGCCGGTGGCCTCGGGGTCCTCGCCGGAGACCTGCTGAAGCAGGCCTCCGACCTGAGGATGCCGCTGGTCGGGGTCGGCCTCTTCTACCGCCGCGGATACTTCCACCAGCGCCTCGACCTGAGCGGCCTCCAGCACGAGTTCTGGACCGAGGTAGACCCCGAGCGCCTCCCCATGCGCCCGGTACGAAGCGACGACGGCAGCCCCGTCATGGTGCGCGTCGCGCTCCGAGGGCACGACGTCGCCCTCCGCCTCTGGCGCGTGGACGTCGGCCGCGTGCCGCTGCTGCTCCTCGACTCCAATGTCCCTGGCAACACGCCGGTGGACCATGCGCTGACCAGCCAGCTCTACGTCGCCGAGCGCGACATGCGGCTGATGCAGTACGCCGCCCTCGGCATCGGCGGGGTGCGCGCCCTCCGAGCGCTCTCCATCGACGCCGCCCTCGTCCACCTCAACGAGGGCCACGCCGCGCTCGCTCCGCTGGAGCTGGCCCGCGGCCTCCGCGCTGGCGGCGCCTCCTTCGCGGAGGCGATCGCCGCGACCCGCGCCTCGGTCGTGTTCACCACGCACACGCCTGTCCCTGCGGGAAACGAGCGCTACGAGGCCTCCGACCTCCGGCGCATCCTGCCGGGGCTCTGCCAGGAGTTCGATGTGTCCGAGGAAGAACTCCTCCGGCTCGGTCGCCTCCCCGGGGACGGACATGAGTCCCAGCTGGGGATGACCGAGCTCGGGCTCCACACCAGCCGCACGGCCAACGCGGTGAGCCGGCGCCACGGCGAGGTCGCCCGCGCCATGTGGCAGGGCTTCTTCCCAGGGTGCTCCATGGACGAGGTCCCCATCACGCACGTCACCAACGGCGTTCACCTCGCGACCTGGATGAGGGCGCCGATGAGAGAGCTCCTCCGTCGCCACCTCGGCGACGACTGGGAGTCCGTGCAGAGCCACGCCGAGCGCTGGGAGCGCGTCTCGTCCATCCCCGACGAGGAACTCTGGCAGGTGCGAAACACCCTGCGGGCCGAGCTGGTGGAGACGGTCCGACGGCGCAGCGTCCGAGACCGCCTCGATCGGGGCGAACCCATCGACTACGTGGAGGCCGCCGCGAAGACCTTCGACGAGGCGGTGCTCACCGTCGGCTTCGCCCGCCGCGTGGCGACGTACAAGCGGCTTCACCTGCTGACCCAGAGCCCCGAGCGGGCCCTCGGGCTGCTGGGCTCCGACCGGCCGATCCAGGTGGTGATCGCGGGCAAGGCGCACCCGCTGGACGAGGACGCGAAGCACTTCGTGCAGACCATCTTCGCGATGAAGCGGGCTCCGGGGGTCGGCACCCGGGTGGCCTTCCTCGAGGACTACGACATGGACCTCGCTCGCACCATGGTGGCCGGCTGCGACGTCTGGGTGAACCTGCCCCGCCCCCCGAACGAGGCGAGCGGAACCAGCGGGATGAAGGCCGTGCTCAACGGCACCCTTCACCTCAGCGTGCTCGACGGCTGGTGGAGCGAGGGCTTCGACGGAGCCAACGGCTGGGGCATCGAGAGCCCCGAGATCGACGACCTCTTCGAGCAGGACCGTCGCGACGCCGACCGGCTCTACAGCATCCTGGAGAGCGAAGGCGTCCCGGACTTCTACCAGCGCGACCCGCTCGGCCTGCCCCGCGCGTGGCTCCAGCGCATCAAGCGCAGCCTCGTCTCCCTTGGTCCGCGCTTCAACGCCATGCGGATGCTCGAGGACTACACGGCTCGCGTGTATTCCCGCTAAGAGACCTGTCGCAGGTCTCTCCCCGATGCGCCCCTCCTTCGCCGACTGGCTCCACGCCGCGCGGACCCCCTCCTCGGCCGTCGCTCGCATCGACGACCGCTCCTGGTCGCTCTCGCTTACCGACGCGCTCGTCCGCGTCCCCTACGACCGCCCCGACGGCGCCCTCGACGCCCTCGGCGACGCCCTCGACGCGCTTCACGCCACGCTCGCCCCCGGCGGCGACCCCGACGTCCCCGTGGCGCTGCTCTGGGCCACCTACGACGCCTGCTGGCACGCGGCCTCGGCCCGCCCGGTCACCGACCACCGCCCCGCGGGCGACCGATGCCCGTCGGTGTTCCTGTCGAGGGTGCTGTGCTCGCAGCACCCGCAGGCTGTTTCAACAACCTCCGGGCACGGCCCCCTCCCTCCCTTCACCAGCGCCACCGACCGGCACGCGCACGCCGCCATGGTCGAGTCCGTGCGCTCCCTCATCCGCGACGGCGAGGTCTACCTGGTCAACGTCGCCAGGATGATCCACCGGCCGTCGATGTCCGAGGAGGCCATCGCGTCGCGGGTAGACCGCTCCGACGCCACGCGCGCCCTGCTGGTGAACGCGGGCGACGTCCGGGTCGCCGCGATGTCCATGGAGCTCGCCCTCTCCTGGGACCGCCGCGCCGGCGTGGCCATCTCCCGCCCCATCAAGGGCACGCGCCCCCGGCGCCCCGACCCCGTCGAGGACGCCCGCGAGGCCGAGGCCCTGCGCCTCGACGAGAAGGAGCGCGCCGAGAACGCCATGGCCGTCGACGTGCACCGCAACGACCTCGGCCGCGTGGCCCTCCCCGGCGGCGTGACCGTGCCCGTCCTCTGCGGCGTGGAGCCCCACCGCTACGTGCACCACCTGGTCTCGACGGTGCGCGCCGAGGTCGACCCCGCGCTCTCCGCGAGGGCGATGCTCTCGGCGATGCTTCCCGTCGGATCGGTGACCGGCGCGCCCAAGCTCGCGGCCATGGAGACCATCGCCGCGCTCGAGGCCGAGCGGCGCGGTCTTTACACGGGGGTGTATGGACTGGTCTTCGCGGACGGGCGGGTGGAGCTCACCGTGGCGATTCGCACGCTGGTGACCGACCCCGCCGGCGCGCACTACGGCGTCGGCGGCGGGATCGTATGGGACAGCGACCCATTGAGGGAGTGGGACGAGCTGCTGTGGAAGCAGCGGGGGGTGGAGTGAGCGCGGCCTTACGTCAGGGCATCAAGCCGGTGCAGAGGTCGAAGCTGCTGATGGTGGGGTGCGTGGGGAAGGGCACCGGGGTGGTCTGGTCGTCGATGCTCACGAGGTAGGCCGCGAGCTGACGGACGGCGGTGGCGCGCACCACGGGGTCGGTGCTGGCGAGGAGGAAGTTCGCCGAGAGCGCCTGGTGGTGAGAGCGGAAGAGGTCGCTGAGGGCCTCCTCCAGGGTGCGGGCGTTGCCCGCGTGGAAGAACGGGGCGCCGGTGCCCATGCCGACGAGCGACGGCGGGTTGAAGCCCGTGAAGCCCTGCGCGGGGGTTCCGTTGGCCTTCACCTCGAAGATGAAGTTGCTCACGCCCGTCGGGGCGACCGCGGTGGGCGCCCCGAGGGTGCCGCCGACGGTGCCGACCGAGCGCAGCACGCAGTTGATCTGGTCGCCGCTGCCGGCGAGGGCCGCGTTGGCGGCGCTGATGCGGAAGGTCGAGGTCCGAGTGGCGTTGGCGCTCGGCGGGTTCAGCCCCGCGAAGGCCGTCGGAAACCCGGTGTACGTCTGCACGCGCAGGGTGCCCGTCAGCGGGTTGTTGCGGGCCTCGCTGGGCTCGTAGAAGCGCCGCGAGACGGTCCAGAGGTTGGTGCCCGTCGCCGAGCCGTGGCAGCCGGCGCAGTTGGCCTCGGCGAAGAGCATGGCGCCCGCGGTCACGTCGGCGGCGACGAGGTTGCTGGGCGCGCGCGGCGGCCGGATGGTGCGGACGTAGAGGTCGATGTTCTCCCAGTCCTCGATGAGCGAGCGCACCGGCGCGGCGCCGGGGGTGCCCGCGGTGATGGCGCGGGTCGAGCCGCTCAGGCCGAACTGAGGGGTCGCGGTCGCCACGTTGCCCGCGGGGACGGGGGTGGTGCCGTCGGCGTGGATGCGGTCCTCGGGCGCCGGGGGCATGGAGTTGGCGTGGACGAGCGCGCCGACGCCGCCGGAGGTGCCGCGGGTGTTGCCCTCGAAGTCGTGAACCTCATCGAGGATGCCGGTCCAGTTGAGGACGCGCTGGTGGGTGCCCGAGCGGTCGAAGGTGCCGTCGAGCGAGGTCGTCTGGCGCGGCCCGGCCGCGAAGGTCCAGGTGACGTTGTCGGTGAGGCCGTCGGGGTGGCAGCCCTCGCAGGAGCCCCAACCCTGGCCGTTGCGCGACCAGCGGGCGAGGCCCGTGACGAAGAAGCGCCGCCCGATGTTGACCCGGTCCTCGGCGCTCGCCGCCGCCGGGGCGGGAGCCGACTGGACCACCGCCGCGGTGGCCTGCGCGCTCAGGTCGATGAGCGACAGGTTGCGGGTGTTCTCGTTGAGGGCGACGGCTCGCGCGCCCACGGTGTTGGCCACGGCGATGCCGATGGGCAGGCGCCCGGCCGCGGTTCCGGCGTTGAGGCCGATGAAGTGGAGCGCCGTCCCCTGGCCCACCTGGGCGAGGGAGAAGTCGGCGTTGAACTCCACGCGGAAGATCGCGTCGGAGCCATACGACGACACGTACGCCACGTTGCCGCCGCCCATCGGCAGGAAGGAGATGTCGTTGGGGACGAGCGGAAACCGCCGGGCGCTGGTGTCGGGCACCGCCGTCGCCGTGGCCGCGTAGCGGGCCTCGAACGCCCTGGTCAGCAGGACGTGGTGGTCCGTGTCCGGGAGGTTGGTGGTGAGGTTGATGAGCGAGATGGCCGCGAAGACGTTCTGCTGCGAGTTGACCGGCCGACGCGGCGACTCGCACACCGAGGTGACGAAGAGCCGGTCGCCCTTGATGGCCGCGGCGTAGAGCTGGTTGGGGAAGCACCCCGCCTCGGTGGCGTCGCTGGTGGTGCGGAAGGCCTGGAGGTTGATCGGGGCCGCGATCGCTCCGCTGCTCGCGTTGAAGCGGTACACGAGGCCGCCGCGGTTGACGTCGAGCGCCGCCTCACCGGCGGGCAGGGTGGAGAAGAGCGAAGAGTCGATGGTCTGCGCGAAGAACTCCGTGACGTAGACCGTGTCGTTGCTGTCATTGGTGTCGGTGGCGCCGCCGCCGTTGTCGATGACGATGGCGCGAGGGTGCGCGAGGCCGGCCCGCACGGTGTCCGCGGTGACCGACGGACCGAGCCTGCCGGTGGCGGCGAGCGTGGGGTTGAGGTTGATGGTGCGCGTGATGGTCATGGTGGCGCCCGTGACGTTGACGTCGGAGACGCTGCCGTCGGCCCAGTTGGCGACGTAGACGTGGCCGCCCATCGGCGAGATCGCGAGCCCGGTGGGCTCGGAGCCCACATTGATGCGGCCGGTGATGGACGGAGCGGCGCCACGGAGGTTGCTGATGCGGATGAGCTCCTGCGTGCGGCGAAGGATCACGTAGGCCGTGTTGTCGTCGTTGCCGATGACGGCGGCCCAGGGCTCTGCGTTGGGGGTGGCGATGACCGTCGGGGCCATCGCGCTCGGCACCCCGGTGAGGGTGGTGGCGAAGATCGAGACGCTGTTGGCCGTGCGGTTGGTCGCGACGGTGACCCGGTCGTCGCTGGTCAGCACGACCGCCGAGCCGTGGGTGGCCGTACGTCGCGCGGTGGCCGGCGTCCCGCTGTCGGCGGGCCCGGTGTCCGCGGGCGTCCCGCTGTCCGTGGGACCGGTGTCCGCGGGCGTCCCGGTGTCCGTGGGCCCGGTGTCCACGGGCGTCCCGCTGTCGGTGGGACCGGTGTCCGTGGGTCCGGTGTCCGTGGGTCCGAGGTCCGTGGGCGTTCCGGTGTCCGCGGGTCCGAGGTCCGTGGGCGTTCCGGTGTCGACCGGGCCCGAGTCGCCGGGTCCGAGGTCCGAGCCAGCATCGACGCCGCTATCGGTCACGGGCGCCGGATCGTCTCCGCACCCGAGCACCCCCAGCGACACCCCCACCACGAGCCCGCCAAGCCATTGTTGTTTCGCCATCAGCATCCTCCACGTGACGAGACGCCCCAAGGGACTCCAACGTCCCGATGACCGCACGAGCCCGCGCGAACGCCGCGCGTGCCCGACCGAAGAACCCCTGAGGCACCGAATCCGCGACGCTAGCCGAGGAGCGACTGCGAGAACAATGATCAGCTTGCTCTTTGGGGCATCCCGGGTGCGCTGGGACAGGGCCCTCGGCTTGCCTTGGGGGGGGAGCGGGGGCTATGTGCCCGCCCTCCCAATGATCCGACTTGATTCAGTGACCCGTCAGCATGGGCGTCAGATTCTCTTCCTCGACGCTTCGATGAGCGTCTTCCGCGGCGAGCGGGTGGGGCTGGTAGGGCCCAACGGCTCGGGCAAGAGCTCCATCTTCCGGCTCATCGTCGGGGAGGACCAGCCGGACGCCGGCAACGTGGTCATCGACAAGGGCGTGACCATTGGTTACTTCAACCAGACCGTCGGGGAGATGAGCGGCCGCACTGTGGTCGAGGAGACCATGGCGGGCGCCGGCGAGGTGGCCGACATCGCCCACGAGCTCCACCTGCTGGAGCTGGCGATGGGCGACCCCGACCGGGCCGACGAGATGGACGCCATCATCGAGCGCTTCGGCGAGGTGCAGTCGCGCTTCGACGAGCTCGACGGCTACGCGCTCGAGGCCCGGGCCAGGGAGATCCTCGCGGGGCTCTCCTTCGCGCCGGAGACCCTCGACGACGACGTGGGCAAGCTCTCCGGCGGGTGGAAGATGCGCGTGGCGCTCGCCCGCATCCTGCTGATGCGCCCCGACGCGCTGCTGCTCGACGAGCCCACCAACCACCTGGACATCGAGTCCATCGTCTGGCTGGAGGGCTTCCTCCGCAACTTCGAGGGCGGCCTCATCATGACCTCGCACGACCGCGAGTTCATGAACCGCCTGGTCAACAAGATCGTCGACATCGACGGGGGCGAGCTCACCTCCTACACGGGCGACTACAGCTTCTACATGCAGCAGCGGGCGCTGGCCGAGGCGCACCACGAGGCGCACTACGCCCGGCAGCAGGCGATGCTGGCCAAGGAGCAGGCCTTCATCGACCGCTTCAAGGCCCGGGCGAGCCACGCCGCGCAGGTGCAGTCGCGGGTGAAGAAGCTGGAGAAGATCGACAAGGTCGAGGCCCCGAAGCGCCGCCGGGTCATCGAGTTCGACTTCCCCAAGCCGCCGCGCTCGGGCGACGACGTGGTGAAGCTCTCGGGGGTCACCAAGGGCTGGGGCAGGCGGAAGATCTACGACGGCCTCGACCTGCTCATCCGCCGCAAGGAGCGCTGGTGCGTGATGGGCGTCAACGGCGCGGGCAAGAGCACGCTGCTCAAGCTGGTGGCGCGCGAGTCGCAGCCCGACTCCGGGTCGGTGACCATCGGTGCGAGCGTGAAGCTCGGGTACTTCTCTCAGCACGCGATGGACATCCTCGACCCCGGCCGCACGGTGCAGGAGGCCCTGGAGGCCGCGTACCCGAAGGCCTCCATCGCCTCGCTGCGCACGCTGCTCGGGTGCTTCGGCTTCTCCGGCGACGACGTGGAGAAGCGCTGCAAGGTGCTCTCCGGCGGAGAGCAGGCGCGCCTCGTGCTCGCGCGGATGATGTTCGACCCGCCCAACTTCCTGGTGCTCGACGAGCCCACCAACCACCTCGACCTCGACACCAAGGCGATGCTCACCAGGGTGCTGACGGAGTTCGAGGGGACGATGCTCTTCGTCTCCCACGACCGGCACTTCCTGGGCGCCATCTCCAACCGGGTGCTGGAGGTGACCGCCGAGGGCGTGCGCGCCTACGGCGGCGGCTACTCGGAGTACGTGACCGAGTCGGGCCACGTGGCGCCCGGGGTGGGCTGACCGCCGCGGGGAGTGTGTGGTACTCCCGCGCGCCGCTCAGCCCGACCAGGCCGACGCGGACCATTACAGGAAGGTGTAAACGATGCGACGATGGATTCTCTGCACGACGCTGGCGCTCGGCGCCTGCAAGCCCGCGGCCCCGACGGCGCCTGCCCCGGCGGCCAACGCGCCGCTCACCACCGATGACCAGCGCACGCTCTACGCGCTGGGCCTGGTGATGGGTCAGCGCATGGACGACTTCAGCCTGACGCCCGCCGAGCTGGCCGTCGTGCAGCGCGGCATCGCCGACAAGGTGACCGGGGCGCGGCCGCAGCTGGAGCTCAACGAGTGGGGCCCGCGCATCAACACGATGGCGCAGGCGAGGCAGGGCCGTCGCGCGGAGCAGGAGAAGGTCCGTGGGCGGGCCTACGCCGACACCGCGGCGCGCGAGACCGGGGCCGAGCGGCTGCCGTCGGGCCTGGTGTTCCGCACGCTGCGCGAGGGCAACGGCCCGACGCCGACGCCGGCCAACACGGTGCGTGTGCACTACCGCGGCACGCTGATCGACGGCACCGAGTTCGACAGCTCGTACACCCGCGGCGAGCCGGTGGAGTTCCCCCTCAACGGCGTCGTCCCCTGCTGGACGGAGGGCGTCCAGCGCATCCGCGTGGGCGGCAAGGCGCGGCTGGTGTGCCCGTCGGACATCGCCTACGGCGACCGCGGCCAGCGGGGCATCCCCCCCGGCGCGACGCTCAACTTCGAGGTCGAGCTCATCAGCATCGTCGGCGCCCCCGGCGCGGGCGACGCCGCCGTGGCCCCGACGCCGGCCGCCCCGCCGACCCCGCCTCCCGCGCACTGATCGCTCCTACCATCCGGCCTCCCGATATCCCCTTTCTCCGTTCCCCCCCTACAGGGCCGAGGGGACGACGACCCCGCCACGCCGGGTGCCTCATCCGATAGCACTCCGGCGCCCTTCACCTGGGAACGGGCGCGGCCGCGTCGTCACCTCGGCCCTGTAGGGGGGGCCCTCTCCACCCCCTCCCCTCACTCTCGATACCTCAATGAACAACGGACGACAGGGATCGTCCGGGTAATCGCCCGGTGGCGGCGGTGAACTGCGACGCTCGTCGGATCATCAGTGCTGCTCCCTTGGATTCATCGATCGCTGGAAAGGTTGGCGGATCAGCCGTCGAGGTAGTCGATCCAGGCTGTGTGCGGCGCCTCGGCGCGGGCGACGGCGCACATGCGCGCGGGCCGCACCGGCGGCCGGGCGAGCTCCATCCGGGCCTGCTCCGGGGTGCGGTCGGCCTTGCGGCCGTTGCACGCGACGCAGCAGGTCACGATGTTGGTCCACTCCATCCGGCCGCCGCGGGCGCGGGGGACGACGTGGTCCAGGGTGAGCCGAGAGGCGCCCGGCTGCACCCCGCAGTACTGGCAGGCGTAGCCGTCGCGGCGGTACACGTTGCCGCGGGAGAACTTCACCCGCCGGTCGTGCCGGGCGTAGCGGCGCAGGCGCACCACCGAGGGCATCGCGACGGAGGTGCTGATGCCCCGGATGATCTCGTCGTAGGCCTCGACGAGCTCGGCCTTCCCGAGAAACATCAGGGTGACCGCGCGCTGCCAGGAGATGATCTTCAGCGGCTCGAAGGTGGCGTTGAGCAGGAGGGTGGCGAACATCGTGGGATCTCCGGTGGGGGTACTCGTCTTCGACGCGTGTTCTTCATGGAGGGTCTAAGGATGGAAGGCGCGGCTGTGCGCTCGGGCGGTTGTCCAATGGACAAGCGCGCCCGTCGCGCCCAGCCGACAAGGGCTGGGACGTTGATTGAAGACAATGAGAAAGGCCGCTGTCCTCCCGGCGAATCGGTGGAGGAGCAGCGGCCTTCGGGTGGCCTTTGGAATCGGTGGCCGGGGTTTTATCCGGTGACTGACTCCGCTCCTCTCATCCGCAGGTCGAGCCGCGGGTGATTGCCATCACGGGCCGCGATGCCTCCGCCGACCCACGAGAACGCGCTGCACCCGCGCGCTTCTGCGGTCTTCGGAGGCTTCGGCTGGCAGTGCATGAACGACATGGTGGGGCTTGAAGAGATGGTCCTTGAAATGGAAGTCGAGATACGAACCGTCGATGGGCTTACCAGACCATTCGATGTGTGGTCAAGCGAGGCGGCTCATTTTTTCTTCGGACAATGATGAAGGCACGAGAGAGGGGAGGGAGCAGGTCACCCGGGTCGTACGATCCAGCCCTCGATGAGCACCCTGGCGGCGTTGGGGCCGGTGAGGGGCGGCGGGGTCCAGAAGCCCCGGGCGCCGAGGTGCGCGGCGACCAGCGAGAGCACGGCGTCGAGGGCGTCTCCGCCGCTGTCCTGGGCGCACGCGTTGGCCACCGGGGGGGATAGCTCGAGCCGCAGCCCGAGGGCGCCGAGGGCGTCGGGCAGCGCGCGGATCACCCCGTAGCGCTCGGCGGTGACCTCGTTGAGCGAGGGCCCTCCCTCCGAGGGCGAGGCGCGGTGCAGCAGGTACGGCAGCCCCAGGAGGCGCAGCATGGAGGAGGGCAGCGCCTCGATGACCATGGGCTTGCCGGGGGTGAACTCCAGCGAGTCGAAGGGCAGCACGGTGACCTGGTTGCGCACCGGGGCGAGGGCGCGGGCGAAGGCCCCGAGGGCGCGCCAGGAGGGCGGCCGCGGCGCGGTGATGGACGGGGCGCCGTGGGTGATGGCCTCGGTGTGGCGCAGCGCTCCGGGGTGCGACGCGGCGAAGGCGGCCCAGCGCGCGTCGACGAGGGAGGGCGGCGCGACGGTGAGCTGGTGGAGCACCTGCGAGCCGTTGAGCACCATGCCCACGAGGTCGCGGGCGAGGGCCACCGGGACGCCGAGCGGAACGTCCACGGCGAGCACGCGCGGGACGCCCCGGGCGATGCGGTCGGCGAAGGTGGCCCCGACGCGGTCGATGCCGTCGACGACGAGGGCGCCGCCGCGGTCGCTGCCCCAGGCGATGTGCGTGGGGTTGGGCGGTCTGGCGGAGCTGAAGCGCACCCCCACGAGGTCGAGGTTCTCCATGGCGTTCGCATTGTGCCGCGGCGCGGTGGCGGTGGATAGTCGCCGGGATGTTCCGGATGCCTGTCGACGCGACGCTCGACCTCGTGCTGCTCGAGGTCCGCCACGCCCCGATGCTCTTCTCTCTGGTCGACGACAACCGCGCGCACCTGCGGCGCTACCTGCCGTGGGTCGACGGCACCCGCTCGGTGCAGGACTCGATGCAGTACATCACCGCGTCGCTGGAGCAGTTCGCGCGCTCGCAGTCGCTCCAGGTGGGCATCTTCAGCGGCAACACCCTCGCGGGCATGTGCGGCTACCACCTCATCGACTGGAACAACCGCCGCACCGGCATCGGCTACTGGCTGGCGAAGGAGCACCAGGGCAAGGGGCTGATGACCCGTGCGGTGCGCGCGCTCACCACGCACGCCTTCGTGTCGCTGGGGCTGCACCGCCTGGAGATCCACGCGGCGACGGAGAACGCGAAGTCCCGCGCCGTGGCCGAGCGACTGGGTTTTACCCAGGAGGGTATTGCGAAGGGCGCCGAGTGGCTGCACGAGCGCTGGGTCGACCACGCGGTGTACGCGATGCTGCCCGAGCGCTGGCGGGGGTGAGTCAGAGCGACGGGCGGCAGACGTCGGCGCGGGCGCTGCGGTCGGGGCGCTGGGCGCCGCGGACCAGGGCGAGGCGGTCGCCGTAGCGGGAGCAGGTGCGGTTGAAGGTCGGCGACGCGGTGGGCACGCAGATGCCGGTGCTCATGGTGGTCGCGGCGGGGTCGGCCACGCAGAAGGTGGTGGCCTCGCCGGCGCGGTCGGGGCACGAGCCGGAGCAGGAGAGGGTGCAGGTGCCGCGGGTCTGGCCCGCGGGGATGCGGCACACGCCGTTGGTGAAGTTGCAGTCGGCGTCGGCGGCGCACTCGGCGCCCACCCAGCGCTCGCTCAGGTCGATGGCGCGGCCGTCGTTGTCGCGCTCGACCGCCTGCTGGATCTTCACCGGCGTGCGGGCGCGGCCGCGGACGCGGGCGAAGACCTCGACGATGTCCTCGGCCCTCATGCGGGCGCAGCCGTGGGAGACGTAGCCCCGGCGGAGGTTGCCGCCGTTGGGGGCGGTGAAGTTGTCGATGGGGCCGTGGATGGCGTAGCCCGCGGTGCGCGGGCCGGCGAGGCGGATGAAGGGAAGTCCCGCGAAGACCGGCGTGCGGACGCCGCGGTCTTCATGCCAGATGCGGCAGGGGTAGTAGTAGTTCCACTGGCTGTCGGGGCCCTCGGTGGTGTTGGAGCCCGTGTAGAAGACGCCGTTCGGGGCGAGGTCGCTCGTCGGGGTCATCGAGCGGCCGTTCTCCAGCATGCCCGGACCGATCGGGAACACCCGGTCATAGCCGCCCGCGCGGTCGCGCAGGTGCAGCGTGAGGCCGTCGAGCGAGATGATGATCTCCGGCCGGGTCAGCGCCGGAACATTGGGGATCTCCTTGCAGCGAAGGGCGTGCGTCCAGGTGCGCGGGTCGCGCGCCCCGGCCTCGCCGACGACCTCTCCGAGGTCGAGGTCGTCGGTGCCGTTGCCCTCCGAGAAGGCCTCGTCATCGGCGGAACAGCCCCCCAGCAGGAGCCCCATCGCCAGGAAGCCCACTCCCGCAAACCGCTTGGAATCAGCCATGGCGCCGATGTATCACCATGTAGGTATATTGACAATGACCCCACCTGGGAGGCTCCCCTGGATCCCCCCATGGACGCCCTGACCTTCCATCACCGCCGCTGGGACGAGCTCACCCGCGACGAGCTCTACGCGCTGATGACGCTCCGTCAGGAGGTCTTCGTGGTGGAGCAGCGCTGCCCCTACCTCGACGCCGACGGCGACGACCCTCGCGCCTCGCACCTCTGGGCCACCGGCCCGTCGGGCGAATACCCCATCGCGTATTGCAGGATCTTCCCCGCGGGCGTGAAGTACCCCGAGGCGGCCATCGGGAGGGTGGCGAGCGCGGGCTCGGCGCGCCGCACCGGGGTGGGGCGAGCGCTGATGGCCGAGGCGCTGCGGCGGATGGACTCCGACGCCGGGGCGACGGCGGTGGTGCGCATCTCGGCGCAGTCGTACCTGCAGCGCTTCTACGAGGGCTTCGGGTTTCGGGTGGTGTCCGAGCCCTACCTCGAGGACGACATCCCCCACGTGGAGATGCTTCGCGGCGGGTGATCGCGGCGCGTCGGCTACACTGCGCCGACGATGTCCTTCAGCTTCTCCGTGAGCGCCGTCGACCCGGGCTCGCGCGCCCGCCGCGGCGCGATTGACACCCCTCACGGCCGGGCCGAGACGCCCGCCTTCATGACCGTCGGAACCCGCGCCACGGTCACCGGCCTCACCCCCGCCGACCTCCGCGAGGTGGGCGCCCAGGTGGTGCTCGGCAACACCTACCACCTGATGCTGCGCCCCGGCGTCGAGCTCTTCCGCCGCGTCGGCGGCATCCACAAGTTCATGGGCTGGGACGGCCCGATGCTCACCGACTCCGGCGGCTACCAGATCTTCTCGCTGCCGGGCGACCGCACCATCAACGAGCGGGGCGCGCGCTTCCGCAGCTACATCGACCAGCGGGTGCACGTGCTCTCCCCCGAGCGCTCCATCGAGGTGCAGACCGCCATCGGCGCGGACATCATGATGGTGCTCGACGTGTGCGTGGACGCCCGCTCCGACGAGGCCACCACCCGGGCGGCGATGGAGCGCACCCACCGCTGGGCGCTGCGCTCTCTCGCCGCGCGCACCGACTCCCCGCAGGCACTCTTCGCCATCATGCAGGGGGGGGTGTTCCCCGAGCTGCGCAAGGCCTCCGCGGGCTTCCTCACCGACCACCCCTTCGACGGCTTCGCCATCGGCGGCCTCGCGGTGGGCGACACCCGATCGCAGCGCGAGGACATCACCCACCTCGCCGCGGAGCTTCTCCCCCCCGACCGCCCCCGCTACCTCATGGGCGTCGGAACCCCTCCCGACCTGCTCCACGCCATGCTCGGCGGGGTCGACATGTTCGACTGCATCCTCCCGACCAACCTCGGGTGGCAGGCCACGGCCTTCACCTCCACCGGCCGGGTGAAGCTCACCCGCGGGGCCCACGCCCATGACGACAGCCCCCTCGACGCGAGCTGCGCCTGCGCCACCTGCGCCACCTTCAGCCGCTCGTACCTGCACCACCTCTTCAAGTGCGATGAGCCGCTTGGGGCGAGGCTCGTCTCCATGCACAACCTGCATCACTACCAGGCGTTGATGGCCGAGGCGCGCGCCGCCATCACCGCAGGGACCTTCGCGGCCTACGCTCGGGAGAAGCTCGACGCCATCGACCGCCACGAGCACAGCGGCCGGAGGATGGGCGCCCTGGACGCTCCCTGAGTCGGGCGTTGGGCTCCCCTTGCCCCCGTCGCGGCGACGGCGCTAGCGTTCGCGCTCCGACTGAATGGCGATTCAGTCGTCCCACAGGAGCGGTCAATCTCATGGCAGACGAACTTCGGTTTGACGGGCGGGTGGCGATCGTCACGGGCGCGGGCAACGGGCTCGGGCGCTCGCATGCGTTGCTTCTGGCGAAGCGCGGCGCGAAGGTGGTGGTCAACGACCTCGGCGGCTCGCACACGGGCGGCGGCAAGAGCAGCGCGGCGGCCGACGCGGTGGTGGCGGAGATCGTCGCGGGCGGCGGCGAGGCGGTGGCCAACTACGACTCGGTGGAGGACGGCGCGAGCATCGTGAAGAGCGCCATCGACGCCTTCGGGCGCGTGGACATCGTGGTCAACAACGCGGGCATCCTGCGCGACGTCTCCTTCCAGAAGATGACCGCCGACGACTGGGACCTCGTGTACCGGGTTCACGTCCTCGGGGCCTACCGGGTGACCGCCGCGGCGTGGCCGTACATGCGGGAGCAGAAGTACGGGCGCGTGGTGTTCACCTCCTCGGCGGCGGGCATCTACGGCAACTTCGGCCAGGCGAACTACTCGATGGCCAAGCTGGGGGTCGTGGGCTTCGCCAGCACCCTCGCGCTGGAGGGCAAGAAGAACAACGTGGTGGTCAACACCATCGCCCCCATCGCGGGCTCGCGCATGACCGAGACGGTGCTCCCCAAGGACCTCCTCGAGAGCCTGAAGCCGGAGTTCGTCTCTCCGCTGGTGGCGTGGCTCTGCCACGAGGGCAACAGCGACACCGGCGGCCTCTTCGAGGTCGGCGGAGGCTTCATCGGCAAGCTCCGCTGGGAGCGCACCCAGGGGACGGTCTTCCGCCTCGGCCGCGGTTTCGGCCCCGAGCAGGTGAAGGCCCGCTGGGGGGAGATCACCGACTTCGGCAAGAGCGAGCACCCGGCCTCGGTCACCGAGTCGATGGCCCCCATCATGGCCAACGTGGAGGCTGGGCCCTCGAAGGGCGGCAACGAGTTCATCGACGTCGACCTGGCGCTCGGCTACCAGTTTCCAGAGTCCACCAGCCGCTATGACGAGCGCGACCTGGCGCTCTACGCGCTGGGCGTCGGGGCGAGCCGCAACCCGCTCGACACCACCGACCTCCACTACACCTACGAGCTCGACGAGGGCTTCCAGGCGCTGCCGACCTACGCGGTGGTGCCGGTGGTCAACGGCATCCTCGACGCGGGGCGCCGGGGGGAGACCGCGCCGGGGCTCAACTTCGGGCTCGATCGCATCCTCCACGGGGAGCAGTACACCGAGCTGCTGCGACCGCTGCCGCCGAAGCAGAAGCTCACGCACCGCTCCCGGGTGAAGGCCATCTACGACAAGGGCAAGGGGGCCGTGGTCGTCAACGAGACGAAGACCTTCGACGAGGAGGGAGAGCTGCTCGCCATCAACGAGGTGACCACCTTCGTGCGCGGCGCCGGGGCCTGGGGCGGCGACCGCGGGCCGAGCGCGGAGGTGAATGTCCCGCCCGACCGCGCGCCCGACGCCGTGCTGGAGGATAAGACCAGCGAGGCCCAGGCGCTGCTCTATCGCCTCTCCGGAGACTGGAACCCGCTGCACGCCGATCCCGGCTTCGCGGGCGCCTTCGGGTACGCGAGGCCCATCCTGCACGGGCTGTGTTCGTTCGGGTACGCGGGGCGGCACGTGCTCAAGGCCTTCACCGGCGGCGACGCGAGGCGCTTCAAGTCCATCAAGGTGCGCTTCGCCGACACGGTGTTTCCTGGCGAGACCCTCGTCACCGAGATGTGGAAGGAGTCGGACACCAGGGTGGTGTTCCGCTGCAAGGTGAAGGAGCGCGACAAGGTCGTGATCTCCAACGCCGCGGTGGAGCTTTACACCGAGGTTCCGCAGAAGAAGGCGAAGGCCAGCGCGCCCGCGGCGAGCGCGTCCCCGGCAGCGGGGGCGGGGGCGGGGAAGATCACCAGCGGGCTGGTGTTCGAGGCGATCGGCGCCTACCTCACCAAGAACCCCGACGTCGCCGCCAAGGTGGGGACGGTGTTCCAGTTCAAGCTGACCGCTCCCTCGTCGCAGTGGACGCTCGACCTCAAGCTCAACAAGGTGGCGCGCGGAGAGACGGCGGTGCCCGAGTGTACCCTCGAGCTCAGCGACGCGGACTTCATGGCCATGACCGAGGGCAAGGCCAACCCGATGAAGCTCTTCACCAGCGGCAAGCTGAAGATCTCGGGCAACGTGATGGCCTCGCAGAAGCTCGACTTCCTCACCAAGATCGACCGCAAGGCCATGGAGGCCGCGGCGGCGGGCGTGGCGGCTCCGAGCGCGGCTGCGGCGGCGGCGGGCGAGGCGCCGGCGGCGGCGGCGAGCGCGAAGGCTCCGGAGGTGTTCAAGGCGCTGGCCGACCGGCTGGCGGCGAACCCTGCGCTGGCCGCGGAGCTCGGCGCGGTGGTGCAGTTCAACGTCACCGGCCCCGACGGGCAGTGGGTGGTCGATGGCGCGAAGGTGACCCCCGGGCGCAACGCCGCGGCGGCGGCCTTCCTGACCCTGTCCGATGAAGACCTCGCGGCGCTGGCGGCGGGGACGGCGGACGCGAAGGCCCTCTTCCAGCACGGCAGGCTGCGCGTCGACGGAGACGTGCGGGTGGCGCACCGCCTCGGGGTGTTGAAGAACTCGTGATCGGCAACGACCAGCAACGGAGCGAGGAAGAGACCAAAATGGGACGACGCGTGAACGTGATCGGTGTCGGCATGGTGAAGTTCGCCAAGCCGGGCGCGAGCGAGGAGTACAACGTCATGGCCTCCAAGGCGGCGCGGCTGGCGCTGGCCGACGCGGGGGTTCCGTACGGAGAGGTCGAGCAGGCGTACGCGGGATATGTCTATGGAGACAGCACCTGCGGGCAGCGCGCGATCTACGAGGTGGGGCTCACGGGCATCCCCGTGTTCAATGTGAACAACAACTGCTCCACGGGGTCGAGCGCGCTGATGCTGGCGAAGCAGGCCGTCGAGGGCGGAGTGGTGGAGTGCGCCATCGCCGTCGGCTTCGAGCAGATGGAGAAGGGCGCCCTCGCGGCCAAGTGGACCGACCGCACCAACCCCCTCGACAAGCACGTCGGGGTGATGAACGACGCGCAGGGCGTCAACCAGGCGCCCTTCGCGGCGCAGATGTTCGGCGGCGCGGGCCGCGAGTACCGATGGCGCTACGGAACCAAGAAGGAGACCTTCGGCAGGATCTCCTGGAAGGCCCGCCAGCACGCCAACCGCAACCCCTACGCGCTCTTCGGAGAGACGCTCACCCTCGAGGAGATCATGAGCGCCCCGGAGGTGTTCGACCCGCTCACTCGCTACCAGTGCTGCCCGCCCACCTGCGGCGCGGCCGCGGCGGTGGTGTGCTCCGAGGAGTTCGCGCGGCGCCACGGCATCGCCAACCCCGTGTACATCGCGGGCCAGGCCATGACCACGGACTACGGGTCGAGCTTCGGCGACTCGATGATGAAGATGGTCGGCTACGACATGAGCAAGGCCGCCGCGGACAAGGTCTACGCCCAGTCGGGCCTCGGCCCGAAGGACGTGCAGGTCGTCGAGCTCCACGACTGCTTCACCGCCAACGAGCTCATCACCTACGAGGCGCTCGGCCTCTGCGGAGAGGGCGAGGCGGAGAAGTTCATCGAGGCGGGCGACAACACCTTCGGCGGCAAGTACGTGGTCAACCCGTCGGGGGGGCTGCTCTCCAAGGGCCACCCCCTCGGAGCCACCGGCCTCGCGCAGTGCACCGAGCTGGTCTGGCAGCTCCGGGGCATGGGCGAGAAGCGCCAGGTGCCCAACGCCCGCGCCGCGCTCCAGCACAACCTCGGCCTGGGCGGGGCCTGCGTGGTCACCATGTACCGCCGCGACTGAGTCGCTCCCGCCCACCGGCTCTGGTAGGGTGCGCGCCGTGCGCAGCCACCGGCTCTCCTCCGTCCTCTCCGCCCTGATCCTGAGCGCGCTCGGGTGCTCCGACGTGCCGACCACCCAGCGGTGCGACGAGCCCGACAACTCGTGCGGCCGCCCATTCCTCCAGAGCGCCACGCCGCTGAGCGCGCTGCGCGACCCCGACCCGATGACCCGCGTGCCGGAGGGGACGCCGGTCGACGCGCGCAACCTCCAGGTCACGGCCTATGACGAGCTCGACGAGACCATGGACGGCGACCTGGGCACCGTCTACGTCCAGCAGACCATTCCCGTCGGCACCTCCACCGACCCCTTCCTTCCCTGTCCGCTGCTGCCCGACGGCATGGCTCGCGTCTGCGGCATCTCGACCTTCAACACCCAGTTCAGCCCGCTCGCCTATCGACCCAAGATCGGCGACCTCGTGGACATGTCCGGCGGGCAGTACGACGAGTTCGACTGCTCCGGAGTGTGCGGCTCGCCCCCGCAGCCCTTCCCCGACGGGCGCTTCCTGCCGCAGGTGCGGGAGCCCACCATCCGTAGCGCAGGCGTGGCGCCGCTCCCGGCGCCGGTGCGCGTCACCGTGCAAGACCTGATGACCCACAACGCCGCCCTCATCGGGGTGCTGGTGGAGGTCTCCAACGTGACCGCCGTCGGGCCCGCCGACCGCCGCGGGGAGATCCAGATCACCCCCGACCGCAACGGCCCCAAGCTCACCCAGGAGATGACCGCGATCCCGGGCGTCGCCGCGGGAACCCAGTGGTCGCGCATCGTCGGGGTGGTGTCGTACTTCTATGGTCCGAAGCTCATCCCGAGGAGCCTCGCCGACCTGACGCCCGCGGGCTGAGCGTCGTCGCAGAAGAGCCACACAGCACCGGTTCGCTGTGGCGGAATGGGCGTCACGGACCTCCAGGTCGGAGGCCTGATGGCCGTTGAAAACAGCGGTGCGTAGCCGGTGATCCGCCCGCGGCCTGGGCTTCGCATTGGGAAGGGAACCACCCAGAAACAGGAGGTTCCCATGAGGGTACATGCTCTCGCGGCCGCGTTGATCCTTGCGATCAGCGCCCCGGTCTTCGCGGTTCCGCAGCCTGGTCGCGCCCTGCCCTCGGTGTCGGTTCGCGATCTGAGCGGCGCCCAGCACACAGAGCGCGACCTCGCCGGTCGATGGACCGTCGCCATCGCGATGACCGACAAGGACGTCGGCCCCAACCTCGCGGCCTGGTGGCAGAACCTCCAGTCCCGAGTCCCCTCCGGGACGCGGATGGTGTCCTTCGTGGCGCTCGACCTCTTCGCCATGGTGCCCACCGCGACGGTGCTCTCCCAGGCGCGCGACGCGACGCCCAGGGACGCCTGGAACAGCGTCTGGTTCTGCCGCGACGGCTCCTTCGCCGAGCAGCTCGGGCTCCCGGAGAGCGAGACGCCGTGGGTGTTCGTGATCGACCCGTCGGGGCGCGTGGTGGAGAGCATCCACGCCAACGTCAACCCGGGCGGGGTCGCGCGGGTGCTCTCCGCCGTGGGCACCCGCACCGCCAGCGCGCCGCGATGAAGCGCGGAGTGTGAAGAAGTGCAAAGGCCGATAGGAGCGCAGGGAAATCGTGAGGGGGCTGCGTAGGGGCGGCGGCGGTCGCGGCGTCGATGTTCACGTACCCACTGCCTGTAGGAGGCACACGATGAACAAGTCACGCTTCAATCGCATCACCCTTGGCAGCACGCTCCTCGCGGCCCTCGTCACCGTCGGCGCGGCGTCCGTCGCCTTCGCCCAGAACACCCCCGCCCCCGGCGCCCCCGGCGCCTGCGAGGGGCACCGCGGCGGCGGCCACGGCGGCCGCGGCCACGGGCCGATGGACCCGGCGGCCTTCACCCGCTTCATGGACCGCAACGGCGACGGCCGCGTCGAGGTGAGCGAGCTGCCGCCGCGCGCCCAGACCCGGATGGCCGCCGCCGACACCAACCGCGACGGCGTGCTCTCCGCGCAGGAGATCACGGCGCACATGGAGGCCCAGCGCGCCGCCCGCTTCGCCCGGATGGACAGCAACTCCGACGGCGCCGTCACCGCCGACGAGGTGGGCCCGCGGTGGGAGCACCTGCAGGCCGCGGACGCCGACCACAACGGGCGCGTCTCCCGCGACGAGCTCCAGGCGGCCCACGCCTCCGGGGCCCTGCGCGGCGGGCACGGCCACGGCAGGGGCCGGGGCGAGGGAGGCCCCCGAGACGGAGCGGGCTTCGTGCAGCGCTTCGACCGCAACGGCAACGGCTCCCTCGAGGTGAGCGAGCTGCCCCCGAGGATGGCCGAGCACCTCGGCGCCGCGGACACCAACCGCGACGGGACGCTCAGCGCCGACGAGCTCCGCATCCACCGGGAGCAGCGCCGCGCCGCCCGCGAGGCCGGTGGGCGCGGCCCGCAGGCGCCCCGCAAGCACTGATCGGGGGAACGGGATGCGCGAAGGGGGGGGCCGGGTTATCTAGGCTCCCGCCATGGTGGTGAGCGAGAGACCGCGTAGCCTCCTCGCCTCGGTGCTGCTGCACCTGGGCGCAGCGCTCCTCGCGGTCGCCAGCACCCGGTCGCTCCCCCGCTCCCCGGCGCCCGCCGTGGCGAGCGCCCCATCGGTCGAGATCGACTTCCCTCCTCCCGCGCCACCCTCCTCCCCAGCCCCAGCACCCACGGAGCCTGCGTCAAACCCAGCGCCGGTGATGGCCGCGAGCGCCGCGCGCCCTTCGGGGCACCGCAGCGCAGCGACCTCCCCGGAGCCCGCAGCGCCCTCTCCCGGTGTCGTGGCGCCGAGCGTCGCGGCGCCGGAGGTCGCTCCGCCCGCTCTCACGGCGCCGCCCTCGATGCGCGCCGCCGACCTGATGAGGGTGCGCCCCTCGGAGGCCTTCTCGGTGTGGGGGGCGGCGCCCTCCATCGCCCGGGTTCAGGGTGAGCGGGCCCGCGCCCGCTCGCTGGTCGACCAGCCGGTGGGTACGCCCGAGTCCAGGGCGGTCGCGGCAAGCCAGGGCTACGTCGACCAGCGCATGGCGGAGACCCACCAGCACGAGGCCGCCGGGGTGCGCGGCTACTACTGGTCGCTGCGGCGACGGATGCTGGAGACGTGGCGGCCGGGCATCTCCCGGATGCCCTCGCTGGGGGAGACCCTCCTCGCGACCCTGGCGATGCCCGCCGCGGGCCTGGCCGAGGTGGCGAGGAGCGCCAGCGGCGCGGCGGTGCAACCGGGTCGGCAGGGCTCGGCCATCGACTCGCTGGAGGCTCGCAACACCGCCCGGGGCAACAACCCCGCGGAGCTCACCCAGGCGCCCTTCCAGGGGATCGTCGACCAGTCGCGAGGCAACACCCGAACGACCCGCGCGGAGGTCGAGGTGCTGCAGGGCGAGGACGGCCGGGTGATCGAGGTGAGGGTGCTGCGCTCCTCGCACATCGCGGGCTTCGACCGGGCGGCCGAGGCGGCGGTGCGCGAGGCGCTGCCGATGCAGACGCCGGTGGCGATGCCGGGGGGGAGGCGGTCGCGGTGGTCCTTCGAGGTGGTGGCGTCGCGAGACCCCTTCGTGCCGGGGGTGGGCTTCGCCTTCGATGAGAGCACCGGGTGGTTCGAGCTGCACTGGCCGGGGAGGGCCCACGTGAGAAGCCGGGTGTGGCTGGAGGAGGCCTCGCCCCTGTCGAGAGCCGCCCGCTCTCCTCCGCGAGGGTGAGCGCTAGCGCTTGCCCAGCACCACCACGTGCTCTCGCTTGGGCCGCCGGGCGAAGGCCTCGATGCTGTCGTCGTCGAAGACCGCCCGCACCTGCGAGGCCCTCGCGACCACCTTGAGGTCGGCCCCCTTCGCGGCGTCGGCCAGCATCTCGTCGGCGAACATGGGCTCGACGCCCGCGGCGCCGTCGGCCATCACCACCGCGGCGCGCCCGCCCTTCTTCAGCACCCTGGCCAGCGCCCGGCACATCAGCCCCAGCTCGCGGCCGAAGCGGAACATCCCCATCTCGGGCTCGTCCTTGAACCACCGGGCGGCGCCCACCTCGCGCTCGATCATCCGCTTGTCGTCGAGGTTGAGCCACACATAGCGCCGCTCGTGCTGCGCGGCGTAGTCGTAGGTGTTGGCGTAGGGAGGCGAGGTCACCACGCCGTCGATGGAGTCGCTGGCGATGGTCTCGAGCGCCGTCGCGTCGTCGGCGAGCACCTCCGCGGAGACCCCGGAGGGCACCGCGGCCTCCAGCGCCGCGAGGCACCGGTCGAGCTCGTTGGCCTTGTCCGCGAACCACCGGATCGCCGCGCGGATGGGCACGTCCTTGCGCACCTTGCGGGGGTCGGAGTCCGAGGCCTGGAGGGAGACCTTCACCAGGATGGAAGAGAACAGCATCCGCAGCGCCGCCTGGGTGAGCCCCTTGGTGCGATGGAGTTCCTGGGAGAGCGCCGACAGCTCCGCGAGGGTGTGGGGGTAGAACCACTTCTGCTCGCCGCGGGGGATGTGCGCGTGCCAGCGCATTCGCACGCCCTGCTCGGCGCGCATGGCCACCGTGTTGGCGGCGGCCACGATGCGCTGCCGGTCGCCCGCGGAGGTGACGCGGGTCTTGAGCGAGGCGAGCTCCACCGCGAAGGGGGAGAGGTCGCGGCCCACCGCGCGGAGGCCCATGGCCATGGCCTCGATGAGCACCGTGCCGGAGCCGCAGAAGGGGTCGAGCAGCGTGGCGCCGGCGGGTAGCGAGAGGCTCTGGAGCAGCGAGCGGGCGACCGCGGGGTGCAGCCGCGCGGGGTAGGCGTGGAAGGGGTGGGTGAGCGTGGCGTCGCGCTCTCCGGGGCGGATGGTGAGCGCGTCGGTGAGCCTCGCGCAGAGCACCTCGTCGCCGACGGCCTCGACGGCGCCGCCGACGTTGACCAGCGCGCGGCGGGCGTGCGGGCGTCGCATCAGCGGACGGTGGGCGGTGGTCGCGTCGCGGCGGTCTTTCATGGCAGTGCGTATAGCGCCCTTCGGACGCCCGCACACATCACAACGGGGGATCGGTCGCCGGTCGCCGTGCTCCGGCCTCGGGTCAGAACCAGGTGGTCAGCCCGAGGGTGAGCGTGTCCTGAGAGCGGGCGTTGGGGATGGACGCGCGGGTCATCGCGTCGGTCGCCACCGCGCCTCGGAAGTAGGTCGGGCCGTCGGCCGCGTCGTGACGGTACTCGAGGCGGATCGACACGTTGTCGTGGGGGCGGGCGTCGAGCGTGGCGGTGCCCGAGCTCACCCAGCTCGAAGGCCAGAAGATGTTCGACGCCGTGCCCGCGGCGTTGCTCGCGGCGGTCTCGTGGAAGAGGTCTCCACGCGCCGCGAGGTAGAGCCACGGGCGGAGCCGGACGCGGGCGTAGAGGGCGCCCGCCGCCCACCACGAGGTGCCGAAGGCGTTGGGCTCGACCCCGACGTTGCCGTGCACCATCAGCGACAGCCACGGGCGGGGATAGAGCGCGAGGTAGCTGTCGAGAACGTGGCGCCAGGGCGTCGACCCCTGGCGCTCGGCCGAGTCGTGCGAGCGCTCGACGCCGCCGAAGTAAAGGGCGTGGAAGGTCACCCGGTCGGTCACCACGTAGTCGAGCGCGACGGACACCGACTTCTCGTCGTTGTTGTCGACGACGCTGTTCCAGCCGTTGTAGCCCGCGACGCTGAGCGTGAGGGTGTCGGTGAGGCCGTACGAGGCGCGCATCCCCGTGTGGTAGAAGGGCAGCCCGAAGAAGAGGTTGGAGCGCGACCAGTTCCACTGGTCCTTCACGGCCATGCCCTCCGGGCCGATGGGCGAGAGGAAGAGCCCCGCCTCCAGGAGCAGGCCCCGGCCCAGCGGCGCGTGCCACGCGACCACCGCCTGCTGGATGTACTTCCAGACGTCGAGGTTGGAGGCGCCCGCGCCGGCCGCGCTGCCGCGGTCGGGCTCGGCGAGGTAGTAGGTCTCGGGGGTCGAGCCCACCTGCAGCGCGAGCCGCACCGACACCGGGCCCAGCGCCCCGGTGGCGTCGAGCACCACGTTGGACAGGGTGAAGGTGTTGTGGCGGTTGTCGAAGCCGCGGAAGTTGGTGATCCCGTTGGAGGGGTTGTTGAAGTTCCACTGGTAGAGCGCCTCGACGTAGCCCGCGAGCGTGACCGCGGCGCGGGTTCCGGTGCGGGAGGTGCCCTCCGAGGCGCTGGCGATCGACACCTGCGGCGTGTGCGGGGCCTCGGCGGGCGCGGCGGCGGCAGGCGCGACCCCGCCATCCGCGGGCCCGGTCTGCGCGGACACGACACGGCCAGACAAGGAGAGAACCAACCCCGCCATCGCGGGGACATGCCGATCGATCTTCATGGGAGCGATTCCTTATCGCGCGTCGAGCGCGAGGTTGAGTTCGAGCACGTTGACCCGAGGCTGGCCGAGCAGCGCGAGCGTCGAGCCCTCGGTGTGCGCGGCCACCAGCGACCGCACCGCGTCTTCGGACATGGAGCGGGCGCGGGCGACGCGCGGCACCTGGACCTGCGCCGCAGCGGGGGAGATGTGCGGGTCGAGCCCGCTCGCGCTCCTGGTGACGAGGTCGACCGGGATCGGTCCCGTGACGCCGGTCGCGCGGAGGGCCTCGACGCGCTGGCGCACCTCGGCGTGCAGCGCGGGGTTGAGCGGGCCGAAGTTGCTGCCCGACGAGGAGGTCACGCCGGTCGCGCTATCGACGCTCGCGGCGGAGGGCCGACCCCAGAAGTACCCGGGGTGCGCGGCGTTGTCGGCGAAGGTCTGCCCGAGGAGGGAGGAGCCGCGGACGCGCCCGCCCTGGGTGATGAGGCTGCCGTTGGCCTGGCGGGGAAACACGACCTGGGCGACGGCCGTGACCGCGGCGGGATAGGCGAGGCAGCACACCAGCAGCAGGAAGGCGGTGATGACGAGGCAGGGACGAAGGAGCTTCATGGCACTCATATCCTTGTTGAATGAACCCGTACGGGCTCCCCCCCTCAGGCGAGGTGCAGCGCGCTCACCACCGCGTCGATCGCCTTGATCGCGAGGAAGGGGGCGACCACGCCGCCCGCCCCGTAGACGAGCAGGTTGCGCTTGAGGAGCGCGTCGGCCCCGAGCGGGCGGTAGCTCACCCCGCGGAGGGCGAGCGGGATCAGCGCGACGATGACCAGCGCGTTGAAGATCACCGCGGAGAGGATCGCGCTCTGCGGCGAGCCGAGGTGCATCACGTTGAGCGCGGTGAAATGCGAGCTCTGCGCGTCTCCGCGAGTGAGCTGGAAGGCCGCGAGGCCGGTGAACATCGCCGGCAGGATCGAGAAGTACTTGGCCACGTCGTTGGCGACCGAGAAGGTGGTCAATGACCCGCGGGTCATCAGCAGCTGCTTGCCGATCTCGACGATCTCGATGAGCTTGGTCGGGTCGCTGTCGAGGTCGACCATGTTGCCGGCCTCCTTGGCGGCCTGGGTGCCGGTGTTCATCGCGACCCCGACGTCGGCGCGGGCGAGGGCCGGCGCGTCGTTGGTGCCGTCGCCGGTCATGGCCACCAGGCGCCCTCCCTCCTGCATCTTGTGGATGTAGGCGAGCTTCGCCTCGGGCGTCGCCTCGGCGAGGAAGTCGTCCACCCCCGCCTCGGCGGCGATGGACTTCGCGGTCAGGGGGTTGTCGCCGGTGACCATCACGGTCTTGATGCCCATGGCGCGCAGCCGCTCGAAGCGCTCGCGCATGCCGGGCTTCACGGTGTCCTTCAGGTAGACCACGCCCAGCACCAGCGCGCCGTCTACGACCACGAGGGGCGTGCCTCCCGCGTTGGCGATCCTGTCCACGATGGACTGGAGGTCGCCGGGGATGCTGCCGTCGCGTCCCCGGACGTGGGCCAGCACCGCGTCGCCGGCGCCCTTGCGCACGATGCGCTCGCCCGCGTCGACGCCGCTCATCCGGGTGCGGGCGGTGAAGGGCACGAAGGTGGCCCCGGCCGGGAGCACCGGGACGATGCCCATCGTCTCCGCGAGCGCGACGATGCTCTTGCCCTCCGGGGTCTCGTCGGGGAGCGACGAGAGCGCCGCGACGGCCGCGAGCTCGCGCAACTCCACGCCCTTCACGGGGAAAAACTCCGCCGCCTGCCGGTTGCCGTAGGTGATGGTCCCGGTCTTGTCGAGCATCAGCACGTCGATGTCGCCCGCGGCCTCGACCGCCCGGCCCGACGTGGCGAGCACGTTGTGCTGGACGAGGCGGTCCATGCCCGCGATGCCGATGGCGGAGAGCAGTCCGCCGATGGTCGTGGGGATGAGGCACACCAGCAGCGCCACGAGCACCCCGATGCCGAGCGAGCCGCCGAAGTAGCGGGCGAGGGGCTCGAGCGTCACCGTCGCCACCAGGAAGATCAGCGTGAGCCCCGCGAGCAGGATCGTGAGCGCGATCTCGTTGGGGGTCTTCTGCCGCTCGGACCCTTCGACGAGGGCGATCATCCGGTCGACGAAGCCTCCGCCCGGGTCCTGCCGGATCTCGATCTTGAGCCAGTCGGACGCCACGCGGGTGCCGCCGGTGACGGCGCTCCGGTCTCCGCCCGCCTCTCGCACCACCGGGGCGCTCTCGCCCGTGATGGCGCTCTCGTCGACCGAGGCGATGCCCTCGATGATCTCGCCGTCGGCCGGCACCAGACCGCCCGCAGCCACGTACACCACGTCGCCGCGCTTCAGCAGGCTGGCGGACACCTCCTCGCCGATGGCCGGCGTCGGCCCCGCGGTGAGCGCGGCCTCGTCGCCCGCGCACCGGATGCGCCGTGCGGTGGTGGTCGTTCGCATCTTGCGCAGCGTGGCCGCCTGGGCCTTGCCGCGCCCCTCGGCCATCGCCTCGGCGAAGTTGGCGAAGAGCACCGTGAACCACAGCCATGCGATGAGCTGCACGTTGAACTTCACGTCGACGTGGTGACCCCGCGCGAGGTCGTAGAAGAACAGGACGGTGACGAGGAGGCTGCCGACCTCGACGACGAACATCACCGGGTTCTTCGCCATGGTGCGGGGGTTCAGCTTCCTGAACGCGTCGCCGATGGCGGGCCGGACGATGGCCGGGTCCCAGATCGAGCTGGACTTGTGGACTTGATGCCTGGTCATTTGCGTTGCCTGTGGGCTGCGTTGGCGGTGGAGGACCGCTAGCGCTGCATGAGGTGTTCGACGATCGGGCCCAGCGAGAGCGCCGGGAAGAAGGTCAGCGCGCCCACGATCAGGATCACGCCGACGAGGAGGCCGACGAAGAGCGCGCCGTCGACGGGGAAGCTGCCGGGGCCGGGCGGCACTGGGCGCTTCTTCGCCATGTTCCCGGCGATGGCGAGCACCGCGAGGATGAGCGGGAAGCGGCCGACGAACATCGCGAGCGCCAGGGTGAGTGAGTAGAAGACCGGGTGCGCCGCGGAGTACGCGGTGAGCCCCGCGAAGGCGCTGCCGTTGTTGCCCGTCGCCGACGAGAACGCGTAGAGGACCTCCGAGAGCCCGTGCGGGTGCGGGTGCCAGGGGGCGCCCGGGACGTCGGCGGCGGAGGCGTTCATGATCCCCGAGCGGCCCGCCCCGGTGAGCACCGCGACGGCGCTGAAGAGCAGGATCGAGAAGGCCGGGAGGAGGATGTAGATCGACGCCATCCGCACGTCGCGGCTGTCGATCTTCTTGCCGAGGTACTCGGGCGTGCGGCCCACCATCAGCCCCGCGAGGAAGACCGCGATGAGGATGTAGACGAGCATCCCGTACATGCCCGCGCCGACGCCGCCGAAGACGATCTCGCCGAGCTGGATGTTGAGCATCGGGACGAGGCCGCCCAGAGGGGTGAAGCTGTCGTGCATGGAGTTGACGGCGCCGCACGAGGCGTCGGTGGTGACGGTCGCGAAGAGGGCGGTGTCGGCGATGCCGAAGCGCGCCTCCTTGCCCTCCATGTTGCCGCCGCACTGGAGCGCGCTCGCGACCTGGTCGGCCCCAGCGCGGGTGAGCGCGGGGTTGCCAGCCTGCTCGAAGTGACCCAGCGCCGCGACGGCCAACACCGAGATGAGCGTCATGGTCGCGAAGACCGCCTGGCCGTGACGGCGGTTCTTCACCATCTCGCCGAGCGTCACGCAGAGCGCGCCAGGGATGGCGAAGATCGAGACCATCTGGACGAGGTTCGACAGCGGCGTGGGGTTCTCCCAGGGGTGCGCGCTGTTGGCGTTGAAGTAGCCGCCGCCGTTGGTGCCGAGCATCTTGATGGCCTCCTGCGAGGCCACCGGGCCGCGGAGGAGGGACTGCGCCACGCCGTCGAGGGTCGTCCAGTGCGCTGGTCCAGACCACGTCTGGAGGACGCCCTGGGAGACCAGGAAGAGCGCGTAGACGACGCTGATGGGCACGAGCACGTAGAGGTGCGCCCGCACCAGGTCGACCCAGAAGTTGCCGAGCTTCGTGGTCTCGCGGCGAGCGATGCCGCGGATGAGGGCGATGGCCACGCAGAGGCCGACCGCGGTGGAGAAGAAGTTCTGGCTGGTGAGCGCGACCGCCTGCGACAGGTAGCTCATGGTCGTCTCGCCGCCGTAGCTCTGCCAGTTGGTGTTGGTCGTGAAGCTCGTGGCGGTGTTGAAGGCGAGCCACGACGGCACGTTGGTGAGGCGGGTCGGATTGAAGGGCAGCGAGCCCTGGAGGCGCATCACGCCGTAGCTGATGAGCTGCGTGACCAGGGAGAAGAGGAGCACTCCCCCGGCGTACTGCTTCCAGTCGTGCTCCTCGGCGGGGTGGACGCCGGCGAGGCGGTAGATGGAGCGCTCGACCGGGCCCAGCACCCTGGCGCTGCGGTGGTTCTCCCCCGCGAAGACGCGGGCGAGGTAGCGGCCGAGCGGCACGGAGATCGCGCCGATCAGGACGAAGAAGAGGACCACGAGGACGACGAGTCGCGAGGTCATGTCAGAACCTGTCCGGGCGGGCGAGCACGTAGAACAGATAGGCGATGAGCCCCGCGCTCGTGGCGAGGCCCAGGATCACGTCGAGTTGCATGGCGTCACATCCGGTCGAAGAGGGTGACGAGCCCGGCCGAGGCCGCGAACAGCCCCACCGTGAGCGCGAGGATCAACAGGTCGGTCATGACCGGGGACCCTTTCACCCCGCGTGCCGCAGCACGGTTTCGCGGCGCTCCGGAGAGCGCCTCCGCGGGCGTCATGCGCGGCTGCACGACCGGGCTCCGAGCCGCCGCGCGCCCGCGCACGAGCTGCGTCAGGGCGCGGGAGCGGCCTCGTGCGGGATCACCACGGTGAACGCGCTGCCCCGGCCGACCGCGCTCTCCGCGAGCAGCTCGCCGCCGTGCTGGAGCACGATCTCCTGGGCGATGGTCAGGCCGAGGCCCCGCCAGGTCCCCTCGTGGCCGGCGCCGCGGGCGCTCGCCCGCTCCATCAGGTGCGCGAGGTCGGACGGCGCCACGCCCTCGCCGGTGTCGCGCACGGTGATGCGCAGCGCCGCGGCGTCGGCCTCGGCGGCCAGGGCGACCCTGCCCCCCGAGGGCGTGTGCCGGATCGCGTTGGAGACCAGGTTCGCCAGCACGATGCCGAGCTTCTCGGGGTCGACCAGCGCCCGAGGCAGCGCGCCGCGGGGCTCGACGACGAGCGCGATGCCCTTGTCCGTCGCGATGGCGCGGTGGCCGTCGACCACGGCGCGCATGAGCTCGGCGACCTCGACCGGCACGCGGTGCAGCGCGCCGGCCTCGGACTCGATGCGCACCAGGTCGAGCAGCTCGTCCACCAGCAGCCGCAGCCGTTCGGTCTCGTCGCGCGCCGTCGTCACCACCTCGCGCTGCGCCTCGGTGAGCGGGCCGGTCCCGGGCTCCAGCAGCAGGTGCGTCGCCATGCGGAGCGACGTGAGCGGCGTCTTGAACTCGTGGCTCACCGTCGCGACCATGTCGCTCTTCAGCCGGTCGATGCGGCGCAGGCGCGTGACGTCCTGGGCGACGACGAACACCCGGCCGTCGTCCGACTCGGCCCTCAGCGGCGCCGCGCGCACCTGGAAATAGCGCTCGCCGTGACGGTCGCGCCAGCGCGTCGCGGCCGCGAGGCTGCCCGGCGCGACGACCCCGCCGGTCGCGATGACCCGCTCGCGCGCCGCGCCGAAGACGAGCCCGAGCGCCCCCTCCCCGGCCGTCGCGGGCCCGTCGCCGGGCTCGATGCCGAAGACCCTCGTCGCGGCCTCGTTGGTGAGGAGCACCGTGCCGTCGCGCTCGAAGACCACCAGCGGGTCGAGGAGGCACTGCACCGTGGCGTTGGCGAGGTCGCGGGCGGCGAGCAGCTCGCCGAGCGAGCTCTGCCGGTACGCTCGCAGCTTCTCGACCATCCGGCGGAAGGCCTCCGCGAGCGGCCCGAGCTCCCGCACGCCCGGGTCGGCGATGGTCACGTCGAGGTCGCCCCCGCCGATGGCCCGCGCCGCGTCGGCCAGGCGCTGCACCGGCCGGACGACCATCCGCGGCAGCCACCAGGTGAAGGCGATGAGGAGCGCCAGCGCCAGCGCGCCCACGGCGACGGTGACCGTGACGCCGCGCCGCGCGGCCGCCTTGGCCGAGCGGTCGGCGGACTCCATGCTGGCCTGGTTCATCCGCAGCACCCGCTCGGTCGCGAGCTTGAGCCGGGTGAAGCGGGGAAGCAGCTCGCGGAAGTACGCCTCGGAGCGCGCGGGGCCCGCGGGGGCGGTGAGCGCGCGGTCGACGGAGGCGACGTAGTCGCGGTAGAGCGCGTCGATCTCGCGCACCGCGGCCCCCTCGTGCGGCAGGGTGATGTTGTTGAACTCCACCGTGTAGGCCCGCGCGAAGGCCGCGCGCTGCTCGGCGAGGAGCGGCCGCGCGATGTCGTCGTGGCCCGTCGACGCGAACAGCGCCGCCGAGTCCTGGCGCTCGAGGGCCTCCTTCATGTCCACGCAGGCGATGACCGAGCGGTAGTTCTCCCGCAGGATCGTCTCGATCTCCCCGCCCAGCCGTCGCAGCGTGGTGATCGCGACCGCCGACACCAGCAGCAGCGTGAGCATGATCGCGAGGACCCCGAGGGTGACGCGCGCTCGGAGCGAGTTGAACATCGTCGGCGGCTCCCTCCTCAGGGCTCCTAGCGCAGCCCGTAGCGCTCGCGCTTGCGGTAGAGCGTCGAGGGGTCGACGCCGAGCGCCCTGGCCGCGGCGTCCAGGGTGGCAGAGCGCGCGAGGACGGCCGCTATGTGCCGCCGCTCGGCGGCCTCGAGCGAGTCCCCATCGGGCGCGACCGCCGCAGGCGCCGCGGCCCGCACCTCCTCGGGGAGCAGGTCGGGCGTGAGCTCGGGGCCCTCCGCGATGATCACCGCGCGCTCGATGACGTTCACCAGCTCGCGCTGGTTGCCCGGCCACGCGTAGGCCGACAGCGCCGCCACGGTCGCCGGGGCGAGCGTGAAGGGGCCTCGCCGGTGCTGCGCCGCCAGGTCGGCGACGATGCCCTCGGCGAGGTCGGCGAGGTCCTCGCGCCGCTCGCGCAGGGGGGGGAGCGTCGCGGTGACCACGTTGAGGCGGTAGAAGAGGTCCTCCCGGAAGGTGCCCCCCGCGACGGCCGCCCGCAGGTCGCGGTGCGTCGCGGCGATCACCCTCGCCTCGGAGCGCCGCGGCTCGGTCTCCCCGACGCGCACGTACTCGTGCTCCTCCAGCAGGCGCAGCAGCTTGCCCTGCGCCTCCCTCGGCAGGTCGCCCACCTCGTCGAGGAAGAGCGTCCCTCCGCCCGCCGCCTCGACGTGCCCCGCGCGCGCCCGGTCGGCGCCGGTGAAGGCCCCCTTCGCGTGCCCGAAGAGCTCGCTCTCGATCAGCGACGGGGCGATCACCGCGCAGTTGACCGTGACGAAGGCCCGGTCGCGCCGCGGCGAGCTCGCGTGGATGTGCCGCGCCAGGTAGCCCTTGCCGGTGCCCGTCTCGCCGAGCAGCAGGATCGTCGCGTCGGTGCGCGCGGCGCGCAGCACGAAGGCCAGCGCCTGCTGCATCGCGGGGTTCTTCGTGTCGAAGCGCGCGTGCACCCCGCGGCCGCTGGCGCGCTTGAGCTCGGTGAGCTCCTGCCGCATCCGAGCCTGCCCGAGCACCTTGTCGATGGTGTGAAGCACCTGCGCCGGGGTGAAGGGCTTCGGCAGGAAGTCCACCGCGCCCGCGCGCATCGCGTCGACCGCGTTGTCGATCGTGGCGTAGGCCGTGATGAGCACGACCGCCGCGGTGGACGCCTCCTGGGCGAGCGCTCGGGTGAGCGCGAGGCCGTCCATCGCGCCGAGCCGCAGGTCGACGAAGGCCAGGTCGGGCGGCGACCGTCGGGCCGCGGCCACCGCCGCCTCGCCGCTCGCCGCGAGGGTGACGTCGTACCCGGCGCCCTCCAGGCAGACGCGGAGCATCGAGCGGATGTTCGGCTCGTCGTCGACGACCAGGATCCTCGCCTTGCCGCTCGTCCCCATCGCGTGGCTCACATTCTCCCCGCCGCCGGCGCGGAGGGGCGTTCGACCTTCTCGCCAGGGATCGGCCTCGCCGAGGCCCCGCTCCGTGCCTCATCGCGCGCCAGCGCCAGCCGCGCAAGGTCCAGCTCGACCCCGGGGCCCGACGGATGCGCCACGAGGGCCCCTCCGCCGAGCCGCGCCAGCAGTGGGCCCGCCTGCTCGGGGCGGAGGTCGGTCGGGAGCAGGGCGAACGCGCGGTCGCTGCGCTCGCGCAGGTGGGGCGCCGCCGCCGTCGCCGAGGCGCCGAGGGCCAGCGAGAGCACGACGACCGCCCCGTCGGCCCCGTCGGGCGGCGGGCCGGGCAGCTCCCTCGCGGGGTCGGTGACGATCCAGAGCGGGGCTCCCCGGAAGCGCGGGCTCAGCGCCGAGACAGGCCGCGCCGCTCCGTAGGCAGCGAGTCGCGCGAGGCCCTCGTGGGGATCGGGGGACTCGTCGCCCTCATCGTGGCGCAGCGCGAGCGCCGCCCGGTACCCCCTCGCGGCGTCCGCGTCGTCTCCTCCGAGCTCGGCGCGCAGCGCCTGGAGCGCGGCGACCTCCGCGTCGAGGGGCGCGTGGGCGTAGGCCCGCGAGAGCGCACTGCCTGCGCGGGCGAGGTCCCCCGCCGCGAGGCCGTCGAGCGCGGCCGCCACCGCGGCGCCGTAGTCGAGGGCCTCGGCGCGACCCGGCGCGCTGTGGACCAGGGCGCGAGCGACCGCGCCGCGCAGCTCCTCCGGGGTGAAGGGCTTCGGGAGCGCGTCCGCGACGCCCATGCGCACGAGGTTGAGGAGCACCGAGGCGTTGAGCATCGTGCCCATCACCACGACGGGCAGCCTCGGGTAGTGCGTCCGGAGGAAGCGCACCTCCCCGAGCACCGCGTCGGCGCCGGCGAACTCGTCGACGACCGCGAGGTCGAACACCGCGTCGTCGAGGAGGATGCGCGCGTCGTGCACCGAGGCGAACTCCTCGGCGGTGTAGCCCGCCGCGGTCAGCACCCGGTCGAGCATGGCGCGGCCGGACGCGTCGGGCTCCGCTACCAGCAGGCGGCGGCTCACGGCGCCTCGCTCCCCGGCTTCGCGTCCGCGTCTCGCGCCCCGACGACCAGCACGTCGACCTCGGGCGCGAGGCGCATGAAGCGGTCGAGCAGCGAGCCGAGCAGGCGCTCTCGCCACACGGGCTGGCGGGTGCGACCGAAGACCGCGTGGGTGATCCCGCGCTCCTTCGCGAATGCCGCGAGGGCGCCCGCGACGTCGTCCCCCTCGAGGCGCACGACCTCCGCGCCGAGCTCGCGCGCGATGCGGATGTTCTCCGTGAGCGAGCGCAGCACCGGCGACGCGATGCGCTCGGGCGCCTCCCCGGGCGTGCGGACGTACACGACGAACCAGCGGCTGTTGATCCCTCCGGCGAGGCGCGCCCCGTGGCGCATCAGGCGCTGCGTGGCGCTCGGGATGGACGACATGGAGACCATCACCCGCTCGGCGTCGGCCACGCCGTCGTCGGGCCCCGGCGCCGGGGCGTCCAGCGCGCGGTTCGCCCGGAGGCGGGCGCGCGCCCGGAGCTCGACGGCGTTGGCGACCTCGCGCAGCGCGATCTGCCGCAGGGCGGTGAGGTTCTCGGCCCGGAAGAAGCTCTGCAGCGCGCGCTCGACCTTGGCGGGCGCGTAGATCTTGCCCGCCCGCAGCCGCTCCTGGAGCTCGCCGGGGGCGACGTCCACCACCACGATCTCGTCCGCCCGGTGCAGGATCCGGTCGGGCACCCGCTCGCGCACGTCGATGCCCGTCGCGCGGAGCACCATGTCGTGGAGGCTCTCGAGGTGCTGGACGTTCAGCGCGGAGAGCACGCTGATCCCTGCGTCGAGCAGGGCTTCGACGTCCTGGTAGCGCTTGCCGTGGCGGCTACCGGGCACGTTGGTGTGGGCGAGCTCGTCGATCAGGACCACGTCGGGCCGGCGCGCCAGCACGGCGTCGAGGTCGAGCTCCTCGAAGGGCACCTCGCGGTAGACGACGGTCCGTCGGGGCACGACGGGCAGGTCGCCCAGCTCCGCGAGGGTCTCGGCGCGACCGTGCGTCTCGACGAAGCCGCAGACCACGTCGATGCCCTCGTCCCGCAGCCGGCGAGCGTCTCGCAGCATCGCCACGGTCTTGCCGACCCCCGCGGCCATGCCGAGGAAGATCTTCAGCCTCCCTTGCTGGGCGACGCGCAGGTCTGCGAGGAAGGTGTCCGTCACGCGTCGACCCAGCACGCACGCGCGATACCAGACGGCGTCGGAGGCGGGACCGTCGCTCCCTTCGCTCCGTCGGTCGGGCGGAGGCGCCCGACGGAGCGCTCGCGGGTCGTGCGCCGCTGCACGATCGCCCGCCGCGGGATCACCGCCCCGCCCGCATCACAGCGCCTGGTTGATCGGCGCTCCGAGCACCAGGTCGGGGTGCATCTCGCAGAGCGACTGGGCGCCCTGCGACACGGCCGGGCCGGCTCCCCGGCGGGAGAGCTGCGCGGCGCGGGTGAGGAGCCCGCTGCAGACCGACTCCCAGCGGGCGCGCAGCCTGGCGCGCTGGCTGAGGATCCCCGGCATCCGAGGGTCGGTGGGGGCCTCCGGGCGGGCCGCGAGGGCGCCCGCGGTGTTCTCGTGGCGCATGAACACCGCGCGGGCGGTGCGAGCGCGGACCCACAGCCGGGCGAAGGTCTCGTCGTAGACGTAGGGCTGCGTCACCGGGACGCGGGGCGGGGCCGCGGGCACCATCGTCGCTCGGGGGAGGGAGAGGGGGGTGAGCTCTGGGCGGCCGAGGATCCAGGCGCGCACCGGGCCGCTCCAGACGCCTTCGCGAGAGAGCACGATCGCGGGCTCGCCAGGGAGCAGGGTGACGGACGCGAAGCCCGCCGCGCTGGTGGCGAGCACCATGGAGCGCTCGCGGTCGCGCACCGCGAGGGAGCGCCCGGCGCGGTCGATGGCGGCGGCGTGGACGGTGTCCGAGACCAGCGCCCTGGGGGCCGAGAAGGGATCGGCCGTAGAGAGCTCGGGCGGCGCGACGGGCTGCTCGACGAGGGGCGGCTCGAAGCCCGGCGGGGGATGCACCCTTGGCGTGAGGTCGGGCGGCTGGAGCGCGGGTGAGGGGCCCTCGGAGAGCGCGGCGACGCGGCGCATCGGGGGCAGCGGGGCGTCGTGGGCGAAGGTGCTCTCGTAGATCCCTGGCGGGTCGCAGGCCACGGGCGGACCTTCGATCTCTCGAAGGGGCTGCTGCGGCATGAGCGAGCGGTTGGGGGCCTCGACTCGGGCCGAGGGGTCGGCGGTGAGCGCCGGGGGAGGGGGCTCGGCGCTGAGCGAGCGGCACGCCGAGCCGCTGGCGCGCAGGGTGACCGATCGGTCGGGGCGGACGCTGAGCGAGAGCAGGCCGCCGACCTCGCCGATGAGCCCGGCGTGGAGGGCCATCGGGGTGGTGGGCGTCAGGGTGTCGTCGAGGCGAAGCGCTCGGACGGTCTCTCGCACCTCGTCCTCGGTGACGACCGCCCCGGCCCAGGCGAGCACGGCCGAGCGTCCGTCGAGGGCGACGGCGACGCGGGTGAGTCGGCTGTTCTCATGGAAGACCACCCTCGCGGGGCCCTCGGGGCGCCCCTCTGCGTCGAGGCGCTGCACCACGATGTCGCCGCCGGAGCGATCTCTCAGCCCGAGGGTCTCGTCCACCGGGGGCGCCGAGGGGGCGGGGCGTCGAGCGATCGGGGCGGCACCAGGGGCGGGGCGGGGCGGAGGCGGAGGCGGGGGGACGACCCAGGCGAGGACGCCGTGCTGGCCGTTCCAGGCGAGGACGGGGGAGCGGACCGAGGGGGCCAGCGGGGCGTCGGGGCGAGCGCGCACCAGGGCGTCGGCGCCGTCTCGGCGGAGCAGCGTGGTGCGGAGCTGGCTGCCGCCGTTGGGGGTGTGGTCGATCCATGCGACGAGGACGCGGTCTCCGTCGCGGGCGGCGGCGAGGTCGCGGGCGAAGGCGACGACCTCGCCGTGGGCGACGCGCTCCGGGGAGGGCGAAGGGCGCGCGTACTCCATCGGGCGGGTCTGCGCGGAGGCGAGCGGGGCGAGGGCGATCAGGGCGAGGGCGAGGCGCGGCGGTCGCATCGGTGGAGGCCGAAGCTGTGGGCGGTGGGAGCGGGGCGTGTCAAGCGAAGGGCCAATCTCGATCGGGCGCCGGTGTACCGTCGCGGCCATGAGCCGACGCACCGAGCCGGGGACCATCGTGACGCTGCGGAGGGCCGAGCCCGGCGAGTCGGCCTACCTGGCGCACACCAGCCATCGGGCCTTCCACTCGGGCACGGTGGAGGCGTGGGAGGGCTGGTTTCGAGAGCACACCGGGGTGCAGCGGGGCGACACCGTGGTGGCCGAGGTGGAGGGTCGGCGCGCCGGCAACGCGACGGCGCTGGCGCTCACCATGGCCCTCGCGGGGAGGGACATCCCGATGTGGGGCGTCGCGGGGGTGAGCGTGCCGCCGGAGTTTCGTCAGCGGGGCGTCGCCGACGCGATGATGCGTGAGCTTCTCTCGTGGATGCGCTCCCGGGGCGAGGCCCTCTCGATGCTCTACGCCTTCAAGCTCGGGTACTACCGGCGCTTCGGGTACGGGCTCTGCGAGCGCGTCGAGCAGCTGCGCGTTCACCCCTCGCAGCTCCCCGGGTCGAGGCTGCGAACCCACGTGACGGAGATGGTCCCTGGGAGGGACATGGACACGCTGCGCTCACTCTACGAGCGCTCCAGGGAGGGGATGAGCGGGCCGCTCGCCCGCGATGACTACTGGTGGGAGACGAGGGCGCTTGGGAGCGCTCCGGCGGGGGCGGTGTACCGCGATCCGGGTACCGGCGAGGCGCACGGCTATGCGCTCTGGAGGGTTCCTTCGCAGCCGGAGTTTCCGAAGCAGGAGATGCACGTGAGGGAGCTGGTGGCCCTCTCCCCGGAGGCGCACGAGGGGCTGCTGGGCTTCCTCGCCGCGCAGGGAGAGCAGTACGCCATGGTCACCCTCTGGACCGCACCGGGTCAGTCGATCCCCTGGCTGGTCGAGCACGGCGTGGTGGACGCTCCGTCCCCATGGCTCCGCTACGACCCCATGGGCGCGGTCTACGCCGGGGCGATGGCCCGCGTGGTGGACGTGGCCGCGGCGCTGCGGCTGCACCCATCGGCCTCGCGCACGGGGCAGCGGGCGACCTTCGGGCTCGACGTGAGCGACCCCACGCTCGACGACGTCTTACACCTCGACGTAAACCTCACCCCCGACGCCGTGGAGGTGAGCCCCGGGAGCATCGCCGCCGAGCGCCTCTCGCTGGGCGTCGATGGCCTCTCGCAGGTCTACCTCGCGGCCACCACGACCGCGGCGCTGAGGGCGAGCGGCAGGCTCCACGGCTCGGCGAAGGCCGGGGCCCTGCTGGAGCGGGCCTGCGAGGGATCTCCCCTCTTCGTCGGCGCGCTCAACGCCTTCTGAAATACCGCGTAGACCCTCGTCATCCGATCAGCGGGTGAGGGCTGTACCGACGTCCATGTGTTCCTGAATCGGAGGAATATTCCTTCGAGGGGAGAACCAAAGGACATGGTCGGCGTCAGAGTCGGACAGCAGGTCGGCGGGTGTTCGAGGAGGTGGATCGATGAGCCAGCAGCAGCAGCAGAAGGAAGACTCGGTGATGTTCTCGCTCCGGAGCCTGATGTCCATCGAGGACGATCGGGTGCGGCAGGAGGAGGAGGGCCGTCGCCGGGCCGAGGAGGCGGCGGTGCTGAGGGTGGAGGAGGCGCGTCGTCGGGAGGTGGCCGAGCGCCAGCTGCGGGCGCAGGCCGAGGAGGCCGCGAGGGCGGCCGAGGAGCGGTCGCGCAGGGAGGCGGAGGCGCAGGCCGCGAGGGAGCGCGAGGAGGCGGCGCTGAGGATCAGGCTGGAGGCGGAGTCGAAGCTGCGAGAGCGGGAGCTGTCGCTGCGCATGGAGCAGGAGCAGAAGCTGGCGCTCATCGCCTCGCAGCGGCGGACGGGGATGCACCCCGGCGCGGTGGCCGTCGGGGTGCTGGCGCTGGTGGGCGCCCTGGGCGCGGGGGCCTTCTTCGGGGTGGTGAAGCCGCAGCAGGAGGCGAGCGCCGAGGAGACGCGGCGCGCGGAGTCGGCGAGGCGGGACTCGGACGAGCGGCGGATGGTGGCCGAGCGAGCGGCGGACGACGCGCGACGGAGGGCCGCGGAGGCGGAGGCCGAGCGGCAGAGGCAGGCGGCGGCGGCGCTGCTGGCGAGGCAGGACGCCGAGCGGCTGGCGGCGCTGGCGGGCGCTCCTCGCGGCGCGGCGGGAGCGTCGAGGCCGAGGGTGACCCACGCGACGCCGAGGACCACGGCAAGCCGGGAGCCGGAGATCATCGGGGCGATCGGCGACGAGCTGCCCGGCGGGGAGTGACGAGGGGAAGCTCACCCCGATGACTGGCATGGCGCTCGCTCTCCCCGAGGTGAGGAGCATCGAAGGCCATGCAACATCCCCATGTCGGCTGGACGGTCGTTCCCTTGCTCGCGGCGCTGGCTGTCGGCTGCGAAGACAGCGTCCCGAGCGCAGCCACGGTGACCGAGGTGCGCTCGTCGCACGCCCGGGTGACGGCCTCTCCCGGGGCGGCCGACCTCTCCGCGGTGATCCGAGGCAACGCGAGCTTTGCGCTCGACCTGCACCGGGCGGTCGCCGTCGAGGGGCGCAACGTCGTGACCTCGCCGCACAGCGTGTCGACCGCGCTCGCCATGACCTGGGTCGGCGCCCGCGGCGCGAGCGAGACCCGGATGCGCGCCGCCATGCGGCTCCCGTCGCTGGAGTCCGCGAGCGTGCACGCGTCCTTCAACGCCATCGACCGGGCGCTCACCGAGCAGTCGACGCAGCCCGTGTCGGAGGAGAGCCCCCGCCCGGCCCGCATCAAGCTGGCCAACGCGCTCTGGGCCCAGCGGGGATACTCCTTTCAGACGCCCTTCCTCGACACCCTCGCGGAGCACTACGGCGCGGGCGTCTGGCTCACGGACTTCTCGACCTATCCAGAGTCCTCGCGGCTCGGCATCAACAGCTGGGTGAGCGAGCGCACCGAGGGGCGCATCCCCTCGCTCCTCGCCCAGGGGACCATCACCCCGGCCACGGTGTTCGTGCTCACCAACGCGATCCATTTCATCGCGGGGTGGCGCCGGCTGTTCGACCCCGCGCGCACGGCCCCGGCGGACTTCCGCGTCAACGAAGAGACGGTGGTGCGGGTGCCCACGATGTCCATCGTGGCGCGCTACCCCTACGCCGAGGGCCCCGGGTGGAAGGCCGTCTCCCTCGCCTACCAGGGGAGCGACCTCGCGATGCTGGTGATGGTGCCCGACGCGGGCGGCTTCGCGGCCTTCGAGCGGGAGCTCACGGCCGAGCGCCTGGAGATGATCGCCTCCGCCACCAGCGACCACATGGTGACGCTCTCGATGCCGCGCTTCTCCTTCCGCAGCCAGCTCTCGCTTCGGCCGGCGCTCGGGGCGATGGGCATGGCCCAGGAGTTCGTCCCCGACGCCCCCGACTTCTCGGGCATCGACGGCACGCGGCGCATCTTCCTGAAGGACGTCATCCACGAGGGCTTCATCGCCGTCGACGAGAACGGCACCGAGGCCGCCGCCGCCACCGCCGTGATCGGCGACGTGGTGAGCGTGCCTCCGCCCGCCACGCTCTCCATCGACCGGCCGTTCCTGTTCGTGATCCGCTCTCGCAACGGGACGCTGCTCTTCCTCGGTCGGGTGATGAACCCCTCGGTGAGCTGAAGGGCGCTCGCTCTCCCCGCGGCGGTTGCCCTATCGTCGACCGCACCCCCCCGATGCCCATCGCCGACGTGACCCTCATCGGTGCGCCCGACGTCCCCGACGACGCCCTCGCGCAGCGCCTCGCCGACGCCCTCTCCTCCGCCCTCGGCGCCCCCCGCGGGACCACCTGGGTGCGCCTCCGCCGCGTCGACGCGAGCGACTACGCCGAGGACGGCGGCGCCCCGGAGGGGGTGCGCCCGGTCTTCGTCGACCTGCTGCGCCGGGGATGGCCCGCGGCCGTGGAGGAGCGTGGGGCATCGCTGCGCGCGGTGGCCGAGGCTGTGGCGCGGGTGTGCGGCCGCCCGGTGGCGCAGGTGCATGTGCTCGCGGAGGCTCCTGCCGCGGGGCGGGTGGCCTTCGGCGGCGAGCTCGCGGCGGGGATGGCGAGGGAGCGGGCCTCGTCGGGCGCGAAGTGGGAGGCCATCGTGGGGTACAGCCGCGCGGTGCGCGTGGGCGAGCTGGTCTTCGTCACCGGCACCACAGGCTTCACGGCCGACGGCGGGCACGCGGACGCCGACGACGCCTACGCGCAGGCGAGGCAGGCGATCGAGAACGTCGGCCGAGCGCTGGCGCAGCTCGGGGTGGGCTTCGAGCAGGTGGTGCGCACGAGGATGTTCGTGACGGACATCGCGCGCGACTGGGAGGCGATCGGCCGGGCCCACGCCGAGGCCTTCGGGGGAGCGCGCCCGGCGACGTCGATGATCGAGGCCCGCGCGCTGATCGAGCCGTGGATGCGGGTGGAGATCGAGGTCGACGCCGTCGCGGGCTGAGAGGGAGCCCAGCGCGCCTCCGATCAGCGCGCCTCCGCTCAACGTATCTGCCTCGCCGTGTAGGCAGTGCGCTCCAGCGCCTCGAGCTTGCTGCGCGCGTCCTCCACCAGCGCTCGGATGGTCTCCTGCGGGAGCGCTCCCTCGACGGTGATGCGCACGTCCCTGAAGCCCTCGACGTACCGCACCGTCACCCCGTCGATGGTGATGCGCGAGGTGCCGACGGGCGCGTCCTCGTCCTCCTCCAGCGCGCGGTGCTCCATCGGCGGCGAGTAGCGCCCGGCGTAGAGGGTGAAGTCCGGCACCCACCCGATCTCGGCCGTGTGGGTGGCGATCTGCTCGCGGTCGAACTCGGACTTCATCGCGGCGTGGTAGGACGCCCACCGCATCGTCATGAGGTGGTTGCGCTTGCCGTCGGCGCGGGTGAGCTCCCAGAGGGGCCACGCGCGGTCGGTGAGCCGGGTCCATTCGAGGCTCGCGAGGTTGAGGGACCAGTCGTCGATGTTCTCGACGATCTGCTCGGCGCTCTCGACGCGCTCTCCCCCTCGCACGGTGATCGAGCGGCGGTCGGCCGAGAGCTCGGCGGAGTGCCGGAAGATCCAGCCGGGGTTCTCCCCTGTGGTGAGCAGCGGGGTGATGGCGAGGGTGCGGGTGTCGAGCGCGAAGGAGGGCGTGACGCCGGGGAGGCGCTGCCTCGGGTGACCCAGGCACCCGAGGATCACCACGCGATCATCGACCAGGGTCGCCGTGTGGAAGTCGGTCGGGGGGAAGACCTCGTGGGGGTAGCCGTAGATCTCCACCTCGCCGGAAGGCGCCGTGAGGATCACGTCGTTGTAGATGTAGAAGTCGGGGTCGTAGTGGTCCTCGTGCTCTCCGCCGATGGAGAGCGAGCGGCCGTCGGGGAGCGCGGTGGTGCTCTGTCCGAAGCGGCTGCCGCACCAGCATGGGCCGACGGTCATCGACGAGGGGCCGTCGAAGTGTCGGTTGGCCATGTACGCGTTGAGCTCCCGGCGGCCGGCGAGCCACGACCACACCGGGTTGGTGAGCCGCTGAGGGTTGCTCACCCCCACGCGCGGCGAGCGCCACTCGAGGAAGAGCTCGCGGGTGACCGCGCGGGGCGGCCGGTCGGCGCGGGGGAGCGTGGGCTTCGTGGGGTCCATGGGGCGATGATTACCCGAGGCGCTGCACGCGTCGCCGAGCGTCGTCGAGCGTGCGGGCGTAGGTCTCGGCCTCCAGGGCGTGGCCGTGGATGCCCCAGCGCTCCCACGATCCCTCGTCGGCGGCGGTCGGGAGGCGCTCGCGGGCGCTCCTGGGCAGGCCCGAGAGGGCGCCGTTCAGGGCGTGAAGGACGGGCGCTCCACCCTCGGCGACGCACCACTCGACCACGTCCCAGCCGTGCGCGGCGTGGCGCCCCTCGTCGGCGGCGATGGTCTTCAGGGCGTCGCGAAACGCGCCCTCCTCGCAGCGCAGCGCGACGGCGGCGGCGAGGCGCGCGGAGACCCCTTCGTTGATGGCTCCGTCGATGAGCGAGTCGACGGCGAGGGAGGCGAGGGCGACGACGCGCACCCTCGACAGCGACGGAAGGTGCGCGGCCTCGGGGAAGGCTCCGGGGCTCACGGCGCGGCCGTCGATGGCGCGGGCGAGGGCGAAGCAGACCTCCGCGTGGCGCACCTCGTCGAGCGCGTCGCGCTGCGCGGCGGCCACCAGGGTGGGAGGCGCTCCGAGGCCCAGCAGGTCGAGGGTGAGCCGGGCGAAGGCGGCGACGGAGGCGTGCTCGGTGCGGCCGTTCTCTCGCCAGCGGGCGGCGAGGCCCTCGCGCGAGGCGGGGTCGACGTCGAGCACGACGGGTTGCGAGGCCCACGCTCCATCGGGCTGGAGGGGAGGGAGCGCGGGGCGGCCGAGGTGGCGCACCTGGCGGCCGCGGCCGATGACCGGCAGCACGAGGCACGCGAAGAGGTAGCCGAAGAGCTGCATCGACGCGCCGAGGATGCCGAGGGGGATGGCGGCGGTCGCGAGGGAGCGGCCGCGCTCGGCGACGGGGTGCGACGGGACCTCGCGGCGAACATCGAGCCCGGAGCGGGCGCCGCGGTAGCCGAGGTAGAGCGAGGCCAGCGAGGCGAGGGCGATCATGGCCACCGCGAGGAGCGCGATCTCCCGCGACTCGATGCCCGCGCCATGGAGGAGGGGCAGCAGGAGCATGAAGGCAGGGACGAGCAGCACCGAGGCGAGGGAGAGCTTGAACGCGCGCACGGCGCGTGGGTTCCACGGAGCGGTGGCCGTGGGCGGGGAGGGTTCGCGGTAGCCGGGGGGGACGGGCTGCTTCATGGGAAGGGCACTCCTCGCGACGGAGTATGCGCGAGGACCGTCAGCGCAGTTGCACCCATTGGAGCCTGGTCCAGTAGGAGTCGGGGGTGGCGCCGGGGGGGCGCTCGGTCGAGCCGACGCCGTAGGTGACAGGGAATTCACCGGGCCGCGTAGGGTCCGCGAGGTCGCGGTGCACCACCGGACCGGCGCAGAACGAGCGCGTGTCGTCGCCAGGAAGGTCGCAGCGGGCGATGGGGGTCGCGGCGCTCCACGGGCCCTCCGGGGCGCTCGCGCGGTGGGCCTGCAGGTCGCTGCCGAAGCCCACCGCGAAGACGTGAGCCAGGCCCATCCCGGCAGGCAGCGCGACCACCGAGGAGACCCACGGGCCGGCGTCGAAGACCGTCGCCGCGTCGCTGCCTCGGGCGGTGCCGAGCCAGCGGCCGCCGCCGACGAAGAGTTCCATGCGATCGCTCGCATCGAGCCGCGCGACCACGCAGCGCTCCGTCAGGAACATCGGCGGTCCAGGGCATCCCCACACATAGGCGTAGTCACCGGAGACCAGCGACGCGTCGCCGAGGTCGAGCTCGGTCGGGAAGCGCAGCGAGGAGGGGGCGGGGACGATGATCCGTTGGGAGGAGCGGTCCCAGCGGGCGAGGCCGGTGCCGAGCTCGGTCAGGCCGAAGGGGGCTCCAGGCTCGCTGCGAAAGAGCCGATAGGTGATGCGAGACGCGCCGTTCAATCGATATCCGCCGGTGACCTGGACGACGACCGAAGGGTCATTGCCTTCAAGCGATACGACCGAGCGGGCGACGCCTCCCGCGAAGAGGGCGCGCGAGGGGCAGGTGCCGAAGGGGGCCATCGGGTCGACCTCGAAGGCGACGTTGCGGAGAGACTCCCCCGAGGCGAGGGAGACGTCCTCGGCGATCCAGAGGCAGCGGCCGTCGTCGGTGGGCACCCGGGCGAGGGTGCCGCCGAGCGAGCGCAATGCCCCGGCGGGATCATGGAAGGGGCGACACACCGCGGGATCGGCGGCAGCTCGGGCGTAGAGCCGGGCGCCCGGAGGGCACCGCCAGGCGAGGGTCGAGGCGTCGCAGAGGGCGTCGGCGACGACGGGCGCGGCGCACGGATCGGTCGCAGGCGCAACGCAGGCAGGTGGAGGGCTCTGGCAGGTGGAGGCGTCGGGGGGGGGAGCGACCGGCGGATCGAGGAGCCCGGTGCGGGCTCCGCAGGAGGAGAGCGCGCAGGCGACGAGCGCGAGCGCAATGAGCGAGGGAGGGGAGGGATGGTGGGGATTGGGAGACATCGGGTGTGCGGAGAGAGCAACGAGGAGGCCGCGAGTCTCCCTAAAGGCGGCACAGCGAATGCTGCCACGGAGGTAGTGCCGACGACGCGCACTGCGTCCCTCGGCGATGAGGAGGCGATGACTCCATGAAGACGAACCAGATCGTGCGCGCAGTACTCATTCTTGCGCTGGCGAGCTGCGGTGACTCGACGACCGGCGGGCCTGGGCCGGGGCCGGTCGCGGTCGCGGGCTCGGTGGCGGGTAGGGTGCGCGTGGCGGGAGGAGACGAGGCGGTCGGCGGCGTGACGCTGACCCTCGGCGGGAGGACCGTCACGGCCAACGAGCAGGGGTGGTTCTCCTTCGGCGAGGTGCCGCCCGGGGAGGGAGTGGCCCTGGTGGCGCGGCACGACGGGTACGCCGAGGGGGTGATGGCGCTGACCGTGCGCGTGGGGGCGATCACCTCGGCGGACGTGGCGCTGGTGCGGATGCAGCCGGCGCAGCCGATCGACACGGCGGCCGGGGGGACGATCACGGGCGCGTCGGGGGTGAGCGTGAGGTTCCCGGCGGGCGCGCTGGTGACGGCGGACGGCAGGGCGGCGACGGGCATGGCGACCGTCGCGCTGGCGTACCTCGACGCGTCGAGCATGGCGATGAGGGTGGCCTTCCCGGCGAGCTTCACGGGTCGACGCACTGACGGGACGACGGTGCCCTTCGAGAGCTTCGGCGTGGTGGCGGTGGACGTGCGGCAGGGGGCGCAGGCGCTCACCCTCGCTGCAGGGATGAGCGCCGAGCTGACCCTCCCGGTGGTGCCCTCCCAGGCCGCGGCGGCGCCCGCGACGGTGCCGCTCTGGAGCCTCGACGCCGCCAACGCGCGCTGGGCCGAGGAGGGAGTCGCCACCCGCCAGACCGTCGCCGGGCGTGACGTGTGGGTCGCCTCGGTGCCGCACCTGAGCTGGTGGAACGTCGACCTGCCCTTCGAGACCACGTGCGTCCGGGCCTGCGTGCGCGACCCGCAGGGCGCGACGGTCCCCAACGTCGAGGTGGTCCTCAACGGCGTGGACTACAGCGGCTCGTCGAGGGCGTGGACGGGCGCCGACGGCTGCTTCGCGGCGGACGTGAAGCGCTCCTCGCAGGTGAGCGTGTTCGCCCGGCAGGGCGTTCTCGCCACCGAGCCCAGGACGGCCGCCACGCCCTCGACCGCGATGCGCGCCGCGGCCAACCCGCAGGCCTGCGGCGACCTCGGCACCCTCACGATGGTGCAGGCGGTGGCGCAGATCACCCTCACCTGGGGAGCCGCCCCTCGCGACCTCGACTCCCACTTCACCGGTCCTACGCTTGGGAGCCCGGCCACGCGCTTCCACGTCTACTACGGCGGGCGCGGCGACCTCGGCCAGGCTCCCTTCGCCGCCCTCGACACCGATGACACCAGCTCGTACGGCCCGGAGGTGATCACCGTCAGCCGCATGACCGCGGGGCGCTACCGCTACTCGGTGCACAACTACTCGGGGCAGTCGAGCGGCGCCATCGAGCGCTCGGGCGCCACCGTCGGACTGATCGTCCCCCGGCAGGGGATCGTGCGCCGCTACGACGTCCCCGCGCTCAACCCGGGCAGCGACAACGTCTGGCGGGTCTTCGACCTCGTGGTCGACGGCGCCGGAACGATCAGCGTCGAGACCATCGGGGCCTTCGCGGCCTCGGGCGCGGGCTACAACCCGTAGCCCGAGCGTCAGCCCCCGCGGGCGGGGCGGTCGAGCACGTCGCGAACCCGCTCCGCCAGCTCATCGGGCGAGAAGGGCTTCTTCAGCACCTCGAAGCGCCACGCCTGCGTGCCGTCGCTCTCGTAGCCGGACATGCACAGCACCTTCAGCTCGGGTCGTCGCTCCCTCAGCCGCGCGGCGAGCTCGGGCCCGCTCATCCTCGGCATCACCACGTCGGTGAGCAGCAGGTCGACGCGCGCGGCGCCCGGCTTCTCCAGCAGCGCGAGCGCCGCCTCGCCCTCGCGGGCCTCGAGGACGGCGTACCCGCGGTCGCGCAGGATGCCCGAGACCACCGTGGCCACGCTCGCGTCGTCCTCCACGACGAGGATGGTCTCTCCCGCCGAGCGCGACGGTCGTACCTCGGGCAGCCGGGATTCGCGGTCGGGCACCTGCTCGGCGACCGCGGGGAGGTAGACGGTGAAGGTCGCCCCTCGGCCCGGCTCGCTCCGGACGGCGACGGCCCCGCTGCTCTGCTTCACGATGCCGTAGACCGTGGACAGCCCGAGCCCGGTGCCCTTGCCGACCTCCTTGGTCGTGAAGAAGGGCTCGAAGATCCGCCCCAGCAGCTCCGGCGGGATCCCCACGCCGGTGTCGGTGACTTCGACGGTCGCGTAGCGCCCGGGGGCGAGGTCGCTGGGGCGCTCAGGGTCGTCGGCCCGGAGGGCGCGGTAGCCGGTCTCGATGCGCAGGGTGCCGCCGCCCGGCATGGCGTCGCGCGCGTTGGTGCAGAGGTTGACCACGACCTGACCGATCTGGCCGCGGTCGGCGCGGGTCATCACCCGCCCTCCCGCCAGGCCCGTCTGCAGGTCGATGTCCTCGCCGATCAGTCGCACGACGAGCTGCGTGACCTCCGCGATGACCTCGTTGAGGTCGATGACCTTCGGCTGCATCACCTGCTTGCGGCTGAAGGCCAGCAGCTGCCGTGTCAGGTCCGCGGCCCTGCGCGCCGCCTCGACCACCGCCTGGATCTGGACCTGCAGCGGGTGCTCCCTGCCCAGCGCGCTGCCCACCATCGTGCTGCCGGCCTGGATGACCACGAGCAGGTTGTTGAAGTCGTGGGCGATGCCCCCGGCCAGCGTGCCGATCGCCTGCATCTTCACCGCCTGCCGGAGCTGCTCCTCGAGCTGCCGGCGACCGGTCATGTCGGTGAGGCTCACCCGGATCAGGCGCCGCGAGACGCCCGGCAGGCGTATCATCCGCACCTCGCACTCGGCCCTCGCTCCTCCCGCGTCGCGGCAGCTCCACTCGGTGACGAGGACCTCGCCGCCCAGGGTCCGGGCGACGGCCTCGTCGACGACCTCCGCGGCGCGGCGCCCGTCGGCCTGCTCCTCCTGGCAGACGTCGATCAGCCCGAGCTGGCGCAGCGCCTCCGGGCTCCGCTTGAAGAGCTGCGCGGCCTTGGAGTTGCCCCGGATGAAGCGTGCGGTGTCGCAGTCGAAGACCAGGATGGCCTCCGGCGCGTGCTCGACGAGGGTGCGCAGCCGCTCCTCGCTCTCGCGCAGGTCGCGCAGGTAGAGCGCGCCGCTGATGGCGTCGGACATGCGGCGCCCGACCTCGCGGAAGATCCGCGCCTCCTCGGGGGTCCAGACCCTCGGGCCCTCGCAGTGGTGCATGCCGAAGACCCAGGGCGGGCCGTTCTTCGGGTGCAGCGCCGTGAGCATCTGCGACTGGACCCCGAAGCGGCGCGCGGTGGGCTCGACGGGCCTGCCCGACTCCGGGTCGCAGCGGATCGGGTCGTCCGAGGAGAGCGCCAGCTTGAAGAGCTCGATCACCTCCGGGTTGGTCGGGATGTCGCCCTCGAGCCCGGCGAGCGCCCCGGGCCACTGCGGCCGCGCCGCCTCCCTCATGACCCGGAAGGTGGGCGCGTCGGGGTCGCACGGATAGATCAGCCAGGCCCGATCGCACACGAAGAGCGAGAGCATCTCCTCCAGCACGTCGCCCATCAGCCGATCGAGGTCGGGCGCGACTCGGATGGCGAGGTTGATACGCTCCATCGCGTCGAGGAAGCGCAGGTGCTCCAGCCGATGCTCCACCGCCGCCTCGTGGCCGGAGAAGTCCTCGACGGCGGACCAGATGTAGCGCTCTCCCTGGTGCTCGAAGACATGCCCCTGGAGCCGCACCAGGACCAGCCGACCGTCCTTGTGGATGTAGTGCTTCTCGTAGGGGCCGTAGCGGCCGGTGCGCTCCAGGCTATCGAGCTGCCGCTGTTCTTCGGCCGCGTAGCGCTCGGCGGTGATGTCCCAGTAGCTGAGCTGCAGGGTCTCCTCGACGGTGCGGCCGATGATCCGGGCGAAGGCCGGGTTCACCTCGACGAAGGACCCGTCCAGCCGACAGAGCGCCAGCCCGACGGGCGCGCTGTCGAGGAGGCGCCGGCTGAGGGACTCGCTCTCTCCCCCCGCGCGCGCCAGTTCCGGCGGACCCGACGCGTCAGGTTCGCCGGGAAGATCCCGTTCAACCGCCATGTCCCGAACCATAGACCCGATCCCCGCGTCCGACCGCTCAGAACTCCGCGGAAAGCTCGACCCAGCGTTGCAGAAACACCCGCATCGAGGGCCTGCGCTGCGGGTCCATCCTCGTGGCGTCCTGGAGCAGCTTCACCAGCGCGGCGCGCCCGCTCATCTCCGGCAGCTCGGACCACGGCAGCGCGACCGATCCGTGCCTCACCAGCACCGTCTCCAGGTCGGGCTCGCCCGCGAGGAAGGGGTTGGCCCCGCAGAGCATCTCGAAGACCACCACCGCCAGCGCGTAGACGTCCACCGCCGGTCCGAAGGGCTCGATGCCCCGCACGACCTCCGGGGCGATGTACCCGGGCGTCCCGGTGATGCCCTCGTGGGCGCCTGCGCGAGAGGTCTCCGTGGCGATGCCGAAGTCGATGAGCACCGCGCGGATGAGCTCCGCGCGAGCGAGCGTCTCGGCCGTGAGCTCCGCCCCGTCGGGCAGCTCGAACTGCGCCAGCAGGTTGCCGGGCTTCACGTCGCGGTGCAGCACCCCCCGCTGGTGAAGGTGCGCCAGCGCCCTCGCCACGTCTCGGATGATCGGCGCGAGCGCCACGGGCGTCATGCGACCGAGGCGGGTGAGCAGCGTCTCCAGCGAGGCGCCCGGGATGTACTCCAGCGCGAGGTAGGCGCCCTCATCGACGAAGCCCGCGTCCACGATGCCCACCACGTTGGGGTGCACCACGCGGGCGAGGCGCTCCATCTCGCCCTCGAAGAGCGCGCGCGAGGTCTCCGCGGAGGTGCCCTTCATCCCCGCCCACGGCAGCAGCTTCACCACCACGCGCTTGCCCGGCGCGGGGCCCTCCGCGAGGAAGGTCGACGCCATGCCGCCCTCGTGGGCGCTCGAGAGCTCGCCCAGCACCCGCAGCCGGCCGATGTGGCGGGCGCCGGTGGTCTCGGCGCGCACCGCGAGCGCCGCCATGGTGCGCACGGCCACCATCGCCCTCGCCAGCGCGCTGCGGACCAGCGTCGAGAGCAGCGGGCCGCACCCGGTGGCGATGGCCTCGCAGAGCGCCCCGAGCTCGCCGATGTAGTGCTCCACCACCTCGGCGCGGCGGGCGGCGTCGACGAATTTCAGCGAGGTCGAGGTGAGCAACCGGTCGAGCTGCGCCGCGCGGTCGCTGAGGGAGGTGGTCGAGGGGCGCGCCGTGCGGGCGACCTGCGCGGGACGCTCTCGGTCGAGGGTCAGCGCGTAGGTCGCGTCGAGGGTGAGGCGCGTGAAGGTGTCGGCGACGCGGGCGAGGTCCGTGAGGTCGAAGCGGGGGAGGCCGGACCAGTGGTCCTCCGGGCGGCGGGTGGTGAGCGAGGCGCAGCACGCCGCGAGCTCGCCCAGGGTGACCCCCAGCCGGCACTGGTCGCCCACCATCACCTGAAGCGAGTCGAGGTCCGCGGCCGGGTCGCGCCCCGACCGGCTCATCAGCTCCACCAGCCTGAACCACCGCTGGACCCGGTCGCCCGCAACATCGTCGACGATCCATCGGCGCAGCCGCACCTGCGTCGGGCCCAGCACCCCGCGCATCGCCATCCAGGTCATCACGGCGCCGATGGCCCCGGCGCCCAGCGAGGGGGAGAGCGCCGCCGCGAGCTCGACCAGCGTCGCCGCCACGTGGCGCTCCAGCGCCCGCTGTCCCACCAGCGGGTCTTCCGCGACGCGCTCCAGGGTCTCCAGCACCTGGTCGCGCACCGTCTCCGCCGCCACGTGCCGGTTGGTCGGCGGAACCCTCGGCAGCACCGTCGCCGACCGCAGCAGCCACCGCCGCCACGCCGCCGCCGCGGGCGTCGAGCGCCGCAGCCCCGACCAGACCATCTTCAAGAGCCGGTCGCGCAGCGCGTCCACCAGCGCCAGCGCCGCGGTGCGCGCGGACACCTCGCCCAGGTGATGCCCCAGCACCTCCAGGTCTCCGTCGACCACCAGGTCGACCACCTCCTCCAGCGCCAGGCTCCCCTGCGCGGCGTCGCGGCTGTCTTCCCGAGCGAGCGAGCGCACCGCACGGGAGATGATCGCGTCGAGCTCGGCCCCGCAGCCGTCGACCACCGAGCGCACGTCCGGCGCCGCGGGGTTCTGTCCCACCGCGTGCGCGAGCTCCGCGAGCAGCGCCTGCGGGGCGCGCGGGGCCTCCGGGTGGACCAGCCGCACGGTGATGGCCTCGGCCCGCTCGGCGCGCTCGTTGTCGGCGCTTGAGGAGCGCACCCCGATGGCCTTCGACTGCACGCTCGCGGCCACCGAGCGCGCGGCCTCCAGCGCGTTGGGCTGGCGCAGCGCCACCTCCTGCATCGCCCGGGCGACCGCGAGCCAGGCGTCCGGCCCGCCGCGCTCGGCAAAGGCCGTGGCCAGCGCGCTCCAGCGGGGGTCTCCGTGCGCCACGTGGTCGGGGAGCGAGACCGCGAAGGCCGCCACCTGCGAGGCGAGCGAGAGCGACCAGGCGCCGGTCTCCACGGTGTGCACCGAGGTCGAGGCGTCGCCCGCCACCACCGGGCGCTCGACCGCGGCGATCACCGCGTCGCGGTGCGCCCTCAGCGCAGGATCACCGCTGGGCCCCACGTTGCCCAGCGCCGCGAAGGCCCGCCGGCGGAGCAGCGTCGCGCCCTCCTGCGTCAGCAGCGACTCCAGCGCGGCCTGCACCGCCGGGAGCGCTCCAGCGAGCCTCCCCATCGCGCGCGCGGCCAGCGACCACACCCGGAAGCGAGGGTGCTCCAGGCCCGCGACCAGGGCCTCGGCGGCCACCGCGGCGGTCTCCGAAGGGAGCGCCCGGGCGAGCTGGTCGTGCTGCGCCAGCGCGGCGAGCAGGCGCATCGAGCGCAGCGTGTCGCGGGGGGCGTCGCGCCGGGCGAGCAGGTCGCGCCACACCGCGGGGGCCACGAAGGGCAGCCGCGCCAGCGCCGGAACATAGTGGCCGCGGAGGTCGCCCGCGAGCAGCGCGAACTCAAGGTTCATCGCGGCCCACGAGGGCATCGTCGCAGGCGGATCGGCCCGGAGGTACACCGCCAGCAGCTCGACGCACTCCTCCGTGGGCGCGCGCTCCATCCGCCGGCGCAGCGACGACAGCAGCATCGGGATCGACACCGGGTTGGCCCCCGCCGCGCCGCCCGGGGCGCTCTCCCTCAGGGTCTCCGAGGCCTGCACGATGGAGAGCGCCGCCCCCAGCACCACCCCCGGCTGCGCCTCGCGGGCGCGCATCCAGCCCAGCAGCGCTCGGGTCACCGGGGCCAGGTCGAGCGGGTCTAGCTCCAGCACCCGGTCGGCGTCCGCGACCAGCATCCCGAGCTCGCCGATCAGCCGGCCGACGGCCTTCACCAGGTCGCGCAGCTTTACCCCGAGGGGTATGGCGACGCCGGCCCAGTCGATCCAGCGCAGCAGCGCGGCCTCTCGGGCCTGCGGGTCTTCCACGGCGCTCAGCCCCGACCAGAGCGTCACCGCGCGCTCGTCGTCGAGGTCCTCGGTCCAGCGCAGCAGCACGCTCAGCGCCTCCGGGGAGCGCTGCCTCGGCGGGGCGTTGCCCGAGGGCAGCTCCGACGAGGGGTGCGACGACCAGCGGAAGATCCCCGTGCGCGGCGCGCGGGTGGACACCGCCGCAGGCCGCTCCGTGGTGGCCGCCTCCGGGGCTTCGCCTTCCTCTGTTGTCCTGCTGCGCTCCTTCACGCTGCGCTCACCCGAGCGATCTTAGGTCAGCCGATCGGGGCCACGGCAGTCAATCGACTGAGGGTTTTCCCAGATCGGCCCTTAGGCGGGCCTCTCTTCAATCGAGGGGCTGCGCGTTGACTCGGATGCCTCCCGGCCCGCTGCTGGCGGCCCCGAGCACGGCGTTGCGCCCGCCAGTGCCGCCCGTCCCGGCGCGGCCGAGGGTGCAGGTCGTCCCGGTCTGCGCCGGCAGGTCGCCCGCGAAGGCGATGCAGACCGACGGGCCTCCGGGGCCTCCCGCGCCGCTTCCCGCCGCGCCACCCGCGCCTCCGGTGCCGCCGGTGCCTCCGATGCCGGTGCACTCGCAGCCCGAGTCGCCCCCTGCGCCGCCGACGCCCGCGGAGCCTCCGGTGCCTCCGTTGCCTCCTCGCCCTCCTCGCCCTCCGGTGCCCGTCTGGAGGCGGCAGCCCTCCAGGCGCACCTGCGAGGCGAGGCTGATGATCGCGAAGCTTCCTCCGCCGCCGGTGCCCCCGGTGCCCGCGGTGCCCGCGCAGCCGCCGCCTCCGCCGCCTCCTCCGCCTCCTCCCGAGCGGGAGCGGCACGGGCTGAGGAACGATCCGCCGCAGCTACGGGTGACCTCGGTGCCGCCGCCTCCGCCGCCTCCGCCGCCTCCGCCGCCTGAGGCCCCATCGGAGCCTCGGGCGCTGGCGCGCGGGGCGTAGACCCCCGCCATGCTCACCTGGCCGGTGGCGTCGCCGGGGACGCCGTTGATGCCGTTGCCCCCCGCGAGCCCGGTGCCGCCCACCGCGCCGTTGTTGCGTCGGCAGCTATCGGTGCACGAGCTTCCGCCGCCGCCTCCGCCTCCGCCGCCGGCCGCTCCTCCGCCGGAGACCTGCGCCCCAGGACCGCCCGCCGTGCCCGCGTGGTTGCCGCTGCCTCCGCTGCCTCCTCCGCCTCCGTTCGCTCCGCAGGGGGACGAGGCCCCGCTGGCGCTCGACCCGATGGTGCCGTCGGTGCCGTCCCTTCCGTCGCCGCCGTCGGAGCTCGTCAGCTGGCAGTTGCGGAAGAGCACCGGCCCGGTGCTGCCGAGCACCCGCACCCCGTATGAGCTCTCTCCCACGCCCATCGCGGCCTGGGAGTGGATGGTGAAGAGCTGCACCTCCGTCGCCACGAGCACGTTGGTGGCGCTGAGGCCGATGATGCTGGGGCTGTCGATCTCGGTGGAGTTGCCGGCCGCGCGGGACCAGCCGTCCTCGTCGTTGTAGCCGCCGTACAGGTTCACCCCGGGGGCGAGCGTGACGCTCTCCCCGTAGGTGCCGAGGGCCACGTAGACGGACCTCACCGGGGTCGCCATGCGGGCCGCGGTGATGCCCGCGGCGAGGGTGCGCTTGGGCATCGCCATGGTGCCGGGGTTGCTGTCGTTGCCGCGCGGCGACACGAAGATCGCCCTCGCCACGTCGCCGTCGATGCCGTCGCAGTTGGTGTCGCGGAACATCACGTCCGGGTCGTCGGCCGCGGAGCTGTTGCACTCGCAGCCGTTGGCCGCCATGCGGTCGGCGTCCACGAAGCCCGGGTTGCAGGAGGCCGTGCAGGCGCCCGCGGTGCACGCCGCGGTCTGGTTCGCCCCCGCGGTGCAGGCGTGGCCGCACGATCCGCAGTTGGCCAGGTCGGTCATGTAGTTCGGGCCGTTGTGCAGGCACATCGGGGCGGTGCCCGAGAGCATGCAGACGTCCATGGTGCAGGTGTCCGTGTCGGCGCAGTTGTACGGAGCGCTGCGGACGCAGCGGAGCCGGGCCGGGTCGCAGCTCCAGGTGCCCGTGCAGGGGTCGCCGTTGAGCCGAGCGCAGGTGGCGTCGCCGATCTCGCAGGGCAGCTCTCGCACGCAGCCGGTCTCGCCCGCGCAGAAGTTGTCGCTCGGGCAGCGCATGTCGTTGGGCGCGTGGACGCAGCGCCCCGCGGTCGCGTCGCAGCTGTCGTCGGTACACGCCACGCTGTCGTCGCAGCTCGGGGTGCCGCCCACGACCACGCAGCGGTTGAAGCGGCAGACCTGGCCGTTGCTACAGAGGTCCGGCGAGGTGCAGTCGTCGTTGGTGCGGCACACCCGGCCCATCGGCACGTCGGCCGCGTCGGCCGCGTCGGCGGCATCGACGCCGGTGTCCTCGCCCGTGTCCAGGGGCTTGCCGAGGTCGACGCTCGCATCGTCCTTCGGGGTGATGACGGTGCCGTCGCCCGACGAGGCGCACCCACCAAGCAGCAGACCCAAGGGCAGGAGCCACCGAACGTCTCGCAAGCGCATAGGGGGCCATCGTGCGCTGCCCGCGCGGGGTAGATCAAGCCCGCAGGAGCGCCACCACGAAGAGCATCAGCCCCACCACGACGGCCGCGCCGGTGGCAGCGAGCGTTCGAGCGCGAGGGCGGTCTGCGTCATCCCACCCATGACGCGCAGCGTAGAAGGCGCCGCCGAGCCAGAGGGCGAGGGCGACGCCGAGCACGAGCACCCACGCGGGCTCTGGGGCTCGGTCTTCGAGCAGCAGCGCGTAGTGAAGCTCCTCGCGTCGGGCGACGGGGATGTCGCGCTCCTCCGGCGGCGGAGGGAGCAGGGCCATCAGCCGCGCGATGCGTCGGTTGGCGCGGTCGAGGCGCTCCCGGTGGGGGACGACGATCCAGCGGGTGGCGAGGGCGCTGGAGCGCACCGCGCGCCAGGCGAGGAGGGCGTGGTCCTGGTGGCCGAGGGTCTCCTGGTCGCGGGCGAAGCGCTCGAGGGCGTCGTAGGCGCCGGCGTTGAAGGGGTTGCCCGGGAGGTAGAGGTGCGCGGCGCGGCGGAGGGCGCGCACGCCGGGGTCGACGGCGCCCCGGGCGAGCTGCGAGCGGCCCTCGTCGAGCGCGGCGCGGGACTCGACGAGGACGCGCGCGGAGGCGACGCCGAACACCAGGGCGACGGCGGCGGCGTAGCGGGCGGCGGCGGGGTGGAGCTTCACACGAGGTCGCGGCGGCGGAAGAGGAGCGACGAGGCGGCGAGGAGTCCGGCGGCCCAGAGGACGGCGTAGCCGGTGGCGAGGGCGACGTAGCGGACGAGCGGGTGGTTGGGGTCGTCGTTGAGCAGCACCGCGCGCTCGGGGACATAGAGGTGCAGGTTGGGCACGACCCTGGCGATGCCGTGGAGGGCGGCGCGCGCGGCGGCGGGGAAGTTGCGCCGAGGGAGGTGCTGCATGAGCCAGGTGCTGCGCGAGATGGCGAAGACCCCGAAGGAGAGGATCGCCGTGACGAAGGGCGTGCTGAAGGACGAGAACAGCATGGAGATGGCGGCGGTGACGGTGACCTCGGCGAAGACGAGCAGCGCGCCGACGAGGACGAAGACGACCTCGGAGGGGGCGACGACGTAGGCGAGGGCGGCGAAGCCCGCGAGCAGCGCGGAGGCGACGGGCAGGACGGCGGCGAGGGAGAGCGCGCGCCGCAGCCGTGGGAAGACGAGCAGCGCGGGGACGGCGGCGAGGATGACCCCGAGGGCGGCGAGGCGCAGGCCGCGGGAGCGCACGAGCTGCATCGCGGGGCCGACCGCGGCCTCGAAGCGCTGCGCGGCGGCGTAGCTGTCCTCGGTGGCGATGAGGGTGACCACGGCGAGGAGCAGCGCCGTGGTGACGATGATGAACACCGCGATGGTGAAGAGGATGCCGAGGTACTTGCCGAGCACCAGCTCGTGCCGCGCGACGGGCTTGGCGAGCAGCACGTAGAGGGTGCGGAGCTCGAGCTCCTTGTAGAGGAAGTTGGCGCCCAGGAAGATCGCGATGAGGTTGGCGAGGAGGGAGATGGTCACGAGCCCGTGGTCGACGACGATGCGCACCGACTCGGCGTAGGAGAGCGATCCCAGGCCGAGGCCGAAGAGCACCGAGGCGGCCCCGAGGCCCAGCACCGCGAAGAGGATGCGGTCGCGCAGGGCCTCGCGGAAGGACGTGAGCGCGATGGCGAAGGTGCGGGCGTTCATGGCGCGTCGCCTGCCGCGGCAGCGTCCGCCACGTCCCCGACGGAGGCGTCACCCAGGTAGGCGGCGGGGATCTCCCCGCGGGCCCGCGCCTGCTCTGCCTCCATGACGTTGCGGCGCATCGCGTAGGCCTGCGCCCCGAAGAGGAACTCCCCCACGCAGGGGTGCGACGGCAGCTCGTGGCGGCTGCCGTTGGCCTCCACGGTGACGTCGACGTCGGGGCGGATGCGGCGGATGGTCCCGGTCTGCCAGAAGGAGACGTGCACGCGGACGCTGCCCTCGGGGCCGGTGATCGCCATCGAAGGGAGGTTGCCGTACTCGCTGCGGAGGAGCTGGTTGAAGCGCAGCCGGTCCTCCCGGCTGGCGATGAGGTAGGTGCCCTCGCCGAGCTCGACGTGCCGGAGGCGCCCGTTCTCGTCGGGCTCCCGCTCGGCGGTCTCCGTGGACTGCTCGTCGACCACCCTGAAGGGCGGCGCGTTGCTGGCGTTGCGGTGGTCGTACCAGCTCTGCAGATGGCAGAGGTCCTCATAGGTGATGTGCCGCTGGTCGTTGGTGGCGAGCGTGCGGCGGATCGTCGGACCGCAGCCGAGCGCGAGCACACAGAGCAGGGCGACCGGCGGTCGCAGCGGAGCGGAAGGGGACAGGGCGCTCATCGGCGCGATGATGCCATGGACCGCCCCGGGAGCTGGCCAGCATCGGTGCCGGGAGCTCCCCTGCCGGCGGGGCCGTCGACACCCCCGGCGGGGCAACACCCCTCGGGAGCAGAACATCATGGAGCTCCAGGTCGGGGCGATGGGTATCGCAGCCGCCGTCCGGGCGCCTGCGAGAAACTTGTCATCCGGGGCCGATGGCTCTGGTGCGGAGGGCTGCGGGAGAAATCCCTGCAAGTGCCAGAGGGCGAGGCGCGTGCCGGGGGCGGAAGGGGCCGCGAACTGGCGACCGGGCTCTGGGTGGGTGCATGGTGATCGTCCCCTCCTTCAGCGCCACCCGACCTCGTCGCCCCACTGCTGGACGACGGGTGAGGGCCGTGGGGAGGCTTCACCACGACACACCCAACAGGGAGAGATCGCTTGAGCATCGACGGACCGATCCAGGGGAAGACCAACGGCAGGACGAAGCCCGCCGCCGCCGCCGCGACTCCGGCGAAGTCCAAGGCCTCGCCGCGGGTCAGCCGCGCAGCGTCCGACCTGGTGCTGCGCCGCTACACGCAGCCCGGCAGCGACCCGCTGGCCTCGGTCGAGTACGACCGCCGGGACAGCGTCATCAGCAACCCCGACGGCTCGGTGGTCGCCGCCACGCGCGGGGCCGAGGTGCCGAAGGCCTGGTCGCAGCTCGCGACGGACATCGTGGTGTCCAAGTACTTCCGCCGCGCGGGCCTTCACGGCGACGCGAAGCAGGGCGAGACCAGCGTGAAGCAGGTGGTCTACCGCATCGCCCACTCGATTCGCGAGGCGGGCGAGTCGCGCGGGTACTTCGCCGACCGGGCGCAGGCCGACACCTTCGAGGCCGAGCTGTCGTTCCTGCTGGTGAACCAGTACGGGGCGTTCAACTCGCCGGTGTGGTTCAACTGCGGGCTCTTCCAGCGCTACGGCATCACCGGCCAGGGCGGCAACTGGGCCTACAGCGAGGCGACCGCCACGGTGGCCGAGACGGCCAACGCCTACGAGGCCCCGCAGTGCTCGGCGTGCTTCATCCAGAGCGCCCAGGACGACCTGATGGCGATCTTCGAGCTGGTGAAGAACGAGGCGCGGCTCTTCAAGTACGGCTCCGGCACGGGCTCCAACTTCAGCGCCCTGCGCGGCCGGCAGGAGAAGCTCTCCGGCGGCGGCACCTCCTCCGGGCTCATGTCCTTCCTCGAGGTCTTCGACCGCGCGGCGGGCAGCACCAAGTCCGGCGGCACCACGCGCCGCGCCGCCAAGATGGTCTGCCTCGACATGGACCACCCCGAGATCGTCGACTTCATCGAGTGGAAGATGAAGGAGGAGAAGAAGGCCATGGCGCTCATCGCGCAGGGCTATCCCTCCGACTTCAACGGCGAGGCCTACCACACGGTCTCCGGTCAGAACTCGAACAACTCCGTGCGAGTGACCAACGAGTTCATGCGCGCGGTCGAGATCGACGGCGAGTGGCAGACGAAGGGCCGCACCAACGGCAAGGTGATCGACACCTACCGCGCCAAGGACCTCTGGAAGAAGGTCGCCCTCAGCGCCTGGTCGTGCGCCGACCCCGGGGTGCAGTACGACAGCACCATCAACGACTGGCACACCTGCAAGGTCAGCGGGCGCATCAACGCGAGCAATCCCTGCGTGACCGGCGACACCCTGGTGGCCACGGCGCAGGGCATGCGCCGCATCGACGCGCTCCTCGACGCGCCCGCCGAGGTGGTCGGCGCCGACGGCGAGCTGCACCCCATCGCGGCGGCCTTCCCCACGGGGACGAAGCCCGTCTACCGGCTGCGCACCGCGTCGGGCTTCGAGCTCCGGCTCACGGCTGACCACAAGGTTCTCACGGTCAACCGCGGCGACGTCCCTGCCAGCGAGCTCACCCTCGACGACCGCATCGTGCTGGGCCGCCCGGCCTTCGGCGCCGAGGCCCTCGACGCGCGGCTCGCGGAGTTCGTCGGCCTCGTCGTCGGCGACGGGTGCCTCATGGGCGCGCAGGAGACGGCGATGCTCACGCTCTCCCCCGACGAGGACGCCGTCGCCCGGCACGTCGCGCAGGGGCTCAACGCCTTCAAGCGCGAGCACGCCGCCGACGCGCGCGCGGCCCGCGAGGTCGAGGTCACCCACCCGCAGGGCACCCTCCGGCTCGGGACGAGCGCGCGCTGCGTGGTCGACCCCATCAAGCGCCTCGCGGTGGCCGGCGAGGGCAGCGCGCAGAAGCGCTTCACCGACGAGGTCTTCGGCCTCGACCGCGCGTCGACCGCAGCCGTGCTCCGCGGGCTCTTCACCGCCGACGGCACCGTGGCCGACTACGGCGACAAGAGCCAGTACGTCGCGCTCGACAGCACCTCCGCGGAGCTGCTCCAGCAGGTGCAGCGGATGCTCCTGGGCTTCGGCATCAAGGCTCGCATCTACCGCGACCGCCGCGCGCTGGGTCAGACCACCGCCCTCCTGCCCGACGGCAAGGGCGGACGGCGCGAGTACCCGGTGCAGCAGGTCCACAGCTTGCGCGTGGCCCGCGACGGGCGCGTCACCTTCGAGCGCGAGATCGGCTTCGTCGCGGGGAGCGCGAAGGCCGACCGGCTCAAGCAGCTCAACGCTACCGTGAGTGTCTACCGCGACCGGATGGACGACCGGGTCGAGTCGCTGGAGTTCGTGGGCGAGCTGCCCGTGTACGACCTCACCGAGCCCGTCACGCACCACTTCGTGGCCAACGGCCTCGTGGTGCACAACTGCTCGGAGTACATGTTCCTCGACGACACGGCGTGCAACCTGTCGTCGCTCAACCTCACGAAGTTCTTGAGCGAGGACGCCGACGGCGCGCAGCACTTCGACGTCGAGGGCTACCGCCACGCGGCGAGGGTGTTCTTCCTCGCGCAGGAGATCCTCGTCGATTACTCGTCCTACCCGACGAAGCAGATCGCGCAGAACTCCCACGACTACCGCCCGCTGGGCCTCGGCTACGCCAACCTCGGCACGCTGCTCATGCTGATGGGGGTCGCCTATGACTCCGACGAGGGCAGGGCCATCGCGGCGTCGCTCACGGCCATCCTCACCGGGCACGCGTACCGGGTGAGCGCCGAGGTCGCCTCGGTGAAGGGCACCTTCGCGGGCTTCGCCAAGAACCGCGACTCCATGCTCGACGTGATGGGCAAGCACCGCCAGGCCGCGTACGCCATCAGCGACCGCGCGTGCCCGAAGGACCTCGCCGCCGCGGCGCGCGAGGACTGGGACGAGGCCGTGCGCCTCGGGGCGCAGCACGGCTACCGCAACGCCCAGGCGACGGTGCTCGCGCCCACCGGGACCATCGGGCTCCTCATGGACTGCGACACCACCGGCATCGAGCCTGACTTCGCGCTGGTGAAGTTCAAGAAGCTCGCGGGCGGCGGGTACTTCAAGATCGTCAACGCCTCGGTCGAGCGCGCCCTGGTGTGCCTCGGGTACTCCAAGGGTCAGATCGCGGAGATCCTGGCCTACGTCAGCGGCACCAACACCTTCCTCAACGCCCCGGTGGTCAACCGCGAGTACCTGAAGGGCAAGGGCTTCACCTCCGACGACATCGCCCGCGTCGAGGCGGCGCTGCCCGGGGCCTTCTCCATCGAGCAGGCGCTCTCGCCCTTCACCCTCGGGGCCGACCTGGTGAAGCGCCTCGGCGTCGAGGAGGCCTCCAGGTCTCCGACCTTCTCGCTGCTCTCCCACTGGGGGATCCCGCGCTCGGAGATCGAGACCCTGGGCGACCACGTGCTGGGCCGCTCGACGGTCGAGGGCGCGCCGCACGTGCGCGAGGAGCACCTGCCGGTCTTCGACTGCGCCAACCGCTGCGGGCGCCACGGACGGCGCTTCCTGGCGCCGATGGCGCACGTGAAGATGATGGCCGCGACGCAGCCCTTCCTGTCGGGCGCGATCTCCAAGACGGTCAACCTCCCCAACGACGCCACGGTCGACGAGGTGGCGGACATCTACTACCAGGGCTGGAAGCTCGGGCTGAAGGCGGTGGCGCTCTACCGCGACGGGTGCAAGGCGTCGCAGCCGCTCTCGTCGACGAGCGCGGAGGAGAAGAAGGACGACGCGAAGCCCGCGGCGAAGGCCATCGAGGCGAAGGCCGAGTCCACGACGACGCCGGCGCCTGTGGTCACCGGGACGGCGGACACCACGTCGGAGTTCGGTCCGCTCTTCTCGAAGAGCCCGGTGCTGGCGCCGCCGAGGAAGTCGGTGCGCTACCGGCTGCCGAAGAAGCGCAGCGGGTTCACCCAGGAGGCGCGCATCGGCGGGCACAAGGTGTTCTTGCGGACGGGCGAGTACCAGGACGGGCAGCTCGGCGAGATCTTCATCGACATGCACAAGGAGGGGGCGGCGTTCAGGTCGCTGATGAACTCCTTCGCCATCGCGGTGTCGATGGGCCTGCAGCACGGGGTGTCGCTGGCCGAGTACGTCGACCAGTTCACCTTCACGCGCTTCGAGCCGCAGGGCTCGGTGGTGGGCCACGCGAACGTGAAGTTCGCGACGAGCATCATCGACTACGTGTTCCGCGTGCTGGGGGTGGAGTACCTGAAGCGCTACGACCTGGCGCACGTCCCGCCCACCGACGAGGAGAAGGCCGAGGGGGAGGTCGCGCAGCTGGCGCCGTCGATCGCCCCGCCGGAGAGCGCGTACACCGCGACGCTCACCGAGCACGAGAGCGGCAGCGGCAACGCGCTCGACAAGCAGCTCAGCAAGATGATGGGCGACGCGCCAATGTGCAGCGTGTGCGGGCACATCACCGTGCGCAACGGGGCGTGCTACCGCTGCCTGAACTGCGGCAACTCGATGGGCTGCTCGTAGCGGGCGGGTGAGGGTGTCGGGGAGGGGAAGTCGCTGCGACCCAATTCCCACCGCCCCCTCAACTTCGGTCGAGGGGGGCGGTGGCCTTTTGGGCACGAGCGCGCCATCGAGCACGGCTACGGCACGGACTCTCGCAAGAGCTCCTTCAACGTCGGCCGCTTCTCGATGAGGTTGCGGTCGACGCCCGACGACCGGCACACCCCCACGGTCGTCACCCACTCGCCGCGCTCGGCCCCTCGCGAGGCACGTTCACGACATTGACATGGTTCCGCGGCCTCGCGCGGTCGCTTGCTGACTGAAGAGTTCGGCATTCCTCCCGCGAACGCACTGTCGGGGACGCAGGGCGGGATGAGGTCGTTCGTCGATGCCTTCCCCGACACCCGCCCGCGCATTCACCGCCTCGCAGATCAAGCACCCGGCGGGTCTTCGCCCCCCTGAGCGACCGTGCTCAGGTCGTGGGGACGGCGCGCAGCCAGTCGTCCCACCAGAGCGGCTTCAACGATCCGCCCTGATCGGCATAGTGGATGAGCGCGCGTACCTTCGCCGGCGGCAGCCCGTGCGTGTCGCTGAGGTGTCGCAAGAAGCCATGGAAGCTCAGCGCACGTGTCTGCGTGCCGTAGAGGTGCTTGAGCGCTGCGAAGAACCCCCCGCAATCGGGCGTCACGAACGTGGTCGCCGGGTGCTCGGCGCAAAACGCAACGGAGGCGGCCTCACCCGCATCGACCTTCCGACCGAGCTTCTTGTCGGACATCAGCGCGCTGATCCGAGACGCGAGGGACGCCGGAAGCGCTTCGACGCGCAGCCAGCCCGCAGCGATCGCGTCAGCGATCACGGTGTGGTGTTGCGTCCCGCCACTGGTGAGCTCGACGTGGACGACATCGACGATCACAAAGTGGGGCTTCGCGGCCAGGCGGAGCTGGTCCAGGAGATTGGTCCGCTCGAAGGCTGCGACGGTCGCGGCGTCGAGAACGAAATCCACGCGCGGACCTACGCCGTCCAGGGCAGTGGGTCGAAGGGCGACAATCCCAGCCATCGCCGAACGTCACCGTCTGCGGCCTGCCCTTGAACCCAAGCCTCGCGCGCACGGGCGGTGAGCATGTCGGCACTGGCACCAGCCACTCTCGGCGTCGCGGTCACCTCGGTGCTCCGCGCGCGCAGGTATTCGAGCAGGTCGCGTCGCGGATCCTCCGTGGTGAGGTCCGGTAGCGGCGCGAGGTATCTTCGATTCCAGAGCTGGTTGAGCGCGATCTCCAGGGGCGTCTCGAAGTGCTCGCGCACCTTGTCGACCATCCGCCGCGCTTCGCCGTACTCAAAGACGTGCCGGGGCGGTCCCAACAGCGTTCGCAGCGAGGCCGTCGGCATGAGGAACTCCGCCGCAAACGCGCGCGCCCGGCGCTCACGTGGGAGATCCTGAGGGAGGTAGCGGGAGGAGCGTTCGCCCACGAGGTCCGGGTCACCGGAGAGCTCGCCGTCGAAGTCCACGATGGCGTCGGCGTCGTCGCGAACCGGGTCGAAGAGTACGTGGCAGAGTTCGTGGGCGAGCAGGACGCGACGCCGCAGCGGGACTCGCCACGCGTGCGAGCGCTCCGCCACGACGATCGCGGCACCGTTCCCGATGCCCGCCTCCATCACCGCGACAGCGTCGACATCCGCCGAGGCGAAGCGATGTTCGACGATCACGACATCGAGGCTGCCGAGCACGGTGTAGAGGTCCGGCAGCGTGCCTTCGGCGTTGCCGAGCCGCTCCCGTACGAGGCGCGACAGATCGCGGACCTCCTGCTCCACGTCCGGAAGGGGATCTCTCGGCTCGAAGACCGCACGCTCAGATCGCTCGCGCCCGAGTCGCTCGTTGACCTCAAGTAGCGACCGAGCCCGGTGCAGTGCACGTTCGCAGACTCCGAGGTCTGCCTCCGACAGCGACGCCCAGCCCGCGTCGTGGCTGCGGAACGCCAGCGCCGCTCCCGGCATTCGGCGCACATCCCCGCGGAGCAGCGCCTCGAAGTCCAACCGAAGCGCTCGAGCGATCGCGAACAGCTCCCCGACGGTGATCTCCACCTCGCCACGTTCGATCGCAGCAAGACGATCGGTGGAGGCGCCCGTTCGATGCGCCACCGCGGCCACCGAGAGCCGTGCGTGTTCGCGCGCATCGCGGATCGCGGGAGCCCAGAAAGACGCGGACATCTCAGCAACCTAGCGTACCTGTCCGGGCGCATGCAACGCGGCGCAGAGTGCCTGCTTCGTACTCCACTTCGCCCTTGCCCTCGCTCTCCCCGCCTTGCGACGCTCCCCTCCGATAGCGCGGCCCCCTTCACCCCTGCCGCGCCCGGAGGGATCCCCCAATGACCACTGCCGACACTGCGCCGAGCCGCCAGGTGCTCGACGAGGCGCCCGCCCGCGCCGTCCATCTTCTCCGCGCCCTCGGAACCCACCTATCCATTCGTTCCATCCTCGCCGCCCGCGGCTACTCCGACGATGACCACCGCGAGGGCTGGCGCCTCCTCCACGAGGCCGCCGGCTACGACTCCCGCGCCGCCGCTCCTTCCGCCTCGCTCATTGCTCCGCTCGACGAGTCCGTGCGCTCCGCCATCAACGAGCTCGACGCCATCGACGAGCCCCTCCTGCGCATCCTCCGCGCCTCCCTCGGCCGTCGCTTCCCCGAGCAGTGCGCCTTCGTGCTCGACGGCCTCTCCTCCACCCAGGGGGCGGGCGCGGTCCTGGTCATTGCGAAGATCCTCGAGCGCCTCGACGCCCTGGCCAGCGACCCCGCCCGCAAGAAGTCCCGCGCCGACGACCGCAAGGCCCTCGACCTCATCGCCCAGCGCGGCTACGGCCCCGAGCGCCTCAAGGAACTCCACGCCCTCGTGAAGCGCGCCCAGTCCTCCCCGAGCGCGCTCCCTCCCGTCGCCGCCGCCGCTCCTGCGGACGCCCCCGCCCGCGTCGCCGCCCTCGCCGCCCTTCACTCGTGGTGGAAGGAGTGGTCGGAGATCGCCCGCGCGGTCATCCACCGCCGCGACCACCTGATCACCCTCGGCCTCGCTCGCCGCGCTCCCCGCAAGCCCTCCGCCCCCAAGTCGTAGCCCTCCCCGACGCCCGCCATGACCCTGTCGGGCGCCCCCGTGGCCTGTCGGACCTCCCGACACGCCCCGCGAAGGCTCGCTCAGCCCCTCCAGGCGCTCCGGGAGGCCCTTCCGGCCGCAGCGATCGAGCGACGACGGCTACGGGAGGGCCTCCCGCCGCCCCGCCTACGCGCAGAGCGCTCCATCACCGCGACGGGGTACCGCCGCGCCGCGCTCTCCCCGCTCAGGACTGTCCTCTGGTCTCACTTCTGACGGGGGTGTGTTGGCTTCTGGGCCCCCTTCCCCGCTGCCGCGCGCCCTCCCCCCGCCTCGGGGGGAGGGCTCTGGGGACCGACAGATGGTGCTCGAATTGGCACCGCGGAAGCCCTCCAGTACGACTCCACGTTCGCTGACTTCGGAGCCCTCCCCCCGAGGCGGGGGGAGGGCGCGCGGCAGCGGGGAAGGGGGCCCAGAAGCCAACACACCCCCGTCAGAAGTGAGACCAGAGGACAGCGTTCAGGACCGCGCCTTCTTCCGCTTCAAGGGCGGCAGGGGTGTGTCCTCGAAGGGCTTCGCCAGCGACACCTCCTGCTCGGCGTCGAGCAGCGACAGCACGGCCCTCGCGAGGCGCATCTCCGTCTCCGTGAGGGCCTCGCCGTCGTAGCGCGACAGCACCAGCTCGGCCCGGATGCCCTCCGGGGCCAGGGCCCGCTTCACCGCACTCGGCGCCGGTAGCACGAGCTCCCGCTTCGTCAGATCGCTCTCCATCGTGAATCCTCCCGCGCATCCATCGCGTCGCAGCCGATCGCTGCCGGTCGACGCATCCTATACCTCCCTGTATTCAGGGGTCGCGGCGGCCGGTATCTCCGCCGCCGTTCGTCGCGATGCGCTCCTCCCCGCTGCGCTACCATGGCGCCCGCTCGCGGCCCCGCCGCGCTCCCTTACGAAAGGACATCCCCAATGAAGGTCGGACGCAACGACCCCTGCCACTGCGGCTCGGGTCTCAAGTACAAGAAGTGCCATCTCGCCAAGGACGAGGCCGCGCACGCCGCCGAGCTCGCCGCCCAGCGCGCCGCGGCCGCTCCCGTCGACGAGGCCGCCCCCGAGGGTGAGCCCGCCGCCGAGGCTCCTGCCCCATCGGCCGCCGCCGCGCGCGCCGCCGCCCCCGCCCGCACTCCCAACGCCACCGTGCGCGCCAAGGCCCAGGCGATGCGCCAGCCCGGCGCCGCCCGCCGCCGCGCGGTCTGATCCTCCGCTCCCATCACTCCCCCCCTTCTCTCGAATCACCGACAGGCGTAGGCCCCGCCGCCGGTGTCCTGGCACGTCGTCCCTGCGGTGCAGGTGACCCCGCAGGCGCCGCAGTTGCCGCTCATGCTGAGGTCGGTCTCGCAGCCCGTGACGCTCGACCCGTCGCAGTTTCCCCAGCCCAGCTCGCAGGTCGTCCCGCACGACCCGCTGGAGCACACCGGGGTCGAGTGCTGCCTCGTCGGACACACCGTCCCGCAGCCGCCGCAGTTCATCGGGTCGGTGCGGGTGTTGACCTCGCAGCCGTCCGCGCGCTTGTCGCTGTTGCAGTCCGCGTAATAGCTGGGAGAGCAGCTCCCCGTGCAGTTGCCTCCGGTGCAGGCCGGAACGATGTGGCTGGTCGAGCAGGCCATCCCCGCGCAGCCGCCGCAGGTCGCGACGGAGCTGTTGATGTCCGTCTCGCAGCCGTTGGTCTGCAGGTTGGAGTCGCAGTTGGCGCGCCCCGCCGCGCAGGTTCCGTTGCACGCGCTCCCGCCGCAGGTGCGCGACACGATGCCGGTGCCCGAGCAGACGGTGCCGCAGGCGCCGCAGGCGTCCGGGTCGGTGGTGAGGTCGCGGCACACGCTGGAGCAGTTGGTCTGCCCCGCCCCGCACGTGGTCACGCACACCCCCGCGGAGCAGAGCTGGCCCCCGGCGCAGACGTTGCCGCAGGCGCCGCAGTGGCTGGTGTCGCTGTTGAGGTTGCGCTCGCAGCCGTTGCCGGGGACGCCGTCGCAGTTGGCGAAGCCCGCGTTGCAGCTCGCGATGGCGCACGCGCCCGCCGCGCAGCCCGCGGTGGCGTTGGCCAGCGAGCAGACGGTGTTGCATCCGCCGCAGTTGGTCGGGCTGGTGTTGGTGTTGGTCTCGCAGCCGTTGGCCGTGCTTCCGTCGCAGTTGCCGAAGCCCGCGCTGCAGTTGATGCCGCAGAGCTGCGAGACGCAGGTCGCGGTGCCGTTGGTGCCGACGCAGGCGCGGCCGCAGGCGCCGCA